>Ga0315285_10000018_pt1 | contig 158626 bp, 172 predicted proteins | sample YL17G09_36_MG_FD_203698 | JGI IMG/M metagenome (GOLD analysis project Ga0315285, IMG submission 203698) | Sediment microbial communities from Yellowstone Lake, YNP, Wyoming, USA - YL17G09_36 | ecosystem: Environmental > Aquatic > Freshwater > Lake > Sediment | place: USA: Wyoming | collected... | reverse complement strand
CATTTTTATGGAAGAGTTATCAGAATTAGTAACACTTTTTGTTTCTACTAAAGTCAATTCAACTGGTAAACGTTTGGAATTTATCGTGGACAACAATTTTAACATATCGCCTGTTGCTGCTTCCATGGTAGATCGATACCCCCAAATCATTAGTTCTGTCTTTTCTTTACCAGCCTCGGCACTAGTAATCGGAATTTCTGTGATTGTTCTATCATCTATAGAAATTATTAATGGATTTTTCAGAAAACTTTCTCCTGTCGATGGATTAATAACACTTTCTTGTCCCTTTGTGGCCTTTGCAAAATTCCCACTGGCTACTTTAGAAAGGATAGTGTTTATAGCAAAAATATAATAATTATCTTGCTTTACAATTCTTCTATTCGTGCTTGTTCTTGCAACATCTTCAGCTAAAGTTAAATCATTTTCATCAAAAATTTTAATTTCAAAAACAGTCGAATTGCCAGAGATACTTTGTATTTTTACACTTAAACCGTTCAAATAGAATTCATTCCCAGCCAAATAGTCAGTTTTATTGATTGAAATTGTTTTATTGTTCTTAATCAATATATCATATGTTTTATCGCCAAAAGTAAACTTACCCTTTTCCTCCTTAAGACTAACAGTTTGTTTTATTTTGCCCTCTAAAATACCCCTTTCAGTTATCAATTTTATAGAATTTTCTTCTTCTGCGCCAGAAATAACATTTATCAAGTTGTTATCAGTAGCATCTATTTTTGTATTAAATAAATCATACACTTTAGCTCTTGTTTTTAAAATATCTAATACCCGTGAAACAGAGGCATTTTCTGCTTTAAAAACGTATGACATACCTCCGCCAAGATCAACACCAACCTTAAACCCAGTTTTTTTTATGTTGGTAATGGTTAAATCCAAAGTCATATTTTCAGGTATTTTACAACTTCTTGGATTATTATCTACAGTAAGAGTTATAGTACCCGTTAAGCCTCTCAAAACTTGTTCGAGATCATTTGCATTATTAATAGCATGGCCTGCAATTTCCGTAATTTTTGATCCAACACTAATAATTTCTTTGCAAGCTGATTTTTCTCCAATAGAAGTGACTATAACGCCATTAGACCTCACGGCATAAGGGTATAAAATTATTATTAGTGCTAAACCAATTAGACCGATTAAAGAAATTAACCTACTATTGTTGGTTATTCTACCAGGCATGTTCTTATTGTTAAGGTCTGAAAATTTAAATATACAACATACTATTGATGATAATCACTGATATTTCAATAAAAAACAGGTTTAATTGATATTTATGTTAGTTATAATAGGTACATTTTTGCTCTCGGTAGTATGTTCATTTTTTTTAACAAAAAATTTAATACCATTTTTTAAGAGAAATAACATAATAGCATTAGATTTACATAAAAAGGAAAAACCAAAACTTGCCAATAGTGGTGGTGTGCCAGTTTCTGTTTCTATGATGTTTGGTTTAATGTTTTTCATCGCGATCCAAACTTTCATATTCGGTGCTACAAATCAATCGATTTATCTTTTTTCTGCTGTTTTGACAATTATTATAATAACACTTATAGGTTTCTTCGATGATCTTAACAGGAATGAAGTCATTGAAGGTAAAAGAAAAATAAGAAAGGGTCTTAAAAAATGGCAAAAACCAATATTCACAGCGCCAGCCGCTATACCGCTAATGGTAGTAAGTGCAGGTGTAACTTCTATGGCAATACCACTTATCGGTTCAGTAAATTTTGGAATCTTATATCCGTTGCTATTGATTCCGATAGGTGTAATTGGAGCAGCTAATGCAGTTAATTTACTTGGTGGGTTTAATGGTTCTGAAGCTGGTATGGGTATAGTTTATTGTTTATCTCTCGGTCTTTACGCGATTTTAAATGATAAAATTGTCTCAGCTGCGATATTCCTATCATGTGCTGGTGCATTAATCAGCTTCCTAAAATTCAATTTCTATCCTGCTAAAATACTCTCTGGCGATAGTTTGACATATTGCTTAGGTGCAGTTGTCGCATCAGGAGTTATAGTAGGTAATATGGAAAGAGCAGGTATAATAGCATTAACTCCTTTTATGATAGAATTTTTATTAAAACTTACATCCAGATTTAAGGCTTCTTGCTTAGGCAAATTAAGAAAAGATGGAAAATTAGATCCACCATATGGAAAGAAAATTTACTCAATAACTCATATAATTATGAATTTAGGTCATTTCTCAGAAAGGCAAGTTACAATCATATTAATTTTAATAGAAGTGTTTTTCTCTTTACTCGTTTTTATAAGACTTTAGAGTAAAATTCGGATAATTTAATTTTCAATACTTCTTCATAATCCTTTTCGGTATTGACTGGTATCCAATCTTCCCAAGAAATCTCGTAAGCATTTAACCAATTCTTCTTTACTAATTCTGGCAATATCAATCTCTCAAATTTGAAAGGAAGTTTATTTTTATCAATTAAATGCAAAACTTCCGGTTCAAGAAAATAAATGCCTACATTTGTATTTTTTCCTATGAGAGGTTTTTCTTCAAATTTTATAACCCCTTTCACTTTATTATTTTTTTTGTCAATCTCTAATATTCCATAATTCGTTCTGAATTTATTTGTTGCTGTTAATGTTGCCTTAAATCCATTTTCAACTCCAGTCAAATGTGTTTTTATGAAATTTATAGCGTTTAATCTCACCAAATCATCACAATAAAAAACTATGATTGGTTTGTTTTTGTCTATTTTTCCGTGATCTATAGCATTTTTAATTGCTCCACCAGTTTCTAATTTTGTTTCTTCATCTGAGTATTCTATGTTTATGTCAAATTTACTCCCATCTTTAAAATAATTCTTTATGGCTTCTTTTTTGTGGCCGGTGCAGAATATGTAATTTTTTACTCCTAATTTTATCCAAGGTGCGATTGTAAATTCTAGCATAGGTTTCCTTTCTAAACCCACTTCTAGCATTGCCTTTGGTTTATCGATAGTAAAAGGTCTTAATCTTTCTCCTATACCACCTGCAACTACAGCAACAGAAATTTCAGATATGTAATCTTTCATCATAAAATATGTGTATGGATTATAAATTAAATCTTGATTACAATCAGGTAAACTCCACCGCATATAAGTAATATTCCCAGAAATCTGAACATAGATAAACTTTCATTAAATAAAAATTTACTTAAAATGGCCGTTATTATGTAACCCGATGCGATAAGTGGGTAAATAAAATTTAATTCTTCTTGTGATAGAGCAACTAACCATAATAAAGAAGCAACAACATAAATGAGAAATCCGACAAAAACATATTTTTCAAAAAGGATTGGGAAAACTTTTAACGAGAAAACATCTTTTATGTTAACAACACCGACATTGTTCATACCTTTTTTCATTAATAATTGACCTGCTACACCCAATGCAGCACAACTCAACACTATCAGTATAACGCTCATTTTTTTAAACCTCATTTTTTCCCGCATAATCTGATGTTATGAACTTTTAATAGATAAATAAATTAATTTTGTCCTTTTACAAGTTGAATTACTTTTTCAACATCTTTTTTTGTATGAACATTGATCCAATTGCCTGATATAGGATATCCTACTAATTTATTCTCTTTAGCAAGTCTTGGAAACAAATGTTCTTGTAAACTCCAGTAAACATCACCAGGCGGTATAAAATCAAAGACATCTTTTTTCATAAAACCAATAAACACCGAAATTAGGTGAGTTTTAGGTACTTTTGGACGCTCTTCATAATCAATAATTTTATATCCATCCATAACAACAATACTAGTTTTCCAATCAAAACTAGTTCTTGCATGTATTCCTAGTGTTACAATACCGTTCTGTCTCAAATGAAATTCATACAATTTTTTTAAATCAAAATCAAAGTAGTGATCACATGGCAAGAAAAGCATATCATCTCCCACATATTTTTTTGCTAATTCAAGAGTTTTTGCAGAATTTAATTCTTTACTTTCTTCAACATAAGTAATGTTTACATCATATTTTTTTCCATCACCCAGAAGTTCATAGATTTTTGAGATTAATGAAGAAAACCCAACAATTATAATATTTCTGAACCCTCCTTCTCTGCATTTTAAAATTATATCCTCAATTAATCTTTTTTTACCGATTTTAACCAATGGTCTATACTCCTCAAGTTCTTTAATGAATAATTTATCCGGGTTTCCCCCTGCAAGAATTACAGCTGTTTTTTTAGATAATATATATCCTTTCAATACTTTTTCTATAGCATCAGATCTTGATCTAATTAATATACCATCTATATACGAATCGATTTTTTTTACTAAATCTGAGTCTAAACTCAATGAATACCGTTTTTTCATAATAAGTAATAATAATGTATTACTATTTATTACTATCGTAATATATTTAAGCGTCTTTTTATAGAATTATATAAAAGAGATGAATTTTTTGGCAAAAATAAGTATTATCGGTAGCGGTATTGTTGGTACGATAGTAGGTAAAGGATTTGATAAAATTGAATATGATGTAATTTTCTATGATATTAGTAAAGAAAGAATTGAACAACTTAAAAAAGAAGGTTTTGATGCTACCACAAATATGGATTATGCTATAAGCAATTCCGGCGTTTCTTTCATATCAGTTCCGACACCCACTGTTAACAATAAAATAGATTTAAGTATAATGAAATCTGCTACTGAAGAAATGGCCAAATCTTTAAAGAATAAGAAAGATTACCATCTCTTTATCGTGAAAAGTACTGTTGTGCCCAATACCACAGAAGATGTGATTAAACCTATACTTGAAAAATTCTCTGGAAAAAAATGTGGCCCTGATTTTGGTCTTTGCATGAATCCCGAATTTTTGACTGAAATACATAAATCATGGACAAATGATCCTTCACAAGTTAGAGATTTTTTCACTGAAGATAGAATAGTAATAGGAAGTTTTGATAAAAAATCTGGAGATACACTTGAAAATTTATATAAAAAATTAAAAATACCAATTTTTAGAACAAATTTAAAGACTGCAGAATTAATAAAATATACCTCAAATTGTTGCCTAGCAAGTAGAGTATCATATTGGAATGAAATTTTTTATGTATGCAATAGACTTGGTGTTGATTCTAATCTTGTCGCAGAAATTGTAAGTATGGATAAACGAGTAGGGAAATACGGAACTATTCATGGCATGGCTTATGGAGGTAAATGTTTCCCGAAAGATATTAAAGCATTTATCGCATTCGCTGAATCCATCGGTCATGACCCTATTTTCATGAAATCTGTAGATAAAATAAATGAACAAATAAAAAAAGATAAAGGGGTTAGAGAGTGATAAGAAAAGCGGTTATTCCAGCTGCAGGTAAGGGTCAAAGGTTAAGACCTTTAACTTTGGCAATGCCAAAAGAGACTTTGCCGATTGTAGATAAACCAGCAATTCATCACATAATAAATTCACTAAAATTAGCAGGAATAGAGGATGTCATCATAGTAACTGGTTATAAAAAGCATGCATTAATGGATTATTTTTCAACACCCGAGTCTGAACTAGATGAAGATACTATGGAACTTAATGGCCTTAATTTTATGTTTACAACTCAACGTGAAGCAATAGGAATAGCCGATGCTATAGGCAGGGCAAAATCTTTAGTTGGTAATGAACCATTTATTGTAGTTTTTGGGGATACTATTATCACACCACCCACATATCTTACTGATATGATAAGCGCTCATATGAAAATAAAAGAGAAAAATAAAAAACTTGCTTCAACAGTTGGAATAATGAAAGTAGAGGATGTTGAGAGATGGGGAATTGTGAAAATTTCAGAAAAAGAAAAAATTGAAGGTTGTTATAAAGTTTTAGATCTTATTGAAAAACCAAAAAGAGAAATTGCGCCAAGTAACTGGGCCATTTCGGGCTGTTATGTTTTTGAACCAGAAATATTTGATGCAATAGATAAAACATTAAGTAAATCGCGTGGAGCAAACAATGAATATCAAATTACAGATGCTATGAAGATTTTGCTTGAAATGGGTTTATCGATATTTGCTAAACCTTTAGATATTGCTCATTATGATCTTGGAACTATGGAAGATTATGTTGCAACTTTTGTAGAATTTGCATTGAGAGATAATAAATTTGGTCCGATAGTCAGGGATAGATTAAAAAAGAAAAATTTGTGGTGATTTTATGAAGGATGGTAAAAAAATAATTTTAGTAACAGGTGGCGCAGGATTTATCGGCAGTCATGTTGTTGATAATTTGAGAGATGGAAACGAAATTGTCGCTTTAGATAATTTAAGTGCTGGTAGAAAAGAAAATATTCCCGGCATATCCTTAATTCACAAATCAACAGAGGATATAACTGAAGAGGATGTAAAAGGTTTTGATGTAATTATACACTGTGCTGCCCAAGTTTCTACATTCTTATCAGTCGATTACCCACATGAGGATTTTAAATCAAATTGTCTTGGAACTTTTAAATTATTTGAAGCATGTAGAAAATCTAATGACAACGCTTTGATAATTTATACAAGCAGTAGAAGTGTTCATGGTGAGATAGATTCTCCAAAAATTGCCAATGAAACATTTCCTTATAACCCAAGCACTTTTTACAATGTTCACAAAATTTACGGTGAGCAATTGTGTAAAATTTATTCAGGTCTTTATGGAATGAAATTTATTATTTTGAGACCTTCGAATGTTTTTGGCCCAAGACAACCATATTGGAAAGGCGGATGGTATAACTTCATTGCTTTTTGGGTAAAACTTGCACTAGAAGGTAAGCCTTTACCAATATACGGAACAGGGAAACAAATAAGGGACTATACTTATGTTGGCGATACGGCAAAAGCCTACTCACTCGCTATGAATAACAAAAAAGCAATTGGCGGAACATTTTTATTGCCCACTTCTCGTGGTGTTTCTTTACTTGAATTGTCTAGTAAAATAATTGAACTTACAGGCAAAAAATCAAAAGTAGAATTTTTACCAGCTAGAAAAGGAGATATACAAAGATTTGTCGGTTCATACGAAAAAGCAAAATCTGTTCTTGGATGGGAACCGAAAGTTTCTTTGGAAGAAGGTTTGAAAAAAGAGATAGAATGGGTTAAAAGTGAAATTTGATGAATATTCTAATAACTGGTGGTGCAGGTTTTGTTGGAAGTAATCTAGCCAATCATTACCTAAAAAGTGGGCATGAAGTAACAATATTTGATAATCTCTCTAGAATGAATGTAGAAAAAAATTTAGATTGGCTAAAAAAAACACATAAAAATATGAAATTTATAAAAGGAGATGTTAGAAATTTCGATTCTGTAAAAAACGCATATAAAGATAAGGACGTTATATTTCATCTAGCGGCTCAAGTTGCTGTTACAACTTCTGTAAGTAAACCAAAAGAAGATTTTGATATTAATGCACTAGGAACATTTAACGTATTGGAAGCAGCAAGAGTATGCAATACAAATCCAACCATAATTTACACATCAACCAATAAAGTTTATGGCAACAAAGTGAATGAAATTCCTACAACTGAGAAAAGCACTCGATACGAGTTTAATGATTTAAAATTTAAAAACGGTATACCTGAAAATTTTCCTACTGATGCAGATGAGCACACACCTTATGGCTGTTCAAAATATGTAGGCGACCTTTATATGAGAGACTTCTATAAAATTTTTGGTCTAAAAACAGTAACTTTCAGAATGAGTTGTATATATGGACCAAGACAATTCGGAAATGAGGATCAAGGCTGGGTTGCTCATTTTATAATATCAACATTCTTTAATAAGCCATTGACGATATACGGGGATGGAAAACAAGTTAGAGATATATTATTTGTCGACGATCTAGTCAATACATTTGAATTAGCCTGTAATAATATAAATAAAACGAAAGGAAAGGCGTACAATATAGGTGGAGGTATTAATAATACAATTTCTCTCATTGAACTATTATCTTTTTTGAAAAAATTGAATTTAAACACAAAATTTATTTTTGACGATTGGAGATTCGGCGATCAGAAAGTTTACATCTCAGATATAAAAAGTGCTCAAGAGTTTGGATGGGAACCATCAATCTCTACCTTTGACGGCATCAAAAAACTTTTTGAATGGGTGCAGGAAAATAAAAAGTTATTTTAATTTTAGGTGGGATTAATTAATTATGAAAATTTCCGTCATAATTCCAATCAAAAATGAGCCTTTGATAAACGAGCTTATAGAAGAAGTGCATAAAAACTTGAGAGATTATGAGCATGAAATTATTATAATTGACAAAAGTGATAAGAAACCAGAAATAGTGGGAGCTAAACTTTTTTTACAAAAGTCTAATGGCTTAGGCAATGCAATTATAGAAGGATTTGATTATACCACCGGTGATACTATAATAACAATGGATGGGGACTTTTCTCACAACCCAAAAGATTTACCCAGAATTCTTAGAAAAATAGAAGAAGGATATGATATTGTTATAGGTTCGAGATACATAAGTGGAGGAGCAATCAAAGGCTGGGGCACTTACAGAAAAGTTACGAGTAAGGGGGCAAACATATTATCTAGATTTCTAGTAGGAGTAATTGTTCATGACATAACTTCAAACTATAGATGCTATAAAAAAAATGTGTTGGATTCAATCGGATTCAAAAAAATTAAATCTAGTGGCTATGCTTTTGTGGAAGAAATTTTATACCGCTCAAATTTGAAAGGATTCAAAATCACAGAGATTCCGATAGTATTTGTCGATAGAGCGTATGGAAAATCAAAATTGACTAAAAAAGAAATGTATAGATTCTTAATAGATATTTTTAAATTAAAATTTCGTACTGCAATCTCTCAATAAAGAATTTTTTATCATCAAAATAACAGTAATATAAATTTTCTAATATTATATTTAGATTGTGTCATCAATGGATTCAAATGAAAATATTTGGAATGAACATTGGAATGATTATAAATTAAATTTTTTCTTCAGGTACTTATGGAAAGATATAAAAAAAGAAATGAAAAAAGTAATTCAGCCATTCCCAAAGGATTATAAGATTCTAGATTTTGGTTGTGGCATTGGAAGAACTATGCAAATATTTAAAAAATCTAATTTTGAGAACGTCAAAGGAGTTGATGTATCGAAAAATTGTTTAAAAGAATGTGAAAAAAAGGGGTTTAAATTAAATGTTGACATTTTTTTAGCAGATAAAGAAAAAACTCCCTTTAACGATAATGAATTTGATATGGTATTTTCTGATGGTCTTTTAGAACATTTTAAAGATATGGATCCCATTGTAAAAGAAATGTGTCGCATCTCTAATAGATACGTAATCCTATTACAACCTAATCATTCTTCTTTATTTGGTTTTGTATTTCACCTACTTCCAAATTTTAAGGCAAAAATAAAAGAACAAAAACATCCATTATCAGATTATAAAGAATCTTTTAAAAAATTTGGTTTTAAATTAGCCAAGGTAACAGACATTCATTTTAATCAAGAATTCTTTTTGCTATTCCAAAAAATTTAATTCCACCAACCTTTCATGTCAGAAACTTTTAATGGAAATTCTTTTTTATCCTTTATTCTTTTTGCGTATTCTTTCATGAATTCTATATCTTCTCCTGTATAACATTTTTTATTATAATGATCGAATAATTTTATTTTCAGCCCACGTTTTCTTATAGTATCCAATGGTTCCTCTAAAACATTTCCTAAAGATACATGAATGAATGGGCACGGCAGAACATCTCCATATGCAGTCAAATAAACAGTTTCATTAACAGCACCACACCCCCATTCAACAAAATTACTGTCAACATCTCTTCTTAGAAATGGATGTTTATTTCGTAATTCTTCAACGTATTTAATATCATCTTTTGTTAAAACCACATTCCAATTTCCTTGCCAAGCTCCAACAGGTGCAGCAAATATAGGGTTTAGGAATATTTTATGTTTCTCTGAAAAATCAATCAATTTTTTGAAACCTTCAGAATACAGACTCTGATGAGTTATTGCGGTGTTGATTGCAACTTTCAGTCCGTTATTAGTTGCAATTTCAATTGCTTTCATGGCTTTATTGAACGTGCCTTTTCCGCCCCTGAAAGTATCATGTTCTTCTGGCATTCCACTGTCTAAACTAAAAGTAAATATGTCGACACCGATTTTTTTTAATCTTTGAGCAGTTTTTTCATCGATATAAGTTCCGTTTGTTGTTATCGTTATCAAATTTTTATAAGGTTTGTAAGCTTTGATTATTTCTTCTAATTCATTTTTTAAAGGAGGCAATAATGGTTCGCCCCCCTGAAAACAAAAACTAGTAGCGCCTAACTTCATTGCTTGTTCTGCAAATCTTTTATGATCTTCTATACTCATTTTTTTCATCTTTCTTTTTTTTGCTGAATCCTCAAAATTTCTTGCAAAACAGTGTTGGCATCTTAGATTACAGGTATAGTCAAATGCGACATCAACGTACTTGAAAGGTTTTTTACCTAGAAGTTTTACATCAAAATATTTTTTAAAAACTCTCAATATGAATACAGGTTTGTTTAATTGAAAACCATACTTAATTTTAATAAATACTTCAACTAAACCTCTTTTCAAATGCATTTCAACCATTTCTTAATTAAAAATTCATACATCAATAAACTCACAATACCAATTAAACTAACTATTGAAACTATATCGAAAATTTTATAATAATTTGGGAATTCAAATTTTAATCTTATATCACATTCACCGCTTTCATCTATACTAGTTTGAATAAAACTATCCTTCGTTTGTTCTAATTCAATTGAGTTATCATTTATTGACGCTTTCCAGTTTTTATTATAACTTTCTTTTATTACCATTTCTCCAGGTTCACAATAAGTCTTGATTGATATTTCATCGATATTTTTATTCAGGATAACATCAAGTGGCTTGCCATTAATCTCAACATAACTTGTTTTGGGATTTAATTCAAAAACTACATGATTTTCAGTAATGTTTAATAAATGGAATTTATTGCTTTCATTGAAATAATTCACAATTTCATCATAATCTTTGTTAACGACAACATAATTTACCCATCCATCTTTTAGTAATTCATAATAATCGCTTTGATTGATTTTTAATGGGTTTGTCAAATTCACTGGATCTTCATTTGACAAATTGTTATTGTAATTACTTTTTTCAGCAGTGTATGGCATAATATAGCTTGGCGCTTCCCAACCCCATGCAAATATATTTTCATTACCATTCATCGGGGCAAGCACTATCGAATATTTGTACAATTTTGGAAAATCTTCGTTGAATGGTAAGAATATTGCTCTACCGTCCTGAGGAATTTTTGGATATTCCGGAAATTGATGTTCTATAACTCTTATAGAAAAGAAACTTGATATCAGTAGGATGAAAATTAAAGCGGATAAGATTATTATCTTTTTTCCTTTGAAAACATTGATACCTTCTGCAACAAGAAAACCTGCAGTTATAGGCAGGAATATAAAAGATCTTTTGAAATTGACTAGGAATATTAAAATTAATATAAAAATGGATGTCAAAAAGAAATCCCTAGTAACTTTATTTTTTATTTTAAACAGAGAAAGTATGCAAAATACAGACGTAACAGCGATTAACAAGAAAGTTGAGTAATTTTTTGTCGAATACATTTGAATTGATGGCAACAGACGTTCTGTTATCCAATTTTGCAAATTAGAAGGATTCACCATAGGAATTGAACTATTATTAGCCGATTGGCTGGTCGATCTTAAACTGTAAATTTCAAGGAATAATGGAAATGACCAAAAACTAATTAATAGTAAACTCAGGATGCCTATAATAGTTAATTTTTGAATGGTCTTAAAATTAAACTTGTAAATTATTACCCAGAAACTTGTTATCAAAATTAAAAAGAAAGTAGTGGTGATGTGTGTTAGTATGCTTATGCTTAGCGTTATTCCAGCGAGTATCAAATATTTTTTATCATCCTTATCGATAGACCTTTTTAAGAATATCCAGTACACTAAACCGAAGAACAAATTTATTAACGAAGACCAACGACCATCCGTTTGAAAATATGAATATATTGGCATGAATGTGAAGAATAAGAGTGCTATTATCTTATTTTCATCCGATATTTTGAATTCCCTTAAAAAGTAAAAAAATGCTATTGGGGTTATTGCAAAAAACAAATTATTCATTATTTTGTAGGATAGTAAAAATCCAGTTATTTTTCCTATCATGCCTCCAATAAATGGTAAGACAGGTCCATAAATCCCAAAAAATGTCTCTCCGCCTTGTAGATAATAATTCCAGTTTGTGAAACCAATTTTTGTTATATACCATACTCTGAATAGATGGTTGGGTGTATCCACACCCCACGGTAATAAGGAATTATTTAAACTAAAACCGGAGATGAACCTAAGATAAACACAAAAAATCAATACAAAAATCAGTATTTTTTCCCCAGTTTTCATACTCATATTTTCCTAATCGGTTAGTATAGAAATAAAAATCTTAGCTTTTGGGTGAATCTTAAATTTTTAATAAATTTAAATCTCTTCACCCATTTTATTAACTCATGAAAGATAATACCATGAAAACATTATTTTTAAACCCACCATCTTTCCATAGGTTTGACTGTGCTGGTGCAAGATATCAAGCAAGGCGTAGAACCAGAGCAATGTGGTTCCCTGTCTGGCTGTGTGAAGCAGCAAGTATCATAGATGAAAGTAGAGTTTTAGATTGTCCTGTTGAAGACATAAGCATGGAAAGAATGGCAAATATCGCTAAGGATTATAATCTAGTAGTCATCAGCACAAGTTCTGCAACAATCAAAATGAACGTAAAGGCAGCTGAATATCTGAAAAATAAACAGGATTGCAAGATAATTTTTGTCGGGCCGCATGTCAGCATGACAGCCGAAGAAATAATGAAAACATCCGATGTAGTAGATGGCGTTGCGAGAAGGGAATATGATTTCACTATAAAAGAAATTTCTGAGGGTAAAAAATTCGATGAAATATTAGGGTTAACATGGCGTAAAGATGGAAAAATCATTCATAATCCAGATAGACCATTGATAAAAGACTTAGATCAATTTCCATATGTTAGTAAGATTTATAAAAGAGACCTTAAAATCAAACTATACCGCGAGCCTGAATTACTATATCCTTATGTCAGCATAATGACCGGTAGAGGCTGTATGTTCAGGTGTACTTTCTGCCTATGGCCTCAAACATTCTTCAGTAGAGAATACAGAGTCAGATCGCCAGAACATGTAGCAGGTGAAGTAAAATACATAAAAGAAGAACTACCTGAAGTAGAAGAGATAATGTTTGATGACGGTACGTTCACTGCTTATCCTGATAGAGTAGATGAGATATGTGGTTTGATAAAAAATATGGATATGACATGGTCATGCAATGCTAGAGCTGACGTCAGATATGAGACATTGAAAAAAATGAAAGAAGCCGGTTGTCGATTACTTGTGGTAGGTTATGAAAGTGCTGACCAGCAAATACTCAACAATATTCATAAAGGGGTTACAGAAAAACAAATGATAGAGTTTACTAAAAACTGTAAAAAATTGGGAATAATGATCCATGGTTGTTTTGTTATAGGATTGCCAGGTGAAACAAAAGAAACAATAAAGAAATCTTTAAAATTTGCTACGGATCTAGATTTAGACAGTGTCCAAGCCTCTGTTGTGACACCATATCCCGGCACAGAAATTTATCAATATTTCAAAGAAAAAAATCTTTTGGTTAATGGCGATTTGGCTGATGAGGAAGGTTTCCAAGATTGCATAATAAATATGCCTGATCTTCCAGCTAAACAAATAATTAAAGCTGCGGATGATTTTCACGTCAAATTCTTTTACAGGCCTTGGTTTTTCCTAAAAATGTTCAAGATGGTTCTAAAAGATAAACGAGAATTTAGCAGAATATTGAATTCCGGTTCGCAATTTCAATCTTACGTAATAAAATCATTTTACAAAAAATTTAATAAGAAATAAAAATCCTTAATATTATATCCGACGGTTTATTTTATGAGCGAATTCCCTTTCGTTTCAGTTGTAATACCAAGTCTACGTTTTGGTCCAATCTTTTACAAATGTTTAGATTCATTGTATAAACAAAATTATCCAAAAGAAAAAATGGAAATAATTGTTGTTACAGTTAAACCAGGTAAAATTAAAAAAATAAAGAAAGGATACACAATAAAAATCATAAACGGTGGAAAAGCAAATCCTGCTGAAGCCAGAAATATTGCAATAAAAAAAGCGAAAGGTTCTATAATTGTATTTTTAGACGATGATTGTGTAGCACACCCAGATCTAATAAAAAATGGGGTTAAGTATTTTAAAGATCTAAAAATAGCGGCTATTGGCGGACCCGGTTTTAATCCTAAAGATGCACCATTTTTAAACAAATGTAGTTATCTCATATTTTCTTCTGGTTTCGGTACATCCACGATGAGTGTGCGCTGGTCTGATTCTGTAAAAAAGACCAGAAAAGCTACAGAAACAGATCTTGTTCTCTGTAATATGTTAGTAAGAAAAGATGTATTATTAGAAATAAACGGATTTGATGGAAATCAAGTGCCGTGCGAAGAAAATGAACTTTGCCACAGAATTCACAAAAAAGGATATGATTTGTTGTACACGCCTGACGTAATAGTTTGGCATCCATTGAGACCTCTTTTTATACCACTTGCTAAAAGAATATTTTTCTATGCGACTGGTAGAGGGGTTATGTCATGTCGACATCCAGATTCATTTAAATTGTTCTATGCAATACCATCAATATTTGTGTTGGGGTTAATTCTTGGCCCAATTCTCCAATATTATTTTCAAATTCTAAGATATCCATTACTCTTTGCTTTAGCATTATATGTTGTTTTCAATTTGTACAGCAGTTTTTCAATCTATAGAAGAGAAAAGGATAAAAGGTTACTGTTTGTTGCGCCGATAGGATTCTTTTTAGGTCATGCATCATACGGTTTAGGTTTTATCTATGGTATTTTTTCTTATTTAACGGGAAGATGGAAGAAAGGAAAATTAAAAACATAAATGGATCTCGATGATATTTTCACAAATATTTACAATATTTATATTTCTACAGTAAGTTAGTAAATGAAATAAACGGATAATTATGTCAAAAGATGTTGTTTTTGTTTATCCAAAACCTGGTATAGATTTTTCACCAGCATTGCCATTCCCTATTTTATTTCCAGCGAGTACGCTAATTGACGCTGGATTTTCTGTAGAAATAATTGATGAAAGAATATTAGAAAAAAAAGAATTCATAGCAAAATTGAAAAAGCATGCTCATAAATCGCCTATTTTTTTTGGTATATCCACAATGACAGGTCCACAGATCGGTCGCGCTTTAAATGCTGCAGAAATAATCAGAAATGAGAACGAAAATATACCGATTGTCTGGGGTGGTGTTCATTCAACATTATTACCGGAACAAACATTGCAAGATAAAAGAGTTGACATAGTAATCAGAGGCGAAGGAGAAGCAACTGTCGTAGAATTAGCACAAAAGCTCGAAAATAATGAAAAACTAGATTCAGTTGATGGCATATCATTCAAAAATAAAGGTAAAATAAAACATAACAAGGATAGACCATTCATTGATATAAATAAACTCCCATCCTTGCCTTACCAATTGTTAGATCTTAAAAAATATCTTCAGAAAACTAGCATGGGTGATACTCTCCAGATGTATACTAGTAGAGGATGCCCTTTCAACTGTAAATTTTGCTATAATAATTTCTACAATAAACGTACATGGAGATCTTGGGATGCTGAAAGAACTATAACCGAATTGAAAGTACTAATGGAAAAAATAAACTTTAATGCCGTTTTCTTTCTCGATGATAACTTCTTCACAAATTTGAAAAGAATTGAAGAATTGATGAACTTACTCAAAAAAGAAAATATAAAAATAAATTGGTCTGCTGATTGCAGGTTTGATTCTTTTATGAATATGAGTGATGAATTTTTGAATAAGCTAATTGATGGTGGTCTAAAAAAATTATACATTGGTGCTGAGGCGGGTTCAGAACGAGTTCTAAAACTTATTAACAAAGGTGTTACTCCTCAACAAATAATAGAGGCAAATAAAAGATTAGCTAAATTTGATATTACTCCAGAAATTTCATTCATCTTGGGATTTCCAACAGAAACTATAGATGAAATTAAAGAAACGATGAATGTCATAGATAGAATAATTTCAGACAATAAAAAAGCTATAATTGCGTTAGTAAAATGTTTTCAACCATTCCCTGGAACTGAGATGTTTGATTTAGCCGTAAAAAATGGGTTCGAACCATCAAAAGATCTAGAAGGTTGGTCTACATTTAATTACTACACATCACATATGCCATGGTTTAAAGGAAACGTAAAAGAAATCGAAACTGTAAGTCTGATATCACGTTTTGTTACCAGAATGTTTGTTCAATATGGAATAAGAAACATTTTCATGAAAGCTTATAACCCAATCGCAAGATTCAGATGGAATCATAGAATTTTCACACCTTCTCTGGACACAATGGTTTTAAATTACATAAGACACAGAGAATTGAATGCATGATTAAAGTTGCAGCAAAATTATTAGTAAAAGGAAAATATACATTTCTAAAATATTTTTAAGAAAAAATAACTAATTGAGTACGTCTATTAATAAAATTATTGCATACAAAAAATTAAAACTTAGGATAATTAGCATACAAGTAAGAAATCATCGGGTTTTAGTCCGTTGATAAATTGCTTGCATATTTTTCTTATCATAAGTATAAAATATGAGCAGAGCTCCGTTAGAACTCTATCAGGTGTAAACTATAGAGTTCTGCTTTCTTAAAAATATAAAATTTTCAAAAATAAATTATACTTTTATTGCTTTTATTATTTCTAACAATCTAAATTTACCAAAAAAATTTGGGTAATTCCACACTTCCTTTATTATAAAAAATTTTCTTATTTTTTTACGTATTTCCGATGCGTCATGGTAATGATCTTTGGGTTTGTCGAAACCTGCCATAAATCTCATTATTTTAAAATAGTTCGTTTCAAGTGGTGAATTTACAATTAATTTTCCATTTGTTTTTAATATTCTATAAATTTCATTTAATGGGGTTTCTAATTTTTTAAAGTGTTCTAATACATCAGCACAAAATATTACATCAAAACTATTATCGTCAAATGTTGTTTTACAACCATCAATTCTTAAAATTTTAACATTTTTGCAATTAAAGTATTCTAAAATCTTTTTTGTTCCAGGATGTATTTTTATATCAATGCCTATAACTTCTTTGTAATATTTCGAAAGAGTTGGTAAGAATAAGCCATGACCATGACCAAAATCGAGGGCTATTTTATTTTTATCTGGTTCAGCCATCTCTAACATTTTTTTAAATCTTAACCAAAAAATATCTCCAACTATTTTTATTGGATTAAAATAAATTCTTGTATCAAAAGAGGATTGAATACCAAAATCTACCAATTTTTCCTTTGAAATTTTAATAATATCCATTTCTCATCCCAATTCTTATTTTCAAAATTCCTCAATTTTTATACTATCAAAATTTATCTGACTATTTATAATATTTCAGTCTACTGATTAGCATTAAATTTGTATTTTTCAATGCAAATTTATCAACTATAATTAAATCAATCTATTTATGGTTTCTATACTTAAAGTCTGATTATCCCCTATACTTTTCAAATACTCAACCGTCGTATTCGTGTAATTGTTGTATAAAACAAAAAATATAATCAATTCAAGTATCATGATTGAAAAAATAATATAAATTATTTTTTTTGGATGTTTACTCATCTCACTAACGCCTAATATAATGGCTATAGGTATTACCGGTTGTAGCATATCTCTTGTAACACCTGCCTTTATCCATCCATAGAAACTTACAGCGAATAATATTGGTGCAATAACAAATAAAATTGAAAACTTTGTTTTGAAATTTTTGATGATCCATACTATAAAAAATAAATAAAGTCCGGTTGTTAATGCTCCAGGTATAGAGTGAAAATAATAATAGATGAACGGTATATTTGTGAAATTCACTGTTTTATGAAGTTGTATTATTGGCAATTTTATAAAATAATTAATTAGTTTTACTGACGGAGCAATAGGTAATATAGTATTTAACAAATTTACAATTCTAACAAAAATATGATAATAAACTGGTTTAGATAAAAATTCCTTCCATACTTCTCCAAAACTTTTCCCAACAGTTGCCTCCCAACCATTTACTGCAAATGGACAAAAAATTAAATAACCTTCGCTATATCCCGTATAATTTTTTATTAAAACTATAATTAGTACAGATAATAGAAAGATAGTTACTATTTTTATTATTTGTAACTTATCTCTTTTAATAGTATGCCAAGCATATGCAGGTAAAATAAAAAATAGTGATAAAGGATGAGATAAGAATCCCAATAAAGAAGAAATATACGAGCTAAAATATTTTTGTTCTAGCATGAAAATAATGAAATATAAAACAAACATTGTTGTCTGCATTTTTGCCCAATTATAGAGGCTATTTTCTATTATGAAAGGATTGAAGATAAAAAATAATAGAGATATGTAAATGAATTTTGGCTTGATAAATTTCTTACTTAAAAGATAGAAAGGAAAAATAGTCAGAGATCCCAATAACGCCGAAGTTATTTGAGCTATATAAAAATTTTTTCCAAATATCACTAGAAATGCACCTTCAATTGAACTAAATAGTAGCGTTCTTTCGGCTTTGAATGTAAAACTACTTTCGGCAATATCCAAACTAAAATTGTAATAATAGGTCCAATTTCTTCCCATTGGGTAAAGATAAATGAACAATTGGAAAATTATATAAAATAAAAATTGCAAACCAAATATAATTAATAACTCCTTTTCATATTTTTTTATTTCCTTAATCTTTTGATAAAATGGATAAAGTAATATTAAGAATGGAATTAGGTAAATATACCAAATTTGAAGCCTCAATATCCATAGAGCAAAACTCAAACTGCTCAATAGAATTGAAAACAATATAGGGAAATAGAAAAAATCTTTTTTAATCAATTTTGTTAAACCTATTCCTAATACTAACGAATAGAAGAAAATCATGGCCGATGAGAAAAGATAAATTATTAACATTTAATTAGAATTAATCTATTAGCAATTTTATATTCGTGATGTTATTGGATATCTCAATCGTAGTCCCTGTCCATAATGAAGAGGAAAATTTACTTCCTTTAATCGAAGATTTAATTAAATTAATCGAAAAAAATAAATTAAATTCTGAAATTATTCTTGTAGATGATAATAGTACTGATAAAACTGGAGAAATAATCGATTCCTATTCAAGAAGATTCAATTACATAAAATCAATACATAGGAAAACTGAAAAAAAAGGCATGGGATTCGCCTTGATTGAAGGTACCAAAAAATCTAATGGAGAAATTATAATTTGGACTATGGCTGATAGATCGGATAATTCTGATACAATACTCAAACTAATCGGAAAAATAAATGAGGGTTATGATATGGTTGTTGCATCACGTTATATGAAAGGTGGCTCAAAAGGTGATTTGGGTATCGATAAGGCTTTTTTAAGTAGTAGTTATACAAAAATTATCGGATTATTTTTTGGTATATCAATACATGATATCACAAATGCCTTCAGAGCTTTTAGGAAAAAGGTTTTTGAAAATATATCATTGGAATCTGGCGATTTTGCAATTTCTCCGGAATTTGTTATTAAAGCTCAATTACAAGGTTTCAAAATTGGAGAGGTTCCGACAGTATATTGTAATAGAAAATTAGGTAAGCCCAAATTTAAAGTGTTTAAAATGGGTATTAGATACGTAAGTTTATTAAAATATAGACTATTGAAAAATGGGTAATCGAATGAAAATTCTATTGATAAATCCTTCACAAGTAGGTGTATATGGTAAAGCCATACCACCATCTTTTCCACCGTTGGGATTAGGTTATATAGGCGCTGTTCTGGAAAAAGAAGGTCATAACGTATACATTTTAGATTTTGATGCAGACAAAATGAGCAATGATAAAATAATAAAATTTTTAAAAAAGATCAAACCTTCATTAGTCGGTTTAACTTCCACTACGCCAACATTTAATCATGCTATTTCCATAGCAAAATTAATAAAAAGTGTAGAAAACATACCAGTTGTTTTGGGTGGCATTCATGCAACTATTGCACCAGAACAATGTATTGCAAACAAATTCATTGATTTTGTTGTAAAAAGTGAAGGCGAATACACTATAATTGAACTTGCAAAAACTTTAGAAAAAAATGGAGATTTTTCTTGTATAGATGGCTTAATATACAAGAAAGATGGAAAAATAATTCAAAATCAAAGCAGAGAATTAATTAAAGATTTAGATAGTATACCATTTCCGGCAAGACATTTATTTAATCAAAAAAAATACGCATATGCAGATTCACTCTATTCTCCAGCATTTCCTATAATGACTAGTCGTGGCTGCCCTGGAATGTGCACATATTGTTGTACAAAATTGATCTTTGGGAGGATACCTCGATTTAGGAGTGTAAATAATGTTATCGACGAGATAGAATTTTTAATTGAAAAATATAGAGCAAGAGAAATTCATATACATGATGATAATTTCACGTTTAACAAAAAATGGGTTTTTGCATTTTGTGATGAAATTAAAAGAAGAAAAATTGATGTAGCTTTTCGTATACCAAATGGCATAAGAGTAGACCAAGTCGACTATCAAATTTTATCTTCCTTGAAAAAAATAGGTCTTTATTGTACTGCATTAGGTGTTGAATCTGGTAATCAAAGAATATTGAATAATGTGAAAAAAGGTATCAAAATAAATCAGATAAGAAAAGCGTTTAAATTGTGCAAAAGATTGAATATCGAAACATGGGGATTCTTTATGTTAGGTTTGCCAGGTGATACCTCTAAAACAATTAGACAAACAATTAAATTTGCCAAAGAATTAGATCCAGATGTCGCTAAATTTCATATTCTGAAACCATATCCAGGAACAGAAATATTCGATTTATTATCAAGGCAAGGTTTAATTCTTGATTCAGACTGGACTAAATACGGAATACATACAAAACCAGTTCATAGATTGCCTGGTTTAAGTGAAGATGAATTAATGCTTTTGTTAAAGTACGCATACAGACAATTTTATCTAAATCCTAAAAAGATAGTCAAAGAAATATTAAGAATGAGATCATATACAAGAGTTAAGTTAAATATTCAAGCAGGAATATCTATTTTGCAAATGATCAGGTAATATTTTCTTGTTTTTCATATTTTTCTGTCAAAAGAACATAGTAATAGTAAATTAGTCCAATCCAAACCATCAATGCAGGTAACCCATAAAATATACCATAAGCTAAAAATTTTGATTTGCTATCAATATGGTCCCCGTACAATTCCATAACAACTTTCATCTTAGACGTGTCAATTAATTTATCAGCTATTTTTTCCATGGGCAATATTACAAGTGGTGCTGCATGTAGTTCGTCGAACATTATTATAGCAAAAACTAGTAAAACCCAAACATTCCTATAACTTTTCTTAAGCCAATTTAACGAGTAAAACGTTCCGATAGGTGCTAGGACAATAGCTACTAATAAAAGTACTCTGTCAAACCAAGTATAATTGACAAAACTCCATCTGTATATCGCCGAAAATAGAATCAAACTTATAATTGTCAAAGAAACTCCAAATAACCACTGTTTTTTCATTCGTTTAAAATTTTTAATATAATTACCAAATAAGAAAAAAATAAATAGGAATAGAAAATACATGTAATAAGATGTAATCCAAATCCCCAATAGAACACTGCAAATGAAAACCAATAATATATTCCTTTGTAGTTCTTTCTCATAATCCTTCAATGGATGCTTTATAATTAAATAAAATGTAACTAAATAGCCAGCAATTAAAACACCTTTAGACAAGAAATCTATGTCTATGTTTGAAACATATTTGAAAATGTTGTAAATGCTCATTGTTCCACTGCCGCTATAATCATATGATAATGTGGCCGTAAAACTATAGAATGTCTTGTCCAATCCAGCAATCATAATAAAAGGAATTATCAACAATACAAAAAATAGGATTGAACTAAAAATATACATCATTGTCTTTTTTCTACCATATTTTCTGAAGATATAATAAATGATTACTGGAAAAGCCATTGCTGGTATTATTTTGAAAAGAATTGAAACTATACTAAAGAATGAAGATAAAATCAGTCTTTTTTTCATAAGAAAATAAATTGACAATAATAAAAAAGACATAAAAACTGGGCTGTTATTCCCTAGAACACTTGAAGTCCACAATGGTAAAAATGAAAAGCTATAAACTAAAGCCAAATAAAAAGACATTTCTTTATTAAAGAATTTTTTTCCAATGAAGAATATCAGTACTATATTTGCTACATCAAAGACTGTACTCAGCATTTTAAATAAAAAGAAATCTGTTCCAAAGATTAAATACCAACCCATTGATAATGTCAGATATAAAGGACCATATAATGACCTGCTAGTAGTACGTTTAGCAAAATCAGTACAATCCCACATAAAATATTTGCCTTCTGCCATGCACTTTCCACCACCTATGTATGCACTGAAATCGTGTGGTATGTAAGGGAACATAATATACAGTGGTGCTATCAGAGCACGGACTAGAAAACTTATCGCTATTAAAAATAGTATAAGATAAATCTCTTTAATTTTCAACATTTATCACCACTATTTCTTTCTTCCCACCAAAATCCACATTTGTCTTTAAACTCATCCCATTTGTTCTTTTCATCAAATGGATAATAAAAACATGATTTTGGCATTTTATCTGTATTGTAGACTAAACAGGATTTATCTATTGGATTATAATTTTTGCATTTATATTTAAAATTCAAAATGGTCAATGGGCAACATGAACATCTCTTGCATCTGCCCCTTCTTTTCGATACAGACTTTAATACATAATTCATCTTAAATGTCAAATAATATCTTGTCCTTATGAATTTCCACAAATTGTTTAAAGTTCTCATATCTTAGCCTCTTTTGTTCTCCCTCCATCATCTTTCTCACTCTTCAAAATTGCAAATGAACCTTTGGCATATGTTATTAAATCATTGAAAGTTCTTATCTCCAGAAATTTACGCATTATTGCCTTTGGCCTATAATAAAAACGCCTATAAGCATCACAACACCTTTCAACAGCATCTGGCACGCAATAAGGAAGTCTATCCATTCTTTCGCCCAAAGAAAATTCCCTCCAATAATCAGGGTCGAAATTAAGATGTTCTACGACCATATCCCACAATTTTGTGGCGGGAAATGGAGTCGTTATTGCATACATTGCCCAATCAGGGTCAATCTCCTTGGAGAATTCGACAGTTTGCTCGAAATCAACTTTACTCTCTGTAAAATACCCCACCATGAAATAAGCAAATGTTTTTATCCCGATTTCACGAGACCATTTGAATGCCAATCTGGCTTTCTCTAATGTTATCCCCTTGTTCATCAATTTTAAAATTCTCTTAGAGCCTGATTCTACACCAAAACGCAACTTTATACATCCCGCCCTTTTCATCAAACATAAAAGCTCAGGGTCTACAAAATCAACTCTCTGTGGGGTTTCCCATACGATATCAACCTTCCTTTTAATCATCTCAAGACAAAGTTCCCTGACAAATTCTTTGCTCGGCCAACAATCATTATAAAATGCAATCTCTTTGACTCCATATGTGCTTATTATGTATTCCATCTCGTCAACAATGTTTTTTGGGGAACGCTTTCTGAATCTTTTCCAAATGGGATCTTTAAAACAATAAGCGCAATTGAACGGACATCCTCTTGTAGCAATCATAGTTGACATGGGAGTTTTCATTCCGAGCATACCATACGTATTCATGTCCATCAAATGATATGCTGGAAATGGTATTGCATCAAGATTTTCGATTGGTAATCGTGGCTGATTGACAATAACTTCTCCCCCACTTTTCCATATCAATCCTTTGATATTATTGAATCTTTTTCTACCTTGGATTTCATTGATAAGCTCTTGCATCGTGTACTCTCCATCCCCGAACACACCAAAATCAAAATATTGCAGTGATAGCGGCTCTCTTGGAAATGCAGACAAGTGAGGTCCCCCTATAACTACTTTAATGTTCTTGTTAACTTCTTTAATCAATTTTGCCATTTCGATCACATCAGGGATTGACGAAGTCATCGCTGTCATCCCAACGACATTAGGATTGAATTTCTCTATTTCTTGTTGAATGGCTTTTCGTGAAAGATGATGTAAGAGTGCATCAAGGATTTTAACTTCATGCCCATCTTGTTCCAATGCAGCTGCCAAATAACCGATTCCTAATGGTTGAGGAACTCCTTGCTCAACGTCAATAGATTTAGGCAAAACATTGTTAATATCAATTTCAGAATTCGGAACAATAAAAAGTATTCTCATCTTTTAACAACCATTTCCTTATTCTCATATTTTTCTTTCAAAATAATATAATGATAAATAATAGCATTTATAGGTTCGCCAAGGAATTAAACTATAATTTTAACTCAGAATTTTCCCCTGTAATTATTTTGAATCCCTTAGGTAATTTATCTGATGAAACAACATTTGAATGTTTTCCTATCAAACTATCTACTATTTTCCCTTTACAATCTATGACCGAATCACCAATAATTATTGAGGATTCGATTTCTCCACTTATTATTTTTGTATTATCCCCTATCGAACTATAAGGACCTATGTAGGCATTTTCTCCAATATCACAGTTTTTTCCTATTATTACAGGTCCTTTAATTAAACTTCCATTCCTGACTATACTACCTTCATCTATTTTTATATTTCCTATAATTTTTGCATTTTTCTCAACTGTTCCTCTAATTTCAGATGACTGAATGTCGTTCAACATAATATAATTTGCATGAAGAATATCATCAGTCGTTCCTGTATCATCCCACCAACCATTAACAAAATGAGATATGATTTTATGTTTTGATTCTATTAGTGCCTGTATTACATGTGTAAGTTCTAATTCATTTCTTGTCGATGGTTTTAGATTTTTTATATGTTCGAAAATAATTGGTTTGAATAAATAAACACCAATAATTGCATAATTTGTTTTAGGTTTTTTAGGTTTTTCTTCCACCTCTATTATTCTACCTTTTTCATCTAATGTGGCAATTCCAAATTTTTCTGGTTTATCAGTTTTACATAGTAAAATGCTCGCTTCTGCGTCGCTTTTTTTGAATTCTTCGACAAAATGTTTTATTCCGCCCTTCAAAATATTATCTCCAAGATAAACAACAAAATCATCATTTTTTAAAAAATCTTTTGCTATCCATACTGCATGTGCTAAACCACGAGGAGCATCTTGTTCTAAATAAGTAATTTTCGCTCCCCATTTTGAGCCATCACCAACAGATTCTTTTATTGTATTTATACGATCTTCTGTGTAACCGACTATAATGCCTATATCTTTTATACCAGCATTCACCAAATCTTCTATACAGTAATGTAGAACAGGCTTATTTGCGATAGGTATGAGTTGTTTAGGTCCTGTATGGGTTAATGGTCTTAAACGTTTACCTAAACCACCTGCTAATATTAATCCATGCACGGAAACACCATTTTTTAAATACTTTATACTTAATTTTCATTATAAAAATAATATATAAAATAGTTGGTTTTATGAAAAATACAAGAATTCTAATAACTGGTGGTGCGGGTTTCATAGGAAGTAATTTCATAAGATATTTGCTCAAAAAATATCCAGACTGTAAAATTATAAACCTCGACAAATTAACGTATGCAAGCAACTTAAATAATTTAAAAGATATTGAAAATAACAAGAACTACACCTTTGTAAAAGGCGACATATGCGATAAAAAAATAGTAGACAAGATAGTAAAAGACTGTGAAATTATAATCAATTTTGCTGCAGAAACACATGTCGATAAAAGCATAATAGAAGCAGGTTCGTTCGTTAAAACTGATGTTTTTGGAGCTTATACACTATTAGACGCAGCAAAAAGATTCGGAATTAAAAAATTCATTCAAATATCGACAGATGAAGTATATGGTAGTATTATTGGAGGATCATTCAAAGAGTCAGACAACCTTAATCCAAGCAGCCCATACTCTGCTAGCAAAGCTGGTGCAGATTTATTAGTTATAGCATATCATAGAACTTTTAATTTACCAGTCTTGATAACGAGAAGTTCGAATAATTTTGGACTATATCAGTATCCGGAAAAGGTTATCCCATTGTTCATTACAAATGCTTTAGGAAATAAGTCACTACCTTTATATGGGGATGGAATGAACGTGAGAGATTGGCTATTTGTTTTGGACAATTGTGAAGCGATAGATTTAGTTATGCAAGAAGGCGAAATAGGAGAGATTTATAACATAGCCTCAGGTGTTGAAAAAACAAATATAGAAATAACAAGAACGATACTTAAGGAACTTGGTAAGCCAGAGTCACTGATAAATTATGTCAAGGATAGATTGGGACATGACAGAAGATATTCTCTTGACTGTACAAAAATAAGAAAACTTGGTTGGAAGCCAAACCATTCCGTTGAAGAAGCATTAAAAACAACAATCCAATGGTATATAGAGAATGAATGGTGGTGGAAACCACTTATTAAAAATTAATTATTATTAATAATTTTAATGTCATGATAGTCTAAGTGTTTTTTATGTCTGAATATTATAGACTCTCATTTTTAACTGAACTCAGAATACGGTTAAGGACGAGGTTTTATCTCTTATTTAAAAAACATCGTTTACCTGAGAAAATATCCATAAGAAAAGGAGAATGTAATAGATGCGGTGCTTGTTGTAGAGTGACAATTTTTGGTGTTAAATGTCCATTTTTTCAAGAGAAAGAAAATACCTGCAAACTATACGGCACTAAATTTATGCTCAAGGGATGTAAATTATTCCCCTTTGATTTACAAAACAGATATGAGGGAAAGGTAAAAGAAATTGAAGATAAATGTGGTTATTATTGGTAAATGATAATATGACAGAAAATAATAATTTCAGTATCTCAGTTTTTTTCCCAGTTTACAATGATGAAAAAACTATTCCACAACTCATATCAAAAATAATACCAATATTAAAATCCGTAACAGACGACTTCGAAATAATCCTGATAAATGATGGTAGCAGTGATAATAGTGCTAAAGTTATCGATGAGTTAGCTAAAAAATATAATAATGTTAGGACCATTCATCATAAAAAAAACATGGGATATGGTTATGTTTTAAGAACAGGATTCTATAATGCAAAAAAAGATTTGGTTTTTTATACAGATGGAGATGGTCAATATGATGTCTCTGAAATAACAAAACTATTGCCATTAATTAAAAATATCGATGTTGTAAATGGTTATAAAATTAAAAGGTCGGATGCTCTTTACAGAATAATAGCCGGAAATCTTTATAACTGGAGTGCTCAAATTCTATTCCATTTAAAAATAAGAGACGTTGATTGCGATTTCAGACTTTTTAGAAGACACGTTTTTAATAAAATTAAATTAGAATCTAACAGTGGGGTAATTTGTCTTGAGATGATAAAAAAATTACAACATGCAGGTTTTAAATTTAGAGAAGTGCCAGTTCATCACTATCCACGTATTTTTGGAACATCTGAGTTTTTTAACTTCAAAAGAATATTTAAAGTTTTAACGAGTTTTGGTAAATTATGGATAAAATTTATGATATGGCAAGAGTATGAGTGATTTTTATGGAAAATATGGACGATATTTTTAACAATTCAAAAGTCTTGATTACAGGTGGCACAGGTTTTATAGGGAGTAATCTTGCTATTAAGTTAGTTGATTTAGGTGCTAGAGTTGAAATTTTTGATTCCTTAATATCCGAACAAGGTGGAAACTTACATAACCTTGATGGAATTAATGAGAAAATAAAATTTACAAAAGCTGACATAAGAGACGAAAAAAAAATAACACAATCTGTTGAGGACAAAGATTTTTTATTCAATTTAGCTGCCTACACAAGTCATGAAGGCAGTATGAAAGACCCATTCACGGATTTTGATATAAATTGTCGTGGGAATTTAATTTTACTTGAAGCATGCAGAAAAAACAATTCTGATGTTAGAATAATTTATACAGGAACTAGAGGCCAATACGGGAAAATACTTTATACACCAGTAGATGAGAAGCATCCGATAAATCCGACAGATGCAAATGGAATTTCTAAAATGGCTGGTGAGATGTATCATTTTTTATTTGGCAAAGTTTATGGGATGAAGGTAACTTCTTTAAGATTGACCAATACGTATGGTCCCAGGCACCTGATGAAACATGGAAAATTAGGTTTTGTAAATTGGTTTATCAGATTGGCTATGGATAATGAAAAAATTAAAGTTTTTGATGGTTTACAAATAAGAGATTTAAATTTCGTTAATGATGCTGTAAATGCTTTATTGATGGTCGCAGTTAATAAAAAAACTGAGGGAGATGTATTTAATCTCGGTTCAGGCAAACCTATCAGCATCGTAGATTTGACTAAATTGATAATTAGAATAACTGGAAGTGGCAGTTATGAGCAAATTCAATATCCTAAAGAAAGAAAAAAAATTGAAATTGGAGATTACATTGCTGACATTAGTAAAATTAAAAATTCAGTAGGATGGAGACCGGAAATATCATTAAAAGAGGGATTGAAAAAAACAATTGAATTTTATAGATTGAACAAAAAAAATTATTGGTGAATAAAATGTCAGAAGAAATTCCTGTACTTGACTTAAAACAGCAATATCATTCGATAAAAAATGAAATAGACGATGCAATCAATTCTGTTTTAGAAAATGGATGGTTTATTCTCGGGAAAAATGTTCAAGAATTTGAAAAAGAATTCGCAAGATATTGCAACACTAAATTTGCTGTTGGAGTAGGAAGTGGAACGGATGCATTACACTTATCTTTACTTACTTTTGATATTGGCCATGGAGATGAGGTTATCACTACTCCTCTTTCAGCTATTGCCACTTCTTTTTCCATAACATATACTGGTGCAAAACCAGTTTTTGTTGATATAGACCCCGAGACGTATAATATTGATGTAAAGAAGATTGAAGAAAAAATTACGGACAAAACCAAAGCAATAATACCTGTACATTTGTATGGGCAACCATCCGATTTAGATCCTATCTTGAAAATTGCTAAGAAACATAATTTAATTTTAATTGAGGATGCTTGTCAAGCTCATGGCGCTTTGTACAAAGGAAAAAAAGTTGGTAGTTTTGGTGATATTTCAACTTTTAGCTTTTATCCTACGAAAAATTTAGGTTGTTATGGAGACGGAGGAATAATTTTAACAAATAACAAACAAATCTATGAAAAAATTCTATTGTTAAGAGATTATGGACAAAAAGAAAGATATCATCATTCAATTCTTGGGTTTAACAGTAGATTAGATGAAATTCAAGCAGTCATATTAAGAGTCAAATTAAAAAAATTAGATGAATGGAACAATCTAAGAAGGAAAAATGCAAAATTATACAATGAATTGTTAGAAAATTCTAATGTTATTACACCAATTGAAAAAGAATATGCAAAGCATGTTTATCATTTGTATGTGATTAGATCAAAGAAAAGAGATAAATTAAGACAATGGTTGAAATCTAAAGGTATTCTAACAGACGTTCACTATCCGATACCAATTCATCTACAAGAAGCCTATAAATCACTCGATCATAAAAAAAATATTTTACCAATAGTCGAGAATTATGTCAATGAAATATTAACATTACCAATGTCACCCGAATTAAAAGAAGAAGAAATAAGAAAAATAGCATTAGCTATTGATTCTTTTAAATTGTAACTGACGATATCATAAATTTAATTGAAATATAAAGTGAATTTGATGCCAAAAAAAAGTAAAACTTTGATAATAATTCATTCTATGAGTCAAATATCTAAACTCATTTCAGAAGTGAAAAAATTAAAGGAAAATAGAAACAATGAAACAGTATTAGTTGCATTGAACTCTTATGCGCAGAGTAAGTTAGATGAAGAAAATTTAAATTATAAGGCAACTGAAAATTACGAATTACGTCAAAAACTTAATGATTTGGATAAAAAAGCAATATCTTGGATAAAAAAATGGCCAAACATAAAAATAAGAGAGAATGAGAATTTTAAAGAACTAGTTGCTTATGAAAATATATCTTTATGGTGGCTAGTAGATGTTTGGTTTTATTTGGCATCTTCCTTCAATTATTATCCAATCAAAGAAATTATTAAAAATATTGAAATTATTCGACATATAATCGACATAGAAAACCCAGACCATATTATTGTAACTGATAGTAAAAGCTTAATCGGAAAAATCACTATTCTAATAGGAAATCAAAGGAAAATACCAATTTCAGTAATTGAAAGCGGAACATTTTTTAATTTTAAGTATTCGGCCATGAAATTTGTTCGACCATTTTTAATTAAAAATTTTAAAAATACGAAAGAACTTTTGAGAGAAATTTCAGGAAAAATATTAAAATTTTCATTTAAATCTAAAAGCAGATACACTAAACCTAAAAATAAAATCTTGTTTGTCACACATCCAACATATATACAATCTTCAATTGATATTGAAACCAAAGAAAAAATAAAAGAAGACACTATTTTAGGACCTGTAATAAGAGAATTAAAAAAAGATAAAAACAACGAAATGGTATTGGTGGACACAGATCCATTCCCGATATTTAGATTCGGATTTTTATTTGAAAAAAAATATAAGCATATTGAAGGTTACTTAAATAATGAAATTAAAAAAAAGATATCTCAGGAAGCCAAAAAAAATTCAATAAAATGGAAACAATTAAAACGAGATAAATCTTTTCTCGAAAGTTTAACTTATAAAAATATCCCATTATTCGAATTAGTGGAAGATAAATTTTCTGAACTCTTTTATAGAAAATTTATTGAGGCAGTTAAATACATTGAGATGATGTTGCAAGTTGTTAAAAAAGAGAAACCTGACGTAATTGTAATAGTCGATGAATATGGCCTTTATGGAAGAGCTGCTATTACTGTAGGCAAAATAAAAAATATTCCAACTTTGGCCATCCAACATGGTGCGTTAACTCCGAATGATTTAGGTTGGTTACATTCCCCCGATGAAATATCCAGTGGTAATCTTATCAATCCCGAATATTGTCCAATACCTGATAAAACAGCTGTTAGTGGCGAATATTATAAAAATATTTTAACTCAATTAGGATCTTATCCAGAAGACAGAGTTATTATAACCGGCCAACCTAAATATGATATTTTAGCTCATGCAAACAATTTCTTTGAAAAAAGAAAAATTTATGATAGATTTAATATAGAACATAAGAAAAAGTTGGCTGTACTTGCAACGCAACCACTCCCAGAAAATGAATTACTATTTCGTTCTGTTTTTAGAGAAATTAAGAAATTAAAAAATATGCAATTGGTAATTAAACTTCATCCAAATGAGTATGACGAATCACTGCATCGAAATATAGCAAAAGAAGTTGGTTTGGATGTTATATTAACAAAGGATATAAACCTTTTTGAGTTGCTTAATGCATGTGATGTTTTAATGACCGTATCTTCGACAGTAGCACTAGAAGCAATGATTTTAGACAAACCCGTTATTATAGTAGATTTAAAAACTAATCCAGACGAAACAGCATTTGTGAAGAGCGGAGCAGCAATAGGCGTTTACAAACCCAATGATATTAGCAAAGCTATAATTAAAGTTTTGAATGATAAAGAAACAAAGAGAAAATTGCAAAATAATATGAAAAATTTTGTATATGAACATGCTTATAGAATAGATGGACTTGCTTACAAAAGAATAGTAAAATTGATTAATGGAATGATAAACAAACCGAGTTGATAAAAATGAGTGCAAATTGTAGAGTGTTATTCATAGTTCATGACCTTTATCAAGAGGACAATCATTTTCCATTAGGTGTAGGCTATATGGCCGCAATATTAAAGAAAAATAATGTTGATGTTAAAATATATTGTCAAGATATATTTCATTATACAAATGAAGAGTTAGCTAAATTTTTATCAAAAAATAAATTTGACCTAATTGGAGTAGGGTTTTTAGCAGCAAGATTCAAAGAAACGATGATCGATCTCTGTGATACTATAAACAAATATAAGAAAAATGCTTGGTTAGTTCTTGGAGGACATGGACCTACTCCTATTCCTGAATACACGCTGAACAAAACTAAAGCAGACGTAGTTGTAATGGGTGAGGCTGAAGAAACAATCGTTGAATTATTAAGATGTAAAGCAAATAAGGGAGATATTTCAAAAATAAAAGGCATAGCTTATCGTGATGGCAATAATATAGTAATCAATGAAAGACGAGATCCAATTAAAAATTTAGATTCTATACCCTTTCCAGAATGGTCGCTATTTCCTATGGATAAATACACGACTTGTCTCAAACTTTTTAGAATGACGAGTAAAGACAGAGCTTTAGGAATTTTAACAAGTAGAGGATGTATCAACAGATGTAATTTTTGTTATAGGATGGAAAAATGGATACGATTCAGGAGTGTAGAAAATGTTGTTGAAGAAATGAAAATTTTGCAAGAAAAATATAAAGTAAATTATTTTATGATGGATGATGAATTGTTTGTATTTCCAAAAAAAAGAATTTTTGATTTTCTTAGTATTTTAGAATCAAGTAAACTTAAAATAAAATTTTCATGCAATGCTAGAGTAGATGTTTTTGATGAAGAATTAGCTAAATGTTTGAAAAAAACTGGTTGTCAATTTCTTAATTTTGGAATGGAATCGGCCGATCAAAAAGTTTTAGATTTAATGAATAAAAGAACTACAGTTGAACAAAATATTCGAGCTGCAGAAATAGCAAAAAAAGTTGGAATCGGATTGGGCTTGAATTTTATATGGGGCAACAAAGGTGATACTGAAGAATCATTAAAAAAAGACGTAGAATTAATAAAGAAATATAATACTTATGATCAACTAAGAACAATCAGACCTGTAACACCATACCCAGGATCTGATTTATACTATGAGGCTCTAAATAGAGGTTTTATATCTGGCCCAGAAGACTTTTTTAATAAATTTAAGAACTCGGATTTATTGACAGTCAACTTTACAGATATCCCAGCAGAAAAATTTTATAAAATACTTTTTGAAACTAACAAAGAACTGATAACAGATTATTACGTGCATACTTCAAAAGACATGAATGCCGCTAACAATTTGATAAAAAATTTTTATGACTTATACTTTGAAAATAAAATTAATTTTAGGGGAGCAAGACACTATGTTAAAAAATAATAAAATATTATCCATAATACCAGCTCGTGGTGGATCTAAAGATATCAAAAGAAAAAATATAAAATCATTGGCTGGAAATCCATTAATTGCTTATACTATAGAAGCTTCGTTAAAATCTAATTTTATAGACAGAACAATAGTTTCTACTGAAGATGAAGAAATTGCGAAGATTGCCGAAAAATATGGCTCTGAGGTAATAAAAAGACCAAAAGAATTAGCTGAAGATAAAACCCACACAATTGATGTTGTTTTGCATGTTTTAGATCTTCTAAATAAAAGGGGTTGTAATTTTGATATAATTATTCTTTTACAACCAACATCGCCATTAAGAACAATAAAAGATATACGTGATGCACTAGAAACATTTCTGAAAAATGATTGTGAATCTGTAGTGAGTGTTTGTAAAAAGAAAAATATTTTTTGGAGTTTTGAAGTTGCAAATGGTTATTTGAAACCTATATGTGACAGAGATTATCTCAAAAAGAGAAGACAAGATTTGAACTACATATATGCTCCAAATGGAGCTATCTATATTTCGACTCCTCAGAATCTGCGTAAATATAGAAGTTTTTACCCTAGTAAAATTATTCCATATGTGATGCCAGTCGAAAGAAGCATTGATATAGATAATGAAATAGACTTTATGTTAGCAGAACTGTTATTAAAAAATATTAAACGATAATTTTTAGATAAATATAGAAGCAACTAAAGTGACAAAAATATGTCTTTTATTAGAATAATACCAAGATTGGATATAAAGGGACCAAACTTAGTGAAAGGTATTCATCTGGAAGGTTTGCGTGTATTAGGTAAACCTGAAAATTTTGCGCGATACTATTATGAAACAGGTGCTGATGAGCTAATTTACATGGATGTAGTTGCCAGTCTATACGGACGTAATAATTTATTAGATATTGTTGAAAAAACATCTAAAGAAATTTTCATTCCTTTGACAGTTGGAGGTGGTTTGAGAACTATAGATGATATTCGAAAAGTCCTTCGGGCAGGAGCAGATAAAGTATCTTTAAACACAGCAACCATTAAAAACCCTAAATTTATACAAAAAGCATCTAAGCGATTTGGTTCGTCTACTATTCTTGTATCGATTGAAGCAATTAAAAAACAAGATGGTTCTTACGAAGCTTATACTGATAATGGACGACAAGAAACCGGAGTTAATCCATTTGATTGGGCAGTGCAAGTAGCAGAGATGGGTGCTGGAGAAATCATGGTGACATCAATTGACTGTGAAGGAACAGGTTTAGGATATGATATTGAATTAACTCGAAAAATTGCTGAATCAGTATCAATCCCGGTAATCGCCTGTGGCGGAGCTGGCACAATCAATCATATAAGTGATGTCATAACTCATGGAAAAGCAGATGCAGTAAGCATGGCTTCTATACTTCACTATAATTTTGTTAAAAAACCCAATGTTAACGATGATTTTTCAAGTGAGGGCAATATTGAATACCTTCGAAACAGACGTGAATTTTTAAATATTCAAAGTACTACTATTCCTGAAATTAAGATGCAATTAATAAAAAATAAAATTGAGTGTCGTTATCCTATAGGAGGTGAAATTAATTCCTAATATAAAATCTCCTAAGATTGCTATTGTTGATTTTGGAATGGGTAATTTGTTTAGTGTAAAACATATGTGTTCTCACGTTGGAATGGATGCAAAAATCACATCCTCAAGCCAAGAAATTCTATCTGCCGACGCAGTTATTTTACCAGGTGTAGGGGCCTTCGGTGATGCTATGGATACACTTAGAAAACTGGATTTACTCGATACACTTAAGAAAGTTGCCATGTCTAATAAGCCGCTCATCGGAATTTGTCTTGGAATGCAATTGTTAATGTCGAAAAGCTATGAGTTTGGCAGACATAATGGATTGAATATAATTAAAGGTGATGTTATTCGTTTCGATAATCCAATTGATAAATCCAAAAAACTCAAAGTCCCCCATGTTGGCTGGAACCGTATTTATTTAGCAAAGAAAATTTCGACCCAAGATGATAAATGGTCAAAAACATTACTCAAAGGTCTATCAAATAATGAGTTCATGTATTTTGTTCATTCATTCTATGTAAAGCCTGTTAATTCTGATATAATTCTATCTATTACAAAATACGGGAACATCGAATTTTGTTCCAGCTTTCAATATAAAAATATATTTGGCTGTCAATTCCACCCCGAGCGTAGTGGACTACAAGGTATGATAATATATCGTAATTTAATATCTTTTATAGAAAAATGTTTATAGAGGGAAAGAATGTCTCAAAAATTGGAGGCAAAATATGGTTTGCCTGAAGATGTAATTTTTTGCAAACGTTGTGTAATGTCTAATCAAAGACCATCATCCATGCCAGAATTCACACATACAAAAAATTCAAAACATAATACATTGCACATTGATGATGAAGGCATTTGCGATGCTTGTCGATATGCTGAGAAGAAAGAAAAAATTGACTGGAAGAAGCGTGAAGAAGAACTTGTGAAACTTCTAGATAAATATCGTCGTGATGATGGTTATTATGATTGTGTTGTGCCTGGAAGCGGTGGTAAAGATAGTGCTTATGCAGCGCACGTATTAAAGTATAAATATGGAATGCATCCGCTGACTATCACATGGCCTCCGATACTCTATACGGATATAGGTTTGAAAAACTTTCGTAACTGGATTGAAGTAGGTGGGTTTGATAATATTACATTTAAACCCAATGGGAAAATCCACCGACTTTTAACAAGATTAGCTATAGAAAATTTACTCCACCCATTTCAGACATTCATTTTGGGGCAAAAAAATCTCGCTCCCAAAATTGCGATTAAATTTGGGATTCCTTTAGTTTTTTATGGAGAAAGCGAAGCCGAATATGGTAATCCAATCGCTGACAACAACAAATCTTTAAGAGACAAGTCTTACTATGCCATGAAAAATCTATCAGAGATATGTTTATCAGGTATTTCTATTCAAGAACTTTTTGACAAGTATAAATTAACTTTGAATGATATTTTGACTTATTTACCGATAGATTATTCAGAATCGAAAAATTCAAAAATAGAAGTACATTACTTGGGCTACTATCTAAAATGGACACCACAGGAATCATATTATTATGCGGTAGAAAATACAGGTTTTCAACCTAACCCATTTCGTACAGAAGGCACTTACAGTAAATATGTAAGTTTGGATGATAAAATTGACGGCCTTCATTATTATACGACTTACATTAAATTCGGACTTGGACGAGCTTCATATGATGCATCGCAAGAGATACGAAATAAACATCTGACGCATGAAGAAGGAGTCGCACTAGTTCATCGTTTTGATGGTGAATTCCCACAAAAATACTTACAGGAAATAATGGATTACATGGGTATGAAGCCGGAACATTTTCTTAAACTCTGTGATGAGTTTAGATCACCTCATCTTTGGAAAAAAGAAAATGGAAAATGGAAATTGAGACATCAGGTTTCTAACGAATAATAAATACAATCTGATAATACATTTAAAATTTACTGATATAGATAATGAAATAGACTTTATGTTAGCAGAACTGTTATTAAATATATAAAATGTGAAAACAGGATGAAAATAAAAATAAATAACAAGTATGTTGGAGAAGATGAACCAGCATTTATTATAGCAGAAGCTGGCGTTAATCATAATAAAAATTTCAACTTAGCAAAAAAATTAATTGATATAGCGAAAAATTCAGGTGCGGATGCTGTTAAATTTCAAATTTTTAAAGCAGAGGATTTAGTTAGCAAATATGCAAAAATGGTTTCATATCAAAAGGAAAATATTGGAACAAAAGAAAGCCAGAAAGAAATGTTAAAAAAATTGGAATTAGATTATGGCGATTTTAAAGAATTAAAAAAATATTGCGATAGAAAAAACATAATATTTTTATCAACTCCACATACAGAAGACGCTATTGATTTTTTAGAACCATTGATCCCTGCTTATAAAATTGGTTCTGGGGATTTAACAAATATTCCATTTTTGAAAAAAGTTGCTGTGAAAGGTAAACCAATAATTTTGAGTACAGGTATGGCTACTATGGAAGAAGTTGAAGATTCATTAAAGGTACTTTATACGGAGGGAAATAAACAAGTTGTAATACTTCATTGCACTACAAATTATCCTTGCCCATTAGAAGAAGTTAACTTAAGGGCAATGCAAAGTATGCAAAAAGAACTCAATTGTTTAGTTGGTTATTCAGATCATACAACAGGAATATCGACTTCTATAGCCGCTATAGCTATGGGGGCAAGAATTATAGAAAAGCATTTTACTTTAGATAAAAATTTACCCGGTCCAGATCACAAAGCAAGTTTAGAACCAGCAGAACTTAAAAAAATGATTCATGATATACGAAATGTCGAAAATCGATTTAAAAAAGGGGAAAAAATAGAAAACATTTTAAAAACTATACCAAATATAGAAAAAATACTTGGGAATCCTAATAAAAAACCAACAAAGAGCGAGGAAAAAATAAAAAAATTAATAAGAAAAAGCATAGTTGCTAATGTGGATATCCCAAAAGGAACAATTATTACAAAAAATATGCTTTCGATTAAAAGACCTGGTACAGGTATTGCCCCTAAATATATTGATGATATTATTGGAAGAAAAATTAAGAAAGATATAAAACAAGATGAGTTAATTTCTTTTAAACAGTTGGTATAAATGAGTAAAAGAAAAATTGTTTCAGTAACTGGCTCACGAGCTGAATATGGGCTAGCTAGCAATGTTTTTAGAGCTATAAAAAAACATTCCAAATTAGAACTTTCTTTAATCGTAACCGGCATGCATTTGTCAGATGATTTTGGTTATACGATAAAAGAAATAAAAAAAGATGATTTTGAAATTGTTGCAAAAATAGAAAATTTGATAGCAGAAGATACAAATGTAGCAATGACTAAATCGATAGGAAAATGCATTTTACAGCTTGTAGATGTTTTAGAGAAAATAAAACCAGATATTTTATTGGTTTTGACAGATTTAGGTCACTCATTAGCAGCTGCTGTAGTTGGAACTTATATGAATGTCCCCATAGCACACGTACATGGTGGTGATGTTTCAGGTCATGTTGATGAACCTGTAAGGCATGCTATAACAAAATTATCTCATATTCATTTTCCAGCGACGAAAAAAAGCGCAGAAAGAATATTAAAAATGGGTGAAGAGTCTTGGAGGGTTTTTACAGTAGGCAATCCATCATTGGATACTATATTAAAACAAAATTTCTCTACTAAGAAAGAAGTAATTAAAAAATTCAATTTGGATATTAATCAATCCATAATTTTGGTTGTTCAGCATCCGGTTACAATATATACCAAAAATGCTGCAGAGCAAATGCAAGAAACAATGGAAGCTGTAAAAGAGCTTGATTATCAAACAATTGTTATATATCCGAATGTGGATGTTGGTGGTAGAGAAATGATAAAAATTATCAATCAATATAAAAAATATCCTAAAATTCAGACTTACAAAAGCTTACCTTATAAAGACTATTTAGGCATTATGAATGTTGCAAATGCCATGGTGGGAAATTCAAGTAGTGGTATAATAGAAGCACCATCATTTCATTTACCCTTTGTAAACATAGGTTCAAGACAAAGAGATAGAGAAAGGTCAGAAAATGTAATTGATGTGAATTATGATAAAGAAGAAATTAAAGAGGCAATAGAAAAAGCGATCAATGATAAGAAATTTATAGAGAAAGTTAAAAAATGTAAAACTCCATATGGGGATGGTAAAACAGGAGAAAGAATAGCAGACATACTAAGTAAGATAAAAATCAACAGTCGCCTCCTAGAGAAAAGATTAACTTATTAGTCTAACTTATTAAAAATTAACCAGTGATTAAATTGGAAAATAGATTTAAAAAATGGGAATACCCCAAGATTGAAGATGGGGAACTAACGAAATGGAGTTGGTTAGTCCAGCATAAACACAAACTCAAATTGGGTTATAAAACAGACATAGGAGCCTTTACTTATATTAACGCAAAAAATGGTGTAACTATAGAAGATTTTGTTCAAATAGGTAGTCATTGTTCCATTTATTCTGAGTCTACAATAGATAAAAAGAAAGGAGAAGTTATACTTAAAAAAAATTGTAAAATAGGCAGTCACACTCTTATCATGCCAGGCATTACAGTTGGAAAAAATTCTATTATTGGAGCATTTAGTTTTGTAAATAAAAATATACCAGATAATGTATTGGCATTTGGCAGTCCAATAAAAATAATTCGAAAACTAAAATCAGAGGAATTAAAGTAGAGGGATGCTAGTGAATTGGAAAATTCCTTTATTTAAAATATATTGGGATAAAAGTGACATAGATGCAGTTACAGATACGATTAAAAGGGGTATGAATTGGGCAGTGGGTCCGAACATAGAAAAGTTTGAAAAAATGATAACTGAATATGTGGGGGTCAAATATTGCGTTACTTTTAACTCAGGCACTTCTGCATTACATGCAGTTCTTTTAGCGCATGATATTAAACAAGGAGATGAAGTCATAGTTCCATCATTTTCTTTTATTGCTACTGCAAATGTAGCACTTTATGTTGGTGCCAAACCTATTTTTGCAGAAGTAGAAAATGAAACTTATGGTTTAGATCCAGAAAATGTAAAAAAGAAAATCAATAAAAGAACTAAGGCAATAATACCGATTCATTATGGTGGTTCCCCTTGCATGATAGAGGAATTAAAAGAAATAGCAGAAGATAATAATTTGATTCTTATAGAAGATGCTGCTGAATCTTTGGGTGCTAAAGTCAAAAATAAAAAAGTAGGAACATTTGGAGATTCTGCAATGTTTAGTTTTTGCCAAAATAAAATTATAACAACGGGTGAAGGCGGAGCAATAGTAACTGATTCTAAAGAAATTTATGAAAAATTGAAATTGATACGTTCTCATGGCAGAGATGAAGTTAATGATTATTTTTCATCTGTAGATATCTTAGATTATATAACATTAGGGTTTAATTTCAGGATGCCAGACATTCTTGCAGCTCTTGGAATATCACAACTCAAAAAAATAGATGTGCTAATAAAGATGAGAAAAGAAAATGCAAATTATCTAAACAAGAGTTTATCAAAAATAAAGGAGATAAATTTGCCCATAGAAAAACATGATTTTTCTCATGTTTATCAAATGTATACAATAAGAATGAATTCTGGCAAAGAAATGAGAAATGCTCTAATAAAACATTTAGAGAAAAATGGTATTATGTCAAAAATATTTTTTTCACCAATTCATTTAACACAGTTTTATATGAAAAATTTTGGTTATAAAAAAGGAGAACTTCCATTAACTGAAAAATTATCAGATCAAGTTTTAACTTTGCCTATGTATGCAAATATGACAGATGAGGAAAAAGATTATATAATTGAAAAAATCTTCAATTTTTTTAAAGAGAAGAATTAAAAGATTAAATTGCAGAATATAAAAGTGAAAACATATGACAAAACAAATCTTTGAAGGAAAAAAAATATTGGTGACAGGCGGCGCAGGATCTATAGGAAGCAACATAGTTCGAGAGTTGCTAAAATATGACCCTAATTCAATAAGAATTTTAGATAACAACGAAGCTGCAATTTTTAGTTTAGAAAATGAACTAAAAAAATTTGAAAATGTCAGATATTTGATTGGTGACATAAGATTTAGAAATAGATTAAAGAGGGCAATGGAAAATATAGACATAGTTTTTCATGCAGCTGCTCTTAAACATGTTCCATTATGCGAATTTAATCCTTTTGAAGCGGTAGAGACGAATGTAGTAGGAACACAAAATACAATAGATATGGCAATAGATGAAGAAGTTGAAAAATTCATAGGTATAAGTACAGATAAGGCAGTCAACCCAATAAACACAATGGGTGCAACTAAATTATTATCTGAAAAATTGATAACTACTGCAAATTATTATAAAGGGGAAAGAAAAACAAATTTTTCTTGTGTACGGTTTGGAAATGTTCTTGGTTCTAGCGGATCGGTAATAGTCTTGTTTAAAACCCAGATAAAAAATGGCGGTCCTGTCACGCTGACACATCCAGAAATGACCCGATTCTTTATGTCCATGGAAGAAGCCATTCAATTGATTTTTAAAGCCACAGAAATGGCAAAAGGCGGCGAAGTATTTATTTTTAAAATGCCAGCGATGATGCTAAAAGATTTAGCCGAAGTTATGATTGAAGAATTAGCTAAAATCCCCGAAAAAATTAAAATTAAAACAATTGGTATTAGACATGGTGAAAAACTCCATGAAGAACTTATCGGTAAAGAGGATGATAATCAGATTTTGGAAACTAATGATATGTTTATAGTATTGCCAAAAATAATCTTGCCCTACGAAGTTTTTGAAATACCACCTGTGATGACAGAATATAAAGATCTAAAACCTGTAAAATCAGGCGAATATAGTTCTAAGGCAAATGTTATTGGCAAAGAAGATGTTAGAAAATTTCTAAAAAAAGAAGGTATCCTATAGTTCTATCATCTTTATATTTTTTACGCTTATATCTCATATATGAAAATCTGCTTAACTTCGAGTGCTGGTGGACAATTACTTCAGATGCTACAATTAGAAAGTATTTATAAAAAATACGATCATTTTTTCTTAACTTTTAAAAAAACTACTACGGAATCATTAGCAAATAAAGAAAAAGTTTATTTTGTGACCATGCCGGGGAGAAATCCATTAAAAATATTATCATGTTTGATACAGAGTTTGATAATTCTTCTAAAACAAAATCCAGATGTTGTAATTTCTACAGGTTCGGGCGTTACATTACCTATATGTTTTTATGCTAAGGTTTTTGGTAAAAAAGTCATCTACATAGAATCTTTTTCAAGAGTTGATTCTCCATCATTTACAGGAAGACTTTTGTACAGATTCTCCGACTTATTCATAATTCAATGGAAACCACTTTTAAAATATTATAAGAATGCAATTTATGGAGGTCCGATATTTTGATTTTTGTAACAGTTGGTACACATGAAAGAGGATTTGACAGATTGGTAAAAGCAGTGGATGGTTTAATAGGTTCTGGAAAAATAAAAGAAAAAGTCATCATTCAGACTGGCTACACTGAATACATACCAAAAAATTGCGATTCATTTAAATTCGCAGATTATGACAATATAGTAGAACTTTGTAAAAAGGCTTCTATTGTCATATCACATGGTGGAGTTGGCTCAATTATAACACCATTAGAATTAGGAAACCCTGTCATCGTTGTACCGCGACTTAAAAGATTTAATGAACATACGAATGATCATCAACTTCAAATTGTAAAAGAATTAGAAAGGCAAGAAAAGATAATACCAGTTTATGATATTAAAAACTTAGAAAATGCTTTAGAAGAAGCAAGAAAAGTGGGAAATAAAAAATATAATAAACAAAGAAGCAAGATTCTTGATATAGTTTCAAACTATCTTTTAAAAATAGAAAAATAGCTTAATATTTTAGCAACATCTGTTAATGTTACTAAATTTATAAAAAAGTATTGATGTAAATACTAAAGGGAAAAAAATGAAGATTTTCATCACGAATCCGCCTTTTTTCAAGAATTTCAACAGGCAAGTTAGATGGAGTGCAAAAACTTCTGGCGGCATTCACCCGCCAATTTATTTAGCATATGCTGCATCTGTTCTCGAGAAGAAGCATGATGTTAAATTGTTAGATGCCATAGCTTCAGATACTCCAATAGAAGACTTTTATAAAATGATTGATAAACAAAACCCAGATTTCGTAATAATGGACACATCTACACCCTCAATCCTAAATGATATAAATATTGCAAAAAAAATCAAGGAAAAACATTCAAATACTAAAATAATTCTTGTCGGTCCTCATGTGTCTGCCATGCCTGAAAATACGATGGAGATTGCACCATGGGTGGATTTTCTAACAATTGGCGAATATGATTATACTTTACCCGAATTAATTGAAAATTCGGAAAATAAAGACAAACTAAAAAATGTAGAAGGAATTGCATATAGAGATAATAAAAGAATAGTTATAACAAAACATAGAGAATTAATTGAGAATTTAGATGAATTACCTTATCCAGATAGAGATCAATTACCTATAGATAAATACAGGGATACTCTTTTAACACCACCATTCACTTTTATAATTTCTGGTAGAGGTTGTCCATTTAGATGCACTTTCTGTTTATGGCCACAAGTCATGTATGGAAGGAGACTAAGATTAAGAAATTATAAAAGTGTTGTTGATGAGGTAGAATACTGCATAAATCGGTATAACTTGAAAAGTTTCAAATTCTTTGATGATACTTTCACTGTCGTGAAAGAAAGAGTAAATAAAATTTGTCAAGAATTGATAAACAGAAAGATTAAAACACCATGGATATGTAATGCACGTGTTGACACGTTAGACAAAGAAAGTATGAAAAATATGAAAAAATCAGGCTGTTATCTTTTCAAGATTGGTGTTGAGAGTGGGAGCCAAAAAATATTGGATGAAATTGGAAAAGGTACAAGAATAGAGCAAATTGAAAAATTCTTCAAATTAACAAAAGAAGTTGGTATAAAAACATTTGCTAGTTTTATGATTGGTTTACCAAGCGATACAGAAGAAACTGTGAAAGCCACTATTAACCTAGCGAAAAGAATAGAACCAGATATGGCACAATTCGTTATTCTTTCACCCCTTCCTGGAACAGAAATGTTTGATGATATAGTAAAAAGGGGTTGGGTCAAATTCCCAATAAAATGGGACGATTACCTAATGAAACAAGGTTACATAAATGTTGTATTTAAACATCCAAAATTTTCTGAAGAAAAACTCAAGAATATGTGTGGGAAAATGTGGAAAGAATTCTATTTGAGACCAAAATTTATAACAAAAAGAATAAAAAAAGGTTTAACAGATTCTAGTGAATTAAAAAGAAATATAAGTGGAATCAAAAAAGTGTTTAGATATTAATGATGAAAATTTCTGTTATAATACCAGCGTATAATGCGCATAAAACAATACAAAAATGTTTAGAAGGTGTTCTAAGTCAAAAAACCAATAACGAATACGAAGTAATAGTAGTTGATGATGGCTCCTCAGATGATACTGTAAAAATTATTGAAAAATTTCCAGTAAGATTAATAAAACAAAAACATCAAGGTCCGGCTAAAGCAAGAAATCTTGGGGCAAAAAAGTCTAAGGGAAATATAATAATATTTACTGATTCAGATTGTATACCACCAGAAAATTGGTTGAAAGAATTAACAAAACCATTTACTGATTCAGAAATAGTCGGAGTTTCAGGAACTTATAAAACAAAGAATAAAGAAAAAATCTTAGCCAGATTAGAGGGTTATCAAATAGAAGAAAGACATGAAAAAATGAAGATGATGGATAAAATCGATTTTGTAGGAACATTTAATTGTGCTTATAGAAAAAATATTTTTTTCAAATATGGTGGATTTAATACAAAATTTAAAACATCCTCAGGAGAAGATCCTGATCTATCTTTTAAAATTTATAAAGGTGGCTATAAAATTATATTTCAACCAACCGCATTTGTTTATCACTATCATGTTGATTCATTAACAAAATATTTGAAACAGAAATTTTGGAGAGCATACTGGAGAATATTGCTTTATTCCAGACATAGAGATAAAATAATGGGAGATTCGTATACGAGCAAATCTCTCCTCTCTCAGGTTTTATTCACTGGATTTTTTGTTTTGTTTTTAGTTTTATCATTATTTAATCAAATTTTCATATTTGGAACTTTACTATTTTTATCAATTTTCTTTCTGTCTAATTTAGGTTCATTAATTTTCTTATGGAAAAAGGAAAAAATTTTATTCCTATTTGCTATACCTATTTTATTTTTAAGAAACTTGGCTTGTATATTTGGCGTTCTTTATGGGGTTTTAAGATTTAGGAAAATACTAAATGATTAATAAGTTTGCTATGAATAGAAATTATGTCGATAGCATGAAAATTTCAGTTTTTATACCAGTTTACAATGAAGAAAAAATGATTAAGGAAAATATATCATGTATAATGGATGCACTAAAAAGTATCAATAGAGATTTTGAATTAATAGTTGTTAATGATGCCTCAACAGATAACACTCTAAAAATTCTTAAAGAAATCCCACATATAAGAATAATGAATTACACCGATGGCCCGACAAGAAGAGAAAATCTTGCCAAATCCTTTGAATCTGCAGATGGTGATATTATAATGTTCATGGACGCCGATCTTTCTGTTGATCTGAAAAATCTAAATAGACTTTTAGAAGAAATAGAAAATGGTGCTGATATTTCTGTAGGAAGTAGATATATGGGTATACATCCAAATAGAAGTTTAAACCGACTTTTAATAAGCGTAGTTTATAATAAAATAATTGGATTAATTTTTGACTCGCATGTGAAAGATCATAACTGTGGTTTTAAGGCATTCAAAAAAAAAGTTTTACCTCTTATAAAAGGAATGGATTTAGATTTTAATAGAGGTTGGTTTTGGGATGCTGAACTTTTGATAAGAGCACAAAAAAAAGGATATATTGTGAAAGAATTTCCTGTTGCATGGTGCCATGGAGAAAAAAGTTCATTTAAAATAATAAAAGAACTTAGAATGGTGCCTTATATAATAAATTTAAAATGGAAATTAAAATGAGAAAAGAAAGCATTTTTTTAGCATTGTTAATTATAATATTTTTTATAGAGTGCCTGCTTCTGATTTCCTATTTAAACCCAAATGCAGATGAAGGTACTCATAATTTGATAGGTTTATTTTTCTTTGATTTTTTCCATGAATGGATAAAATCGCCCACATTTTCTATCGATAAGGTTTATGATTATTTCATAAATTACTTAGTATACTACCCTAAGTTATCTCTCTACTATCCACCACTCTTTCATATTATACTGTCATTTATGTTCAATATTTTTGGCATATCATTTTCTGTCGGTTCGTTAACAGCATTATTTTTTTCTGTCGCTTCTATATTTGCAATTTTTCTTTTTTCAAAAAAACATCTTAATAATTCTGAAGTTAGTTTAATTTCTTCTTTGATATTTGTTCTAACACCAGCTGTTATTTTTTTATCGATTAAAACTTTAATTGAAATACCACTTTTATTTTTCTTTTTAGCAACTTTATACTCTTATCTGGCTGCCATAAGCACTAATAAAACAAAATGGTTTTTGATATCATCAATATTTTTTGCATTGGGCTTTTTAACAAAATGGAATATCATTTTAATCATTCCAATAGTTTTTATTTATGCATTATTCGATTTTAGAAAAAGCATTAAAAAATTAATTTTATCCTTTTTGTTAGTTGGAATCTTACTCTCACCTTATTTGTATATAGCTTTTAAGTACGACATACCGATAATTGTCTTTAAGGTACCTGTAGAAGCTGGAATTGTGGAGAATGAACCGCAGTGGACAAGTTTAAGTGGCTGGCTATATTATTTGATACAGTTATCCAATTCTTACCTTTCGATCCCATTACTTATTTTATCCTTAATTACACTTATTCTTTATGCAAGAAAGAAGGAAAAACATTGGAAACTTTTCTTACTTTGGTTTATCATAGGATATTTATTTTTCACATGGTTACCAAACAAAGATCCAAGATATATATTGATAATTTTTCCATCTCTCATATTTCCATTTGCTAGTCTTATTTCATCAATGAAAAAAGAAGTTAAATCAATTTCTTTATCTTTAGTTTGTTTTATATTAATTATTTCTTCATTCTATTACTTTGAGCCTACTTTCACTCATAAAATTAGTTTTGATTCTATAACATCTCAAATTAAAAAAGAAGGAAACGTACTTATTGCATCTGAAAATTCATGGTTCTATTCTTCCTCATTTATGTTTGATTTAGCTTCAAAAGAAGGCAGATTTTTAAGAAAAGTTTATAGACCATGTGTTTTAGATAAAACTGATCTAAAAAGTTTATTGAATAATGAAGGTATAAGATATGTTATAGTTGCTGAACCAGTCAGAGATGTTTATATGAAAAATTTTGAAGAAATTAACAAAACACAACAATTACGTATAATTTCGAATATAGAAGGCAAAAATGTAAATGTTATTGTTTATGAAAATTTCAATTATCATAATTCGACATCAAAATGTAATTATGTTTGTGTCTTGAATCAATGGATTTGTCTAAATTCTACAAATAAAATTTCAATATTAGGTGCAAACTCATGAGATCGACTAAGCAATTATTCTCTAATTCTTTCTATCTAATTTCAAGATGGTTAATTATGATTACATCTTCATTACTATTTTGGATTATAATAGGTAAACTACTAAACCCAGAACAATATGGTATTATATCAACTTCTATGAATTTTATTTCAGTTTTAACTGGAGTTGTACTGTTAGGCTTACCACAGGCTTTGATAAAATTAATTTCTGAGGATGAGAAGAACATCAAAAAATATTTTTCATACTCTTTGAAAATAATTTTGTTAATAAATTTTGTCGTTATACTGACTCTATTAACTTTTGGCGATTTTGTGACTTCTACATTCAAATTTAATTTTTATGTATTGTTGATAGTCATAGCAGGAATTTTTTTCCAATCAATGGCAAGTATATTTACTTCTATAGGAATGGGTTTACAAAAAATGAAGAAACTTTTTACTTCCGATGTAGTATCACAATTTCTTAGAATATTAATATCAATTGTATTGATATTTTCAATTCCATTTTTCTTTAATCCTAATTTCAAATATTTCGGTCCTTTGATGGGTATAGTTGTTTATTTTCTTTTGGTATTTGTTTTAAGATTTGATTTCAATGCGTTGAGAACAGGAAACATAAAAGTTGATAAAAAACAGTTAGCTAAATATACATTTCCAGCTTTTTTAACCAGTATATCATGGTTAATTTTTAGTAGTACTCAATATGTTATACTTACTGCCTTTAAAAATCCTGAAATCACTGGTAAATTCTCTGTTGCAATGCTTTTGGTAACACCAGTCCCGGATATGATAAAAACAGTATCTAGTTCATTATTCCCTATAATATCTAAGTTATCAAAGAAAAAAAATTCAAAGAAATCAAATAATCTATTGGCCTTATCATTTAAATATAGTTTATTTATAGCCATACCTTTCATACTTTTACTAATATCATTTTCAAAAGTTGGTGTTCTAATATTCGCATCAGAAAAATTTTTAGAGGCCACAAAATTTTTACCTATACTTGCAATAGGTGCAGTTTTCTTAGGTATTGCAAGCCTTTTTATCGACTGCCTATATGCATCTTGCTATCCTGAAACAAGTACAAAAATAACATTTCTTTTATCTATTCTATTCTTAACTTTTTCATTAATTTTGACATATTTTTATTCAGCTTTGGGTATATCATACGCTTACTTAATCAGTAGCATAATATCATTTTTTGTTTCTTTCGTTTTTGTAAAAAAATATCTTAATTTCAAAATACCAGTTAAATCTACTTTAAAAATAATAATAAGCTCATTGATTGTATTTGTATTTCTCTATGTGTTATCACCGATAACCCACGACATATTTTTTGCATTTTTATTACTCATACCATCATTGATTATTTACCTATTTTCTTTATATTTTCTAAATTTTTACTCTGGGGAGGACTTAACCATTATTAATTTTATTTCCGAAAAATCTCCATCATTCTTAAAAAATATTTTAAATTCGATGACAAAATTTTTAGAAAAGAAAGTTAAAAAATGATTTATTATTATTTTTTCAAGTCATATTTTATATCATATACAATATTCCCGTCACATCCACCAGCTTTAATGCATTCGTCTACAGAAGGACCATTCTCATATATTTTAACAAAATTCTTTCCATTACTTTCTAAAAATTGAACAAAACTAGTCGGATAATATTCATCTGTCATACTGAATTTTTGAATAAAAAGATGAGTTATACCGTTTGCTTTCAGACGCGATAAAGTTAAATTCAAATCGCCACTATATACAATATCATTTGCATCAGGCAATATACGCAAACCAACTACATTTCTTTGTGCATTATATTCTGTTTGTGAATCCCAAACTGTTGCTATTAAGGCATCATTTGTAGTATTTCTTTTTATAAAATCTATTGCTTGGAAAAAAGAAGGTGAAAACATTTTAAAACCAACATATTGTTGACTACTTGAATCATAATGTCTTGCGTCACTTAACTTACTGTTCAAATTCATGAAACTAAAAAATATAACAAAAACAAAAATAACTAAAGCCAATTGTTTTTTATAATTTTCTATGAAATTACCAACTCCTTCATAATAATTTGCAGCAATTAACCCTATAATAGGAACAAGAGCTAAACTATATCTTGCAGTTTCTTCATCTCGCCCTGTCAACCAAGTAGCTATAGACAAAAATGATATCAATGTTAAAAGTAACAATATATCTGGTTTTTCTCTTTTATACACCAAGATAACTAAACCACAGAGGAAACCAAAGAAAACAAAAGGAAAAACAAAAGGGCCAATTTGATTTGCCCCATAAGCAAAATATACATAATTCATTAAACCATTTTTGAATAAATTGGATGGTGATGTTCCTGAATTTGCATTTGATACACTTTTGTAATCATAACTAATTCTGCATCCCTTGTCGCTGAAAAATGGTAGAATATGTGGCAGAACGCATGCTGGCGTACCATAATAAACAAGACTTCTTAAAAAATAAGTGCCAGAAATAAGTGCTATTAGTAAAATAGTAATAAAATAATTCTTTAACAAACCGTGCAATTCATTTTTCTTATAAATTTGGTATAAGAAGCTCATAACTAATAAAATAAAAATAGTATAACCAGGATCCTTTGTTAATAAAACAAATGCACCGAAAACTCCGGAAATAATCCAATATTTTTTCTTCCCATCTTTTACAGCCATTACTAAACTCAATACAAAAAGTGTGTAATAGAATGTGAATAATATATCAGTATAGAATAAAACGGAATAAGTAACAAACGATGGAATTGTTACAGTTATTAAAGAGGCAATGAAACCTATTTTTTTGTTATAAACTTTTTTACCTATTAGAAAAACTGTTAAGCCTGTGAGTATGGCTGCAATGAAAGGTGTTAAAACTTTAGTCAAAGTTTCACTAAATCCAAAAATCAAATAAAAACTAGCTAATAATATATTCCATAAAGGTGGTTTGAAAAAACCGATTTTATATAATTTAGTACCCCAAAAAGGTAGCCATATAGGGATTTCTTTATTTTCTGACATATATTGACCCATTCTAGCATAACTACCTTCATCACCAAAGGCAATAGGAGAAGGCAATGTGATCATTATTTCCAAAATGAAAATTGTTATCAATAAACCTATCAATATAATAGTTTCTGGTTTTTTCAATTCAATTGTAATTTCTTTTTCAGTCATGCCATCATACCATTACATTGTTTGTTTAAATTTAAATCTAATTAATTGATCAAAAATTTTATTGGAATTGTAGATATTTTTAGTGTTCGTGATATATTAACGGACCTATTAAAATATTAATAATATAACATCTGTTTAGTGTTTAAAATGATCCGTGAAGATTTAAAATATGTATTATTTTTTCTGATTTTAGTATTTTTATTAAAATATCCGACTTTTGATTTACCGTATCATTGGGATGAAACTAATTATATTTATTATGGAAAGTGGTTTTCAATTCACGGATTTTTTTCTATTCCCCCAAATCATAGAGGGCATGTACCAATGTTTTCCTGGATTTTGGCACTTTTTTATACGATTTTTAATGAATCAGCCTTTGTCACTCATTTTGTTGTTGCTATATTTTCTTTTCTTAGTGTTTATTTCACATATCTCACAGGAAAATTTTTATTCAATAAAAAAGTCGGTTTAATCGCATCTTTATTCACATTTTTCTCCCCTATCTTTTTTGCCATCAGCGGTCAGGGTCTTATAGATATGTCATTGGTTGCATTCACTATGATGACATTATATTTTGGGTTAAAGAAAAAAATTATTTTGTATTTAATCTTTGGAAGTTTTCTTGTCTTGACAAAACAACCTGGTTTTCTGCTGATAGTTGCTTTCATCTTTTATAAAATAATAAACAAGGAAAAAATAAAAGATGTTATACTTTTTTCGCTCCCATTGATAGTTCTTTTTGGCTGGCTAAATTGGTATAAAATGCAGACAGGTACATATGGTTGGGGAGGTATCTTGAATGAAAGTCTCATTTTCATTGCAGAAAAGGGTATTTCAAATTTATATCAAATTTTCATCTGGAATTATCAATGGATTTTAACAATTTTTTTAGTTTTATATTTTAGACATTATAAATTCGATAAAAATATCACTCCTTTAATTTTGGTAAGTTTATTCTATTTTATCACATTTTCTTTTGGACCCATGCTACCTAGATATATTTTACCAATTTATCCAATTTTTTTCATTTTTGCAGCTAAATCTATTGATCATTTTGATAAAAAAATTCTGATATCAATATTAGTTATATTATTTTTCATTACATGTTACAGATGGAATTGGGGTTTAAAAGGATTTATTCAAGATCCTGTTTTCCAATCTACTATATTTTATCCTAAAACTATAACTTCAATCAAAAATGGAGAATTAAACCTTGATTATATTGATATAGTAAAAGTAGAAAAGGAAGCATTGGATTTTATTTTCAAAAATTATAAAAATTCTACGATAACATCTACAGATCCATTTGTAAATCCTCTTTGTATAAATATTCTTGATGTTGGATACAGACAATGGATTAAAAATAATATAACTGTTTTATACCCTGTAAATGAAGAAAATATAAAAAAATCAAATTTGGTAATTATCGAGTCATATTCAAATTGGTATAGCGATAATAAAAATAAATTTTCTACTATTTTTTCTAACTTAGAAATAATAAAAGAATTTGAAGAGAATGGAAAAATATTGATTATATACAAAGGTAATAAATAAAAATTAAGAATTATGCAAAATTTCAAATAATTTTCTGTATTCTTCAAAAATCATTCCAGGAGAATAATTTTTTATTTTTTTATAGCAATTCATTGATAATTTTTTGTAGAAATTTTCATTAGATATAAGTTTTTTTATAGATTCCACGACATCTTTAACTGTTGGTTCGCAAGTCATGCCAATTTCATTATTTTTTACTATTTCTTCTAGACCTCCTTTATTTGATGCAATAACAGGTAAACCATTTGCCATCGCCTCTAGAACAACTATACCAAAAGGTTCATCCCATAATGATGGTACTAATAGTATGTCAGAATTCGAGAAGAAATTTTCTTTAATTTTTTCATCATAGATTGCGCCATGATAATTTACATTGATATCTTTGGAATTATCTTTTAATTTTTGAAGTAATGGACCATCACCTAGTACATTAATCTCATAATCTATACCACATTTTTTTAATTCACGAGCTATATTAGGTATCATATTTACTCCTTTTTGTCTGACAATTCTGCCTATAAAAAGTAATTTTACTTTTTTACCAAGTTTTCTTTCTACTTTATTGATTTTTCCAAAATAAGGATAAGGTATAACTTTGACTGGTTTCTTTACAAAATTTTCAACATTTTTCTTTACAAAATTAGAGTGTACAATTATCACATCTGCTATGAAAAGTTTATCTTTAATTTTTCTTTCTAGCGAGATAAATGGCCAAACAAAAGGTGCCAAGATAGCCATCCCGGGTATCATATCAGATAGGCATTTAGAACATCTAACACTTGATATTTTTTTACATAAACCTTCATTAAATAAAAGATCTTTTTTGGGACACAGAAACCAATAATCATGAAAATCAAAAACTATAGGTTTTTTTATAAAAGATAAAATTCTCAAGGGAGAGAAAGATAAATGAAAAATATTGTTCAGATAAACAACATCTGCATTTCTAATAATTTTTTTCATTTTTGAAATTAGTCGTCTGTTAAAATAATTCCATGGTATAGTTAAGCCAGGAAATTGTTGCATATATGTAAACTTGAAAGGCGATGTTCTAAATCTATTAATTTTTATACCATCTATCATTTCCATTTCTTTTTTTTCTTTTTGTAATGTTGCAATTACTTCTATCTCAAAATCTTTTGTCAAAAGATAATCGGCTAGTTTTGATAAAAAAATGTCAGCGCCACCTGTTATGTCAGGTTTAAAATATTCATGCATTATACAAAGTCGCATAAAACCTCACTGGTAAGATAAATATTAAATAGATATCTTTGAGTAATTTTTGAAGATGAGTTGAAAAATAGGCATTTATATAAAATTTTAGTTGAGAATGAATAGTATGAAAATTTTATTGATAAACCCAACTTATAAACAGGATTTCTGTAAATCAGCTAGATGGGCAGCCAAATCTAGAGGCAGGGTTCAAAGACACCCAGATTGGATGTGTATGGTCACTGCAGTTCTAGAAGAAGCGGGACATGATTGTAAATTTGTCGATGCTCAAGCACAAAACATGACTGAGGAAGAAACGAGAAAAATCATAAAAAAATTTCAACCTGATATGGGAGTAATATGGACAACCACCCCTTCAATTTATAGCGATGTAAATTATGGCGGCATCATAAAAGAAGAAGCAGGCAAAGATTGTTTAACTGTACTTGTAGGTGCGCATCCAACTGCTTTACCAAAAGAAACTATTTCGATTAACCCCAATTCAATTGATACTATAGCAATGTATGAGTTTGATTATACACTTAGAGATTTAGCTAATGGTGTTGAATTTAAAAAATGTTTAGGAATTGCCTACAAAGCTAATGGTGAAATTAAAATTAACCCAATGAGACCATTGATAGAAAATTTAGATGAATTGCCATTTCCTGCATGGCATCATATAGACCCAAGATGTTATCACGATGCCGGTAAAAAATATCCCTTTATAACGATGATAGGAGGTCGCGGCTGTAGTAATGTTTGTTCTTTTTGTAGAGAAAGATTTACGATAGAACCAGGTCCTTATAGAAAAAAATCATCTAAAAAACTAGTTGATGAAATTGAATATGATTTCAAATTATTTCCATATCTGAAAGAAATTATGATTGAAGATGATACATTTACTGCCGATGTAAAACAAGTTCTTAGTTTTTGTAATGAATTAGAAGAAAGGGGATTAGACATAACTTGGTCCTGCAATGCTAGGGCGGATATAAATGATATAGATGTTTTGAAGAAGATGAAGAAGACAGGATGCAGAATGCTATGTGTCGGATACGAATTTGGTAGTCAAAAATTATTGGATGCAGTGAATAAAAGAGTTACCCTTGATAGTATGAGAAAATTTGCAAAATTAACAAGAGAAGTAGGGCTCAAAGTTAATGGTTGTTTTATGATAGGTGCTCCTGGAGAAACAAGGGAAACAGCACGACAAACAATTGAATTTGCAAAAGAACTAAACCCAAATACAGCACAATTTTCAGTTATGGTCCCTTATCCCGGTACAATGTTCTATAAATGGGCTAAGGAAAATAATTTTATAATCGCAAAAGACTGGACAGAATGGGTAAATGAAGATCTTGAACAAGCTACTGTTATTTCTTATCCTCAAATGAACAAGGAAGAAATGGAAGAATTTGTTGATAAAGGTTTACGTGAATTTTATTTGAGACCTAGTAAAATAATCGAATTAACTTCAGATACAAAATCATTATCTGATATAAAGAGAAAATTACATGGTATATCAGCATTCTTTGATTATTTCAGCAGACACTAAGTATTTTCAAAAATGAATTTATTAGTTTAATTTTTAAATGAACTATTATGTTGAATCAATACGACAAAAACTATTTTCTGACGATAGAGAAAAATTATTTGGCGAGAATTGATAAAATTCGTTTTCGTACTATAGCCGAAATAATTCAAAAAATCAAACCCAAAAAAGTATTAGATGCTGGATGTGGAAGTGGTGATTACCTTTTATATTTATCACCTTTTGTAGAAAAATTTTATGGTATTGATTTTAGCGAAGTCGCATGTAAAATGGCTAAAGAAAAAATAAAGCGTTCTAAAAAAGTTGTAATAGAAAAAATGGATTTAACAAAAAAATTAGGTTTTCAAAATTCTTACTTCGATTTTATCTTATGCACGGAAGTATTAGAACACTTAAAAGATAACACGTATATTTTATCGGAATTAAAAAGAATTCTTAAAAACGATGGCTTAATTTTATTAACTATGCCCAACTTTACATTTTTAAGTGTAGAATATCTGAGAGAGAAATTCTTTAATAAAGATCCTACTCATTATCATAGATATTCATTAAATAAGTGGTGTAAATTAATTGGTAATTTTTTCAAAATACTTGAAATAAAAACCATAACACATTATTTAACTATAGCGACTTTCTATCTTGGATTTCAAGAAAATACTCTTAATATTGATAAATTTGTCGGAAAAATACCTTTAATGAATAAAATGGGAAGAGATATATTGTTATTATGCCAAAACAAGAAAAAAGAATAACAGAAATTTCATTTCTGTTTAGAAAAATATCAATAAATTTCACATAAAAAATTTAAACTGATATATTATATTAAAAAAGTTGATTATATGAAAAAAATAAATGTCAATTTAAATCCTGTTAACTTTTTTTTCAAACATGTACATCTTCTAATCTTGGTCCTTTTGATTTACATAGGACTTTACATGCGTTTGACCACGGTTAATACAAAAATAAATTTAGATTACGACCCTTGGTGGTATTACAGACACACAAAATATTTATTAGATAACAATCTCCAAGCCCCAAAATGGGATATTTTAAGCTATTCTCCCCCAGGAAGACCTATTATTGATCCTTTTGGTTGGGAGTATATAGTAGCAATATCCTACAAGATAGTTTCAGCATTTGCAAAAATAGATTTCATGAGATATGCCATATGGATACCTGCCGTATTTTCTGCTTTGATAGCTATCCCTGCATATCTTACAGGTAGAATAATTACAAACAGATGGGGGGGATTAACAACAGCTTTATTTGCAGTTACTACTCCAGCACTTCTTGGAATTTCTATGGCAGGTTATATGGATACAGATGCTTTAGTTGTTTTCTTCACGTTTGCATCTGCCTTTTCAATTCTATATGCATTAGAAAAAAGAACAATTTTTAGTTATGTTTTAGCAACCATCACCTTATGGATTTTTGCCTTTTCTTGGGCGCAATCATGGTATATCTTGGATATTTTCATAGCATTTTTATTAATTTATTTTGTAGGTTCTATTGCATTTGTTATCATTAAAAAAATAAAAAACAAGGGAAGTGGCATTGGAATACTTAAAGAAAATTGGAAGAACTTTAAACCATACTTTAAGACTATAATAATTGTTACTTTGGCTTCAAATCTCTTAACTTTTGCATCACAATTTGTTGACCCATTCAAAAATAGAATTTCTACTTTACCACAAGCTTTCCTAAATGGACTTGGGTTCATAGAAGGAGAATTAATCGTTAATGTTTCTATAGCTGAACTGCAGCCTATAAACATCCTTACAAGAGATGGTTTCTTACAAGTCGCAGCTAGGACTGGAATTTCTATATATTTTGCTCTATTTCTACCAATAATAATTTTCATAAAGTTCAAGATGAAACAAAAGATTACTTTTGGTGAAATGGCTGCCATAATCTGGCTTTTAGTAACATTTTATTTAATTCTTAATGGTGTTAGATTCTCATTACTTTTCATGTGTGCTACTGCAGCAGCTGGAGGGTTTGTTGTAGGCAATCTAGTAAATTTTATGGGAACATGGAAAGGTAAGGGTTCTTCTATTTTATACCCAACTGTACTAGGCATAGTTGTTTTATTATTATTCACGGAGTTGTCTACAGATTTACAATATAGTTTTTCGATGGGCGGAATGGAAGTAGATGACAACTGGATTGGCATGCTTAACTGGCTAAAAGATAATGCTGATAAGAATGCTATAGTATCTACATGGTGGGATCCTGGCCATATAATAACAGGTTACACGAACCTGAGAGTTCACGCAGATGGTGCTCATTGTCCAGCTAATAACTGTGTTCCATACAATCACAATATTAGAATTCAGAACATGGGTAGAATAATGTCCACAGATGATGAGAAAGAAGCTGTAGATATCTTAAAGAAGTATATAGGACTAACTCCAGAACAATGCCGAGAAGTAAAACAGAAGTTTGGTGATATAGTGCCAAAAGAAGCATGTGACCCAGCTTCAGAAATGTATCTTATTTCAAGTAATGATTTAATAGGTAAATTCACGTGGATGGATTATTTCGGTGGATTCAGAGCCCCCATAGCATCTGAAACAGATTTTATGAAGAATCCAGGTGTTTGTTGTGCATCCACCCCAAAAACTGAAGCAGGGCAGGTATCATGTGGTGAATTTAAAGATCAAGGTAAAGGTGTTTGGGTTTGGTGCCCATGGATATTCTCACTTTCCGATGTTCAACAAGATCAATCAGGCAGACCTGTGTATATTTATGATTATAGTGGCCTTAAAATGGCATTAGTACAGAAAGATAACCAACTAATTCCCATATATAATAACAATTTTATGATTAATCATGTTACCTTCTTTTTAAATGGAAAAGAACAAAATATAGACCTTTCTGAAACGTCTACAGACCTAGAAAAAAATGATGGATTAGTTTGGGTTGACCCAAGTTTTAGGGCACTTTTATATTTTGCTCCTGACATAAAAGATAGTGTTTTTGTCAAAACATTCTTTTACGATGGAAGAGGCCTGGAAAACTTCAAATTAGTCTATTCTAACCCCGAAATCAAATTATACAGGGTTATTTTTGACTAAAAAGCTATAATTCCTGAGTAAAGTAAAATCTAAACTTTTAAATAGTTTCTTTTTCCTTAAAGATATACAGAGGTGTGGCTTCGTGGCGCAAATACCTAAAAAAGATATACCATTGGCACCACTCGAACGTTTGTTAAGGAAAGCAGGAGCAAAAAGAGTCTCGAAATCAGCTGTTAAGGAATTCTCTCAGGTGCTTACAGATTACACACGCGACTTATCTGCTGAAGCTATGGCATTGGCAAGGCATGCTGGTAGAAAAACTATAATCCCATCAGACGTGAGAATGGCAAGAAAAAAGGTCGATTAAATAATTTTTTATTATTTCTATTTTTATTACCAATGATTTAAGGGAGATTTAATGTATAGTTTTGAAGAAATATTGACAGAAATTGAGAAAAACATAAAATTACCGAAGGAAGAATTGATCGAGAAGATAAAAAAGAAGCAAGAAGAACTATCTGGTTTGGTATCTTTAGAAGGTGCAGCACATTTAGTTGCCAGGGATCTGGGTGTAAACCTACTGATTACTAATAAAAGACATTTTAAGATAAAAGATATAAAAGATGGACTAAAGAAAGTAGATTTAACAGCTAGGATAGTTCGCATATCTGAAATAAAGGAATTTGAAAGAAAAAACAAAGAAAAGGGGCGTGTTTGCAATCTTATATTAACTGACGGATCTGGAGAAATTAGATTACCGCTATGGGACAAGCAAGTTGGTGTTGTAGAAGAAGGTAAAATAAAGGAAGGAGATGTAATTACGATTAAAAATGCATTTTCTAAAGAAAATTCATTCAGTGGTATTGAAATAAGATTGCCAAAACTAGGAAGAATTGAAAAAATCGATGATGACGAATCTTTGCCAAAACAGGCTACTGGAGGAAATTTTAGAAGAACACCTATAAAAAAACTGAAAGAGGGAAATTATGAGGTAAAGGGCAGGATAGTTCAAATATTTAACATCAATCCATTGTTTCAAACCTGTCCCAAATGCGGATCAAAATTAGAGAAAACAGAAAAAGATTATAACTGTTCTGAGCATGGTAAAGTAAAACCTGATAACAATATGATAATATCGGGTATTGTGGATGATGGTACATCTAGCATTAGGTCCGTATTCTTTAGAGAACAGGCAAAAAATATTACTGACCTTGAACCATCTGTCTTACTCAGTATGCAACAAGACGAAGTTATGAATTTGATTAGAGAAAACACATTGGGCAACGAAATTATAATCAGAGGTCGTGTACAGAAAAATAAAATTTTTGATTCTTTAGAAATGGTTGCCAATGGAGTAGAGAAATTAAACATAGAAGAGGAAATAAAAAGAATTATAAAGGAAGTTGAAAAGGATTTTAAGATAAAATAATAAATTGAGAACGTTCATCAAAACTCTACTCTGGTAATGCTATTATCATCACTTACTTATTTATAAATAAAATGAAATCATTAAAAAAGGTGGATAAATTGAAGAAAGAAACAACGAAAGAAGAATCAAAGGATAAAAAAATAAATTTGGAAGATATTCAAGGTGTTGGCCCAAAAATCGCAGAAAAATTTGTTGAAATGGGGTTTACAGACCCTATGTCAATTGCTGTTGCTTCTCCAGGTGAACTTGCGAGTATTCTAGAAATAGGTGCTGCTACAGCCACTAAGATTATCAACAACGTTAGAGAAAAACTGGAAATGGATTATATTTCTGCCGATAAATTTTTAGAACAGAGAAAAAGAATAGGAAAAATATCTACTATGAGTAAAGCATTAGATGAACTTTTGGGTGGAGGTGTTGAAACACAAGCTATTACTGAAACATATGGTCCTTTCGGTTCCGGCAAATCACAGATAGGATTTCAGTTATCGGTTAATGTTCAATTACCGCCAGAAAGAGGGGGGCTGGACAGCAATTGTTTATTCATAGATACAGAAGGAACATTTAGACCAGAAAGAATATCACAAATAGCGAATGCCTTAGGATTAGATCCTATCAAAATTTTACAAAATATTTATGTAGCAAGGGCTTATAATTCTGATCATGAAATTCTCCTCGTTGACAAGGCAAATGATATGATAAAAGAAAAAAATATAAAACTCTTAATAATAGATTCCCTCACTTCTCATTTTAGATCTGACTATTCAGGTAGAGGAGAATTAGCACCAAGACAACAAAAATTAAACAGATTATTGCATAATTTGCAAAGATTAGCAGATTCATTCAACATAGCCGTGTTTGTTACTAATCAAGTGTTAGCTAATCCTGCAATTTTATTTGGAGACCCCACACAACCAATAGGTGGTCATGTTCTAGCGCATCAAGCCACTTACAGAATTTATGTAAGAAAGTCGAGTGGAGATAAAAGAATAGCAAGAATGATAGATGCACCTAATTTACCATCTGGAGAATGTGTATTCAAAATAATGCCAGATGGAATTCGTGACGCTTCTGTTTCCGATAAAGAAAAGCAATAAAAGTTTCTAAAATAAAACTCTTTTGTTAATATGGAGATATTCGCAGATTTGCACATTCATAGCAAGTATGCACGTGCTACAAGTCATGACATGGATTTGGAAAATATTACAAAGTTTGGTAAATTGAAAGGTTTGAATTTAATAGGAACCGGTGATTTTACTCATCCTAAATGGTTAGAAGAATTAAAGAATAAACTTAAACCAATAGAAGATTCTGGAATTTTTACTTTTAATAGTATGAATTTTATGTTAACGACTGAAATCAGCACCGTTTATATGCAGGATAATAAAACAAGAAAAATTCATCACTTAATTCATGTTCCTAGTTTTGAGGTTGTTGATCAGATAAATGAACAATTGAAAAAAATGGGCGGTAAACTGGACATAGATGGTAGATTGTTATTAACTGAAAGAAGTAGTGCAGAACTAGTTGAGACCATTACAAACATTTACAATGATACGCTAATAGTGCCTGCACATATTTGGACACCATGGTTTTCCCTTTTTGGCTCTAAATCGGGATTTGATAGAATAGAAGATTGTTACCAAGATCAAACTAAACACATCTATGCCTTAGAAACTGGCTTATCAAGTGATCCAGAGATGAATTGGAGATTATCAGTTTTAGATAGATTTACTTTAATGTCAAATTCAGACTGTCATAGTGCATGGCCTTGGCGTTTAGGAAGGGAATGTAATGTTTTTGACTTTAAAAAAATCACTTACTGGGAAATGTTTGATGCAATCAAAAAAAAAGATAAAAAAAGATTCCTTTTTACAGTTGAAGTAGATCCTGCGTACGGTAAATACCATTGGACTGGCCATAGAAATCATAATGTTAGTTTGTCACCTAAACAAGCTTTGAAGATGGATGATATATGTCCTGTTTGTCATAGAGAGATGACAATTGGTGTTGAAGAAAGAATTGAACTTTTAGCAGATAGAGAACAAGGTTTTGTTCCAAAAGATGCAATTCCATTTAAGAGAATATTACCACTTTCAGAATTGATAAAAACTGTTTTAAACATAGATTCTTTGTATTCAAAAACAGTTTGGTCTGAGTATTCTAAATTCATTGAAAAATTTGGCAATGAATTTAACGTATTGTTAAATGTATCTAGGGAAGATTTAGAAAAAATAACCGAAAAGAACTTAGTTGATATTATAATGCTAAATAGAGAAGGAAAGATAAAGGTCATACCTGGTTATGATGGTGTTTATGGTCAGCCTGTTCTTGATGAGATAGAATTTAAAAAATTTGAAGAAAAACAGAAGAATGTGAAGATACAATCACAAAAAAGATTGTTTGATTTTAAATAATCGGGTTCGTGGTCTAGTGGTTAAGACATCACCCTCACACGGTGAGAATCGTCGGTTCAAATCCGACCGAACCCACACTAAACAATAAAGAAAAAGTAAGGAATGGGAGTTAAAAACTCCCTACATTTATGTGAATGTTGGTTGTACTGTTATTGAAGCTGCACTGTCAACGAAATAGTCATAAGACAGTGTTATTCTGAAGTTCTGGTCTAACTTGTTTGTTATTGAACTTTCTGCCGGTATAGCTATATCACAACTGAATGTACCTGTCTTTCCTCTAGCCAACAAGAAATCTGTCTTTGTACAACTTAATCCATCAGTACCCGTTATTCTAACTAGATAAAGGCTTGCTGGATCTGACAAATCAGCGTTATATGGATATCCGCTACCAATATTTGTTACTTTGAATTTAACACTAGATGTTGTTGCTCCTGCTCCAGATTGTATAATAAAGTGTCTACCACTTGCCGCAGCCAGATTTAAAGGTCCAGCTGTTACAGCGGATGAAACAACACCACCTTCTTTAATTAAATTTTCTCTGTCAGTTGCAGATAAAGTTCTCAAATAATTCGCACTTACTATTCTAATGGTTCCAGAATATTCTGATGTATAACTATATTCAGATCTTACCTGGAACTCATAATCAGTTGGAGCCTTCACATCATTCGGTGCTGTTATTAACCATTGATAAGTCCATATATCACCTTCAAACCCAGTCGTAGGATCTGGCGGGTAAAGGTCTCCCTCTGGGGACGTTAGGGTTTGTGTTAATTCACCTGTATTGCTAATACTCCATTTTAAAGCATTAGCAGATGTTGTAAAATCTTGACCAAATACGGTCACTTTTTCAAGTGTACCTATTTCACCACCAATATTCTGTAGTTCTATATTCAAACCTATCTGATCACCTGAATAGATAGGTGTATAATCAAACGAAAAATCCTCTATTACAATTCCATTTCCCGTGGCAGTTGTCCCACCACCACTAGTTGTACATCCTGAAAGGATGACAGCTCCGATTAAAAGTATCAACGGCACCAACGTTTTCATCATAATTCACCTCATTATTTATTAAAATTTGTTTTCCCGCCTTTTAAAATTATCTCATTCATTAGAGAAAGCATTTTCTCTTTAATAGAAAACTATATTTCATAAAATTAATTTAAAAAATAAAGGAGAATTATCAGTATAGGTTGATGTATAAGATAAATAAAGAGCGAATGTCTTCCTAAAAAACAAAAAAATCTTATGAATGGAAATTTAGATAATTCAGGTGTTTTTAATCTTCTTATGTCATTTGGATAGAATAAACTTCCGAAAAATAAACCAAATAGTATTACACCAAACCATGGCAAGATAGGAAAGTAATCTACAGTATAAAAATAATTAGGAATTATGCCCAACCACACCAGCCAATAAGAATTAAAAGTGATGGTTTGTATGTAAAATCCAAGCAGAATAAATATTATTCCAAGCAAAAGATTCAAAAAACGGAATTTTAAAAATGGATAAGTCAATATTATAGAAAGTCCAATGAAATGTAAAATCCCAAAGATGATAAATCCTTTTCTTAGAAAAACCCATGTTATAAGACTAATAAACAAACCCCAACTAAATATTTTCAATCCTCTTATAAGATACTTTGTAAACAATTTATTGTTTGTTTTACTTTTTTTTGCTCTTGAATAGCTAAGAGTTAATGATATTCCAACTAAAAAAATAAAACTTGTAGCTATTAAACGTGCAAAAATCCACCAAAAACCAGAATTTAAGTTTATTTTGTAAATATTAAAAAAATTCATATCATAGAAAAAATGGAAAATAATCATCGTAATTATAGCAATACCACGAAAGAAATCTATCTCCCAAAATCTTTTGTTCATTTTTTTAATCATTTTTAGTCCCCATAACTTTCAAGAGAATTTATACCTAAATCAATATTATTTTCTTATATGACTTTGAGTGATTTTTTCTACAAATATTTTGCTGAAAGCAGTTATGGTTACAATATTGTAAATACAACAATTTATTCAATCATTTTAATTCTATTTGTTTACTTAATTTTCAAAATTCTAAAAAAAATGAAAGTTGATATAGACAAAAATTTGGCTTTAGCAATATCCCCCTTTGTTTTATTTGGGAGTTCTATGAGAGTTTTAGAAGATTCAGGACTTCTTAGTGGAAATATTTTTGTCACACCAAGCATTTATTTTATAGTTTTTGGCATAACATTTCTCACTCTTTTAATTTCGGTTTTTATCCAAAGAAAGAAAGGTATACCATATTTTAAGCCAATGTTTATAGTAGGATTAATTTTATCTGCATTCAGTTTGGGCAATTTACAATATAAAAATTATTTAGGAGTTACCTATGTTATTGCTTATCTTATACCATGGATAGTTCTATTAAAAATAATTCACTGGTCAAAAGAAAATAAAGTTGTGACAGGAGTTCATATGTTCGATGCAAATTCTACTTTTGTCTCACTACAATATTTTAATTATTACGAACAGCACGTGTTACCAAGATATTTTATTGATTTATTTGGAACACCATTTTCTTTTGTTGTAATAAAATTTTTGGCTTTAGTGTCAATCCTCATTCTAATAGACAAGTATTCTCATGATAAAGAGTTCAATAATTATATAAAACTAATAATAGGAATATTGGGTGCCGCAACAGGTATTAGAGATTTTCTTCGACTCTTTGGTTTAACTTGATTTATTCTTCATGAACGAGGATTATCTTAGCATTCTCTATATTATAACTACTTCCTGTTTCTGTATCGAAAGAAATAATATTGGACCCTTTTATAAGGCCAACGTCCACATAATTAAAAGTCAATAAAACATAGCCACGTCTTCTGCCATCAAATATAATATAATCATTTATCCTAACGGTTAGTTTACCTTCTCCTTCATAACTTTTTATATTGAACTCTACTCTCCCTTGTTTAAAATTTGTTAATTCTTCCCTATAGACATTGAAGGGTTCAATTTTACTCATTGCACCAAAATAACCAACATTAAACTCAAATCTATCTAAATTGTAAATACTAGTAGCCCAGAATTTCCACCCAGGAGCAGATGTACCAATTTCTATGACATTATACGAGTTCAAAAGACCTTTATCAACAGAAATTATTATTTCGCCAGGAAGAACTTTTTGATCGTAAATTATTTTATTATTCAATTTAACAACCAAATTACCCTCATTATTGCTATATGCAACATCGATAATAATCGTGCTATCAGTTATCATATCTAGATTTTTTGTTATGTATGCAGTCAAAGTTGTTTTACCTCCTCCCCCTGAGCCACCTCTAACTTCTATATTTCTCTCACTTTTTACAATTTCTTTTCCTTCTGCAAAAGTAACATCAAAATCACCAATAAATTCTGTTCTTGATATTTCTCGTGTTTCTGGTGTTTCGGTCTCGCTTGTAACTTTTACAGAGAGTGGTATAGTTACTTTCCCACCTTCTGAAGATTCAACTATTATAGATCCAAAGTAGTCTCTTTCATCTGTACCTCGAGGAACTCTTACCTTAATTTCAACATTACTTAATCCCTCAGATTCAAAATTATTATCACTGAATTCAACCCAATCAGCTATTGTACCTTTAGATGTCAATGTTACGCTTTTCGATGTAACATTTATCTCGAGTAATATACTCTTTGAAGAACCCTTGTTTATCGCTAATGAAATTGAATCAGGTGATACGACAGGGATTTCCGCCTGAGAAGGAACACCCCATGCAAATAACATGATTATTATAATAACTAATCCCGCTAGGAGAACGAAGGCAAACTCATCAATCTTACCTTGAGCCTTTAATCTTGCCATACAAACATTCTTTAGATTTTTATACTAATATGTTTTTATTAAACGATAAAACAGTGGTTTAATGAGAATACTTAAATCAAATTTTGAAAAAGGTTTTGCAAAATTAAAAATAGAATTCAACGATGATTTATGGTATCTGCATTCTATACTAGAACAGGGGGATTTTATAGTTTCTAGAACATTGAGAAACCTCTTTTTGAATAGAGGTGAACAAAAAATAAAAGTTGAAAAGAAACCGATGATATTAAAGATACGATTAGAAAAGATAGAATTTCAGAAAAATACAAATCATCTTCGTTTAACCGGTAAAATAACTGAAGGACCTGAAGATGTTCAATTAGGTTCTTATCATACAATTGATGTTGAAGTAGGAACGGTATTAACTATAAACAAAAAAGAATGGAAAAGCTATCAAATTCAAAAGATTAAAAAAGCACAGATCAAAACGCCTAATATTTTGATTGTTGTTGTAGATTCTGATGAAGTTGTATTCGGACTACTAAAAAATAATAGAGTTGAAATAAAATTAGAACTTAAAAATTCACATTCTATACAAGAAGAAGATAAACAACAAGAATTCTACGATAAAATAGCAACTGAAATAGATAAATTATCTGCAACTATGGAAAAAATAATTTTAGCAGGACCGGGCTTCACCAAAGAGCATGTTCAAACAATAATCCAACACAGCTATCCAGAAACTAATAAAAAACTTATTTTAGAAACCGTCTATTCAGCAACTCAATCGGGAATAAATGAAATTCTAAAAAAAGGAACTTTAGATAAAATCTTAAAAGATAGTGAAGTGATAAAGGAAAGTAAGATCGTTCAAGAATTTTTTACGCACTTGAATAAAGATGATGGTTTATCTGTCTATGGTTTGGACGATATAATGTTCGCTGACAGTGCTGGTGCTGTCGAAACTCTACTTGTTTCTGAGGATAAAATGAGAGATGAAAAAATTGAAAAATTAGCAAATGAAGTAGAAGGGAAGAAAGGCAACGTAGAAATAATTTCTAAAGAACATGATTTAGGAGAACAATTCACGAGAATGGGTGGTTTGGGAGCAATACTAAGATTCAGAATGTCTTAAGGCGTTATTCTTTTTATAGAATAGTAAGTAACGTCTCCTTCACTATCTACTATTGCCCATACCATTTCTGTTCTAATATTTTGTGCTAATCTAACAGCTCTTGATAATTCAGGAAAAGAACAGGTAAATTCTTCTGGTATTGCATGCACTACCCATTTAGTATGTTCAAATTCAGCTTTTGGTCCCTTTTTTAATTTTACGCCTCTTTCGTAAACTCTAAAATCACAACCAAATTTAAAACCAGTTTTTACTAAGAAACCTCTTTCTCTTAAATCAGTATAAACCATTAATCTAGCATGAAAATTTCTTTCATTTTCAATGCAATAATCATAAAATTTTTTCTTGCTAATACTTTTTTTCCCTTTAACAACTTTCATTTTTCCCTTGTTGACTAGATACATAGCTTCTATTAAAGATAATTCTAATCTATCATCTAGCAGTTTTCCAAAACCAGATTCCTCCAACTCGTTAAAATCCTTTTTTTCCCAAATTATGACATGTTGTTCTAGCAGTTTTCCCTTAAACATAATAATTTTCCCTTAATTATCTTATTTAAAACTTCTTACAATCTCAAACTTTTCTTACAATTATCACATAAATACTTTGTTTTTTTGTCAACTTCACCAATGGTATTGGAAAAATTCATGACACAACCTCTTGTTGGGCAATGTTCCAACCCCAATACATGACCAATCTCATGAATAGATTCTTTCGTGTATCTATCTTCAAATAAAGTTTTGTCTTCATTTTGATTAAAGAATTTGGGATTTAGCCTGCTTATTGACAATAAAGCAACTCTACCCTTCATTTTTGCTTGGCCAAAAATAAAGTTTAATCCTTCTGTATAAACATCCTCTTTTGTAACACCAAGTATTCTACCCTGAAAACCTTTTTCAAGAAAATCCAATAAAACATTAGATTGATACTGGTTTCTGAATTTAACAAGTGCTGTATCCGGTATTTTAATAGGCTCTACTATTTCAGAAATCATATTATAAGTTGTTTTTAATCCTTCCCCTATTTTTTCTAATACATCTCTTTCAACATCGTTTAAAGGAATAATCTTTATTTTGATTATAATCTACCTGAATATCTTTTAGATTTTGAGTTAAAAAAGGATGGGAAGGGCGTGATTTGAACACGCGATCTCGCGGTCTTCAGCCGTGCGCTCTCCTTAGCCCAAATAGTCGGACTGAGCTACCTTCCCTCAACTTATTATTCGAGCTAAAAATCTTAAATTTTACTTAATTTGTATTTAATTCCTTCTACAATTATAAAGATTAAAATTCCGAAGAACATCCTTGCAAAATGTAAAGTACGTTTTTTTCTATAAGTGACCGTTACTGGAACTTGCTTAATTCTCAATTCATTCTTTACAGCATCTCTGAGCATAGAATTTTCAATTATATACCCACCATGAACATTTTCGATCTTTTTTATAGCATTTCTTGTCAGACCTATAAAACCACAATTTGTATCTTTCAATTTTACATCAAAAAAATAATTGAATAAAATTCTCCATATAGAATTGCCAATCTTGTTTGCGATAGGAACTTCTTTCCAATTTCTGTAACCCATTACAATGTCTGCTTTATTTTCTTTTAATGGTTGTAGAATTTTTTCACTTTCTTCTGCCTTATACTGCATATCTGCATCAAAAATTAAGATATAATTCACATTTGGAAGATTTTTTAATATGAAATTAAATCCTGTCTTTAGTGCTTCACCTTTACCTTTATTATTTTCATGTTTTATTACCGTCACCCCAAGGCCTTTTGCTAATTTATAGGTTTGGTCAGTAGATCCATCATCTACAATAATTGGTGTTATTTTCACTTTTCTGAGCCGAGAAATGACTTCCTTTATTGTATTTTCTTCATTAAAAGCTGGAACTATTGCGATTGACCCCATTTTTACCAATTGTTATTTTTATATGATTTTTTTAAAACTTTCTACAATTTTAATATACAAATTCTCAGGTATTTTTTCACATAAATAGTCATAATGCTTAGTGGTTTTATCCCCAATTCTAATATTTACAAAATCTTTTTTAACTCTCACGATTTTGTCTAGAAACTCGGATTTAACTACTGCATGGCTATTTGAAACAGAGACAATTTCACAAGGAATCACAAAACATTCTTTTATCAAATCTTTTGGAATACTCTTAAACTTTTCAGATTTTATTTTTTTGTTATGGTTAAACTGCCAATATTCTTGAACAGAACTCAAATCTGACATGTTTTTCACATGTTCTATTGCGCGCCAAAAAATTTTTTCAATTCTTTCTTTCGGTAAATGCATTTTTTCTTCTTTAGCTGATTTATAAATTAGTTTATGCTCTTCTTCTGTGATTTCGCCTCTAGATAAAAGAACAAAAGAACAAGGAAATGCATATTTGAGAAATAAAATTTCTGGTTTCATAATTGATTATTATCTATAAAAAATAAATTCATCCTTTTTCTAACATTTTTTCAATATTGTTTAAACTCTTTAAAATTTCGTCTAAAACCCTGTTTGCATAACTACGTTGCACTATTGAAGATAAAATTGGACATTTACTGTATTCTTTACAACTTTTGCATTCTTCTAAAAAACACATATTACCAAATTTATAGTTCAAAAACCTTTTAAACTTTACATTCAATTTAATGGTGTGATTTGAATTGATGATGATAAAACAAGGTGCAGAAGCGAAATTATTCTTAGATAAACTTGGAGATGTTGATGTAATAATCAAAGATAGGACTGAAAAAAAGTATAGAATAAAGCAAATTGATGAAACTATAAGAAAGTCAAGAACATCGCTTGAATCTAGATTATTATCAGAAGCCAAAAGAGCAGGAATACTTACACCCAAAATTTTTGATGTTGATGAGACTAATCATAAAATTATAATGGAATACATAGATGGTGAAAGAATAAAAGAACTACTGAATAGAACAAGTAAAAACCAAATAAAAAATGTTTGTTTTGAAATTGGGAGGATGATTGGTAAACTTCATTCAGCAGGTATAGTACATGGCGATATTACTACGTCAAACATGATATTTAAAGATGGCAAAGTCTATTTTATAGATTTTGGCCTCGGCTATTTTTCAAAGAAAATCGAGGATCAAGGAACTGATTTGTTATTACTCGAGGAAGCTTTGAAATCAACACATTTTAAAATTATGGATATTTGCTGGAAAAACGTAATAAATGGCTATAAAAAGGAATATAATGAGAAAGGAGAAGTGTTAAAAAGGGTGGAGGAGATAAAAAAAAGAGCTAGGTACATGAAAAGATGAATTTTTAAATATGATAAAGAAAACTCTTAAGTATATTTGCGTTTAAATAGATGGTGTTGATATGAAGATTTTCGATATGCTGAAAGGTGAAAACAAATACGAGAGAGTAGAGGGTTACTGTATAATAGTTTTATTAACGGGCGCTTTAATGCTATCCGCAGGTATAGGTTTATCGGCTTTAAACCCAAAAGGAATTTCAGCTATTTTGGCTATGTTAGGAAGTTTTATATCCTTTATAGGTACAGTAGGTTTAATATTTACATGGCTCGTACAAGAATTGTTCGGTGAATAAATGGCAAGGATGCATTCAAGAAAAAAAGGGAAAGCAGGTTCAAAAAGACCATCCTCAAAGACTGTGCCCAAATGGGTCAGGTATAAAAAAAATGAGGTAGAAGAGTTAGTTCTAAAATTGGCAAAAGAAGGAAATTCTACTTCTAGAATAGGTTTAACACTTCGTGATCAATATGGTATACCATCTGTAAAAATCATTACGGGCAAAACTGTAGCCGTACTAATGAAAGAAAATAAACTTTATCCTAAAATACCAGAAGATCTTTTCAATCTTTTAAGACAAGCAGTTAATTTAAGAAATCATTTAGAAAAAAGCAAGAAAGATTATACTTCTAAGAGAGGTTTAGAATTACTAGAATCAAAGATAAGAAGATTAAGTAAATACTATTCAAGAAATAAAGTTTTGCCTTTAGACTGGAAATACGACCCAGAAAAAGCAAAACTACTAATTCAGCAAAAGTGATGCTATGGCAAAAAAACTAAAAGGAAAGGAATGGTATAACATTCTTGCACCACCCATTTTTAAAGAAAAAGTTATAGGTGAAACACCCACAAGCGATATAAAATCATTGGTCGGAAGAACAGTAGATGTAAACCTAATCAATCTGATAACTGATATGAGCAAATATTATATGAAATTCTTCCTTAAGGTTAAAGAAGTCAAAGAAAAGAATGCCTATACAGAATTCGTTGGCATGGAGTGTATGAGAGATTACATCTCTAGGTCAATTCGTTATGGCATAAGAAGAGTCGATACAGTTCAAGACATGGTTACAAAAGATGGAAAGAAAATTAGAGTAAAATCAATAATAATAACGAGTAAAAAAATAAAGAAAAATGTAGAAATAAACCTGAAAAAATTCATAGAGGATTATCTGAAAAAGGACATCGAAAGTAAAAAATTAGATGAAATCATCGAAAGAATAATAAACGACAATATGAAGAATCATGTCTTTGAAGAAGGAAATAAAATATATCCCATAAGGACATTTGAAATAAGAAAAATTCAAGTTCTAAGTCAATAATCCCTTAACCCAACTTATAATTCCTGGCCCGAATAAATTAATCAACACCAATGCCAAAACGAATAGAGATACAAAATTTACGATATATTGAGCTTTCTTTCCTTTATAAAAATGTTTAACAATTTCTTCAAACATCAAACCGCCATCTAATGGTTTTATCGGGAACAAATTAAATACACCAATACCAATATTCAATGAAAAAACCCATCCTAAAAGTCCAAAAATCCAAGATAAAACATTTAAAGTATTATCAGAAACCGTTCCTAAACCATTTAAAACTCCTTTGTAAACAAAAAATGTTCTTGGTTTTTCAATACCTATGAAAGGTTTTGTTGGATCATCAGGATTTTTCGTAGTTTTTACTTCAAAACTTCCTTCTGTAGTTTTTATAGTGATAATATCTCCAGGTTTAACATTTTCCATTGCTTTTGTAAAATCAGATGTTGAGTTTATTGTTACATTATTGATTTGATTTATGATTCCTTTCAAACTAGCTTTTTCTGCACCACTATTTGCTATAGTTTTTTCAAAAATTATACCCTTAGGTAACATAGTAGATTCTATAATAAAACTATAACCTAGTAGAAGAGCTAAAAAAAATCCAGCAGCAATTAAATTGCCGAAACTACCTCCAGCATAAATTCTTAATTTTTTTACCATAGAAAGTTTTTTTATTTGTTTTTCGTCTGGATCTACAAAGGCCCCTGGCAGTATTATGAATAAAAGTAATCCAAATGATTTTATCGTAACTTTTTCTGCTCTAGCCATAAAGGCATGCATAGGTTCATGAGTGAATAAAACCACAAAAACACCTATAATCCAGTACCAAAAAGGAACCCCAAGTACGAAACCGGGTAGCTTTATTCCAGATACAGATGGAAAAACTAACTTGACTTCTGATACAGCTTCTTCAGGTTTAAAGATTAGAAAATATGTTGAACGAAGTATAGTAGCAATTCCAAATATAGAAGCTATAATACCAGCAATAATTGCAATATTTCCAACCATTATCAATTTTTTTCTATGTTTATCACTAAAATCATATATAAGCTTTCTACCTTTCTTCGTCCTTCTTGTAATCAATCCGTATTTAAATTCTATATTTTTCCTATCCATGAATATAATCAGAGCTACTATCCCCAGAAATATCGCAACTGATATCGTCTCTAAATCCATTTCTTCACCGAAGCACAAATACAATAGTTATTTTATTAGGGATTAATAATATTAATTGGAACTATGGTGTTCGAATACATAACCAGAGCATGGGAAGCGTACAAAAAAAACACTATGAGTTTTATTCTGGCTCAATTAATTGTCTTAATAATAAGTGGCATATGCCTTTTTATAAGTTTAGGAATAATAGCTTCAATTGGGGTTTCAACATTAAGAGAATTATCTTCAAATTTAGTTGCATATAGAATGGTATCATTTTTTCCGGCTTTTGCAAGTATTCTTATTTCATTAATATTTTTCATATTAGCCGGTTTATCTATTGTATACCTAAATGCAGGTATTTATGGAATGGCGTTTGAAACAACCAGAGGAAAAACAATAGTAAAAACAATGTTTAAGGTTGCAATGAAGAAAGGAATTACAGGTATAATTGCAGCAATATTAATTGGAATAATATTTTTCATAATCACGACATTCTTGTCTATCGGGTATGGACTTGGTTTACCTCTATTAGAAATTGCAACAGGTTCAGTATTACTCATCCTGATAATGATATTTTTCTCTTTGGCTTTTCCAGCGATTGTTGCAGATAATTTAGGTGCTTTCGAAGCCGTAGAAAAAAGTGTTAATGTAGTCAAGAAAAATTATTTCGATACATTTATCTTGCTGTTAACTTATGCTATAATATTCATTCTTCTTACATTTTTCATTCCAATCATAGGAATTTTAATTTGCTATTTTGTGCTAATCCCAATGCTTTATATAAGTCTGATTCTTTTCTATAAACGAAAAAAGTGATTTCAAATTTTAATTTAATTTTAGAAAATCAAAGAATTATTATGGAAAAGCAAAATATAGTAATTTGGGTATCGTTAATAATAATTGCCTTAATAATTGCTAGCATAGATGTCATGACTTCTAAAATTGTGGCTTTAACACCAGAAAAAGAACCAACTATAACAAAAATAGTTTTTATAGATGTTTGGTTTAAAATAGCAGTTTTGATGTTTTTTATTCCAGCAATTTTTGTGTATTATCAAACAAATAACACAACTAAATCTGTTTTTGTTATGACTGCTGGATGGATTCTCATTTTCTTCGGTTTAGAAGACGTGTTTTATTTTTTACTAAAGAGCATTTGGTTACCCGATATATTACCATGGCTAGATAATAGTCCCTTTATCTCACTTTTTGGGTTGCCTGTCACATCTCAATCATTACTATTTTCCACGGGTTTTGCTCTTGCAGCATCATTTTCATTAGTTGTGTTAATTCCAGAAAATGAAATTATAATAAAAATTCTTCTGATTCCAGTTTCAATCTTTATCAGTGCAGCACTTTTCATTTATTATCCATTTGTATGTTATCTAGGTAATTGGTTTGGATATTGTCGCTTAGTTCAAGTTGCATTACTGTCAGTAATAATATTTATTCTACTGTATATTGTGAGAAAAAAATAATGCAGGGGGAGAGATTTGAACTCTCGAACTGACTAACTTATTCTTTTTCTAAAACTATTAGATGAATGGATTTTCCCATGTAATGTTTGTCCTCAATCATCTTCAATGTTTTTATTTTTTGCAATATATCATGAACTGGCATCCGCATATTCGTCCATAAAAAATCATTCGTGTAGTCATTAATGAAATTTACAGCATTATAGAAAACTTTAGCATACCACTTGGCATCTCTATGTGGCACAAACTCGCTCAATATTACTAATCTTCCTTTGCGTTTTAACACCCTTGCCAATTCATTAAGAGCTTTCAAAGGTTCACTTACACATGTTATTGCTAATGTGATAATAATGCCATCAAAGAAGCTATCGGGATAGGATAAATTTGTAACATCCCCCCTTTGCATTTTAATACCGAATTTTTCTCCTTTAGATTTATAGTGGGAAACTTTATACGAATTAAATTCGATGCCAAACTTCTCCGCCTTAGGATACATATCTGCAAAATACTTGAAGTTCAGTCCAGTCCCAAAACATGCGTCCAAAATTTTGCTACTCTCACCTCTATCCTTTAAATTCAATCTCTTATTTGCTTCTTTTCTTGCTCCATGTAAAAAGACAAATTCTATGGCCCCCCATGTATGGTTGTATATCGACATGCCTTTTGTATTAATCTGAGCAATTTTTATTTTGTTTTTCCTCTCTTCATTTATTTTTTCATTCATCTTCTTCACAATGAATGCAGGGGGAGAGATTTGAACTCTCGAACTCACTAAGAGACAGGATTTCCCAAGTCATTCTTAAGTCTCGCATCTGAGTTTCGCATCGATAGATCCTGCGCCTTTGACCAGACTTGGCAACCCCTGCTTTAATAAAGATATTATAGAAACAGTTATTTTAATTTACTTAAGTCTTTTGAAAAATCTGTCAATTTCCCTTCCAAAACATCTATCGCCTTTAAAAATATTTTTTCAGGTTTTATTCCAGAGGTAGTTTCAACTTTGAAAACATATTTTGTTTCATCGGGTTCGATCTTTATTCCACCTTCTGATAGTTCTACACATTGCAAGCAAGTATTACAATCTAATAAATTTTTAACAGTCAATTTTCCATCTTTAAATTCAAAAACACCTCTAGGGCACCTATCTAAAAAGTCTTTCTTATTGGCACCCTTACCTATTGCTATTTTTGGAACCATTTTATAACCAACGATAGAAGCTTGCCATTTAGCGTGTTCTTTACCAATACCCACTTGAGCAATAGCTTCGAATTCTAAACTTTGATCTTCCCTTAAATTGATGATTGGTATTTTATCATAAACTGGTTTTACTTCCTTATCAGAAGATACCATATCACCAGAATAAACCATACCAGGTCCTTTTTTCTTTAATACCAATGTAACTTGACAATGTGAGCATCCCTTTCCTTCGCATTGGCAATCATCCTTAAACTTATACATTTTCGGATCAAATGTAAGAGGTATTAATCCAAGTCTACTGGCTATTATCTCATCCCATAAAATAGAATCATTCTTTAAAAAATCAACCCACTCAATCGCAAGTGTAGGTATTTCCACCATCATTATTCTCCTTAATTCTCCTGCCATGGCAGGATTTATACCTTCAACAAGAAAACTTATTCTCTCATCATTTTTTTCTAATATTTTCACTTCCAATTAATCACCAATTAACTAACTTTTGTCTGCATACAATTTAAAAGTTTTATCCAACTTAAACTCTTCTACCCCTTCTCCCACCTTTTCTTTTTGTTCCATCAGTTGGAATTGGGGTCACATCTTCAATAATACCTATTTTAAGACCACTTCTTGCAATAGCTCTGATTGCAGGTTGTGCGCCAGCACCGGGTGCTTTCTTATGATGACCTCCTTTGCCTCTCACTTTTATGTGTACACCTATAATTCCTTTCCCAATAGCATCTTCTGCTGCTTTTCTGGCCGCTTGCATCGCAGGGAATGGGCTTCCACCTTCCCTATCTTTATCAGTCATCATGCCCCCTGAATATTTAGCTATAGTCTCCGATCCTGTTATGTCGGTTATGTGAATTATCGTGCTATTAAGTGTTGAAAAAATATGAGCAATACCCCATGAACCACTCTTTGATGCTTTCATCTCTGATTTCTTCTCTGTAGCTTGTTTATTTTCCTTTGCCATCTGTCGCACCTTCGGTCTTCACATCTTTAATTTCAGGTTTATTTAAAGGTTTCCCATAAAATTCAATCTTATCATCTAAATCTCTTGTAACCATAAAACCTGGATATGTTATTTTTCTTCCATTGACAGCAATATGTCCATGAGTTATGAATTGCCTCGCTTGTTTAACCGTATTAGCTATCGTTTTTTTCAAAATAATAGTTTGTAATCTCCTGCTTATAATGTCTTCTATCTTTAATGAAAGAACATTATCAAGAGTTGCATTTTTATTCAGCAATCCCATTTTATACAATTTATCCAACAGAATTTTCTCTTGCATTTTGTCTTTTTTTGCAGCCAAGTCTCTGGCCCTTCTCCTATAGGATCTTAATATTGACTCAAATTTCCAAATTTCTTGTTTTTTCCTTAAGCCATAATTTTTAATCAATAAATCTTCTTTATCCATCCTTTCTTTATCCCAAGGCATCCTTGGTTTTTTGTATTGCTTTTTTATCTTTCTCATTATTTCTCAGCCTTCTTTGCGGGCATCATTTTCTTTCTTACTACACCCATAGTTCTACCCTTTCTGAAAGAACTTCTGGTCCTTTGTCCTCTAACAGGTAAACCATACATGTGTCTGACGCCCTTGTAACTTTTCATATCAATCATTCTTTTTATATCCTGCTTTTGAATGAAAGCTAAATCAGAACCTATTAAATGTCCATCCAATCCGGTTTCTATATCTTTTCTTCTGTTTAAGGCCCAAGATGGTACACCGAATTTTGCCGGATTTTTTATCGTATCTTCTATTTTCTTTATTTCTTCATCAGTCAAAGTACCAACTTTTCTGCTACGATTAAAACCGTGAATTCTACATACAGCATTAGCTAAAGAATTCCCAACACCTTTTATTTTCATAAGTGAAGAAAATAATTTTTTCTCCCCCTTAATGTCAGTACCAGCTATTCTTATAATTCCTTTTATTTCTTCTGGCATACAATCAACAGTGTTGTAATTTTGATAATAAAAGCTTTTAAACCTTTTAATTATTACTATTTTTATTTGTTATGGTTTTTCTAAGGTGGACCGATGGGGATTTGAACCCCAAGCCTCTTCCATGCCAAGGAAGCGATCTGCCGTTGATCTATCGGCCCATTAATACTGATCTATCATGAAATTCTTTGTAATATATAAATTCTTTTAATTTGATCAATTTCCATAGAAATGATTTCTCAGTCATCATTCAAAAATTAATTAATCTTTTTTTCTAAAGATTTCAGTCCATTTTACGTTTTTTGAATCTCTACCCAATTTCCAATTTCTCTCACATTTGCTAGAACAAAAATATCTAACAACACCAGATTTAAGTACAAACATCTTTCCAGTACCTAAATCTATTTTTCTATCACAAAAAGAACACTTAAACAATTTTATCTACCTTCCATCGCGCCCACACTTTCCATTTCTGTTTCTCTAAGCATCAATATGTCGCCTTCTTTTACGGGTCCAAATACATTTCTTGTCAATATTTTACCTTTATCAGATCCGTCTAGGACTCTACATCTAACTCGCATCACTCCTCTAACACCGGTTCTTCCGAGTAATTGTACGACCTCGGCGGGCACAGCTTCTTCAACCATATTTATTCTCTCTAAGCAGTTTTAATTTTTTTTATTATACTTTCAATTAAATCTTTTGCTTCTCCAGGTTCTACAATACACGCAGCGGCAGTAGGAACGTTTATCCCAATTGCTCTACCAAGTTCTTCTTTAGAAGGTACATATACATAATCACATTTCTTTTCTTCACAAATAACTGGTAAGTGCATGACTATTTCTTTTGGTTCAACATCCTTTGCTATAACCACTAGTTTAGCTTGTCCTCTTTCAATAATTTTTGTTGTCTCATTGGTCCCCTTTCTAATCTTACCTGTATTTTTTGCAATCTCTACTGCCTGTAAAACTTTATCAACTAAATCTTTAGGTATTTCAGCATTAGTCACAAATTTCACCTCCGACTAACGGATCCATTCATATAATAGCAACACATGTTATTTATTTAAAGTTTATGAACTTTTATCTGTGGGTAAAATAGAAGGTAAATTCTGGTTTTATCTGATCTAATCTACAAAAACCAAATCTGACAAACTGAATTCTGTCATCTAATTTGAGTTTTTTAACTTCTGGTTCAACTATGCCTTTTTTCATACTTCCATCGTTCATGACAATTTTAACAGAAACATTATTATCAGAAATCCATTGTATTTTCGGTAATTTCATGATGACTTCTTTAGAAGTAAATTTGGACTGATTACCCAGTTTAATATTAAATAATCCAATCAAGCGCACTTCTTTACCTTTGAATTTATTAAAATCTTCTTTTGAGATTAGAATTTTATTCAAGTTTACAGGTATCTCTCTCGAACCTCTTTCAGGAAAATCTGGATGTAAATGAACTTTAACTTCCTTTATTTCCGGTGCATCTCTCACTTTTATTTCTACAGGATTAAAGACACAAAAATAACGATTACATTTGGGGTCGATAATACTTCTGTTAAAACTCTCAAAACTATCCCACGTTAAAGTGGATTCTACTTTTGTAACACCTGTTGATAATAAAAATTTTTTTATTGCATCTGGTACAAAACCTCTCCTTTTCAAAGCCATTAGTGTCGTTAATCTTGGGTCGTCCCAACCTATTAATTTACCCTCACTTATCATTTCTCTAATTTGTCTACCAGAAGACGGCACACCCTCCATGTTGAATCTAGCCATTTCTGTTATTTGAGTTGGTTTGAATCCCAACGTTTTTTGTATGAATTGTTGTAGCTCTCTCCTCATTTCAAATTCTTTTGATCTAACCCTATGAGTTACACCTCCCCAAGCATCCATCAAAGATGTTGCGAAATCATACATGGGCCAGATTCTATATTTGTCTCCAGTCCTCACATGGGGTTTATCAATTATTCTCATTATTATTGGGTCACGCATTGCTGCATTGATATGGCTCATTGATATTTTTAATCTGACAGAAACCTCACCTTCTTTGAATTTATTAAACATTTTTTTCCAAAGTTCAAAATTTTCATTTTTAGAAATCTTCCTACAGTTGCATTCTCTCATTAATCTTCTATTTTTCTTTATTTCTTCCTGTGGGCAAACACATACGTAAGCTTTACCTTCTTTTATCAACTTTTCAGTTGCTTCATAAAAATTTTCAATTTTGTCGGATACATATTCAAGTTTATCCCATTTTATATCCAACCATTTCAAACCATCTAGAATAGCATCATAATATTCTTTTTTTGCTAATTCAGGATTCGTGTCCTCAAATCTAAGAAAAAATTCACCTTTGTATTTTTTTGCATAAAGATAATTTACTAAAGCAGCTTTAGCATGGCCGATATGTGGGTATTTACTTGGTTCAGGTGGAAAGGCTGTAATAACTTTTCCCACTTGAGTTCCAGATAATTCTGGTAATTCTCGTTTCTCTTCAACTTTCTTCTCAACAGTAATTCCAAGTTTTTTCATTTCTTTTTCTTGTTTTTCTTTATTCCAAGAATTTATTTCAGTAACAATTTTTTTAATATCAGGAATCAGTTCCTTAATTTTATTCCTAAACTCTGGTTTTTCACCAAGAATCTTTCCTAAAACTGCTTGTATATCAGCTTTACCGTTATGTTGAACAGCATTCAAAAGTGTGTTTTTGAGTATCTCTTTTTTCATTTCTTTCATATAATTTAATTAAAGTGAATAGTTATAAAAACTAAATATTGCTTAAATAAAAAACTCTTAATATTCAATATTTCCAAAATTCTAAAGAAAGTACATTAAAAAATAAAAAAACAAAAAAGGTTGGTAAATTAAGTCAATTTATTTTCCTTTTTGAGTCCATTCTGCTATTGGTTTTGCTTGCGATATTATATTTTCTGCCGTCATACCTGCTTTTGTTCCAACACTTTGGGCCACTTGCTGGAATGCGGGCATAAAAGGCATGATGCGTGTCTTCTCAATTACTGATTCTGGATTAATTGTCCCATACCTTATCGGTTCGAACGTTATTATGTAATTCTTGTAGATTGCTGAGATACTAACACCATCTGAAAATTCTTGTGCCGCCAATATCATATCGTTTCCACCTTCATCTCTGTACCTGAAAATTCTTGTATTCGTGTTCCAGTCATACCTACTTTCTATCTGTTCCATCTTAATGAACTCTCCGTTTATGATTAGATACATCTTCGTGTCCCAGTAATTATACCTGAATACAACGAATAAGACTGGTTTTGTTGTTAGATAATATTTTTCTACCGCAACACCATAAGCCATCTGAACATCGTATGTTGATCTAGGTGGAATTGGTTGTATAGGTTTAGGTATAATGCATCCTCCACTCAAACCAAAAGCACATCCTTGTTCTTTTATAGGTTCTACTTTAAGTTGCTGTGCAAAAACTACTGCTGTTATAGCAAGACTACATAGTAGAATACTTGCTATTATCGCTTTTTTCATTTCATCACCTAAAATTGAATTAAAAAATCATTTTTTTAATGGTTAGGAAGATTTTTGGTCTTCACCCTAAATCTTTATAAAGTTTAAATCTGTTGTAGAATAACGATGATTCATGGAAGAAAACGATGAATTCAAAGTATCTAAAAAGTTATTAAAGACACTGACAGCTGATACGAGAACCGAGATTCTAAAAAATTTACAACTAAGACCTATGACCGCATCTGAGTTATCACGTAAGCTGAATAAACATGTAACAACTGTTTCTGAACATTTAGATGTTTTAAAAAATTCAGACTTAATTGAACGAGTTGAAAGACCAGGAAGAAAATGGATATACTATAGATTAACTAAACCCGGTGAAACGATTGTAGCTCCGAATTCACATAGATGGGCATTTGTCTTAGTCACAATATTATTAGCTTTCAGTGGATGGTATATCTTCTCTGTAAATGCATATCCAGGTCAATTTTTATATGGATCAAAAAGATTAATTGAAAATTTTCAAATTTTATTGACACTCGATAATTTAGAGAAAGCTAAATTACATGTTCAATACGCAGAAAAAAGATTAGAAGAAACAAAATTTATCGTTAGTAAAGAAGAAAGTATATCTTCACCATTGGGTGGCATGGCACCTTTACCTTCAAAATCTTTCGGTGCAACAGAAAGTTCATCAGAAAAAGTAGTCGAGGGTTTGACAGAATATCAAAATGAAATGAATCAGGCAAAAAAAGAAATAGAGATAGCACGAACACAGAATAGAAATGTCGAGCCAGTAGTAGAAGATATAGACGAATCAACAGTAAAACATACTGCAATGCTTCAGAACATAGCAAATAAAGCACCAGAACTTAAAGAAGAAATACAACCTATCTTGGATACTTCACAAAAAACAGTTGCATATATCACATCAGAATTGTGCAATTCAACATCCTAATTATTTAATAATAATACTCGCATAACCAACAACAGAACTTTTATCTCCGGTAACATCACCAGAAGTTGCATATTTCAACAATTTTCCTTTTTTTGCGCCAAGTTCTTTGGAAGCAAACATGGAAATAGCTATAGGTCCGAATCCACAGACAGATGCTTCTCTCTCTTGCAATCTAGAAAAGAAATCTCTTTCATCAAGTCTTAGTATAGCATCTATTATATAATTGTCCACAAAGTGTGCATAATCATTTGGAACATAATGTGAAAAATCAGAGCTAGCAATTATTATCCAGTTTTTTTCTTTTTTAATTACATTCGCAATTGCTTTGCCTATAACTTTACATTCATCAAGAAAATCTAAACTTGGAAATTCATTTGAAATTGTTATTGGTATAAAATTAAAATCATCTTTGAAACGGTATTGTAAAAATGGTAATTGAACTTCAATTGAATGTTCTGATTCATGCGATAAAATATCATATTCTAAAAGTGGGCATTCTTCAATTAATTTTGTAGCAACTTTATCGTCTATTTTTACAGAACCCAGTGGAGTTTTCCAAATGCCTTCTTTCATGACACCAAATTTTGAACCAAAAACTCTATGATTTGGACCAAGAATAATATAGTTAGATTTTGACATTCTTGAATAAGACCAGGCAGCTATAGGACCAGAATATTCATAACCCGCATGTGGAACGATTGTTGCTAAAATTTTTTCTTCTTTACTTTTTTTGGGACCTAGTTTGTAATTAAAACAAAATTTTATTTGTTTTTCCAACAAGTCTGTGTTCAAATGATAAAACATTCCCGCAACTGCAGGTTGCCTTATCATCATACTAAACTACCTTTTGTAAAATATCTCCTCACGAATATTCCGAAATTTCTATCATCTTTTATAATTTCCATAATTTTATCAGTTTCAGATATTAATTCAAAATTTTTAGCTATTTTATCTGCGATATAATTCGGTATTCCTTTTGTTTTTAAAATATTTACATTTTTCTCAAGAGAATCTAACAACTTTTCTCTTGCGGTTAAGAAAGGTCTATTCACCTCTGCACACCAATAATCTCTTTCTATAAAAGGTCCTGACAACACATTTTTACTGTATTTTGTTAAAAATCTTTTAGAGTCATCTAAATCAAAAACAGATGGTCCAATTCTCTTATCAACTCTAGGTAACTTTGAAATTTCCATTTCTAATAGAATTATTGCTAACTTATTTTCATCTGTGTAGATGTCTTTCCTTTGAATTATAAACTCATTTTCTTTCAAAATTTGTTCTAGTCTATCTGCAAATCTTCTCAATTGTGGCCATAGTATATCTGGTACAACTTTTGGCGGTTCAAATTTAACTAGAATTAATTCTGTTCTTCTTTTAATTTGGAAAGTTATCAATTCATTCTCAGTCAATGGGTAAAATTCTTCTTCAAAGAAAAATTCGTCTGAAGGATCTCGTAAAAATATACGTGCCATTTTTTTTAAAGTGTAAAAACTAATGGTAAAAATAGCAGCAGCAGCATTTCTGGTTTTATCAGTCGGATCTATTATTACCAGAGCCTGTCGTTTAAATTGATTTCTTAATTTTTGGTAATTTTTTTTATCATAGTAGTTTTCAATGTCAATTATTTCTCCAGGTTTCCACTTGACAACATTTTTTAAAACATTCAAAAATTTACCATATTTTATTACAAGTAATTCACAAACATAGCCAGAAAGCCCCTCAGTCTTTGCATCCGCCCCATAAATTTTATTTCCTGCACAGAATTGTTTTAGAAGCCTGACATCATCTGACAAACTCTTTTTCATATTCTTGTTCAAGTATGCTACATGTAATGGCGTTCTATCTACAGCAGATTTTATTCTTTCACCTTGTTTTATTTCACAGCATGGGACAATATCTATATTGATTTTATCAACTAACCCTCTTACGTAAGGATGTTGTGCGTATTCGATTCTATGACTTCCTTTCAAATTTTTTATAACAGTTTTTCCCAACTTCAGTCCATATTCTTCCAATTTTTTAATAGGAGTGTTTGTAGGAAATATTACAAAAATATCAAATTCATTTTTACCTGGCAACCACGTATTTCTTGTTAAAGAACCAGCAATTATAGCTTTTGCTTTGTATTTTTTTCCCTCTTTGTTTGCTAATTCCAAAGTTTTTTTGCTTAATTTAATTAATTTTTCATACTCTTTTTTCGTAGGTTTAATTTTTTTAAGAATTCCATTCAGAACTTTTTGATAATTTGGCATATGTATTATTTTCTATTGAAACTATAAAACTTTCTGAATAATTAGGTTAAATTTTTGATAATATTTCGTGTATCTTTAACTGGTAATTGTCCAGGTGCACCTTCTTTACCCTTTTCAACAGCGCAGTACGTCATAGAAGAACCTAATACGCAAGATAATGGTCGAGAAGCACTACCGTATTTTCCCATTGCTATAACAACGAAAGGAATTTTCAAAATCTTCTTAGCTTCTAAAATTACTTGTAAAACTCTAAGCATGTCGCTATAACTTTTTGCAATTACAGCAAATTTTGCAATATCAGCACCTAATTTCTGTTCTTCTTTTAGAATATTCAATAATTCTTCATTAGAAGGGGTTTTTTCAAAATTTTCATAAGCAATTAATACAGGTATGCCTTTCTCCCTAGCTTTTTTAATTACTTTTTTTCTTAAAATGTCAGGAGTCTTCAGTTCGATATCAACTGCATCAGCTCCTTTATCTATAGCTATAAGAAGTCGTTCAATTCTTTCTTCTTCAGTTCCGTTAAAAAAACCATCCCAATCCTTAGGCCTGCAAACAAGTAATTTAGGTTCTTTGATTTTCTTAATAACTTCTTTGATCATTGAGTTTTCTCTTAATTTATCTATTCTTAATTCGATACAATCCGCTCCGTTTTCAAACGCTTTCTTTGCATTCTTTACAGTTGATTCAACATCTTCTTCAAGAACAGTACATAAGAGAACCGGATTTTCTCTAATTTCTAAATTTTTTATTTTTACTTTTTTCATAACTTACTTAACACTCCATAATAATTCTATGTTAAAATTTCTATAATCTTTCTAGTTCTGTTAACTCTTTGATGTTTCGTAGATTTTAATTCTTCGTTAACTTCTGATGTATTTTTCTAAAGAAATATAATTAAAATTTATTTTTGTTAACTTTCCTGCGATATGCGAGGTTTGAGCCTACTGAAAGGATTCTATGTTTTTTACTATGTTTGCCAACTTGTCTATAAGCTCTTTCTCTTGTTTTACCTTGCCTTCTACTCTACCTATTACCTTTCCTTTATAGAAAACTAAAAACGATGGTATAACCCCAACACTATATCTATTTACAATCTCAGGGTTTTCAGTAACATCTATTTTTCTTATTTTTATCTTTAGTTTTTTATTTGACAAAAATCTAGTTATTATAGATGCTTTGGCCGTCAGAACTTTGAACTCTACAGCTGTAATTCTACAGGGTCTATGAGATTTATCCCAAAAATCCACAAAAGTAACATTATTTGAATCTAGTACTTCTTCGTTAAAATTTTTCATGGTCACTATAAGGGTCGAGTCTGTAGTCGCTACACCATATCTGTCTTCTAAAAGTTGTGATATTGTTCTTGTGTCGCCCTCTATATTATCTTTAATCCTTTCGTATTCTTCTTCTGTTTTTGCAACGAGTATAGCACCAACTACGGGGCAAGCTTTTGCACATGCACCACAAGAGACACATTTACTGTTATCAATCGTTAATGATTTTGCTTCTTTATCCCAAGTTAATGCTTTCGTCGGACAAACAGGGATGCCATTGCAGTCTTCAGAGTTGTCACAAATCTTGAAATTAATTGCTATTGGCATTGAGTCACCTCATTAACATTATTCTCGTGTTTTTACGTTTTTTGTTATTATAATTCATCATCTAATCAACCTACGTGAGTTAGTTCAAATTTTTTATAATAATATTTTTTCTTAATTCTTTCTTCAATATCTCTTTCCATTTCTTCGGCCTGAAATACAGAATTCATAATCTCTATTTCATTCTTCATTCGTGTTTTAGAATTGTTGCTGGACTCTTCTTCTAATAATGATCTGGCATATTGATTGGTCAACAAGCATATCTTACCCCCTGGTTTACCATCTCCTAAATCGTATAAATTAGCAAAAAAACGAGCTACAACTCCATATTTCCCGCTTTTTAATTCTTTAATACAAGACCCACAACTTTTATGAAAGTCTTGCTGTTTATCAGGGAGTTTAACTTCTCTAGATTTCTCATTATAGTATATTACATCTTTTACAATTTCGTGTTGCTCTTCATTGTTTCTTATTTCTTCTGGTGCCATCGTCCTTAAATCATACATGTCATCACATCTTTGGTAACTGATGCAAAACTCCAGATAAACTTTTCTACGAAATTTACAAAAGATTCACCAAATTTATATAAGAAAAACGAATGTCATACGTAATTTGTGTCAAGTATTTATATTTCTCATAATCAAAAACGTATACTATACGGAGGTAAGAGAATGGAAATTAAACTGAAAGAAGAAGACAAGAAATTACTCAATCTGATTCAGGATGAAGATGCTTGTATTCCAAGAGTAACTAAACTTGCACATGAACTCGGATTGCCAACCTCCACAGTCAATACAAAAATAGAGAAATTCAAGAAATTAGGAATCATCAAAGGCTTCTCAGGAATACTGGATCCGGCGAAAGTTGACAGAGGTCTAGTTGCCTTCAAACTTGGACAAAAGAAATTCCACAAAGAGACCGATTTGGATGAAATTGCATTGAAACTTGCTAAAATACCTGAAGTTCAAGAAGTCCATTTTCTCGTCGGAGAATGGGATTATTTGGTTAAGATGAGATTAAAAGATGAAAAAGAATACACAGAAGTTGCGCCAAAAATAGCTATGCTTCTTGATGCATGCAAAGGAATAATTGCGCCGAAATGTTTCAAAGAAACTCATAAAATTTTAGTTAAATAAATCATAAATTTTTAGAAACATAAACTCCATCTTTTTTATAACCAAACTTTTTGTAATATTCTTTGGCACCAATACCACTAGTTACAATGATTTTTTTCATATCAAAATTCTCTTTTGAAATTTTCTCAGCTTCATTCAAAAGTTTTTTCCCAATTCCTTTATGTTGCCATACCTCACTTTTTTTAGTTCCAATCGGAACTGTAGGGCCATAAACATGTAATTCTCTTATCAAACCACTATTTTTGTCAATTTCTGACCTGAATGGATCAGACGATATTCTGAGCCGTAAAAATCCAATTAAAATATCGTTCTTAACATCTTCAAAACTCAAAAAAACTTCTTTTCCATCAGATGCATCGTAATCAAATTTGCATAATTTTATTTTATCCGGATCTGGTAAAATTCCCTTCTCAGATTTATGTCCAACTTCTCTATATCGAATTTCTCGAATCTTTATTCCTTTTTTTTCACATTCTTTTTCAATTAATTCTCTAAGGTTACTTTTTTTTATCCCAGCTACAACTTTATTGCTAGGAATATCACGTTGAACTCTAATGATACGACAATATTTTGGTATGTACTTCATCGCTTTTGATATCAGTTTAATACCATCTTCAGTTGTTAATGGATGATATTCGCCCCTTTCCCATAAATCATATAATTCAGTTCCTTCTACAACAAGTGTAGGATATATTTTTAATGAATCGGGTCTGAAATTTTCATTCTTAAACAGAATCTTGAATTGTTCCAAATCTCTTTTTAAATTGACAAATAAACCAGGCATTATATGATAAGTACACTTTAAACCTGAATCTTTAGTCAATTTTGTCGCTTGTATAACATCTTTCACAGTATGTCCACGTCTCACTTTTTTTAGAATTTCTGGATAAATCGATTGAACTCCTATTTCTACACGGGTTGTTCCCAATCTTAACATTTGGCTAATATGGTTTTTAAAGCAATAATCGGCTCTTGTCTCAATAGTTAAACCAACACATCGATGTTTTGCTGTCTCGTTCAATCTTTGTGCCTCTGTTAAATTCTCACTCTTTTTATTGTTCAATGCATCGAACATACTCTTGGCGAATGATTCCTGATACTTTATATCTAATGCAGGAAAAGTGCCACCGAGTATTATAAACTCGATTTTATCTGCAAAATGACCAGTAATTTTGTACTGATTTAACCTATCTTTTGCCTGTAAAAAAGGATCATATCTATTTCTAATACCCCTCTGTATTGCAGGTTCTAGGCCCGTATAACTCTGTGGTGCATTAACGCCTCTCGGACAATAAATACAAGTGCCTGGGCAGGACGAGGGTTTTGCTACAACTGTTATTACAGAGACGCCAGATATGGTTCTAGATGGCTTAGTTGTCAAAAAATCAATCAGTTTTTTTCTTTCGTTTGGCTTACAAAAATCCAAAATTTCAACCTTTGATGGCATTTCAGATAATCCATGCTCTTTGCACACATTCTTAATGATTTTATCGACTTTTCTGTGATCTAATCCCTCACTTTTTATTAAAAGCTCTATAATTTTTCTATTGAATGACATTTTTTTCATATTAACTATTTTTTCTAACATAGAAATCCTTATAAATGCCTTTTCTATTAGTTAGTAGTGAAAAAATAATTTACTACCTATGAGTAAATAAGTGATGTTATGAATGGACATGATATTCAAAGATTAAGATTTTATCAAGAAGAACTTTTTGATGCAAAAAGCAGGCTTTTTAGGGCAAAAAGCGTAAAACAGGTAAGATTTCTTGAAAGTAGGATTACATTCTTGCAAGATATGATAAATGAACTACAGAACGATCGAATAAGAAGATAATTCCGCCATAAGTAAAACTTATCTATCGATTCCCAGATTTTGCATCTTCAAAATTAGTTTTTAAAAAATTCGCAACATTTGAAGCATTTTCATACAAACTATATTTTAATCCTGGAGAACTATTTTCTAAATTGCTCAAGAGGGTTCTAGCTTCATCACGTAAATTATTATCAATAGAATAAATGCATTTTCTTGGCGACGATGGAACATTATTTATTTTCCCATACAAAAACGATTCATTTTCTGGAATTAGCACCAAAGGCTTTATTCTAGTGGCAAATTTGGGATAAAGTGAATTTTTTGATGTTGGTCCCATTGTTGATAGTCCTTGTAAATTTCCTCTTAATATGTTCATAATTATATTTTCACATTCGTCGTTCAGATTATGACCCATAGCAAGTTTAGTAGCGCCTAATTCTATAGCTTTTTTATCGAGCAATTGTTCTCTTAGCAATTTACAATTACTGTAATAACCATTCTTTAATTTTTTGGATAATTCATCAACTGTAATACCAAATTCTTTTTTAAAAGTAAAGATGTGCTGTTTTACTCCAATTTTTTTACATAAAATCTTACTTTTCTTAATACCATAATTTCTGTATCCTTTTATTCCTTCATCGAGGGTTATTGCAAATATTTCTATTTTTGGATTATTTCTGAAGATTTTAGTCAATAAAAACAATAAATTTGCTGAATCATTACCACCAGAAAGAGCAACAGCAATTCGGTCATTGTTTTCTATCAGTTGATTAATTCTTATTTCTCTCTTTAACCTCTTCTCAATATTTTTAATAAAATGATTTTTACAATAATAATGACCTTCGTTCTTTCGAAAATATACTGATTCATTTCGACAAAAAGAGCATTTCATGAAATCAACAAAATTCTAACTTTTAGGTAATTTCTTTAAACCTTTCCACCATTCCAGCGAATCAGAATTTTTTATTAACGCAAAAATCTCTTTAGCAGATTTTGTTTTAAGAAATTTACCAACATTGTCAATCCAATCCTCAGTTTTCTTATATCCAATGTCCAGATATTCCTTTGCTTGTACTGCACATTCTAAATAATCTGCATCTTTAGCAACAATAGCTTCTTTTGTTTTATTTTCATTAAATTCTTTATGTAACATTAAAAATTCATTTTTAATATTATTTGGCAAATTTTCAACTTGTTCTTCGAATGCCTTTTTTTCACCTTCTTTATCATCAATATATCTCGCTTCAATTTTGTCTTGATCATTAATTCTAGATTCTGGTAAATCATGCAATGCTATCATAGAAACAATTTTTCCTGAGTCGACATTCTCTAGTTTTGAAAGCAGATAGCCAATAAAGCATGCCCTTGAAATATGTTCAGCAACACTCTCTGAATCTTTTATCCCGGCAGTCCACCATCCACTTCTTTTGACTCTTTTTAGTTGACCGAATTCAAAAATAAGATTCAATATATTTTTCATGTATAGCACCATATATTCCCTCTTTTATCATCCCATATTTTAAAGTTTTTAAATCCAATCTCCTTCAAATCATTCTCTAATTCTTTCTTTGAGTATAAATGATAAAACCTTTTATAGATTTTTCCATGATAATTCCAGTCAACATAAATATCAGCAAAATGACCAGAAAAGAAACTTTTTATTAAATTCCAAAAGAATCTTAATTGCCATCTTTTCCACCCACTCATTAAAAATTTTATCCCAACTCTTTTTATTTCCTTCAATGCTTTTAATCTGTTTTCTCTTGTTTCTAAATGATGTAAAGTCCTTATACAAATTATTGACAAGAATGCCCCTTTTTTAAAAGGCAAATCAACCAAATTGCCTATAACTAAACTTTCTTTTAATTTATTTTTTTTCAATAATTTCTTTGCTTCTCTAATCATACCTTTTGAAAAGTCGAGTCCTACACAATAGATTTTTCTTTCAAGAAATGGTAATGAATTTCTACAATTTCCACAACCCACCTCTAGAATCGGGCCTTTGTTTATTCTCTTTGAAAATTTTATAACTTCTTCTTCTGGTTTAGTATGTAAGTTTGTCCAAGAATCTGCTAAAATTTCCCATATTTCTCTCTGTTTCATAAAAATCAGAATAGCCCCGGCAGGATTCGAACCTGCGTCCGCGGGTCCAAAGCCCGATATCCTTGACCACTAGACGACGGGGCTTTATTCTAAAAATAGAAAGATAATTTATTATTTAAGCATTTGCTGGTTTCTTCCTTTTTGTTTTTATTTTTTCTTTCTGTTCAGTTGTCATCCTTGTGAGTTCTTGAATAATTTTATCAGTTATTGTTAAAATTTCCCAGCCATTTTCTATCGTTCTAAAAGGTCCAATTTTTGTTTCTAAATAACCTTTGACTTCATAATAGCTTTTTCCTTCGGGGTCTTCATGTGTTTTCTTAAGATCTAATTTGAATTTAAATAAACTATCTTTACCAAAAAATTTCTCGAATTTATCAAACAATGGTTGTGCCCTATCTCTTATTTGTTGTCTAGTAATTGAATCAAATATGCTAAAATTAACCATTTCAATCTCCATCAGAACCACCTATTATATTTATCGCATTTCACTAAATTTATAAAAGTAAATCAACATTAAAAATGTGATGAAATATGAGAATATTACAACTTCATTCAGATTTTATAGAATATACACCAATAAAAAAAGAGATTAAGATAGCAGAAGAAGCAGAAAAGAAAAAACACAGATTAGAGGATATTGTTGTTCTTTTCACAGCTATAGAAGAAGGCGACAACGAAGAACTTGTAAAAAAAGCATTAGATGAAATAAAGTCTAGTTTAGATGTTTTAAAAGTGAATAAGATTCTAATTTATCCCTATGCACATCTAAGTAAAAATCTTGCAAACCCCAATGTTGCATTAAAACTTATTAAAGAAATGGAAGCTTATTCTAAAAGAATCGGTATAGAGACTTATAGAACCCCATTTGGTTGGAATAAACAATTTTCAATTCAAATCAAGGGGCATCCTTTAGCAGAACAATCTAAAGAATTTTCAGCTGGTAAAATTATTAAAAAAAAGGAAGAAGTTTCAGACGCAGTGAAGAAAGAAGAAAAAATCAAATCACAGTGGTTCATCATAAAAACAAATGGTGATTTGATACCTCTAGATATTAGAGAAAATAAAATAATTGGAAAATTTGATTTTAAAAACAATGAAAATCTTGAAAAATTTGCAATGTATGAAATGGCAAAAAGTAGAGCAGTCCATCAAATGCCGCCACATGTAAAATTAATGAAGGAATTAGAAATAGCAGATTTTGAAGAAGGAAGCGATCCAGGTAATTTAAAATTCTATCCAAAAGGTCGTTTGATAAAATCCTTATTAGAGCAATTCGTTACTCAAATGGTTTCTGAATATGGTGGAATGGAAGTTGAAACACCAATCATGTACGACGTTCAACATCCAATATTAGCAGATTATTTGAATAGATTCCCAGCTAGACAATACATAGTTAAATCAGAAGACAAAGAATTATTCTTACGTTTTGCTGCTTGCTTTGGTCAATTCCTGATGCTAAAAAATGCATTGATATCCTATAAACAACTACCATTGAAAATATATGAGTTGACAAGATATAGTTTCAGAAGAGAAAAAAGTGGTGAGTTAGCTGGCTTGAGAAGATTAAGAGCATTCACGATGCCAGATGTTCATGCTATTTGTGAGGATTTAGAACAAGCAATGAGAGAGTTCGTAGTCAGGTTTAAATTATGCCAAAATGTTCTGGATAAAATTGGTTTAGACAAAAATGATTATGAATTAGCAATAAGGTTCACAAAAGATTTTTATGAAAAGAACAAAAATTTCATTACCTCATTGATTAAATTTTATGGTAAACCGGCTCTTGTAGAAATTTGGGATGAAAAAATATTTTACTTCATTCTAAAATATGAATTAAATTTTGTCGATGCTTTATCCAAAGCCTCAGCTTTATCTACCGATCAAATTGACGTTGAGAATGCAAAAAGATATGGAATTACTTTTATTGATAAGAATGGTAAAAAACAATATCCTATTATTTTGCATTGTTCACCCAGTGGTGCTATAGAACGAATTATTTATGCATTGCTAGAAAAAGCTTATATGGAAGAAAAAAAAGGTAAAGTTCCATTGTTACCATTTTGGCTATCTCCAACTCAAGTGCGCATTGTTCCTGTATCTGAAAAATACAAGAATTTTGCAGAAGAAATAACCGAAAAAATAGAAAAAGAAAAAATTAGAGTTGATTTAGATGACAGAAATCTCACAGTTCAGAAAAAAATAAGAAGTAGTGAAATGGAATGGGTGCCTTATACGATTGTAGTTGGCGAAAAAGAAAAAGAATCAAAAATGTTTCCTATTAGAATTAGAGAATTTGGTAGCGTAAAAAAAATGAAATTAGAAGAATTTGTAGAAATGATTAAAAGAGAAGTAGATGATAAACCCTTTAAGGGGCTACCTCTTCAAAAAAAACTCACTGATAGGCCTAAATTTATCGCCAGTATTTAATTTGTTTTATTCGTACTGATAGGTTTCGCTTTTTGCCAAACTAAATTGAACATTGGCTCGATAGTATTTTTTGTCATATGTTCTGATTTCGTCCAGAACATCATATCTTGTGATGAATGTACTAATTCTGGATCAGATAAACCCATCATTAATTGTTGTCCATCAACTAAGTAAAATCTACCTGACAATGGAAGTTCTTCTTGTGAAATATTTCTTATTTCAGCGATACCAGATAAAGCTTTTATTGCATCAGAAGAACTCTTATCGTACCTTGTTGCTATTTTTATTTTAACTCCTCTATCATTCAATTTTTTCAATAGACTTATGTGATTCTCGAATAATTCGTTCAAGCCAGATGGTGATGTTACTATTTCAACCGAAGAGTTAGCATCTCTGAGCATAGAATCCATTTGCTGAAGTACAGAATATTTTCCTTTTAATGACCCAGTCATTTCTTCAGGAGATATCAATTTTAATCCTTGCTTATTCAAAAATTTGAGTTCATCTATCATTTTTGATTTTTTTAAATTTTCTATTCTTCTTTCCATCTCGCCATATTTTTCCCTTAATCTCTGTTTAGCTTTTTCTAAAGACTCTTCTGGTGGTATAGCTACATATCTTAACGGTTTAGCTGTCTGCACTATGACAAAACCCCTTTCTGCCAGTGTCTGAAGAACATCATAAGTTCTTGACCTAGGCACATTTGTTATACCTGAAAGTTCGCCTGCTGTAGCTGTTCCCTTTGCAAGAAGAGCAACCCAAAGCTTTCTTTCATAAAGATTAAGTCCAATCCCCCTCAAAGCATCCATTAATTCTGGTGACCCAATCATTATACCAACCTTAATTACTTAATAGTGAATGGATTTATAAAAATTAATACCTTTGGTCGAATTTTAGCTTCAATTTTATTTCTATTAGGAGTTATAGACTTTGATATCAGCGTTTCAAATTTTTTAAATTTTATCGAAAAAACCATGAAATTAGCCTACTTTTCCCTGAGTTTCGAATAAAATTTCAACTCTTTCTTTAGTATCAGCTTCATCAGGCCCTTTATCATCTCTTATTCTAATAAGTCGAGGAAATCTCAATGCATATTTGGATTCGTAGTTTGGCGATTTTTGTATTTCTTGATAGGCCACTTCAACTACAATGTTTGGTCTGATTTTAACTTCTCTACCTTTCTCTTCGGTAATCAAAGGTTTCAAAGTTTCCGTCATTAATTGGAATTGTTCTTCTGTTAATCCGGTTCCCATCATACCACACGATAAAAATTTGCCTGTATCAGGATCTCTACATGCAAGAACATATGAACTGAGCCATTTTACTCTAGAACCTTCACCCCATACAGCCCCTATTATTACCAAATCTAAAGTTTCCATTATTGGTTTAATCTTGTACCATCCACCAACATGTCTACCGAAAACATACTTAGAATCTAAGACTTTCAAAAATACGCCTTCTTGACCAGCATCTAATGCTTCTTCGTAAAATTTCTCAACTTTTTTAATATCGTCTGTTACTATTTGTTTAGCTAATTCAAACTTATTTGGGATTATTTTAATTATTTTTTCGAGTATCTTTCTCCTATCAGTAAAATTTTTATCGAATAAATTTTCACCATCAGCATAAACAACGTCAAAAAAATGAATTTGAATAGGTATTTTTTTAATCGTTTTTTCAATATCATACTTTCTTTGAATTCTTTGTGATAGATTTTGGAAAGGTAATAATTTTCCATTCTTTGGGTCAACTCCAAGAACTTCACCTTCTAATATGCATTCTTTTGATTTCAACCCCTTTCTACACAAATCAACTAAATCAGGAAATTGTTTTGTAACTTCTTCTAATCTTCTTGTGAAGATCCATATTTTCTCATCTTTTTTTTGTATCTGAGCCCGCATACCATCGTACTTATATTCTGCTGCCACTTTACCGAATTCTTTTATAACATCTTTTATACTTTCGGCTTTTTCGCCGAGCATAACTTGAATTGGTTTCCCTAATTTAATTTTAACTTTTCGTAATCCATCTAGTCCTTTCTCTTTAGCTATTTTTGCAACTTCGCCAAAATCAGAAACAATGTTCCATGCATATTCTACAGCATCAAACATTTCATTTTTTTCTTCCTTATCCATCTCTTTTTTTAATAGGAAAGCCTCAACAATAGCATCTCTGATAATACCCTCTGCCACGCCAATTCTTAATTCCTGTAATACCGTTCTTATTATATATCTCGCTTCTTTTGGATTAGTTGAGACAATCAATTCGGCTATTAAGTTCAATTTTATTTCTTGTGAGCCAGAACCGGTAACATACGCGAGTTTCTGTAAGTTTTCAAAAACTATTTTAGCTGTAAGTTTTCTTTTTAAAAGAGTAACTTGCTTTCTAGATTTTATACACTCTTCTGCAACTAAACCTAAATCCCCTCTTTTTTTGAATTTTTTTTCTATATCGACTGGTGAAAATCCAGTGGCTTTCGAAGTTGCCTTAATAACCATTTGTTCTGCTATACCTAATTCAAGGCCTGTAAATTTTGGAAAAACTAAACCCTGTACTAATAGAACAACTCTCGGAAGCTCTTCGCTTGGGGTTTCAGAAAAAAGTTTTGCAAGAATATGTGTTTTTTCAAGTTTAGCTGATATGGATTCTAACTCTTCATATACATCAGCAAGCATGTAGTATTCCATACTCTCAATACTGATTTTGTTGTATAGATTTATAATTCTGATAATCAAAATTTACTTCGATGAATATGGAAGTATTTGAATGCATTATATCTCGACAATCAGTAAGGGAATATGATAAAAAAGATGTCCCAAATGAATTGGTGGGGCAACTACTAGAAGCAGCTACACATGCACCTTCCGCTGGTAACTTACAACCATGGGAATTTATAGTTGTTAAAGACAAAAAAACTAAATCAGAACTTGCAAATGCTGCCCTGAGACAAAGGCATGTGGAAGAGGCACCAGTTGTCATAGTCGTATGCGCTGATGTAGAAAAAATATCTGATAGATACGGAGAACGTGGGAAAAATTTATATTGTATTCAAGATACGGCTGCAGCTATTGAAAATATGCTTTTATCTGCAACTTCTTTAGGTTTAGGTACTTGTTGGATTGGTGCCTTCGAGGAAGACAAAGTAAAAGTTATATTAAATATTCCTGATAAGTTAAAACCTGTAGCATTAATTACTGTAGGATTTCCTCTGCCTTATTCAGAATTAGAAAAAACAAAGAGAATACCATTTGAACATGTAACTTCGTCAGAAAAATATGGCAAAAAATTGGAATGGATAGAAGAACATGGAACCGAATGGAGTTTTAAAATAAGACCATTGGAAGAATCTGTAAAAAAATTAAAAGAAAAATTAGAATTAACAAAAAAAGATAAGAAAAATGAACAAAATACTTAAAATTTATAAATGAGACTTTAATTATTAAAAAGGTTGATAAGATGTTTGATTTGAAAATTAAACTTTCATTTTTTATTCTAATTTTTGTTTTGTTAACTTTCATTTCTGTAAATGCCTCTGAAGTAGAAATCATCATACCTGAAAAGGCAACGACTGTATATGCAGGACAATTGTCTGAAATACAAATTTTAATAAAAAATATTGGTAACACAAAAGAAACATTCTATTATTCTATTTATCCAACATATTGGGTATCACTCTCAAAGTATTGGGATAGTTTAGATGCGGGTGAGGTAACTAGTTTATTCATGACAATTGAGACACCAAAGGATGTTGAAGAAGGAATCATAGTTTTCAAAATTAATGTTAGATCAGTTGACACAAATTATTCTAAATACCAGGATGTATATTTTGATTTGAAAAGATTAACTAATGTATATATATCAGATTTAAGAATAGATAAAGAATCGTTAAATCCTGAAGAAAAATTAACAATACAACCCGTCATAACTAGCATAGAAAAGGCATATCCTGTAGATGTTTTTATTACGACAAAAGTCATGAAGGGTGAATCAACAGTTCAATCTTTTGATGACTCGATAAAGATAAAAACAAAAAGTTCTGAAACGTTATCACATGAATTTTATATTAAGATGAGTTATACTCCTGGCGATTATAATATTGTATTCACTTTGAAAGACAAGTTCAATAAAACATTAGATGAGAGAACTGTTCATTTTAATATTAAACCTGTTCATAAAGTTGAAGTATACAAAGAAATAAAAACCAGCCTTTTGTACAGCTCTGTTACTTTAATCGTTACAAATAATGGCAATGTACCTGAATATAATTATCCCATCAATCAAAGTTTACCAGAAATTTCATCGAAATTTTTCTATCCAGAAATAGAACCGATATACGAGGAATTAAAAGAAAATAGAGTGCTATATTCTTGGAAAATTGATCAACTAAATCCCGGGGAAACTAAGGTCATTAAATACCAATTACGTTTTGTTTATGTAGTTATTATTTCGATTGTTCTACTCATTGCAATTGTATGGATTATATGGTTATTGTTTAGACCTAAGTTAACAAAGAGTTACATGGGATTATTTGGAAAAGAAGAAGAAATGACTATTTCCTTACAAGTTAAGAATAAAGGAAGGAAAATGGTGGATAAGGTCATAGTCAAGGATTTTGTTCCTGCTATAGCTCAAGTAGTAGCAAAATTTGCTACATTAACTCCGGTATTAAAGAGAAAAACAAATGGAACTGAGTTAATATGGATAATAAAGCAATTAAAACCAAAAGACGAGAGAGTAATAACATATAAAATCAAACCAGTCATCGATGTGGTTGGTGAATTTAAACTACCAAAAGCCCATTTGATGTACGAAACTAAGAGGGGAAGAAAATACAGAATTCTTTCAAAAACAGTAACTGTGACTGGAAAAATAAAATAAACGATAAAGAGTTAAATAATCTTTCTACTATTCTTTTTATAACCCCGGATAACTCAATGGCAGAGTGCTCGGCTGTAGACTGGCACAAATTAGTGTTAGTTAATTAGCAAGTACTCGAAGAAACCGAGATGTTGCTGGTTCGAATCCGGCTCCGGGGATTGGAACAGAAAAATATTTAAGCCTTTAGAGACTAAATCTTTGGATATCGGTAAATTTAAATAAACAACAAAATTAATAATTTATGGGTTGACGACCAAAACGGAGAGGAAACACCCGTTCCCATGCCGAACACGGAACAATTTAAGTCATATGGCTTAATTGCGTGAAAGTTAAGCTCTCCAGTGATCTGGATTGTACTGCCTTTGGCGGGAACCCCAGGACGTTGTCAACCCATTTTAATGGTGACCCGTTATTGATTACTCCCCCCCATCGTATTTCAGAGACCTCATCTAATCTTTTATTAAATGCTTTTTCGATGGGCCCTGATAGTGTAGCCCGGTCTATCAAAGTAACATTTAATGCTATAGAGTACGGGACTGTCACTCCCGTGACGGGGGTTCAAATCCCCCTCAGGGCGTAGGTGATGTTTTGAAGGAAGAAGAAGTTAAAATATTCGAGCATGATTTAGTACCAAAACATATTTTATTATCAAATCAAGAAAGAGAAGAAGTAATGAAACAATATGGTATAAAAAAATTAAATCAATTCCCAAAAATAATAAAATCAGATCCAGCTGTTATTTCTCTTAAAGCTAAAGTGGGGGATATTATAAAAATAATAAGAAAGAGTGAAACGGCAATAGAATCGATATATTATAGAGTTGTAATAGAGGGCTAAACATGGAAACTTTCAACATTTTATTAAATTCATTTGCAAAGGAACAAGGTTTTGTTAGATTTCAAGTAGATTCATATAATGATTTCATAGAAAGGAGAATCCCAAATATAATAAAACAAATAAAGGAAATAAAGCCAGAAGTTCCTGACCTAGGAGAATTTAAGATAAAATTAGGCAGGTTCACATTAGGACCACCTTCTGTGAAAGAAGCTGATGGGTCACAAAGACAAATATATCCATTAGAAGCTAGATTAAGAAATCTTACTTATGCCGCACCAATGTATGTAGAAATGACACCAATATTGAATGGAATTGAAAGTGAAACAATTCTGGTTAATTTTGGAGATTTGCCCGTGATGATAAAATCAAAAATTTGTCCATTATCTACGATGCCTCCAAAAGAATTAATTGAAAATGGCGAGAGTCCAGATGATACAGGAGGATATTTCATAATAAATGGTACTGAAAGGGTTCTTGTATTAGTTGAAGAGATAGTTCCAAATCGTGCCATAGTTGAGAAATCAAATATCGCTAATGTAACTGAAACTGCACGTATTCATTCTGAGAGAGATGGTTATATACAAAAACATGTGATAGAAAGAAAGGCAGATGGTATTGTTAGAATAAACTTTGCTAACATAAATGGATTGCCGATTGTAATATTACTCAAAGCGTTGGGTTTGGAATCTGATAAAGATATAATTAGTGCAATATCACTAGATACAGAAATACAAGAAGAGTTCTATCCTAATCTTTTTGAATGTGTGTCGACATCTGCTAAAGATGCAATCGATGAAATAGGAAACCACATAAAAATACCACAAAAAGAGTACAGAAGAGAAAGAGTAACTGTGTTGATAGATAAATATTTACTACCACACCTAGGACAAGAAAAAACAGATAGGTTAGATAAAGCGATATTCCTTGCTAAGGCGGTAAATAAAATCGTACAATTCCACTTGAATAAAATACCCGAAGATGATTTAGATCATTATTCAAATAAGCGTTTAAGATTGTCAGGGGATTTACTAGAGATATTATTCAGGTCTATATTATTAGGTAAATGGGGGTTAATAACTAGAATTACATACAATTATCAAAAATTAACTAAAAGAGGAAGATTCCCACCATTGCCAGCTATAGTAGAATCAAACGTTTTAACAAATCAAATAGTTTCTGCATTAGCTATAGGTGCTTGGGTTGGTGGCAGAACGGGTGTTTCTCAAAGATTGGAGAGAGGCAGTTATATTAAAACACTGTCACATATAAGAAACATACTTTCACCCTTAACATCAACACAAGAACATTTTGAAGCAAGAGAACTTCATCCTACACATTGGGGTAGAATAGATCCATCACAAACACCAGAAGGGGCAACAATAGGTCTGAGAAAATACCTTGCGGTAATGGCGCAAATAACCAGAGGAGCTTCCGATAAAACAAAGAATACACTTCTTAATATAGTTAAAAAAAACATGGTGGTTAAATGAGCGATATATTTTTAGATGGGAAGTTTATTGGGGCAACTAAAGATCCATTAAAAATTGTAAATTTAATTAGAGAAAAAAGAAGAAAGGGATTAATTTCTAATCAAATTAACATCGCTTATCTCGAATATTTAGATTTAGTTAGAATACTTACTGATTCTGGTCGTACAAGACGTCCATTGATTATCGTCGAGGATGGTAAACCACAATTGACCAAAGAGCATATAGAAAAACTACAGAAAGGAACAATGAGCTGGTCAGATTTACTAAAAGAAGGAGCGATTGAATTTCTAGATGCAGAAGAAGAAGAAAATGCTTTAGTCGCATTAAGACCAGAAGATTTAACTAAAGATCATACACATTTAGAATTAGATACTAATATTATATTAGGTCTTTCGACTTCTTTAGTTCCGTTCCCAGAATTTGACCGTGGTGACAGAGTAAATTTTGGTTCTAAAATGGTAGGTCAAGCAATCGGAATTTACGCTATAAATTATCCACTCAGAACTGATACAAAAGCCAATATATTGGTTCATCCTCAAGTTTCAATAATAAAGACACACATTAACGATGTACTTAATGATGAGGATCACTCTGGTGGTCAAAATACCGTAGTAGCAATCATGTCATTTGATGGTTATAATATGGATGATGCTATTATAATGAATAAATCTTCAATAGAACGTGGTCTGTTTTGGTCATATTTATTCAGGACGTATGAAACAGAAAAGAAAAGATACATGGGCGGTCAGGAAGATGTAATTGGAATTCCTGAACCTGGTGTAAGAGGTTATCCTGGAGAAGATGCTTATAAGCATTTGCCCGAAGATGGAATTGTAAACCCAGAAACAGAATTAAAATCAGATGAAGTTCTAATTGGTAAAGTATCACCATTAAGATTCCTCGGTAGTTTAGATCAATTCATTACTGGCTTGGAAAATATTAGAGAAACTTCAATAAAACTCAGACATGGAGAGAAAGGAATTGTTGATAGAATTTTCATAACCGAGAGTAATGACGGAAGTAAATTAATAAAAATAGTAGTAAGGGATTTAAAAAAACCAGAAATTGGAGATAAGTTCGCTTCAAGACATGGACAGAAAGGTGTTATAGGTATGGTCGTGCCCCAGGAAGACATGCCATTCAATGAAGATGGAGTAACGCCAGACATAATTTTTAACCCACATGGTATACCGTCCAGAATGACTATAGGTCAGTTATTGGAAATGTTGGCCGGTAAAGTTGCAGCTTTAGATGGTAAAAAATTAAGTAATTCTGCATTTCATTCATCACCAGAAATCAATTTGAGGAAAAGATTGGAGGAATTACATTTCAAAAATGATGGAAATGAAACATTGTATAACGGTCGAACTGGTAAGAAATTTATTGGTCAAATATATATTGGTAATGCATTTTATCAAAAATTGGATCATTTGGTTTCAAATAAAATGCATGCGAGATCAAAAGGTCCAGTCACACTACTAACTAAACAACCAACTGAAGGAAAATCAAAGAAAGGTGGATTGAGACTCGGTGAAATGGAGAAGGATTGTTTGATTGCTCAAGGTGCATCTTTAGTTTTGAAAGAAAGATTCGATTCTGACAAGACAGTTGTATATATATGTAAAGATTGTGGGTTGGTTGCTATCTATGATAGAATAAAAAATAGAAAATATTGTCCTGCGTGTGGAAGTTCGAAAGTAGCAGATGTAGAAATGGCTTATGCTTTCAAACTACTCATGGACGAATTAAAATGTATGTTAATTTACCCAAGGATGATAGTCAAGGAAGATTACTCTGCATTAGAAAAGATAGTATTCGGTGTACTTGATCCAGAACTTATAAGAAAAATGTCTGCAGCCAAGATAAATAAAACAGAACTTTATGATCAAGAAGGATACCCCATAGAAGGAGGTCTAATGGATTCAAGATTAGGTGTTATAGATCCAGGTTTAAGATGTAGGACATGCGGTGGTTCTGTAGGCGAATGTCAGGGTCATTTTGGACAGTTAGAACTTATTAGACCTGTCATTCATGTTCATTATGCAAAGTTAATTTACAATATAATTAAAGCAACATGTGAAAGTTGTGGCAGAATTCTTTTGGACGCACCTGCATTAGAAAAATTTACTACTGGTAAAAGATCTTTCAAAAAATTAAAAACATTGTTAAAAACAAAATGTCCATATTGTGGTGCACTACAAAAGAAAATAAAATTTTTAAAACCAACTTCATATGTTGAAAATAGTACTATTTTAGATTCTATACAAGTTGAAGAAAGACTTAGAAAAATACCTGATAGTGATTTGATACATTTAGGATTGAAAGTGAGACCTGAATTGTTTGTTATAAAAGTATTACCGGTGCCACCAGTTACTGTAAGACCTTCCATAACTCTTGAAACAGGTGAAAGATCAGAAGATGATTTAACACATAAATTGGTTGATATAGTTAGAATAAATAAAAGATTAGCAGAGAACATAGAGTTAGGTGCACCTGATTTTATAATTCAAGATCTTTGGGAATTACTTCAGTACCATGTGGCTACTTACATAAATAATGAAATATCTGGAGTTCCACCAGCTAGACATAGATCTGGAAGAATTCTGAAAACTCTTACACAAAGACTTAAAACAAAAGAAGGAAGATTTAGGCATAATTTGATAGGTAAAAGAGTAAACTATTCAGCAAGGACTGTTATAAGTCCGGATCCATTTTTGGATATTAACGAAGTAGGAGTACCTTTGGATATTGCAAAAGAATTGACTACATCAACAGTTATAAATGAAAAAAATAAAGAGCACATCAAATCATTGATATTGAGATATCCTGCATGGCCAACAGTCAACTATGTAATAAGACCTGATGGAAGAAAGAAGAAAGTTATTGAATTAAATAAAGAAGAGATTGCAAAGGAAATTGAAATCGGCTATACAGTCGAAAAACAGTTAGAAGATGGTGAATGGTCTATTTTCAACAGGCAACCTTCTTTGCACAGAATGAGTATGATGGGCCACAAGGTGAGAGTAGTACCGAATAAAACTTTCAGTCTCAACCTTGTTGTTTGTCCACCTTATAATGCTGATTTTGATGGAGATGAAATGAACTTGCATATACCACAGAATGAAGAGGCAAGAGCAGAAATAAAATTGTTAATGGACGTACCGAATCATATAAGAAGTCCTAGATTTAGTGGACCTATAATTGGTTGCACCAAAGATCATATAACATCATTATATATTTTGACTCATGGAACAAACGAATTCAATAGAAAAGAAGTGGTAGAGCTAATTAAATCATGTGACTTAAACATAGAAATTCCTAATAAAAACAAATTTACTGGAAAAGAAATTTTCAGTTTATTTTTACCGAGAGATTTCAGCATGGGATATAAATCTAATCTCTGTGCAGGTTGTCCAAAATGTTCAAAAGAAAAATGTCCAAATGACGCTTATGTAGTAATAAAAAAGGGAGAACTGATTTCTGGTGTCATAGATAAGAAAAGTGTATCTGCATTCAGTGGGAAATTGCTAGATGAAATAGATAAAAGATATGGGCATGAGTACATGAAGAATTTCTTATTTAGGATAACAAAATTTGCTATAAACTATTTGACAAATTATGGATTTTCAGTGTCAATATCCGATCAGGATTTAAGCAAGAAAACTTTAGATAAAGTCAAAAATATTTTAGAAGAAGCAGAGGAAGAGGTTAATAAAACAATAAACGATTTCAAAAAGGGTAAAATAAAATTAATAATAGGAAGGACACCTAAAGAAAGTTTAGAAACTGTTATAAGAGGATATTTATCAGACTCATTGAATAAAGTTGCTGATATAGTTGAGAAAAATGTTCCTGAAAATAATACTATCATAATGGCGAAGAGTGGAGCAAGAGGTAGCATAATAAACTTTGTTCAGTGTGCAGCAGTCATAGGTCAAGAAACTATTAAAGGTGAAAGGATAAAGATTGGTTTTTCTGGAAGAACATTCTCTCACTTTAGACCTGGGGATTTAAGTTTAGAGTCAAAAGGTTTTGTTAAGAATGGTTATAAACAAGGACTAACCCCATTTGAATTTTTCTTTGATGCAATGAATAGTAGGGAAGGATTAATGGATAAATCTCTTAAAACCAGACATAGTGGTTATCTTGAAAGGAGATTAATAGGTGCATTACAAGACTTAAAGGTAGAGTACGATGGAACTGTAAGAGACAGCGGAAAGAAAATAATTCAATTCGTACCTGGTGAAGATGGTTTAGATCCATCAAAAATACAAAAAGGTGGAATAAGTGTCAAAAGAATCGCGGATAGATTATTCGAATGATTTTGAATTACCTTCCAGAGTTTTGGAAGAAATAGATAGTGTTTGTAAGGAAAGAAAATTAGATGCAAAAAAAGGAAAAGAACTCACAGAAGAAGTTAGAAGAGAATTTTTGAAAAGTTCATTTGAGCCAGGTGAAGCTATAGGTATTATTTCTGCACAATCCATATCAGAACCAGCAACACAGATGACAATGCGTACGTACCACTTTGCAGGTTCTGTAGGTGCTAGAGTAACTTTGGGGTTACCAAGACTGATTGAAATTTTTGATGCAAAAAAGGAACCAACAACTCCTATTATGACACTCTATCTAAAAAGACAGTATAATAATAAAAACGATAGTGAAAAAATAGCTGAAAAAATTACAGAAAAAAAACTAAGAAATTTTGTCAGTACGATATCACTCGATTTAACAAATAAGACTATAAAAATAAAATTGAAGAAGTTAAGGAAAGAAGAGAGAGAAACAATTATAAGTTTGAAGAAAAAACTAAAAGGATTCAGTGTAAAATTAAAACAAGATACGCTTTTTTTAGAATCTGAAGCAAAGACAACTGGAATTAAAGAAATGCAGAAAATAAAGAAAAAGTTGTTAGATTTATGCATAGCTGGCATAGAAGATATTGAAAATTCTATAGTAGTAAAAGAAGGAGAAGATTGGGTTATTAAAACTTTAGGTTCAGATCTTCAAAAAATCATGGAGTTCAGTGAGATTGATGTAATTAGGAGCTATACAAACAACATATTGGAAATATCTCAAGTACTTGGTATAGAAGCTGCAAGGAATGCGATAATAAAAGAAACTAAAAATACTATGAAACAACAAGGTTTGGATATTGATGATAGGCATATCATATTAGTTTCAGATATCATGACTTTTTCTGGGGCGATAAGACCAATAGGTAGATATGGTGTTGCTGGAATGAAACCATCTGTCCTAACACGTGCAGGATTTGAGGAAACTATAAAACATCTTGTCAAAGCATCAGTAAGACACGATGAAGATAATTTTGATGCTATATTTGATAATGTTATGATAAATCAGCAAATTCCAGCCGGTACAGGTATGTTCGAGCTAATATCAAAGATGGGCGAGAAGTAAATGGATCTAACTGATTTGATTAAAACCAAGATACAACAGGATAAAATTGTAATAGGTTATAATAGAGTAATTAAATTACTAAAGGCTGAAAATCTTGAATTGATTGTAATTGCGAATAATTTTCCTGAAGAAAAAAAGAAAACGATAGAACATAACACTAAAATATCTAAAATTGAACTAAAAGAGTATCCAGGAGATGGTGTTAACCTAGGTTTATTGTGCGGTAAACCATTTCCAGTTGGTGTATTGGCTATAAAGAGGAGCAAATAATGACAATAGAATTTAACACGGAAACTATTAGACTCCTAACTCTTTTTGAGAATATAACGAATGTTACTGTTCGAGATTGTTTCATGAATAATGATGTGATTTACTTTATTGTTGACGAGGGAAAAATAGGTCTAGCTATAGGCAAGAATGGAAATTCTATAAAAAATGTAGAAAAGGTTGTAGGAAAGAAAATTAAAGTATATGAATATTCTTCTGACCCTGCAAGATTTGTAAGAAATGTTATACCTCAATGCAAAGAAGTAGCCATAATTGATGATGGAGAAAGTATGATTGCCGAGTTAAAAGTTGATAAAAGGGATAGAGGACTTGTAATTGGCAGAGGAGGGGAAAAGATAAAAATCTATAAGGAGATATTAAAGAGAATCCACAAGATATCGGATATACAGGTGAAATAATGGCAAGAGGAATGTTTTCGGCTAGAAAATTAAGAAAACATAGACAAAATATGAAATGGAAAGATTCAAAATACGTAAATAGAGCATTAAAACTATATAAGAAAGATCCACTAGGGGGGTCTCCAAGAGCAAGAGGTATAGTTATCGACAAAAGAACGGTCGAGCAAAAACAACCTCATTCCGGCTTAATAAAAGCCGTTCGTGTACAACTTATAAAAAACAACATTCAAGTAACAGCATTTGTTCCAGGCACTGGTGCAATAGACATGATAAATGAACATGACGAGGTTATGATTGAAGGAGTCGGCGGAAGCCAAGGTGGTCCTGTAGGAAGTCAGTGGGGATTAAAGTTTAAAGTCGTTACTGTTAATGGTATTGACCTGCAACAAATTCTTTCTGGAAAGAAACAAAAACCAACTAGGTAGTAAAAATGACAGAATTAAAACTTTTTAATAGATGGGGTTTTGATGTTCAAGTAAAAGATCCAGGGTTAAGGCCTTACATAAATCTTCAGCCTATTGTTGTGCCTAAGACTGGAGGCAGGTTTAGTAACAATCCTTTTCACAAATCAAAGACGAACATAGTTGAACGATTAACAAACAAATTGATGGTAACAGGTCATAGAGGGAAAAAGCATCTGTTAACTTCTGGAAGAAACACTGGTAAAACTTTAACAATATTTAATATTGTAAAAGAAGTTTTTGAGAAATTGGAGCAGAAGACAAAGAAAAATCCTATAGAAATTTTAGTCGGTGCAATTGAAAATGCAGCTCTGAGAGAAGAAATAACTTCTTATCAAATGGGAGGCATAATGGTTAGAAAAGCCGTTGTAACTTCTCCTCAAAGAAGAGTTGATTCAGCATTAAGTGTAATAACTCAATCTGCTTATAGAAAATCATTCGGTAAAAAAGTTGGTATGGCAAATGCCTTAGCAGATGAAATATTCTATGCATATCAGAACGATGCCTCTAAATCTGAAGCTATCAAAGAAAAGGAGAGAATTGAAAGAGAAGCAGGTGGAGCGAGATAATCTTTAAATTAATTTCTTTTCAAAATTACACTATTATTTTTCACAGGTATCTCATATGGCAAAAAAAGAAATGATTGAAAGAGTGCTAGAAGTAATGAAAGATCCGACTAGAATAAGGAATGTAGCTACATCTTCTCATGTTCACCATGGTAAAACGACTCTAACAGATAATTTAGCTGCTCTTGCTGGGATGATGTCTGAAAAAACTGTTGGTGATGTTGACTCCGGTATGTTAACATGGTTCGATGAGCAAGAAAGAGAAAGACAACTGACGATTTATGGTGCAAACGTATCCATGGTCCATGAACTAGATGGTAAAGATTATTTAATCAACTTAGTTGATACGCCAGGACACGTAGATTTTGGTGGTGATGTTACTAGAGCGATGCGAGCAGTAGACGGGACAATTGTATTAATATGCGGAGTAGAAGGAATAATGCCGCAGACAGAAACTGTTTTCAGGCAAGCATTAAGAGAACAAGTTAAACCAGTCTTGTTCATAAACAAAATTGATAGATTAATAAAAGAATTAAAATTAACACCCGAAGCGATGCAAAAAAGATTTGAGGATTTAATAAGAGATGTTAACACTCTAATTCAAAAATACGTAGAGGAAAAATACAAAAACAAATGGTTAGTTAATGTCATGGATGGTTCTGTAGCATTTGGTTCTGCCTATAAAAAATGGGCTATTTCAATTCCTTTCATGAAAAAAACTGGAATGACGTTTAAAGAAATTATAGATTTGATAAATGAGGGCAAGGATGAAGAATTAGCGAGAAGAGCACCAATGCACCAAGTCATCCTCGAAATGATAATAAAACATTTGCCGCATCCTTTAGAAGCACAGAAATATAGGTTGAAAAGAATATGGAAAGGTGAAGTAAATTCTGATATTGGAAAAGATATGATGGCATGCGATCCTAATGGAAAATTAGCAATGATAGTTACTAAAATGGTACCAGATCCCCATGTAGGTTTTGTTGCAGCTGGAAGATTGTTTTCTGGAAAAATATTTAAGGGAAAAGATGTTTATTTGATAGGTCAGCATAAGAAAGAAAAAATACAGCAAGTTGCAATCTATAAAGGAATTAATAGAATACCTGTTGAAGAAGTCAGCGCAGGAAATATTGCTGCTATTGTCGGCATATCAGATGCATTTAGCGGTGAAACTGTATGCGATGCTGAACAAATAATAGAACCATTCGAAGAAATAAAACATATTTTTGAGCCAGTTGTTACAAAAGCAATAGAACCTAAAAATCCTATGGAATTGCCTAAATTAATAGATGCCTTGAAAAAAATTGGTAGAGAAGATACAACACTTCAAATTAAGATTAATGAGGAAACTGGTGAATACCTAGTTTCAGGTTTAGGTGAATTGCATCTTGATGCTAAAGTTGAAAGAAAATTAAAAGAAATGGGAATCGATATAGAAGCATCGCCACCCATAGTTGTCTACAGAGAAACTGTAGCTAATAAATCAAATGTTGTAGAAGGAAAATCGCCAAATAAACATAACAGATTCTATTTTACAGTTGAACCATTACCGGATAATATGATAGAAGCAATGAAATTAGGAGATATACCATCTGATATAGAATTGAAAAAAAAGAATCTAGAATTACAGAAAAAATTATCTAATTTGGGTATGGATTCTGATGAGATCAAGGATTTGTTAATAATTCATGGTAAAAACATGCTCATAGATAAAACAAAAGGTATACAATACCTTAACGAAGTCATAGAAATGGTGAAAGATGGTTTCGTATCTATTATGGATGAAGGGCCTATATGCAGAGAACCTTGCACAGGCCTCAAAATTAGTATAACAGATGCTGATTTGCATGAGGATCCTGTTCATAGGGGGCCTGGTCAAGTATTACCAGCCGTTAGGTATGCAATAAAAGCAGGGATCATGAATGGTGATCCAACATTGAAGGAACCTAAACAAATAATCAGAGTTGATGTACCAACAGATGTTATGGGCAGTGCTTTAAGGGAAATTCAAAACAGAAGAGGAAAAATAATGGACATGTCGGAAGAAAGAGGCGCATCCATACTTCAAGTTAAAGTACCAGTTTCTGAAATGTTTGGTTTTGATTCTGCTTTAAAATCGGCTACTTCTGGAAAAGGTTTTTATAGTTTAGTGGATGTTATATTTGAGAAGTTACCGAAAGATTTACAAATAGAAACGGTAGCAAAGGTTAGAAAAAGAAAAGGCTTAAGTGAAGAAGTACCTACCGTTGAATAATGTATTTAAAAGTGTACTTGAATAATTAAATAGTGTTATTGGAGGTGTAACAATGGCAGAATTACCAAAAATTAACATCATGACAGCCGGACACGTAGATGCCGGTAAATCTACATTAGTAGGAAGACTACTCTACGATTCTGGCGCCGTCAGAGAGGAGCAGTTGAGAAAATTGAAAGAGACTGCTAAGGAATTGAAGAGAGAAACTTTTGAGTTTGCTTTCGTTATGGACAAGTTGAAGGAAGAGAGAGAAAGAGGTCTTACAATAGACATAATGCACACTCCATTCCAAACCAAAAAGTATTACTATACTGTAATAGACTGTCCAGGTCACAGGGACTTTGTTAAAAACATGATTACAGGAACTTCACAAGCAGATGCCGCTATTTTTGTAGTTTCTGCTAAGCCCGGGGAAGGAGTACAAGAACAAACAAGAGAGCATGCATTTTTACTAAAAGTTATGGGCGTTAACCAGATTGTCGTTGCGATAAATAAAATGGACAATGCAAATTATGATGAGAAGAAATTCAATGAGGTCGTTGAAACTGTTAAGAAACTTTTGTCTTCTGTTGGCTTCAGGGTGAATGAAATACCTTTTGTTCCGGTATCTGGTTTACAAGGAGACAATATATTTAAGAAATCTGATAAGATGCCATGGTACAAAGGAGGAACATTGGTAGAAACAATGGATGCTACAATAAAACCACCAGAATTGCCAACTGATAAGCCATTGAGAATACCTATACAAGATGTGTATACAATTACTGGAGTAGGTACAGTACCAGTCGGAAGAGTTGAAACAGGAATTTTAAAGAATGGGGATACTTTAATCTTCGAACCATCTGGTGCTAAGGGAGAAGTAAAAACTATAGAGATGTTCCACAAACAACAACCAGACGCTAAGCCAGGGGATAATATTGGTTTCAATGTTAGAGGTATTGGAAAAGGAGACGCGAAGAGAGGAGACGTAGCAGGTCACATAAACAACCCACCAACAGTCGCTAAACAATTTACAGCACAGATAGTTGTACTTCAGCATCCAACTGTAATAACAGCAGGATATACACCAGTATTCCATCTAGGAACCGCTTCAGTTGCTTGCAAGGTAGAAGAAATAATAGCAAAGGTCGATCCGAAAACAGGAGCAGTCTTACAAGAACACCCAGATTTCATAAAGACAGGAGATGCTGCAAAGATAAAAGTAGTTCCGTCTAGACCAATGGTTGTAGAAAAGCAATCAGACTTCCCACAGTTGGCTAGGTTTGCCATAAGAGATATGGGTATGACTGTTGCTGCAGGAATTGTCCTAGAAGTGGTAAAGGCAAAGTAAGCCTTTTTCTTTTTTATTTCTATTTTTATTCTAATTTAAAGAATAAGCTTAGTAATTATTTTCTAATAATTTTTATTAGTTGAATTCGAAAAATATCAAATTTTTAATGTTATCAGACTAATTTTGAATCGATGAAAGTAAGAATAAGTAATGAAACAAAAGAATTCAGGACAGTTTGGATGGAAAACAATAATGTAAAGATGATCGATCAAACTAAATTGCCATATAAGTTTGAGATATTTACTTCCTATGATTACAAACAAACAGCCGATGCTATAAAAACAATGATAGTGAGAGGAGCGCCGGCTATAGGAGTGACTGCTGCGTTTGGAATTGTTCAGGCTATTTTAGAGTCTGATGAAAATAATTTTAATGAATACATGAAAAAAGCAACTAAAACTTTAAAAGAAACGAGACCAACTGCTTATAATTTGTTCTGGGGAGTTGACAGAATATTGAATGTAATCGAAAAGGTTGACTCCATAAAAGATAAGAAAAATTTAGCAACAAAAGAAGCAAGTAAGATTGCCGATGAAGATGTAGAAGTTTGTAAAAAAATTGGAGAGTTTGGAGAAAAATTGATTAAAGATGATTGTAAAATTTTAACACATTGCAATGCTGGGGCTTTAGCAACAGTTGATTACGGTACAGCTTTATCCCCGATTCGTTTTGCTCATTATAATGGTAAAAAAATATTTGTTTTCGTCGATGAAACAAGACCAAGATGTCAAGGTTCAAAATTAACATCGTGGGAATTACTACAAGAAGGAATTGATTATGCAATTATAGCAGATAATGCCGCTGGATATTATATGCAGAAAGGAGAAATTGATATGTGTATTGTTGGCGCGGATAGAGTTACTTTAGATGGTTCAGTTGCAAATAAAATTGGAACATATGAGAAGGCAGTATTAGCAAAAGAAAATAAAATTCCATTTTATGTAGCACTACCAATAAGTACAATTGATGTAAATATGAAATCGGGAAAAGATATACCCATAGAAGAAAGAAATGAAGAAGAAGTAACTCACATTTTAGCAGAAAATAAAAAAATCAGAATTTCTACAGAAGGTTCCCATGCTAAAAATCCTGCATTTGATGTAACCCCTGCTAAATACATAACAGCATTCATAACAGAAAGGGGGGTTATAAAACCTTTTGATGTTAAAAAACTATTCAAATAATTTACGGAGGTATAATTATGGATTGGGGAATGAAGAATCGTCTATCGCAATTGATACAGAAAGATGGCCATTGTTTATGGATGCCTATCGATCATGGTTATTTTCAAGGACCTACTTCAAAATTAGAGAAACCTGGGGAAACCGTAAAACCACTACTTCCTTATTGTGATGCTTTATTTGTTACTAGAGGTGTTTTACGTAATTGTATAGATCCAAATAATACTAAACCTATTATCCTTAGAGTATCTGGCGGTACAAGCATGGTAAGTGAAGATTTAGCAAACGAAGGAATTACTACTTCTGTAAAAGAAGCTGTTCGATTAAATGCAAGTGCGGTAGGTCTTTCAATTTTTATTGGAAGTAAGTACGAGCATCAAACACTTCTAAATTTAGCAGAACTTGTAAACGGAGCAGAAGAATATGGAATGCCAGTTATGGCAGTAACAGCAGTTGGGAAAGAACTTGAAAAAAGAGAAGCACGTTATCTCTCTATGTGCTGTAGAATTGCAGCTGAAATTGGCGCAAAGGTTGTGAAGACTTACTGGTGTGATAACTTTGAGAAAGTTGTAGATGGGTGTCCTGTTCCTGTTGTTATGGCGGGTGGGCCTCAGACAGAAAAAGAGTCAGAAGTTTTTGATTTCGTATACGATGGCATGCAGAAAGGTGCGATAGGTATAAATCTGGGAAGAAATGTTTGGAAGAATGATTATCCAGTTCCCATGATAAAAGCGTTAAGATCTATTATACATGAAAATGCTAATGCAAAAGAAGCCAATGACTTATTCGAAAGTCTTAAGAAAGAAAAGAAAAAATAACTAGTTGATGCCATGCGAGTAGCTATGTATTACAACAACAAAGACATAAGAATAGAAGAAATACCGAAACCAAAAATTAGTCCTGATGAATTACTTGTAAAAGTTATGGCATGTGGTATATGTGGTAGTGATGTGATGGAATGGTATCGAATAAAGAAAGCACCAAGAGTTTTAGGTCATGAAATTACGGGGAAAATTGTAGAAATTGGGGAGAATATCAAAAATTTTAAAAAAGGTGATAGGGTTTTTGTTTCACACCATATTCCTTGTAATGAATGTCATTACTGTTTAGATGGTCAACATACTGTATGCAAAACTTTACACAACACTAACTTTGACCCAGGTGGCTTTGCTGAATATATTCGTGTGCCAAAAATAAATGTAAAATTGGGAACATTTCTATTACCGGATGGAATGTCTTTTGAAGATGGAACTTTTATCGAACCTTTAGGTTGCATTATAAGAGGACAAAGAAGAGCAAACATAAAATCAAATCATACAGTACTAATAATAGGCAGTGGTATCTCTGGTATACTTCATATACAACTCGCTCGTGCTAGAGGTGTAAAAAAAATAATAGTCACGGATATAAGCGAATATCGTATGAAAACAGCAAAAAAATTTGGTGCAGATTTTGTATTTAATTCTAAAGAAGATGTACCTAGCAAAATGAAAGAAGTTAATGATGGAAGATTAGCTGATAGAGTAATAGTTTGTACAGGTGCTTTACCGGCTATTCAACAAGCTTTGAAATCTGTAGATGTTAGTGGTACAATTCTATTTTTTGCTCCTACTAATCCTGGCGCAATTATTTCTTTACCTTTCAATGAATTTTGGAATAATCAAATAACTTTAACCACTACATATGCTGCTGCTCCTATTGATATTAAAGAAGCTATAGAATTGATTCGTTCTAAAAAAATAAATGTTCATGATATGATTACACATAGATTAAATTTAGCAGAAACTGGTAAAGGTTTTCAAATTGTTTCTGATGCTAAAGAATCTATTAAAGTTGTAATCGAGCCACAAAAATGATTATTTAAATAATTTACACCCATTCTATTATAAATTTAAGTGGAGTCAAAATTTATACAGTGATAATATGGAATTGAAATTCAAAGTAAATTTTATTTCAGATGAGATACCGGATGAAAAAGGACTTAAAGAATTGAAAGAGTGGTGTAATCAGTTTGAAAAAAATAATTTACTTCGTACCTCTAGCAGTAATACTCTAGGTAACATGAGTTTTAGAATAGAAGACGGTTTTATAATTACAGCAACATCTCTGAAATCAAAGGAAAATTTACCGAACGACTCTTTTGTCAGGGTTTTCAATTACGATGTTTACAAGAATTCGTTATACGTTGAAGGAAATAAAGAACCATCATCCGATTCTATAATGCACTATTTAATCTATAATACAAGGGGAGAAATCAATGCAATATTTCATGGTAATAATGATGCCATATTAAAAAATACTGAAAAACTGAAATTGCCAATTACAAAAAATGAAACCGAACAAGATGCTATGGGTTTTGCAAATGCAGTTTTGGATGTATTAGGCGATAATAATTTTGTTGTAATTAAAAATCATGGTTTTGTTGCTTTAGGTAGAAATATGAAAGAAGCTGGAGAACTTGTATTAGACATTTTAAAGAAAGCACAGAAATTAAAGTGATTTAATGAAAGCCGAAATCGGCATAATCGGTGGTACTGGAGTTTATGATTCTGGAATTTTTAAGAATATAGAAATGATTGACGTAAAAACACCTTTTGGGAAAACTTCTGATACATATTTGATTGGAAATTTTGGGAACAGAAAAGTTGCATTCTTATCAAGACATGGCAAAAAACATACAATACCCCCACATGACATAAACTTTAGAGCAAATATATATGGGTTTGAAAACATTGGAGTGAAAAGAATATTAGCTTCATGTGCCACAGGTTCCTTGAAAGAAAATTATAAACCAGGAGAAATAGTTATACCAGACCAGTTCATTGATTTTAAGAAAACTAGAACGACTTTTTATGATACAGGTGATGTTACTCATGTTTCTTTGGCTGATCCATTTTGCCCAGAATTGAGAAAAGTTATAATAGAATCTTGTGAAAAATTGGGGATAAAACATCACGACAAGGGAACATATCTCTGCATAGAGGGTCCTAGATTTTCCACGAGAGCAGAGAGCAGGATGTTCAGAAATTTTGCGGAATTAATTGGAATGACTGGGGTACCAGAGGCAATACTAGCAAGGGAAAAAGAAATATGTTTTGCAATAATAGCTACGATAACCGATTATGATGTCTGGGAAGAAAAGCCAGTAGGTATCGAAGAGGTAGTTAGAGTCATGAAAGAAAGTGAGAATAAAGTAAAAAAAATATTGAAAGAAACTATAAAAAATATTCCTGAAGAAAGAAACTGTTTTTGTAAAGATGCTTTAAGAAATGCAAAAGTTTAATTCATTAATTCATAGAAATCTTTATAAATATAATACTACTATAAAGTAGTTAATAATGAGGGGCAATGTACGATGTCAGGATTACCTAATGAAGGAACCGTTTACGGAATAAATAACTACCGTTCTGGTGGTTTTAAACGTAGTTATTTTCATACCATTGAACTTCCTTTAAAAACAGATGAAGGATATTTAAACCAATTACTGGAAGAATTGACCCAAATATTCGATCCAGAAACAATTATACCCCCAAATACCAAAAAACCCTTTAGTACCGGTATTAGCGGATATATTTATGCTTGGCATTTTGAACCTACTGGTACAATCCTTTACGCCCCAAAAAAAAGAATCCCAAGTTGGGTTTATGACGATGCCACGAATTATGTAGAAATAAAAGTTAGTGAAGATAAAGTGAGAATAAAACATGGTCAAAATAAAAATTTAGAGGCATTGGATACAATTCTTTTGAACACATCTTTATTTCCAAGACTCCAAACATATTTAGTAGAGACTAAACAAGCAAAAACAAAAGAAGAGGCAGCAAATATAATAAAAGAAAAAATTGCACCACTAGCAAGAGAGTCTGCACCATTAGCAATGGTTTAATCTATTTTATTTTTTATCCAGCCTTCACCATTTTCTGTGACAATGTTTCTTGCGGCCAGTTCACCCATTATTTCTATGATTTTTTGTTCCGTTAAATTAATTTTGAATCTTTCTTTCAAATCTTTCTTGATTTCATTTATAGAATGACCCTTTTCTCCGTCTAAAACTTTAGGTAATATATTGCACATATCTTCAATATAATTCCAGGGCCACATGACCCAGATCCAGTCTACTAATTCTTTGCTATAATAATCTGGAACAAACTTTGAATGTCTGAAATGAAATATTGCTGCAGTTTTTATCTCTTTGGGATTAAGTTTTTTCACGAAATCTTTTGCAAGAATCATGCTCTCTCCGCTATCTGTGATATCATCAACAATCAGAACCTTTTTTCCAGTTAAGTCTACATCGATGGGATATCTCAAATGTGCTTTTCCATCTTTATTAGCAGTTACACCCCAATGGTCGACTTTTATTGAAACCAAGTCTTTGATTATCAGCAAATCGCAAATAACTCTGGCAGGTACAAAACCACCTCTCGATAGAGCAATCACTATATCAGGATGATAATTATCTTTCTTAATATTTCTAGCGATATCTCTGATATTTTCATGTAATTCATCCCATGAGGGTAACCAGCAATCAAATTTCTCCATACAATCAAATATTTATTAGTTGGATAATTTTTATAAATAGGTATGGTTTTTGGTTTACTTTATTAAACAACAGGATGAAATTTTTTACTTTAAAATCAAAAATTTGAAGTTTATCTATGTTTTTTTGGCATGGCAAAGAATTTGAATGCTCCATAGATTATTACTACTATCGCTATCAGTGCAACTAAAATCACTATCGGGTTGTTTAATACTTCTGTCACTCCTATCATCAGTGGCATCCTTCCACCACCGCCGCCTCCACCGCCTCTAATTGTGGTTGTTGTGGGTTGTGGTTTGATGGTTGTAGTTGTAGGTCTTGTTGTAGTTGTTGAAGTCGTAGAAGTTATCGAACAATTAAGTTCTACATAATAACCACCAGTTCCACCATAATGATTGACCATTACGTAATATGTTCCTGTTGTAAGAGTATAAGTGCATGATTCGTTATTCCCTGGCGGTAGTTTTGGAGAACAATCATACACTGAAAGGCTTGGACAAGTTGTTGCTAGCCATCTGGTATAAATATTATAATCTGTATAAGGAAACTTTGGTGCTGTTTTTATAGTTATACTTCTAGTTGCCGGTAGAGTGAAACTGAAATATTCATTATTGCCTATGGGTATTTCAGATCTATAAATCTGACCACTATTGCAAGTTAATGTACAGGAAGGTGGAGAACAGGTATTACATGGAATTGTAGTTGTTGAGGTAGACGTAGTTGATGTGGATGTGGTTGATGTAGCTGCCTCGCAATCAAGTTGTAATGTATATCCACAATTTGGTCCTGTACACCCGCCATTATGATGATGGACAGCAACCCAATAAGTTCCGGCTGGAAGTGGATTTAACCATCTTGAGCAAGATTCGTTTATTCCGGCTCCTGGAAAAGTATAACCACAATCAGTAGATTTATAAGTTGCATTATACGGGCATGTATTAGCTGTCCATGATGTGTAAAGATCATAATCCGGTCCTTGAAGACCTTGTGTACCAGGTGCCATCATAACTGAAAGACGCATCGTAGAAGGGATAGTGTAACTAAAATATTCTATTGTGCCCTTAACATTTTCTGGACGAATAATTTGATAAGGATTTGGTTCACCAAGATTATTACAAAGCATAGTACCAGTAGTGTAAGAGCATTGTGCATTTGCAAATGGAATTACCAAAAGCAGAATTGATATAAAAATCAGCTTGTTAAAATTCATATTCATAGACCTCCTATTAAAGAACTTATATTGTTTTTTAAATATAAAGTATATGCGACTACATTAGAGTAGTATCTTCATGCGAATAAGGTGGGCTACAAAAGCATAATATTTTCAATATCACCATTCCGATATTTTTAATCCTATGTTTAGAACCAGCTGGTATGAATATACAATCATTCTTTTTCACTTTTTTCTTCTCACCTTCAATTTCAAAAATACCTGAACCCTCTAAAACAAAATAAATTTCATTGGAGTTTTTATGAAAATGATATTCAGTTGATTTACCAGGTAAAACTCTTGCTTCTGCAAGACTCATTGTTTTAATACTAGAATTATTAGTCGGAAATAATTCTCTTATTTCTGATTTGTCTTTAGTTATATACGGTTTGATTGTTTTTGGGTTACTTATTTCAACCATATTTAACCTATTAATTTCAGAAATAAATATTCAAAACCTTATTTATGAACCATGATAAACGTCGATAAAATAAAACTGAGAGAATACATCTCAAAGATATTTGGTTCAGATATGACTATAAAAAATATAGAAAAACTCGGCGAAGGTTTTCATGCCTTAGGCTTTTCTATCGATACGGTAGATAAGAAAGGAAATGAAAAACGATACATAATGAAAACTTTACGTGGTCAAGGATTTGGGCAAGATTATCCTGCAGATAGGGCAAGTGTTTTCATAAGAGCATTGATGGATTATAATGATTTACCCAATCATGTAAAAGCTATCGACGTTTGTTCAATACAAGAAGACAATTCTCTCTTATCTCTTGGTGAACCAGAAGAATTTTTCATAATATTGGAAGAAGGTAAAGGCAATGAATATTGGGAAGATTTAGATAAGATAAAAAATAAAGAGGTGTTGGAAAATGAAGATGTTAAAAGAATCAAAACATTGGCAACGTACTTGGGAGATATTCATTCTATTGGATACGATGGCGAAAATAGAAAAAACCTATATAGAAGGGTTGCCAGGGATTTTGTTGGGCACGGAGAACTGACGATGGGAGTGATAGATACATTCCCACCTAAACTTGATTTTGTTACAAATACGGAGTTAGTAGATATAGTTAAAAAAATGGTTGAGTGGTGGGGAAAAATTAAAGATAATGATGAGAGATTAACAGTTGTTCATGGTGACTTCTATCCAGGAAATATTTGGTTCAATAATGGTAAACTTTTAGTTCTCGATAGAAGCAGGTTTAGATATGGAGAACCAGCGGATGATACATCATCCCTCACGATGAATTTTATCAATTATAGCATAATGACTTATGGTGAATTTAGAGATCCCTTTAAGGAATTAGTTGAAATATTTTTTAAAGAATATTTTGATAAAAGAGATGACCTAGATATTTTTAAAGTTGCTCCATTATTTTATGCTTTTCGTGCATTAGTTTGTATTCATCCAATCTTTTATTCCCCTGGATGGTTGAAAAAACATGGTTTTGATGAAGAAAGAATAGCCTTATTAAATGAGAGTAAAAGGAAAACAATAAATTTAATAAAGAATATGCTAAATGAAGATGAATTTGACATCAAAAAAATAAACTCTTACATAAAGGATTAAAATGGAAACTGAATATTGGCTTGATTTGTGTAAAAATATTGGAGATAAAGTTTTCATTGAAATTAAAAAATACCTGAAAAGCGAAGATAGGAAAAAGGTTTTGAAAGTAGGATTTGGCGGAGATAATACTTTACTAATAGATGAGGTTGCTGAGAAAATCATTTTAGAAAATTTTGAATCTACAGGAAGAAGTTTCAAATTAATATCAGAAGAATTGGGAACAACAGTCATCGGTAAAACCCCAGAAGTGTCAATAATAGTTGATCCTGTGGACGGTTCAAATAACCTCAGATTTGGAATTCCATTTGCTTCTACATCGATAGCCATAGGAGATTCTTCAGGATTAATGAAAGGAGTACAAGTTGGCTACATAAAGAATCTCATAAGTGGGGATTATTATTATGCGATAAAAGGTTCAGGAGCTTTTAAAAATGACGAAAAGATTAATGTTAGCAAAGAAGATATAGGATGTCTTTTGGTAGACGTAGTTTTAAGAAGAAAAGAAAATTTTGCGAGAATTTCTAACTTTGGTGAAGGTTTCAAATTCATCAGAATGCTTGGTTCTGGATGTTTGGGTTTATGTTTTGTTGCTGAGGGTGCTGTTGATGGTTATTTGGTATTAGGTGCAATGAGATCTATAGATCAAACAGCAACTCAGTTGATAGTTAAAGAAGCTGGTGGTATCGTAAAAACAATAGATGGCAATGATTTTTCTGATTTTAAAATAGGATTTAATTTGAATACCGAAGTAATTGCTGCATCTAACAATAAAATTTTTGAAAAGGTTAAATCATTAATAAAGTGATAATATGAAAGGTTGGGCAATTTGGATAACTGGCATGCCTGGTTCTGGTAAAACAACAAGAGCCAAAGAATTGTTAAAAAAATTAAAAGAGAAAAATATCAAAGTTGAATACCTGAGAATGGATGATATAAGAAAATTTCTGACACCGGAAAAAAAATATACAGAAAAAGAAAGAGAGTATGCTTATAGGGCTATGATAATGATTGGAAAGTTTCTAACAGATAATGGAATAAATGTGATAATGGATGCAACAGGCCACAGGAAAGTATGGAGAAAGTTGGCAAGAGAATTAATACCAAATTTCTTAGAAGTTTATGTGAAATGCCCTGTAGAAGTTTGTATGGAAAGAGAAGCCAACAGAAAAGATAATGTTGTTGTTAGCAATTTATATAAAAAAGCACTTGAAAGAGTGAGAACTGGTAAAAAAATCAAATTAGTGGGGGATGTGATAGGTGTAGACGTACAGTACGAAGAACCTGTAAATCCCGATTTTGTAATAGATTCGGATAAATTAAATCCAGAAGAATCTTCAGAAAAAATAATCCAATTGTTAAATCTTAAATTTATTAAAAAATAGTTTATCAGAGAGGAGGTTTTTATGGAATTCAAAGTAAAGGACATGTCATTGGCAGAAAAAGGAAAAATGAATATAAGCTGGGCAGAAAGTCGTATGCCCGTTCTAATGAAAGTAAGAGAAGAATTTGAAAAAAAGAAACCATTTAAGGGGGTAACGATAAGTGTTGCTCTACATGTTACTAAAGAAACTGCTGTTCTGGTTAAGACTCTAAAGGCAGGTGGAGCAGAAGTTGCTTTGTGTGCTGCAAACCCTTTATCAACCCAAGATGATGTTGCCGCTGCATTAGTTGGAGAAGGAATTAATATTTTTGCTTGGGCTGGAGAAAACAATGATGAATATTATTGGTGCATGAATAAAGTTCTTGATTTTAAACCAAATGTAACATTAGATGATGGTGGAGATTTAGTTAATACTATTCATACCAAAAGGCAAGATTTGATAAAAAATGTTTTTGGCGGTCAAGAAGAAACCACTACCGGCGTAATTAGATTAAGGGCAATGGCAAGAGATAGTGCATTAAAATACCCAATGTTTGCAATAAATGACACACCAACAAAAGGAATGTTCGATAATGTATACGGAACAGGTCAGTCCACACTCGATGGAATATTAAGAGCAACTAGTATTATGCTTGCAGGAAAAACCTTTGTCGTAGGTGGTTATGGTCGCTGTGGGTATGGTTTAGCAAACAGGGCAAGAGGTATGGGATGTAACGTTATAGTTACAGAAGTCGATTCAATAAAAGCATTACAAGCAGTAATGGATGGTTATAGAGTAATGCCCATGAGAGAAGCAGCAAAGTTAGGAGACGTATTCATCACAGTCACAGGAGACATAGATGTTATAATAAAAGAGCATATGGAAGTCATGAAAGATGGAGCAATAATAGGCAATTCGGGTCATTTTAATGTAGAAATAAATGTCGAAGATTTGGAAAGCATATCGAAGAGCAAGAGAGAGATAAGAAAGCATGTCGAGGAATACACGCTTAAAAATGGAAAGAAAATATACTTGCTCGGTCAAGGAAGAATAATCAATTTAGTAGCAGCAGAAGGCCATCCTCCAGATGTAATGGACATGTCATTCGCTAATCATGCATTATGTTGCGAACACTTGGTGAAGAATCATAAAAAATTAAAACCAGATGTCTATAACGTGCCGAAAGAAATTGATGACAGAGTTGCACAATTAAAACTTGAATCTATGGAAGTAAGGATGGATAAACTGACAGAAAAACAGAAGGAATATTTATCAGGATGGAAAGAAGGAACTTAGAATATTTTTTTTAAGTCAGAGAGATTTTTAATTACCAAGTCTGGTCTCTTTTTTATTTTTACATTATATTTTCTCCAAGGCAATGGTTTTGCGTATTTTTTTGGCGGTTTGCATAGAATCATTTTCATACCCAAAATTTTTGTTGGAACTGTATCTCTTGTAGGATCATCACCTACATATAATGCTTTTTTAGCAGGTATTTTGAAAAGTTTTAACATATGAGTAAAAATTCTCTTATCTGGTTTTTCAATTCCAAATTCTTCGGATGATAGAGTAAACTCGCAATATTTTCTTATTTTTAACAATTCTAACACAGTATATAAATCAACTGTTCTACCATTGGAAATTATCCCCAATCTTTTACCCCTTTTAAAAAGATACTCAAAAACACTCTTAATCTCACCTTTTTTCGCACATTTTTTTATCACTTTTTTATATCCTTCTCTGTATTTTCTTAAAATCTCAAGAGATAGGAAAAGTCTGCTTGGTGCGTCTATGCCAAGCGTTTCTAGGGCATGCCAAATCATCGGTTCTTCTTGTGCAAAATGAGTTGCATGAGGATAATTTATTTCTCTATTAGCTTTTATGAGTGCATCCCTCACTTTTTCTCTACTTCTATTGACTTTAAAAGAGACGAATCTCAAGAAATCGTCTGTTAGAATATCTATAAATGGATCATAAATCAGAGTGTTGCCGTAATCAAAAATTATGACTTCTACTTCCTCAAATTTTCTCATAAACTATAAAGTTCATTTTTTGCTTTTAAATTATCATGTTAATGAAAATTGACAATTTAGTAAAACATTTAAATTTCCCTATCTCTCAATATAGTCACAGTGATTGAATGCAAATAGCCAGAATTAAGCTTTCAGGGAAGGATGCGAAGCTATTGGACGGGATTTGTGGAGAGATAATAGGGATTGCCAAGAAATTTGGTATTGAACATAAAGGGCCAGTTCCTCTGCCGACTAAGAGGTTAAAAGTTGCTCCAATGAAAACACCATGCGGAGATGGTACTGGTCATGGAAATGCTACTTTTGATAGATGGGAATTGAGAATACATAAGAGATTGATTGATCTACAGGCTGATGACAGGGTTTTGAGACAGGTTTTAAGAGTGTCCATTCCTCAAGGAGTTCATATTAGTATAAAATTAAAAGATTAATTTAGTTCAGATGGTTTCTGTTCTTTGGAAAGAGTTTAAATGCTTTGTTTTTCATTTTTTTCAGTTCCTTTAATAAACCTTAAATCGATAGATTTAAAAATCTAAAATCGACCATTTTCAAAATGCCAATAGAATATTCTATTCAGCCACAAATTTGTTTAGACGATTATAAAAAGCCACATTTAGGTAAATTGATTTCTGCAAACGAGGATAAAAAATTAATCGGGCAAGTTGGTTATGCAGAGTGGAATCTAAAGAAAGATGAAGAAAACGGAGTTAATACAGCAAAAATGGTGAGAGCAAATGACTGTTTAGGAATTGTAACTTTTAAGAGATTTCATGGCATTGGTTCTGGGTTGATGGAAAGATTATTTGAAGAGCTCACATCCGACGGATATGATAAATTAATAATAGAAGGAGTTTTACCTGAATTAAAGAGATTTTATGAAAAAATTCTTGGCAGATTAAAAAAAGAAGGTAAGATATCATCTTACAATCCTAGTATCAGAGAATACCCTTTTCTCACTGTGCTAACCCCTGATTTATTATTTTCCTCATCATTCCCATGGGTCTATTTTGATTATGAAGTTTTGTTAGAAAAAAATATTCAAACAACAAGTAAATAAAAAATTTAATCCTTTTTATGCAAAGCTAATAAATCTTTACTTACATTTCTTATCTATGATTTTATTAGGACATATCGGAATAACTTTATTTTTCGGTGGTTTATTCTCACTCTTATTTGTACCATTATTGATTGGTTCAATTCTTCCGGATTTAATCGATAAGCCTCTCGTGTTATTTGGAATAACACATTATGGTCGTTATATCGGTCACACAATCACAGCAGGTATTATAATATCATTAATATCATTTGTTATCACTAGAAAAAAAATAGTTCCAGTTTCACTTTTTTCTGGTTATTTACTACATCTAGTAGAAGACATGCCATTTTTTATACCATGGTTTTATCCATTCGTCAACTACGACTTTTTAACTTACTATGAATTCGCCGGTAGTATTACACCAATGAATATTACATTTGAGATTATTGGTTTTGTTTTATTGATTTATATTGTACAAAAAAATCCACAGATAAAAGTCTACTTCACTAAAAATCTTAAATTTCTAAAGAGATAGATTAAAAATCATTTTTTCTTAGCAAAGAATTTGAATGCTCCATAGATTATTACTACTATCGCTATTAATGCAACTAAAATCACTATCGGGTTGTTTAGTCCCTCTGAAGTTTCCATCATCAGTGGCATTCTTCCACCACCTCCACCGCCTCTAGGTTGTGGAGGTATTGTTGTATATCTCGTTGTTGTATATGTCGTAGTAGGTCTTGTGGTGGTAGATGTTGTTGTATGTGGTCCTGTAGTAGGTGTAGCACACTGACAGTTTGAATCGCAATAATAATTTCTAGGGCACATACCTTGACTATAAGGCAAATACATATGACATCTGGAATCAGCTATACAATTACCACGCCCTGAATTATAACATTCACCTGTTGGAAACCCAGAAGTAGGATGGTAATAACAATTATTATCGCAAAATCCTGTAACAATATGATGCTGATCGCATGCATAGTCGCTCGGATAGTGTCCTTCACATTTAGGATCAACATTGTGACATGTTTGAGCATTCACAAATGGTATTGCCAAAAACAAGACTAATATTAAAATCAACTTATTGAATCTCATACCAATAATCACCTTAATAATATTTGTTTTTTTTCTCTTATAAAAGATGGATTTTACCAAAATGTAACAAAAAGTCAATTTTTTAATTTTATACGAGATTAATTGATAATATGAAACAGAATTTGGTGGTCATAGATGCTGATTATATTCTCTCAGGGAACAAAGGCATAATAAGACTATTCTGCAAGGATAAAAAAGGTAAAACGATACTAGTCTTAGATTCCGATTTTGAACCGTATTTTTACATTATGCCTGTAAAAGGAAAAATTGAAAAGTTAAAAAATAAAATTAAGGAACTCGACACAAAAAAAGTTGAAGCAAAAATATTGAAAGTTGAGATAGTAGAAAAAAATTGGACTAATGAAGATACAAAAGTTGTTAAGGTAACAATAGACAATCCAAGAAGAATTCCTGATGTTAGAGGTTTAGTAAAAGATTGGGAAGAAGTAGAAGAAACATATGAGTATGACATCTCTTTCTATAAGCGCTATTTGATCGATAAAAAAATAACACCAACAACGTGGATCGAAGTTGATGGCGAAGAAGTTCAGAAAAAAGAAAATTATCAAGTCGATCAAGTAATCGAAGCTAGTAGTGTAAAACCAATTGAGTTGAATAAAGAAATTGATTTCAAGGTAATGGCCTTTGATACAGAATGGGTAGAAGAAGATGGTAAAAATAAACTAATAATGTTAAGTCTATCCTGTAATGATGGTTGTAAAAAAGTTCTAACAACACATAACTGGGCAAAAAAACCTAGCTATGTTGAAGTATTGCAAGATGAAAAATTTATTATCGAAAAATTCTTAGAAATAGTAAAATCTCACGATCCAGACTTTTTAGTAGGTTATAATTCTGATGGTTTTGATATACCAAAAGTAAAAGATAGAGCAAATTCTTATAAGTTAGAATTAAGACTGGGCAGGGAAAATACTCCGATACATGTTGTGAGAAGAGGAAGAATTAGTTCAGCAAAAACAAAAGGAAGGGTACATATCGATTTGTTTAATTTTGTCAATCATGTTTTATCTGCTTCGTTAAAAAGTGAAGTTTTAACTCTAGATGAAGTGTCTAGGGAATTGCTAGGCACGGGTAAGAAAAAATTGCAATATGAGGAAATGGTTGATATATGGAGTAAAAAACAAGATATGGGAAGACTAGCTGATTATTCTATGTGGGATTCTGAATTAACACTCAAACTCTCACATTTAATCTTACCACAAATATTTGCATTATGTAAAATAACTGGACTACTTCCATTCGATTGTGCGAGGAACACTTACAGTCAATTAGTCGAAGCATTCTACATGAAAGAGTCATCTCCTGACAATGTGTTAATTCCAAACAGACCCAAGACAGAAGAAATATCTCAACGAAGATTGGCACCAGTTTACAAAGGCGGTTTTGTAATAGAACCAAAAAAAGGAATTCACTCAAACGTTTTGGTGTTTGATTTTCGTTCTCTATATCCAACTATTATAGTTACTCATAACATCGATCCATGGACTTTAAATTACAAATCGTGTTCAAAGAAGGTTGATGTGCCAGAAAGTGAGTTGTATTTCTGTCAAGATAAAAAAGGGTTTATACCAAAGCATTTGGAATATTTGATTAATACAAGGAAAAAAATAAAATCCGAAATGAAAAAAATAAAGAAAGATACAGAAGAATGGCAACGTTTAGACAACGAGCAATATGCGTTGAAAATTCTTGCTAATGCAACTTATGGTTACTTTGGATATTTTGGTGCAAAGTGGTTTAGTAGAGAATGTGGAGCTTCTGCTGCTGCATTCGGAAGATATTATATTAACAAAGTTTTAGAGATGGCAAAAGAAAAAGGATTTGAAATAATATATGGTGATACTGATTCTTTGATGGTTAGAATTCCTAAAGAATTGCCTATTGAAAAAATAAAGGAATTTGGTGAGGAATTTGCTGAAGAAGTTAATGATAAACTACCTGGAACAATTGAATTAGAGTTTAGAGATCTATATGAAGGTGGAATTTTTGTTGCAAGAGGAAAAGAAGAAGTTGGCGCAAAGAAAAGGTATGCATTAGTAGATTATGAAGGCAATCTGGAAATTAGAGGCTTTGAAACTGTTAGAAGAGATTGGTGTGAACTTAGTAAAAAAATTCAAAGAGATGTTCTTGTAACAATTCTAAAAGAAAGAAATCCTGCAAAATCTGTTCAACTAGTTAGAGACACTATCAAAAAAATAAGAGAAAGAAAAGTGAAGTTAGAAGATTTAGTAATACTTGAACAAATCACACGTCCTTTGTCTGCTTATGAACAACTAGGGCCGCATGTAAAGGCGGCTTTAAAAATAAAAGCAAGAGGTAGAGCAGTAGGAGAAGGTTCAGTAATAGGTTTTGTTATAGTTAAGGGTAGTGGTAGCATCTCAGATAGAGCTGAACCAGTAGAAGATGTGAAACTAAGCCAATATGATTCTGAATACTATATCAACAATCAAGTATTACCGGCTTCTATGAGAGTGTTAAAAGCTTTAGGTTACACAGAACAAGAAGTTCTAAGCGGGAGAATACAGGCTAAATTAGGCGAGTGGTTTAAAAAAACAAATTAACTCAATTGCTTTTCGCTTAAGATGAGATTTTCATTATTAGCGAATAGAGTATTACTAACAATCCAAGTACAATCAATGCCATTGGTGCTGAGTCAAAGTACATCCAAAATAAACCAAATAGAATCGCTGCGACGCCCAATCTGAATTTTTTCATCACACAAGCATTTTTTTCATCCTTACTCAATTTCTTCCATGGTTTGCACATCATATTATTATTTGTCGATTTTAGTTGGCTTAAATATTTTATCATAAGTCAATTGTTTAAAAATTCAGAAGAATCATTTTATGTCATGATTAAAGTTATAATTTTTGATTTGGCTGGCGTTTGTTTCATAGATTTTGGTGTTGGAAATAAAAAAAATAGTGAGAAATACGCTAAAATGTTAGGTATATCAACTGAAAATCTTCATGAAATATGGCATTCACCATGGCAATTATTGAAAAAAGGCAAAATCTCTGAATCAGAATTTTGGAAAGTTTTCATAGAGAAATCTAACTCAAAAATTACAGTAGAAGATTTGAAAAGAGCGGTTCGTAATGAAATGAAGCCCATCCAAGGTATTATGAATATTATAAATAAATTAAGAAAAAATTACAAATTGGTCATGCTAACAAACAACTCAAAAGAATGGGTAAATTATATTATTGAAAATTTTAAAATCGATCAAAAATTCGATGTAATAATCAATTCTGCCGATGTCAACATGGCAAAACCAGAAACCTCTATCTATAAATTTACTCTAGAAAAGATCAAAATTCCACCACAAGAATGTATTTTTATCGATGATACAGAAAAAAACTTAATAACAGCAAGAGAATTAGGTATGAAAACTATATTGTTTAAATCTGTTGAACAGCTAAAGAATGATTTAACAAAATTAGGAGTGAGATGTGATGGATAAAGAAATATTGGAAAAATATGTTAAGGCGGGAGAAATATCCAAAGAAGTTAAAAAATTTGCAAGAGATGAAATCAAGCCGGGTTTGAAGTTATTGGATTTAGCAGAAAAAATTGAAAAAATGATAAAAGATAAAGCTGGTATAGCTTTCCCTGTAAATATATCTTTGAATGATATTGCTGCGCATTATACTCCTGATATTGGTGATACTCTCACTTTTAAAGAAGGTGACCTTGTAAAAGTTGATTTAGGCATTCAAATAGATGGTTTTATAGCAGATACAGCATTTTCTATTAAAATTGGTGAAAAGACGCATCCATTAATAGAAGCTGCAGAAGATGCTTTGAATCAATTCATAAAAGATATAAGACCAGGTAAAACCGTAGGAGAAATGTCTAAACTCATAGAGGAAGTTGTTACTAGTCATGGCGTTAAATCAGTAAGAAATCTTGCTGGGCACACATTAGAGCAATACACTCAACATGGCGGATTATCCATACCATCTGGCTATGTGCCTTCTAATGAAGAAATAAAAGAAGATCAAGTATTGGGAATGGAAGTTTTCACGACAGATGGCGAAGGTTTAGTTAAAGAATCCTCCCCCACTCTAATCTACATGTTTTTAGAACCTAAACCAGTTAGAATGATAGAATCAAGAAAAATTATGCAATTAATCATTGACGAGTTTAAGACATTACCGTTTGCCAAAAGATGGTTAAAAGACGTTGGAAGTCCTGTTAAAATTCATATGGCTTTAAAAGAATTAGTTGAAAGAGGAGTTTTGCACGAGTACCCGCCATTGAGAGAAAGGGCAAATGGCTTGACTGCGCAGGCAGAAGAAACCATAATAGTGCAAGATAAACCTATAATAACAACTAGATAATTAAGTGCTAAAATGTTAGTAGTTGGTTTAGATTTAGCAGGTTCTCCGGCAAGACCTACAGGTTTTTGTATTTTTAGAGGAATGAGAGCCGAAACAAGAGTGGTTTATTCTGATGAAGAAATTATTAAGGATATAGAAGAGGTAAAACCAGAAATAATAGCTATTGATGCGCCATTGAGCCTACCATATGGGAGAAAATCCATAGAAGATAGGAATAACGTTCATTTAAGGGAATGTGACAGAGAGCTATTGAAAAGAAAGATAAAGTTCTTTCCTGTAACACTCGGCCCGATGAGGAAATTGACTGAAAGAGGCATTAGATTGAAGAAAATCTTAGAAAACAAGGGATATAAAGTCATAGAGGTTTATCCTGGCGGAGCTCAGGATATTTTAAACATTCCAAGAAAACAAAAAGGACTTGATAAGCTAATAAATGGGTTAAAAAAGCTTAAAATAATTGGTTTAACGAATGAAATGAATGATCATGAACTTGACGCTATTACTTGTGCATATATTGGAGAACTGTTTCTTGAAGGAAAAACTCTCACTTTTGGAACACCTACCAAATCTATAATTATGCCTGAATAGTTTCGATAGACTATCTTCTGAACATTTCACCATATCAGAATAAAATTAATTAACCGATTCCTATAATTATTTAGTGAATTTGTGAAAAAAACAGAGAACGAAGACACATATTTTAGAAGATATAAGAGGTTCATAGAGCATTTGTATGATACTTCTAGATGTTACAGAGACCTTGTTTACCTCAGTAAATTGGTCAGAATGTTCATATATATAGCAACTGGTGCATCTATCTTGGCAGTAGTTTTATTCAATTATCCCATGGCAACATTTGAAGATATAGTTCAATGGTTGACTAAAAATAGTGTAGGCAGGCTTTTTGCAATATTAATTGCCTTTTGTTTGATAATATACGGTATAGAAAAACCAAGATGATTCTATTATGAAAAACTCTCACTTTTGAAAAGTAGTATAACATTTAATCTAAACATTTTTTATAGTGCACTATAGACAACTTTTTATAATTCAAATGTGAAAGAAATAAAGTACTTTTCACTGTGTTGAGGACACCTCCATGCTTAAAATAGGTGTGAATGGGTTTGGAACTATAGGTAGAAGGGTTGCTAGCGCTGTACAGAAACAGAAAGATATGAGACTTATAGGGGTATCAGATATAAGCCCTTCCTGGAAATCCTATTATGCAGACATGAATACATCACTTTTCTTGAGTTTGAGAGAATACAGCTCGAATGAGCATGAACAATTTCAAGTTGGTAAAAAAGCATTCATGGACGTTGGTATAGAGCCAAAAGGCACGATTTTAGACCTAGTAAACGAGGCAGATTTGATAGTAGACTGCACACCTAAAAATATAGGCAAATTGAATAAAGAAAAAGTTTATTCTAGAAAAAAAGATCTTCATGCCACATTCCAAGGCGGAGAAAAAGCCTCTGTTGCCAAAGTCACTTTTAATGCCGAGATAAACTATAAGGATGCCGTAGGGCAACAATTTGTGAGAGTGCCATCTTGTAATACGACTGGAATGCTAAGATATCTTAATTGTATACAAAAGGTATCTGATATAAAAAATGTGGTTGTAAACCTCATAAGAAGAGGAGGAGATCCCCCAGAACCGGATGCAGGACCTATAAATGACTATATACCAACCGAAATACCATCCCACCATGCGGATGATGTTCTAACTGTAGATTCCAGGTTGGATGGAAAGCTCATAACTTATGGTTCTGTAGTACCTGTAACGTTAATGCACATGCATAATGTCATTGCTATAGGTGATTTCCCATCTCGAGAGAAGATTCTTGATGCGTTCTTTGACAGTCCTAGAATTGTCGTTGTAGGTGGTGTAGGTGAAAGTGCACCAACTGCAGCAGAGATAATGGAGGCCAATGAAAGATGTAATTTATATCAAATTCCTGTCTTAGAAAAGACTGTTTACGTACATGATAATATGCTGTTATTCTCGACTTACGTGCATCAAGAGGCAGATGTTGTACCAGAAAATATAGATGCTATTCGAGCCTCTTTGGGTTTTGAAGATGCAGAAGAATCTATGCAAATGACCAATATATCACTGAATCTAAATGAGACTAAAAAGAAATTAGAAAAATTATTTCCGGTGTTTTAATGGTTAATTACGTAGAAGAAATAAGAAAAAAGGACTTATTTGTTAGTAAGCATTTACATGAATTATCTGGTAAAAAAGTTCTCATAAGAATAGACACAAATGGCCCGGTTAGAGATAATCAGCCAGATTTAAATTCATTCAGAGTTTTTGCCCATGGTATGAACATTGAAAAATATGTCCAACACGGCGCTTTACCGATTTTGATAACTCATCAAGGGAGAAAGGATGATGATGAGTTTATAGCCAATCTTTCGGCTATAGCAAGGAGATTAGATATAATGACTGGTATCAAGGTTCATTATATAGACGACGTGATATGTTCTAAAGTAAGTGAAGCCATAAAAAATATGAAACATGGGGAAGCCATTTTTCTTAGAAATATTAGGGATTGTCCTGAAGAAGAAAACTTAAAGACTAAAGAAGAAATGTGTAATTCCTCACTTACTAAATTCTTTAAAGATAGAGTAGACGTATTCGTCAACGATGGTCCTTCAGTTTGTCATAGGGCCCAATGGAGCCTAGTTGGACTTTTTGGTCTAATACCATCTTATTTTGGTCTTCAAATGGAATATGAACTTGATGCCATACAAAATTTAAAAGAAGACTTGGAAGCTGGCAAAAAAATCACTTTCTTTGTAGGCGGGAAAAAGTTTGAAAAAATTGAGTATTTGAAAAAAATACTAGAATATTCTGGAGCAAAGTTCTGTACAGGTGGTTTGACAGGACAATATATGGCCCAAGCTGCTGGAATTAAACTAAATAAAGAAAATAGAAGACTCTTAGAAGAAGACGAATTGAAAATAGCTAAGGAACTTTATGAAAAATTCAAAGATAAAATCGAAATACCGATTGATTACACTCTAGAAAACAGGGAAATAATAAAGCGAGAAAATTTGTCCAATTCAGAGGGATTAATCATGGATATAGGACCTGAAACTGTCAAGGAATATGCAAAAGAAATCAATGGAGGATGTGTTTTTGCCGGTGTAATGGGTGTATTTGAAAAGGGATTTGATAGAACGCTTGAATTACTCAGAATGGCTTCCACTCCTAAAACAGTTATTTTAGGCGGTCATTCATCTGCTGCTCTTTTCCAGAATCATGGAATATACTATCACTTTACAGAAAAGGGTGGAAAAGTAATAACATCCGGAGGATCTGCTTTAGCTATTCTAGGTAATTTTGAAATGCCCGGGATTGATGTCGGTATTGAACGGGGTTAATTCTCACTTTTCTTTATATCTGAAAGCGCCTTTATACATGGAGGAATTACTTTTTCCCTTGCTTCTTCAATAGGCGGACTGGCATCAATATTGACTAGCAATCCTCTCTTTTTGTAAAAATTTATTAATGGCTTCGTTTTTTTCATGTATTCCCTTGTCCTTATTCTAACAGATTCTGGCATATCGTCCTTTCGTTGGTAAAGCTCACCACTGCACTTATCGCAAATACCTTCTACTTTAGGTGGTACATGCCTTATATGGTAAGTTGCGCCACATCTCTTACAGATTCTTCTTCCGCTTAACCTATCTATTATCACTTCTTCTGGTGCCACAAAATTTAGGACTTTATCTATTCTCGCTATTTTTTCTAACGCCTCTGCTTGTGGAATTGTTCGAGGAAAGCCATCTAGAAAGAATCCATTCTCACAATCTTTTTGGCGCAACCTTTTTTCGAGCATATGTATGGTAATCTCATCGGAAACTAACTCTCCATTACTTATAAGACTACTCACTTTTCGACCAAGTTCTGTGTTTTTTTTGATTTCTTCACGGAACATATCGCCAGTAGAAATATGCGGAATTTTATACTTTTCTGCCAACATATCTGTATAAGTTCCCTTTCCTACGCCTGGCTGGCCTAGTACTACTACATTCATTCGATCACTTAACTCACTCTTTAGTTAATTTTAACTTTTATACTTATCCCTTTTAATTCTTCTGAATCCTATCTAGGGACTCATGGCATAAAATTTTACTTCTTAAAATACGATTTTAAGCTTTTTTATGCCTTTAAAATGACTTTTCCAGCATTTTTGAACTCTTTAAAAATTCGGCCCTACCACTTCAACTGGAACTCTCACTTCATACAAAAATTAGTTATTATATAAAATGAAATATATATTAAATTAAATAATACGTAAATATTAAATTAAAAATATATGTAGAAAAATATATTATTTTATATTTATAATTTTTTAACACTATTAAAATTTATTTAATCCATAATATACTTTCATTCAAAAATACCCTATTTCTTATATACTTTTTGTATAGTTTAGCCTAGGTATTTTGAGGTTCAATTTTCTTTATTTTGAGCATTGGTTTTAACCCATGCTTTCCAGTATTTTGAAAGCCTTTCTAAGGCGTTGCCAAATTGTTCTGATATTACCAGAGGTGAATATTTGTCCTTTCTGCTTATCATACCGAACTTCTTAAGCACATTAAAAGCGTCATAAGCAGTGCCTCTTGATAGTTTTTCTTTGACTATTATCTCATTCAACGTAGCCGATTTATTTTTCAAGTATTTCAGGATCTTATCTGCGCAATATTTCGTTTTTTCCTGCTTCGGAAAGACTAAATTTAGGAATTCTTCCCAACTTAATTCACCTAAATCCACCTTATCTATGACCCATGTTTTTATTTCCATTCCATCACCATTTAACGACAGATGATAAAAAATAGTAGGTTTTCCTGACTTATATATGTCGCCCATAAGCAGATACTTATATACTAGCGCAATTTACCCAAGCTAACTCAATAAAAGAATACAAAAAGAAGTATAGCATGGCTTTTCCATCGTTAATAAGCGACAATTATTCCTTTTTTACTTTTTTCTCATTCTCTTCTTTTATACGTGAGAGTTTCATTAGTACGCCTTCTATAGAATGCGCTAGATCTTCTCCATCTTTTGTCAATTCTATTATCTTTATTCTACCCTGTTTTTTGAAGGATACCAGGCCCAATTTCGAAAAATCTTCTAATAACTTTACTGTGTGAGAATAAGTACAATCGACTTCTTTTGATATTTGTGTAGCGTACCTTGGTCCTTTTTTTAGACTCAACATTATTTTTACTGGTTTAAACCTGAGAAAAAGCCTTGCTAATTCGTTATCTGTCGTTACCATATTCCCATTAATATTTGTCGGTTCCAGAGTATTTATATCTTTTGGTGGTTTAATTGAATTATATATTTTTATATATAATAGTTTCTTTATAATAATAAAAAAGTATATATTATTTTATATAATATAAAAATAACTAAAATAAAATATATAATAAAAAATATATATTAAATTACAATACTCACGATTTTTTACAAAAAGTGTGAGTGAGAAAAAAGAGTAGAATGTGCAGTATATTTTTAACTTTTTAGTAGTTACAAACAATAAAATAGCCATGAAATGCCATTTAAAGCAATTTTTTGTGCTATTTATTAAAATAGCAGGCTTATGGAAAACTTAATATCCAGGGAGTATAATCTTAATTTATGAGAAAACATATTGGATAGCCTTAATTATAATAATATTAGCAGTTATTGCGGCAAAATATGTTTTCAATCCTTTTTAACTGAACCTAATAAGTTAAGTGAGATTAGGTAAAATAGGGGCATTGCATAGAAGATTAATTAACTTACTCCTATAGATTTTATTTATGATAATAGTAACATTTTTAGGTACAGTATCAGGCATCCCATCTATAAAGCGAAATCATCCAGCCATAACACTAGAGTATTTTTCAGATTATAGGGATGTATTGCTCTTCGATTGCGGTGAGGGTACGCAAAAACAGTTAATGAAATCTGGGATAAGCTTCATGCAGATAAACAAGATTTTCATATCCCACTGGCATGCAGATCACTTTGCTGGCTTAATTCCAATGATTCAAACGATGAACCTTGAGAAAAAATCAACGCCGCTGAAAATATATGGACCGGAGGCAGAAAAATTTGTTTCTGATATATTAGATTTAGGTTATTTTGGTTTAAGGTTCCCTGTAGAAGCTCATGAAGTGCCATTTGAAGGTGAGGATATAACTATAGTTGATGAGACAGAAGATTATGTAATAACATCAATACCCGTTTACCATTCTGTTCCTACAGTTGCATTCTGCTTCCAAGAGAAAGACAAGTTTAACATCGACGAAAACAAGTTAAAAAAACTTGGTATAAAAAGGGGTCCTTGGCTGAAAAATCTGAAGAAAACAGGAGAATTGGAATGGAAAGGTAAAAAAATAAAATTAGAAGATGTCTCTAGAGCTAAAAGGGGTTTAAAAGTTGTTTACTCTGGCGATACTAAGCCATGTAATAATGTTGTTAAAATTTCCAAGAATGCCGATTTACTTATTCATGATGGTACTTTTCTAGAAGAAGACGTTGGAAGTAAATCACATGCAAACGTAAAAGAAGCGGCTAGGCTGGCAAAAAGGGCAAAAGTAAAGGAATTGATACTAACTCATATAAGCAGAAGATATACAGATATAGGAGAATTGGAGAAAGAGGCAAAGAAAATATTCAAAAATAGCAAGGTTGCCTATGACTTTATGAAAGCTGAGTTAAGGGGTTAAATATTCTAACTCTTTTTCTAATTTTTTCACAAGTTTCATTTTATCTTCCAGCCTTTTCTTTAGAATTACTATGTTTTTAACTTCAACTGGATCAACTTTATTTAGAATTGCCAACTTATAACTTAAGATATCACCTAAAAATATGAAAGACATCATTTTTGCTAGTTTTGACTTACCTTCTGACCATATTTCTCCCAATCCTTTGATACTATCTTTTATCAAATCTTTGGTAATCTCTATCCTTGTTTTAATCTCTTCTGGTTCATTTTTATCCCTCAATATTAAAACAAAAGAATTTTTATTCAATTTTTCATTCTGATAACCAACTATTTCATTATGGTCTAATTCTGGGAAAACATCATATTTTGCCGGTATTTTACTGTTTTCATTTAATTGAGTTTTTACTCTTTTTGCTACACCATAAAACTCATCAGATGAATAAACAGCTATTGTAGAATCTTTCATTGAAAAGGTAAATTTTTCAATATAGTCAGTATTTATTCTTTTTAACAATTCAATTGTTTCTTCTATTTCTTTTTGTAAATTTACTATTCCAAGTTTTTGTAGACATGCAATAATAGAAAAGAATAAATATGGTAAAGCTTCACGTGGTTGATAGCCAGAAGGTATTGAAATATAAGGCAAATTAAACTTTTTGCACCATTCTTCTAGTTTGCCACCAGAAGTTATGACAATAATATTGCTCTTTCTTTTTATACAATCTACAAATTGACTTAAAGTCTCTTCCGTATTCCCAGAATAACTCACACAAAAAGTGAGTGTATTTTCATCAACAAAAGAAGGTAAGTGATAATCCCTACAAATATCGATAGGTATAAAAATTCTATTTTTTAAAAGATCTCTTATCAAGTCACCACAAATAGCAGAACCGCCAACACCACAGATGATTATTTTATTGAATTTATAATCAGGAATATCTGTTTTTTTAACTATTTTTATAGCTTCTAAACACATTTCGGAATACTTTTTGATTATTTCTATCATTTTATCAAAAACTATTAAGTCATATGTTTACTTAATTCTATGCCCCTACTGGGATTCGAACCCAGATCGCTTCCTCCGCAGGGAAGTATCCTATCCATTAGACTACGGGGGCAAACATAAATGTTAAAAAGATATATCCCTTAAATGAAATACTATCTAAAATTAAAAAAGGTGTGTTATGACAGAGAAAATGAGATGTACAAGTTGTGGTATCGACCTTTTAGCAGACGATAGATATGTTAGGTTTAAATGTCCGAATTGCCAAAAAGCAGAGATTTTCAGATGTTCACGCTGTAAGAGATTATCTAATATATACATGTGCCCAAAATGTGGGTTTAAAGGACCTTAGATGATATTATGGTAGGTAGTGTAATCGTTACTTTTAAGATAATGCCAGAAGGTGTGGAAACTGATTTGGATGCTTTAGAAAAAGCTGTAATCGAAAAAATCAAACCTCAAAGATTACAAAGAATTCCTATTGCTTTTGGAATCAATGCGATTCAAATCATCAAATATATCGAAGAAAAAGATGGCGAATTGGATAGAGTTACTGACAAGATTAAGAGTATAAAAGGAGTACAGGAAGTAGAAGTTATAGATTTAACGAGAAGTCTGTGAAGGTGGCGAAATAACAAATAGTCTATGACGATCGCTTTCTTTCAGTTCCTCTATTATCCTTTTCTTAATCATTCTCTTTGGTTCTGGTAACATCCCAACTCTTTTCTTTAGGTCTTCAAAATCCTCAAATTTCTTTTTTCTTCTCTCATTTATAATAGCCCACATATGCTTCTTTCCTATACCTGGCAATAATTCTAAACTATGTAATCTAGTTGAAACAGGTCCTGCAGTATTAAAGAAATCTACGAATTTTTTCTCATTTTGTGTTATAATTTTATCAATCACTTCCTCTAACTGATCCTTTGCAAAAGCGGTTAATTCATCGTATCTGATTCTACCTTTTATATACCTCACTTTATCCCTTTTCATTTCACCTATGTAAATTAAATCCCCTGTCTTGACTGTAATATCTGGTTTTAGAACAATCTCTAAAAGATTTAGAAAACTAACACCTATGCCTTGAACAGTAGGTTCGGCCTTTCTACTATCCGCTCTTCCTCTTGATAAGAAATCCAATACTATTATGTATTCATCTTTCATAGGAGAACCACCATTTTTTACGCAAATTTATTTATGGCTTCCAGTATAAGATTTTTCTCTTCCTCTGTTAGAAGTGTATAATCTTTCTCAAGAATAAGTCTCAGATCATCGTTATCTTTTGGCAACATGTTTACCATACTTATAATTTGTCTCTCTTTTAATTTTTTAACTTCTGATAATTTTTTTAACAATTCTTCTAATTTTTTCGGGGTTAAAATATTATATTTCTTTAAATGTTCTAATGAATTTTTTTGTTCGTAACCTAGTTCTATCTCTTTCTTTCTCTCAGAGAGTATTTCTCTTGCTTCTACATCTGTTATTAGCTTTTCATTCAATATTTCTTGCATTAAATCGCCTTTAGATGTTCAGGTCTTGATATTACGGTCTTCTCTTTTTCACCATCTTTTATTTTAACTATATAGCTTTTGCCCCTTTTATCTATAATGGTTCCTGTTTTCCCGAAGAACCTTCTGAACGGCATTCCCCTATAGCTTGACGGAGTTGGACTTAAAACAACCTTGCTACCGATCTTAAATTCCTTAAGATACTCATTTATGGGGACTTTTTCTCTAGCTCTAAAGCTTAATAAATCTCTTGTTCTTCTCCTAGGTCCTTTGGATTTTTGAACCATTTTATCCCTTCAATAAACTAATTTATCAATAAATAAATACTTTAAATTCTTTGCTAAGCCTTATAAATGTATTTTTATAACATCCAGTTCTATCTTTTTAACTCTGTTATTTAGGATTTCAGAGATATTTGGTTTCGTTCTTTCATTATCGCCGCTTATCAATTCTTTGATGTACAAGCCAGATTGTGCAGTTATTTTTAGCTCTAACTTCTTTTTGTCCAAAATTCTATAAGTTATATTCTTTACTTTTCTTTTTCTGATCAAATCAGCTCTTCTTCTAATGACACGCATAGGGGTTTTTTGAGTAATTACAGCATTTTTCAGTTGAACCAAGGCTTTTAAATTTTCAAGAGGTTTTTCAAAACTAATTATTGCACGATAAGTTTTATCATAATTAGCGAATTTTATTTTTTTTATAATATCTTTGCTGACGATTTTCAACTGCCTGACTTTAACCTTTTTAGATTTGTTTATTTCATTAATTGCTTTTTTCAAATCCAACTTTCTCTTTATCGGATTTAATAATTCTATCACAAATGGTCTCCAGCCCAAGCATCTTACGTTTACATCCTCTCTTCCGGCACCATGAAAACTCGTCATTTTAGATTTTATTTGTTCTTTAAACGGTTTTTCAATTATTTCTTGAACCGATGTTTTATAGATTTTTTTCTTCCATTTTGTCTGTGGTATATTTCTTACTAATTTCTGATATTTCCCAAAGACGTATATCGATCGAACATTAATTTTTACATTATTTGTATTCAGATCAAACAAAACAGTTATATCAGGTATTATCCTATCCATATCTTTTCCTACAGTTCTCCATAACTCTATACCTAATTCACGATTTATTTCATTTTTTATAGGTTCGCACCAATCTACTCCAATACTATCCCACAATTCTTCTTCTTTCTTCGCCAATTCAGGGATTAACTTACAGCCAACTAAGAATGTAGAATATTCGTATTTCTTCAATTCTTTTTCAATGAGTTTTACTTTTTTTTTAAGTTCATCGAACAAATTAGAACAAATCGAACATCTTTTCGGCCTTTCTAGTTTTATTTTATTTAGATGAAAATTTAAGCCATAGAAATTAGATTCATTAACCTCTATTTTTTCACCTGAATCTTTTAGCATCGCCAGATAATTTCTAACGACATTACCGCGTTCTTCATTTGTCATGCCAGATAGAAGTTGAGCAAACTGTCTACCTAAACAATGGTTACAAACAAAATCTTTTTTCAATATTTCAACTGCCTTTTCCTTAATATCCATCAAATCACAAATTATTATTATAAGTTTAAAACATTTTATAAGAGGAGAATAAATGGAAGAAGATTGGCCGATGATAACATTTATTCTAATAACTATAAACTTAGCTGTTTTCCTATTCTCCTATGATATTACCACAAACTTTGTCTCAAATAGTGTACTAGAAACATTCGGTCTCACACCGGCCTATCTTCATATGAGGCTTTACACGTTAATAACTCACATGTTCGTTCATGGTGATATAATCCATATCGGGGGAAACATGTTAATGTTAGCAATCGTAGGTCTGGCGATAGAAAATAAAATAGGGAGTATGAAATTCCTTCTATTCTACCTTCTATCTGGTTTTTGTGCCATCCCATTCGGATTTCTTATGGAATTTTTGACTGGTAATATAGTAATATTAATAGGTGCATCTGGAGCAGTATATGGAATAATGTTTCTAGCAGCCGCTATAGCAGGTTGGGAAGAAGTACCAGCAATATTGATACCTGTTTTAAATATAATTGCAGCACCCATTGTTTTCTTCACATTCAAAAACATAAAAGTTCCCATGTTTGTCGCAATCTTATTCTATTTTTTAACGAATCTTATAATGATGATAGTCAATTTACCAGAAAGTATAGGAGAACTAGCACATTTTGGAGGAATAATTGGTGGAGTAGTCGGCATCTTAACTATTCTTCCAAAAACCAAGACGGAACAGAGTTCAAACGTTAATCCCGAATTTCTTAGCGAACCCTCTTAATGCCCCACGTTTTAATCCTTGTACACCGCCGATTCTTTTCATTAATTTTTTTGTTTGATAATATTGTTTCAATAAATCCCTTACATCTTTTTGAGTGGTGCCAGATCCTATTGCGATTCTTTTGACTCTACTGCTGTTTATCATATCAGGATTATTTTTCTCCTTTTTTGTCATACTGTCGATTATGTACTTATATTTTTTCAATTTTTCTTCTTGTACTTCTAACATTTCTTCAGGGATTGAATGACCCATGCCGGGAATCATATTAATCACGTTATTTAATGGGCCCATTTTTTGCATCCCACCTATCTGATCATAGAAATTCTGAAGTGTAAATTTTCCTGATAAAATTTTCTCCATATCTTCTTCTTTAAATTCAGATTCCTTTGCTTTCTCTAATAGGGATTGTAAATCACCTAAGCCAAGTAATCTAGAAACAAAACGTACTGGGTCATAAGTTTCCAGATCTTCTAACTTTTCTCCGACACCTATAAATTTAACCTTAGAATTTGTTGCTGAACATGCGGATAGTGCACCACCACCTTTGGCAGTACCATCCATCTTTGTGATTATTACACCTGTTATACCAACAAGTTTGTTAAATTCTTCTGCTTGTCTGCCACCTATCTTTCCTATATCCGCAGGTAAAACAAGCAATGCTTCATCTGGCTTGAAAACTTCATACATTTTTTTTAATTCATCTGCCAGTTCTTTATCCAAAGCATTCCTACCAGCAGTATCGACTATAACAATATCATAACTCTTTAATTTTTCCATCCCTTCTCGTAATGCATTAAACGGATTCCTTTCTTTTGAGACGTGAACAGTAACATGTAATTTTTCACCAATCTGTTGTAGTTGATCTATTGCAGCAGGTCTATGGTAGTCGCATGCTATCATCGCAGGCTTTAGACCTTGTTTTTGGAAATATTTTGCGAGTTTACCAGCTGTAGTGGTTTTTCCCGAACCAAAAAGACCCAACAACATAATTCTTTTTTTCCCTAAAAGTCCTACTTGTTTTTCACCAAGAAGTTTTACTAATTCTTCATATACAACTTTCATTACTTGATCTCTTAGGGTTAGTCCAGCTGGAATCTCTTCTTTCAGACATTTTTTCCTTATATTCTCCGATAGTTCATAAACTAATTTTATGTCTACATCACTCTCGAGTAAAATTCTCTGAAGTCCTTTTACTAATTCCTCAACTGCTTTTGCATCTACAGTACTTCCAGTTAATATTTTCCTGACTAAATTGCTAAGATTCTTTCCAAAATCCATAATATATCACTAAATTATATTTTCAATGAATTCTTCAGGTTTAAATTCTTTTATAGATGAATAATCTTGGCCAACACCGATGAACAAAATGGGTTTTTTCAGTATGTAAGATACAGAAAGTATAGAACCTCCTTTTTCATTAACGTCTACTTTTGTGAACATAACAGCATCTATGCCTACAGTCTCATCAAACATTCTTGCCTGTGGAACTGCGTCATTCCCGACTAAAGAGTCTATTACGAATATCTTTAGATCTGGCTTATCGACTCTGGATATTTTCTTTAATTCATCCATCAAATTCTTATTAGCATGAGATCTACCAGCTGTATCAGCAAGCACAACATCGATTCCCCTAGATTTAGCATGTTCCATTGCATCAAATATCACAGCAGCCGGATCTGCACCATACTTATGTTTAATGATATCTATTCCCAATCTTCTACCATGCTCTTCTAATTGTTCTATACTGGCTGCACGGAATGAATCGCCCGCAGCAAAAATACATGAAAAACCTTCTTTTTTCAGATAACTAGCAACCTTAGCCAATGATGTTGTCTTCCCAGAACCGTTAAAACCTAGGAATAAAACTAAAAAAGGTTTCTTATTTTTGATAATGTTATTTAAATCAATTTTACCTACGTTTAAAATTTCGGATAGACTTGTCTTGAAAGTATCAGTAATGATATTTTTTACTTGACCCCTTTTCACTCGTTTACCGACCAGGTTTTTTTTAAGATCTTCCTTTATTTTTTCACTCACTTCAAATGCTACGTCTGCTTCTAAAAGATTTATTCCTAAATCATCAAGGATGTCTTCCAAATCCTTATCAGAAATTTCTTTTTCCACGACTTTTTTTGTTACTTTTTCGAATGCTTTTTTTATAATACCTTTCTTGGCTTCCTTTTTTTCTGGTTTAATTTCTTCGAGTTTCTTTTCTTCTACAGGTTCTTCCTTTTCAACCCTATCAGATATTTTTTTGACTACCTTTGATAGTTTTTCCTTCAAGAAACCAAACATATTAACCTGCACTCGTTTCTGAAGAAGCGTTAGTTCTTTCAACCATATATCTTATTTCAGGTTCTAATTTTGCCATCTCCCTACTTGAAGTTATCAATTCTTTTTCAATCGTTTGCAAACTTGTTTGTAGATTATTTTTTCCAACTTGAAGAATTTCTTTAGTTTTTTCGATATCCTTTTCTACAGCAACATTTGCCCCCAATTCTACTATTACTTTTTCCTTCTTTTTTATCGTACCCGGGATAAATGTATTAGAACCCAAGGGGAACAGAATATCCTCGCCTTTATTTTTATCCAATTCTTCTAATGAACTAATCGTGGTTCCTATTTCCATTATTTTGTTTAGTACTAGGTCTCTTCTTTTCATCAATGAATTGATTTTATTTTCCAATAGCTGGTACAGTAATAATTTTTCTTGAAACTCCTTTTTATCACTCATTCAAAACACTCTAAATTTATTGAAATGTAACTCTTTAAACCTTTAATCCAAACTCATCTCTTGCTACATCTTTTAATATTCTTATCAAGTTTATCAAGTTTCTTTTTTTGATAGCTATAGCTCCGATTGACCTGAATTTGCTACTTGCTCTTATTAAATGGTCATGTTTTGTTTGGTTTATTCTTATGAACTCATCTTCCTCTGTATATTTTGGTTTAAAGGTATCTATCCAAAGAGTATCGAATTTACCCTGATCTACTCTGCCCACGAATTTACTAGAACCACTTGAATAGAATATTTTTGCTGGACCTTTTTCATCGTAGTTCATTTTCTTTTCAATCAATAACTTATCCAGTATTTTGGTTATAGTATGTCTGTTCAGCTTTAACTGAATAGCTATATCTGTTATTGTCATACCTCTTACACTGTTGTTTAGTACTTCCAATACTTTTTTTGTGTTCTTGGTATCATACTCCACTTCTTTTGTTGTTTCAAACACGTTCATCACAACTTCACCCCAATACTATTTAAATAATATTAATATATAAATGTTGTATATCTAATATATAGACATTAATGAGGTAGAATAAATATGACAACTGTGAGTTTGTTTAAAATAGAACCCCTACCGTCCAAGGATGATATAATAAGATCCTTAAACGATAGAAAGGAAAATGGTTGCTGGCTTAGAGCAAAAGAATCTAAGTATAGAAATGATGAAATAGAAGTAGATATTTGGTATGAAGAAGACGTAGAACTTGGCTTAAAAAGAGCCTTTTCAGACGAAGCATACGAAGTTATCGAATATTTGAGGAGCAATGGGAAAGAAAGAGTTCTGAGAAAAGTTTATTGTTTTATCGACTTCGAATTAGGTATACTAGAGATATACAGAGGAACTGATATTATCACTAATAAAATAAAAGAACTGATAGAAAAACTATTGAATGCTACATTAACGCCAATATCCTTAGATGCAGGACATTTAATGCATATTACAGTAAAATACAGCTCTGAACTAAAGCAAGCTATGTTCAAGTACATTAATGGTTTGTGGTATCATATCATCAGAGGCAGGCATTTAGAAAATAATGGAAAATACAAAGATTTCATTGCAACAAAACCCGATTCCTTGAGATGTATTTCAGTAGTGCCAAAAATAAAATATTTGAATGGCAGTGAATATTCTGTTACGATAAATGGAGACAAAGGAACGATAAAAATGTGGGATGGCATGTTTAAATGGAAACCAAGATTAGAAGTGAGACAGATTGTTAACATAGTGGCAAATGTTTCCAATTTACCTTCTTTTTAAATCTTAATATTTTTATAAAATTGTTTATTCTAAGGATTATTACAGGGTCCATAGTCTATCGGTAGGACATTGCCCTTACAAGGCAGAAAGGCCAGTTCAACTCTGGCTGGACCCATATATCATATTGACTATTTCTTTAGGCAATATTTCTCTATTTTCAGGAGTAACATGAATAATTTTACCATACTTTTTATATTTTTCGACGAGATTTATATGAAGAACCACGATAACAGTTTTTTCTAATTCTAATATTTTATCCATTTTTTCTTTAAATTTTTGAGAAAATAATTCCATAGTTCCTAATTCATCAACGCATATAACATCACATTCTTCCATTGAAAAATCTAATGCATTTAATGCAACTCTTTCAAAATCATTTAGATTAACACGATACTTTCCAACATGTGGACCAGTTTTTTGATTAACACTTGCTAGTATTCCTTCCTCACCAGAATAGATATCTATAATCTTAAATCCGATTCTATCCCCCGTGGTTCGGATCTCTGGAGAAATGAAACCCCCAACTTTCAATTCCTTCTCTTTAAGTGTGTCAATAATTTTCATCAAAACTGTTGATTTACCACTTCTAGGCTTTCCGGTCAAAAAAATCTTCATCCTATCTACTTAAATCTTTTACCATTGATAGATAAATCAGTGACAAAATGTTCTCTAGAGACGAAGAAGAATTTTTTGTAAAAAAAGAGAAAAAAACTGAATATTTTGAAAAAGAAGAAGAAAAAGATAAAATAAGTTCTCTAATGGAAAGAGTTGAGATAATAGCGCAACAAGTCAACATAATATCAAAATATCTATCTACTATTTCTCAAAAAGTCAGTAAAGCTGTTGATGCTTCTGTTGCGTATCAAAGAGACTTAGATGATTTGGATCAAAGGATAAATTTATTGAAATCTAAGCTAGAAGAAATTGAGAATGTTGTTCCTGAAGTTGAACTAGAAAGGAAAACTGGAAGAAGAGCAGGATAGCGATTAATCAGATCGAAGTCTTTTCTCATTTTCCCATGCGCTTACTCCCCCCTTCAACATTTCTACTATACCATTTCCTTTTTCAGTAAGCCTGTACTTAGTCACACCATTTTGTTTATAAGCTTTAACAGAGCCAAATTCAATCTCACTTTCTATATTAACCAAAACAACATCTTTTAGATCCATTTCTTTTCTTTGTAATTGTTTTAATGACAAAGGCCCACAATCGTACAAATGTTGTAAAATTCTTTCATTTGCTAATATTGGATATGTATGCTGATCTAAAAAATACCATTTATCTCTTTCACTTGCAGAACCATGACCTGCAAAATCTTGTCCAACATGTGACATTTCATAAGTCATGAAATGATGGTAGAATTTAAAATATTTAAGATTATAGCGAGGCGTGGATTTGAACCACGGACCTCAGGGTTATGAGCCCTGCGAGCACTCCAGGCTGCTCTACCTCGCTGTTTGTTAAAATTATAATATTTATTTAAAAACTTTACGTTTAACTAAGCTTATAAAGTATTTCCTGCCCCTCGTTTCTTCCCTACTTTCTTTAGTTTTTATCACTCCGATATTTTCTAAATGTATGATATGTTTTCTCAATCCAAATTGACTTATTTGGCCGAACTTTTCTATGTATTTTTTATGGAATTCTGTTGATGTTACTTCTTCTAATTCAGATAATAAATCGACTATATTCTTTTTCACACCAGTCAAATTATCTTTCATTATTTTTAGTTTAACAGGACCAGTTTCATTTAATATTTGTTTTAAATGGCTTACCTTTATTTTATCTGAATTATCTTCTTCAGATGTTCTTGCTGCTTTTCTAAGACATTCTAAACCTATTCTAACATCACCACCTTTGTTTATTGCATGATTTGCACAAAGAAGAATCACACCTTCTTCCATTACACCAGGTCTGAAGGCATACTTACATCTTTCGTGTAAAATATCTTTCATTTCTTGTAAATTGTAGGGTTTGAATTCTATCTCTTCTATGTTTAAACTACTTTTAATTCTAGGTTCTATTTCAGCAAAAATATCGCGATAATTTGATATCATAACCAAAACAACAGGATTGGTTACATACTGATTTAATCTCAATAGATCGTATAAGGCAGATTCATCTTTCTTTACCAACTGATCGACCTCATCCAAGCAAATTACAAACGATTTATTGGTTTTTTTCATTGCTTCTATCAACTTATCCATTATTTCGTCTTTTGAAACACCCCTTCTCTGCGCAAAGAATCCTAATTCTATTACGAGTTTTGTCAAAATGGAAAATGAAGTGTTATAATTCCAAGTGTTTATGTAGATTGTTTTAACTTTTTCTGAGTATTCTTCAAATTTTCTGAAGATGAATTTTGTGGATGCAGTTTTACCTATCCCCGGTACACCAGAGATAAATATGTTTTGAGAAGTTCTACCATAACTCACAGGTGTAATTATTTTTGCTATTCTTTCCATCTGGGTTTCTCGATGCGGTAGAAATTCTGGTAAATATTCTGGAGACAGAATATTTTCATCCTTGAATATCTTAGATTCTTCGAAAAAAACCATACTATACATTACATAAGAAAGAAATAAAAATGTTAGGAAATCAAATGCTTTTTTCAAGTTTTTCTATTATTTCTTTTTTTCCTCTTTCGATAATATAGGGACCCAATCTGGGTCCTTTATCTTGATTTAAAATTATTTTATAGATTAATTGGAAGAATTTTACAGGCTTTATTCCACTTTTTTTTGCAATTTCAAAAATCTGATATTGCAATTTTTCCCCATCATCTTCTTTTTTAATCGTTTCTATCAATTCAGTTATCACTTTCTTTTCTTTATCAGAAACTTTGAATTCAATCATTTTCTCTCTACTAAATTTATCATACCATTTTTTAGCCAATTCTAACCTATCTTTAATCTCTTTTTCTAAATTAGGATTAACAACTTTCAAATGACCAAATTCTCTCAACTTATCAATCGTGAAATTCATCTGTTTTTCTTCTGGCAATATTTTAGCAATCTCTACAAATACAGAGAAAGGTGCAATATGTTCATATTTTTTAGGTAGAGGTTTGATTTGAATTGACTCAAACAATCTCTTTGAATTTATTAAATCTCTTTCACTCTCAATTTTTTTTACTCCATAATAAATTTTTTCTAATTCATCATACTCATCCGTCATATTTGAAATATCAATCCATCTGAAGTTTCTTTCTCTCATCGGGTCTTTCAGAAATAACAAACGCAAAAGTTCTGGTGTAGCAACTTCAAGCCATTCATATGGATAGACAACATTTCCCAAAGAAGCAGACATTTTTTTGCCATTTATAGTAAGATGTTCGTAGAAAATTGGTACAGGCATTGGGAATTTCAATATTCTTTCTAAAATTTCACCATTAACCCAGAATGCACTACCAGGTACTTGATACTCTTTTCCGGCACCTTCACTACAAACTTTCCATCTAGCCCATTGTGCAGCCCATTCGCTCTTCCACATTAATTTACCATTTCCTTTTAATGGGTTGTTTTCACCTTCATAACCACAACCTTTAGCAACATTTTTTTCAAACGAATAATCTTCACATTTATAGAAAACCTTTCCATCCTCAAACTTTATAACTCTTGGAGTTATTATTTTGCCACAATTTTCACAAATAGGTTTCCAAGGGCTCCATACTTTAGAAAGCTTAGTTTTTCTGTACTTGTTTTGTATTTTTATGATTTCATCAACATTCTTCAAAAGAATTTTTATATATTTTGTGAAATTTCCTTTCTTATATTCTTCTCGCATCGAGAATTTTTTCATATTACTCAAAACAAATTCATCTAAAACTTTGAAGTATTCTGAGGCATGATGTTCTGCATAAGATTTATGACAACCATTTGGATCAGGTATGTCAGTTACTGGCATTCCTATATAATCAATATAATTTTTTGATACTCCTTCTGGAACCCTTCTTAATGGGTCCATATCTTCTGCGACCCAAATCAATTGAGTTCTAACTCCCATATCCTTCAAACTTCTATGGACAGCTTCACTTCTGATAGTATCACTCAATCTTCCGATATGCAAAACCCCTGATAAAGAGGCTGAAGTTTTTACAATGTAATTATTAAGCTTTGGTATAGGATTATTAGTAAAGTGAAATTTTTTTCTTTCGATTATCTCTCTTGCTATCTTATCAGTCCAGAACTCATACTTCTTAACTTTCATATAATCACTTATTCATTCCCAAAAATATCTAACTTTTTTACGGTTAAACCCAAAAAATTTTATAAGAATTAAACCAGTAATCAATCCACCTACATGACCAAAATACGCTATACCTCCTAATTGCGGTGCCATTAAACTTGCAACACCGAAAATTAGTTGCGAAAGCCCATAAACTATAACAAAAACTATTGCAGGCATTGGTAAAAAGAATTGCACATAAATTATATCTTTAGGATACATTACCCCATAAGCTGTGAGTACACCAAATATTGCACCAGAAGCACCAACCATCGGAATATCGCTTATACCTGTGATTAGCATATAAAACAGAGCAGAACCAATACCGCAAATTATATAATAAACTAAGAATTTTTTCTTTCCCATCGTATATTCAATTTTTGGTCCGAAAATTAACAAACCAAACATATTGAAAAATAAATGTAATACGCTTGAATGGACAAACATATAAGTAAAAACTTGCCACACATAGCCTTGAGTAAAAAAATTTTGTGAATTTAGACCGAATAAATCTGTTATAATATCACCATAAGAATTCTTTATCAAATCGATATTAGAAAGGGGGATATCTATAACAAAAACGGCAATATTTATGATTATCAACCAAAGTGTGTAATTCAATTTCAATATTATCACTTAACTGAATATATGGTTTTTAATTTAAAAAGTGGACCGGGCGCGATTTGAACACGCGACCACTGGTTTTTACGCTCAGATGCCTTATAAGACCAGCGCTTTCTATTGCGAAAGCATCTACCAGGCTGAGCTACCGGTCCATCTTAAAACTATCTACTAACAATATATTTGAAGATGATATAGTTAAAAAACTAATTTATCTTACTAACGAGTATACCCACAAACACACTATTTTATAAACTTATTCATTTTCATATAATTAAGATAAAAATGTTCGATAAAGATTTTCTCGTTAAAAGATTGGCAGACACTTTACTTAAAAATGAGTTTCAACTTTTCGTTACTCAAGGCTGCTTTGACATTGCCGCTAGAAAAGATTTCTTGATGTTGATAAAAACACTAACGAATATAGATGGTTTAGTAGAAGAACATGCTCAAAGTTTGAAAGCTATTTCCTATTTTGCATCAGGCTATCCATTAGTTGTATCAGAAAAAACTAATCGGGGGGAATTGAACGATGATGTAATATATTCAAGATTCCAACTACCTGTTGTTACTCCTGAGATGTTTGATAACATGATAGAAGAAGAAATAATTCCAGAAGTTAAGGCAATAAAAGGAAAACACATCGTTGTCATAAATACGAGTTATCTGAAGAAAAAAAGAGAAGAGTTAAACATGAGTCTTGAAAAATTATCCAGAGAAATTGGAATTTCTAAGAAAGCTTTATATGAAATAGAAAATCAGAGAGTTAACCCAACTGTTGATACTGTTAGAAGATTAGAAAAATTACTTGACATTAATCTTAAAATTTCATATAAAATGGAAAAAGTTGAAAGGACTTATATTGAACCGAAGAATGAATTCCAGAAAAAAGTTTCTTTAGAATTTTCTCGTCTAGGTGTTGATAATTCTGCTGTTTCTTCTGCAAGTTTTGAAATAATAGGCAAGGATAAGGTCTCCTTGATAACAGGACTTTCTAATAACACTTTCAAGATAAAAAAAGTTGTTTCTCAAGTTAAAGGACTCTCTTCTGTATTTTTTTCTCAAAAAATGTTTGTAGTAAAGAAAAGCAACGAGCAGACAATAGATGGAGTACCAATTATTCTTGAGAGTGAGTTACCTGAGTTAGAAAATTCAAAGGAATTGAATAAGTTGATTAAAGAAAAGAGTGAATAAACAATTAAGGTAATTTCTGAACCAAAAATTTATTTATATTAAAATTCTGATTAAATCTATGGTTTGTTACATCGTACCTACGATAGCAACTTTAATCGAGTTTATTAGAAGTAGACATAAAAAAGATCAACGAAACCATTGGCTTAACTTGATGTTTCTTGGAGGTGCACTCTTTGGAATAATTGACCATCTATGGAACGGCGAGTTATTTCTTATTAGCACGAATTGGGTAATGGACTTATCTTTGGGTTTCGTTATCACAGGTGGAATAATTGGAAGTTGGGGGGTAATAAACTCAACACCAAAGATAATTGACTCGATACGTCATATTAGCTATCGATTAGGCATTTTGAAGTAGTATTAATTTACGATAATAGAACTGGTTTAGAGTGCCCTAAATATGACATTGTCAATACCCCGCTAAAGAATACACCTGAATTTTTGAAAATTTTCGAAAAATAAACAGATGACGTTACCCAACAATCTATTTCAGATGGTGTTATTTAGGCAAAAGATATTTAACGTTATATTAACAATAATATAACGTTGATTTAACGTATGTATGTTCACAAAGGTAAACGCAAATTTTTTGTCACAATCAGGGAAGTTAGGGAAGACAATGCTCTTGGTGAATCTGAATCCTTTAGCGTATATGAATCAGATATAAAAATGTCAAGAGAAGAATTATCCGAATATTTAATCAATGCTATAAACAAGACACATAAAGGTGAAAAGTTATGAAAGTTGTAGGAGAGAACACAGATTTTATCTGGGTTATTGTAATAGCATTAGTTGTAAGTTTTGTTCTGTATATGAATTTTGATTATTTTTACTCTGTATATCAAAGTCAAAGACTTAACGATATTATTACCAGTTTTATAGGATTGCTTTTTGGTATGCTATTAACGGCTTATTCAATACTTTTTGGTCTTATACCAGCACTTAACAAAAGTTTTTTAAAAACTACAAGTTTCTCTTTAACGAATTTTAGGTTTTTCTTAGCAATTTTTATTTCATTGATTATATTTCTTGTATCACTCGTAATATATTTCGTAGGGGGGGTTATTGGGGAAGTTTTGATATTTATCCAAATTATTTTGACTGTATTTTTGATATTGTTGAGTTTTCTACTAGCAATATCCCTTTATTTTATTTTTAAAATTGCAAAAGTTAGGTAATTTCTTCAAGACTGGATTTTAATATAGGAATTTTATCATTGTATAAATTAATTGTTTTATTATAGAAATCACTTGTGTCTAAATATCTTCCATTTTTTGAAACGTCCAATTTATACGAAACGAAATTTTCATTAAGTAAATCGTATGCTGAATTTTTTGCTTCGATTTTTAATGATTCAATTGGCAGATTTTCAAATGAATCTTTAAGTTGTTTAGCTACTTCTAGTGTTTTTTCTTTATTTAAAGAGTCTTCTTTTGATTTGCCTTTTCTAGCTATAACTTCAATTGATGCTCTTCTGTTTGAACTAAAGATAGAAAGCATTCTGAGAACATTATAACCAAAAATTCTTTCTAACTCCTCTGGGTTATAATTAGCAATTTTTATTCTAAATGTATTTATTATGTCTTCCCCTTCTAGTTTAGCAAATGTATCTTTATCTATTATAGGTAGAACTTCATTGTCTGTTGTATCAAACCGCTTATCAAGATAAGTTTTTAGGGGATTACAGCAAAGTCTCCATGCTTGGAAATTATATTCTGTTAATAGCAATTTATCAGCCGTATTCATTATGAAATGCGTTATCTCTATAATGTTTTCATTATCTGCTATAGATATGTTCCTTTCAATGCCATCAATTAAATTTATGATAGATGGGGGATCCTCTCTTAGTTTTAAAAATTTGCCACAAACAAAATTATTTCTTATCCTGTCGATAATGAGTAACATAGGATATGAAAAGTCTTTTATAAGATTGTTTCTTGCATTCTCTCTTTTGAAAATGTTAAATAAGTTTTCTGAACTATTTTCAGTTCCACTCAATCTGTATTGAAGGGGGTATATCCTTGCATGTTTTATGTTATTCGTCATTATTTTAAGTTAGTATTTAAAAGTTATAAAATTGCTTTAATCACTATAAATCGTCACATCAACCGTTTTACACATAATAGCCATCAACCTTTATTTACAGAAATGATTTGGAATAGAACAGATGGTTAAGCTTAATTAGGAAAAGTATAAATTTTTAATTTTTAGATAAAATATTATGTCGAAACCTCTTGATGAATTAGCAAAAGAATGGCTTGCCACAGCATTAATAATCATTGTTGGACTTTATGTAATAACAAGTACGATTACAACCTTGTGCCAAACCAATCAGCTTTTTTGTAGTATAGTTTTTGGTGGTGTTCTTTCAACCATAGTTATAGGTGCGATTGCAATACTTAAAAAAATCACTTAGTTGATTGAGTTTAAAGCAATGTTAGAAGAATAAAATATGAATAAGTATTTTGAAGTTGCTCAAATATTTGCCACTCTTACAGGGTTTCTAATAGTGGCATCCTCAATTTTTTTCTCAAATACAAATTCATATTTGCAACAACTTAACAATCCTTCATCCTTTATTTTAAATGCTTCAAAAGATGTGATAACTAATTTTTTTATTTCTACTGCAAACTTAGTTTTTACAAACATTAGTTTAGCACTTTTCTTTTTTGTTCTAAGTATTATTTCGGGTGTTATCACTATTATTTTTACTTATAAGGGTTATAAAAATTCTAATACAATATAAATTCAAATTAACAACCGACTTGTACAATCTGAGAAAACAACCGAATATTAAACAGATGTCTAAATATAAAAACTTAAATACTTGTATACCTACATACACATAATCAAATTTTAATTATGGAGGTGTGGTTATGGCACAATTAGCACAAATAGGAGGTCAACAAGTTTTGATCTTACCTGAAGGCACTTTGAGAACAAGAGGTAGAAGTGCTCAAGAAAATAACATCGCAGCTGCTAAAGCAGTAGCTGATGCTGTCAGAACAACATTAGGTCCTAAAGGAATGGATAAGATGTTAGTTGACAGTATAGGTGACATAGTCATCACAAACGATGGTGTCACGATATTAGAAGAAATGGAAATAGAACATCCAGCCGCTAAGATGATGGTTGAAGTCGCAAAGACACAAAATGAAGAAGTGGGTGATGGTACAACAACAGCTGTAATAATAGCTGGCGAATTATTGAAAAAGGCAGGAGATCTTTTAGAACAAGAAATTCATCCAACAGTAATAATAAGAGGTTTCATCTTAGCTAGAGAAAAGGCATTATCAGCAATGGAAAAAATCTCTAAACCTATTAGTCTAGACGATGTCGATGATTTGAGAAAAATAGCAATGACAAGTATGAGTGGTAAATCTGCTTATGCTTATGGGGAAAAAATGGCAGATTTAGTTGTAAAAGCCATAAGGCAAGTTGCAGAGAAAAAGGATGGCAAAATAGTCGTAGATACAGAGAACATTCAAAGAGAGAAAAAACATGGCGGTTCTTCTGAAGATACAGAATTAATCGATGGTATAGTCATAGATAAAGAAGTCGCTCATCCAGGGATGCCAAAAGTGATAAAGGACGCTAAAATAGCTCTATTAGATGCAGCATTAGAAGTAAAAGAAACAGAAACAGATGCGCAAATCCAAATATCAGATCCTAACAAACTACAAGAATTCATAGAACAGGAAGAAAAAATGTTAAGAACAATGGTTGAAAAAGTAGCAGGATCGGGAGCAAACGTTGTACTTTGTCAAAAAGGAATAGATGATTTAGCTCAACACTATCTTGCAAAAAAAGGAATATTGGCAGATAGAAGAGTGAAGAAATCGGATATGGAAAGATTGGCAAAAGCGACAGGAGCAAGAATTGTTACAAACCTAGATGACTTGAAGAAAGAAGATTTGGGTTATGCAGGGCTTGTAGAAGAAGTAAAGATTGGAGACGAGCAAATGACTTTCATAAGAAAATGCAAGAATCCAAAGGCCGTATCAATACTGGTTAGAGGCGGTACAGAGCATGTTGTCGATGAAATTGATAGAGCTATAGAAGATGCGATAGGAGCATTAGCATCAGCAGTTGAAGTTGGAAAGATTGTTGCCGGAGGTGGAGCGCCTGAAGCAGAAGCGGCTAGAGAATTAAGAAAATATGCAGAAAGTTTCTCAGGAAGAGAACAACTAGCTGTAAATGCATTTGCAGATGCGTTAGAAGTAATACCTAGAAGTTTAGCAGAGAGTGGTGGTTTAGATCCAATCGATACATTAGTGAATTTGAGAGCAGCTCATGAACAGAAAAAAATTGAAAGTGGAGTGAACGTATTGGAATGCAAAATTTCTAATATGTTTGAACTCGGTGTAATAGAGCCATTAAAAGTTAAGACACAAGCGATAAACTCAGCAGTAGACGCAGCTATAATGATACTTAGAATAGATGATATCATTTCAGCATCGAAACTTGGTAAAGGTGGAGGAATGCCTCAAATGCCACCAGGTGGTATGGGAGGAGAGATGCCAGAATATTAATTTGATTGACTAAAATTAAATCATGAATGTAATCTGGTTTTCACTTTTTCTTTTTTTCTCTTTTTGTTGGCTCTATATTCTAAAAAATAGGTTTGCAATATTTTTCCCCAGTTCTAAAAGAATGATAAAAGTTATTCTTGATTTTGCCGATGTAAAGAAAAATGATGTATTCTATGATTTAGGTTCTGGGGATGGCAGAATCCTGAAAGAAGTAGCTAAAAAAGGAATACAAGTAGTTGGCATAGAACATAATTCGTTCTTGAATTTTTTAGCAAGGAAAAAAACTAGAAACATGGAAAATGTTAAGATAATAAAAGGAAACATATTTGACCAAGACTTGAGTAAGGTTACGATAATAGTTACATATCTTTCTCAGACAGTAGTAAAAAAATTACAGAAGAAAATTGAGAAAGAAACAAAGAAAGGAACTAGAATAATAATTGTCGATCATAAATTTCTAAATTGGGAACCTGTAAAAATTAAGAAAGTTTGGTTTATACCCATAAGACTGTATGTGAAATAATTTTGTATAAAAAACTTTTATACCAGATGTTAGTAATTTAAGCAAGAAAATTGAATTAATTAAAAGGTGAATGAATGGATAATCGTCAAGAAGGTGATTATGAATTAATCCCCATGTCTCCTATAAGAAGACTTGAACAAAGAATGGAAAGATTAGAATCATCTCCTGCTTTTGACCAGAAAGAAATATTCAAAGATGTCATGGAAATCATTAAAATGAATCAAATGCTTGTGGACGAGGTAATTAAAGCTAACGATTCATTGAGAATGGAACTTTCAAGATTACCAGGAAAAATTGAAGAATTGATAGTTAACATCAAAGAAATTGTTGATTTTATTAAGAGTTCTGGAGAAGAACAATCATCTGAAGTCACAAAAGAGGCAATGAAGCCTGTCGTGGATAAACTAGACGAGATGGTGAAGATAAACAGAACCATGACTGAAAAGAGTGATTCTATGTTAGAGTTATTGGATGAGATAGGCAATAAATTAAAAAGACCTTCTACTACAACTATGCCGCTTAGACCACTTATGCCTCAAGTTCGTCCTAGTCCCATGGGTCAACCTTTAAGAACGATCAGGCCAATTTAATTTATAGGTTTACAAATTTGGAGGATAAAAAATGAAAGGTATCTCAACGATTATAGCAACTATAATGATGGTAGTCATTACCATTGGATTGGTTTCAGTAGCATATCTATATATGTCGGGATTGATAACAAGCAGGACTACACAAAATATACAACTAGTAGATGCTTTCTGTAGAAACAATAAACTTAATATTTTGATTAAAAACATAGGGACAACAAGTATAAACAGTGGTTCGATAAGTTTTATCGTAAAAGGTTCAGCACAAGCGATGAGTTGTGATACACCAGCAACATTCACAGCTGGCAATTCGACGATGTGCGTTAATACCACAGTTGTTGCAGGACCTGGTCCAAATGAAATCAGAGTGATTGGTCCATCAAACGCAGTCGGCGGTACTGTAAATTGTTAAAGGAGGCAATAAAAAATGAAAGGTATCTCAACGATTATAGCAACTATATTGATGGTAGTCATTACCATAGGATTGGTTTCAGTAGCATACCTATACATGTCAGGATTGATAACAGGAGCCACAGCACAGAACATAGCATTAATGGATGCTTACTGTAGTAGTAACACCATATACACTTTAATTAGGAACGATGGAACAATATCCATAACAATGAATACTGTAAAATTCTATCTAGGTGGGACATCTTACACAGCCAACCCAGCAGCATGTACAGGTGTAAATACTTTAGCTGCCGGAGCCACACTAACTTGCAATGTTGTAGCTGGTTCAATCGGTTTTTACGAATTGAGAGTAGTCGGTCCATCTAATGCAGTTGGTGGAACAGTAGAGTGCAAATAGTTGCTATTTAATTTTCAATGTGAAGGGAAATGAGTAAAGGTATATCGACAATTATAGCCGTCATTCTTCTTTTAATTATTACTATTGCTCTCTCTGGAACCGCCTACATGTTTATTACCAATTTAATGGGTAGTAGGATGGAAAAGGTTGTATCCCTTTTAGATGCAACTTGCAACAATAATGTTTTACTGATTGTTTTAAGAAACGATGGAACTAAGACTATAGCTAGTGCTGATTTAAAAATAATCGTTAATAATGTGGATAGAACTTCATGCTATCCTAATTTGATTCCCATAAACGCTGGTACTTCTATCGCAAGCTCGAACACTACTTGTGGTTTAGGCGGTCTTTCAGGAAGTACAAGCTTATTAGTAGTGTCACCTAGTAATTCTGTTAGAGTAACCATATGGTGTTAGTGTGAAGGGAATTTCTACTATTATAGCGACTATAATACTCCTTATTATCACCATTGGTCTAGCAGGAACTTCCTATCTTTTTGTATCAAACATTTTGAGTGGGAGAATGGCAAAAGTTGTAACAGTTCTTGGAAGTTCATGCAATGGAACACATATCACTTTGGTAATATCAAATGACGGGACTAGTACCATACTACCCACGGATGTAAATGTTTTAATTAATAATCAAGCAGTTGGTACATTTGGCAAAACTATCAATTCGCATGAGTCAGAAGTCAATACATTTTCACCTGTTCAAGTAAATCAACCAAATTCGGTATTAATAATATCACCAAGCAATTCTGTTAAAATAACGGTTTGGTGTTGAGTAAAATGTTAAAAGGGCAAGTACAACTAGTGTCAATCGTAATAATAATAGTCTTGTTACTAGCGGTTATAGCTATGGTTCTACCTTGGGCGATGACAATGATTCAAAAGAAAAAAGATATGAAGACCTTGGATGATGTATACAATTTCTTTCAGAGTATGGATGAAACTATAAGAAATGTTGCAAGAGGTGGTGGTGAAGAATCTTTAACTTTAAAAGTGCCTGGTAAATTCACTATCTATCCTAGCTTATCCAATTCTTATATGAACAATAGCATTGTGTTCGTTTTTGAGAGTCTTGCCTCTAATATAGCTCAATGCGATTCAATACCCTTTGAACAGTGTTGGATACCCCTAAATACCCCGAATA
>Ga0315285_10000017_pt1 | contig 163731 bp, 159 predicted proteins | sample YL17G09_36_MG_FD_203698 | JGI IMG/M metagenome (GOLD analysis project Ga0315285, IMG submission 203698) | Sediment microbial communities from Yellowstone Lake, YNP, Wyoming, USA - YL17G09_36 | ecosystem: Environmental > Aquatic > Freshwater > Lake > Sediment | place: USA: Wyoming | collected... | reverse complement strand
GTCTAAAAGTTCTAAAAACCCTTGAAGACAACCGTCTTCTCCATAAGTACCGTGAATTAAAGGAAAAAATATATCTATTCCGAGTAAGTTTCTCTTTTTTTGCAAGCTGAAGACCTGGCTGCAGTTTTTAGATTTTAAAAGCGCTATTTCTTCCAAAGAAGATTTAAGTTTCCATAATTGGCCTCTGGTATCAACTAGGTCCTCAAAACTACGGGAAAAATACCATTTTCCTTTTTTGTCTATGGCTATTATCACTCTCCGATACTTTTTTTTATCTATATTATTATAAACGTAAAAAGCTGAACGCAAAGACACTTCATGTTCCCCGCTTTTTCCCCCGCAAATAATAGCTATTGTTTTTTTCATTGTTTAATTAAGTATCCTGGCGGAAAATATTTTTAATTATTTGTTTTATTTCTTCTTTTTTAGGCTGAATTTTGGATTTGGGAGGTTTCAGCGACTCTGTTTGCGATAAACTCTTCTCTCTTTCTCTCCTTACCTCTCTAAAACATTCATCGCAATAGACAGGTCTCGCAGGATCAGGTCGAAAAGGCACAATTATTCTTTTTCCGCACTGAGAACATACTGCTTCCCACCCTTCTTTAATTCCAACTTTTGTACTTCCAACCTCCCCTCTTTTTTGACCTGAAGAAAAATCCAATAATTCCCAATGAGCTATTTCTTTCTCAATTTCCTGCCGCGAAACAGAATACTGATCGCGTGAATATTGGATTATTTCCTGGATATAAGATTGCTTTGGCAAACTGGAAGGAGGGATGTTCATTGCTGAAAAACCTTTTGACAAAACGCCATCAATCATTAATTTTATATAAAAATTATAATTAGGAAGATTAATTAAGTCTTCTTCTGTGAACTCCGGAGCAAAATATTTTTCAAGTAATTCTGCGTCTTCAGCTCCTAATCTAAACGAAATCAAAGTTCCTATGTTGCCAAAAATAGAGTCCCTTACCTGTTCATTAAGTTGGGCTATATATTGATGGGCTAAAGCTAAATTCAAACGATATTTTCTGGCCTCGGCAAAAATACTGGCAAATGACTCGGTAGAAAAATTTTGAAATTCATCTACGTATAAATAAAAATCTTTTCTTTCTTCTTCAGGAATATCTATCCGGCTCATTGCCGCTAACTGTATTTTAGTAATCAAAAGGGCGCCCAAAAGACTGGAGTTATCCTCTCCAATCATCCCTTTGGATAAATTAGCCAAAAGAATTTTATTTCCATCTATTATTTCTCTAATATCAATCTTTGATTTTTTTTGACCAATAATGTTTCTAATTAAAGAATTGGAAATAAATTGTCCGACTTTATTCTGGATTGGAGCAATCGCTTCTGTGGCAAAACGAGCATGATAACGAGCAAATTCTCTTTCCCAAAAAGATATTACTATGGGATCTGTTACTTTTTTTATTACTGCTTTACGAAAATCTTCGTCAGAAAGCAAGCGATTCACCGCTAAAAGTGTCGCTCCAGGATATTCCAATAAAGCTAATAATGCGTTATTCAAAATATATTCCATTCTGGCAGACCATACGTCAGGCCAGATTTTTTTAAAAACGCCCATTAATCCCGCTACGACTAAATGGCGATATTCGAATGAAACCTCTTCAATAACATTAAAAGCAATGGGCCATTCAATGTCTCCAGGATTAAAATAAATAACATCTTTTATTCTGTTTTCAGGAATAAAATAAAGAATCCTGTTTATTAGCTCTCCATGAGGGTCAATAACGCCTATGCCTTTACCATTATTAATATCCCGAATAATCATATTTTCCAGCATCGTTGTTTTTCCCACTCCGCTCTTTCCAATAAAATAAATATGTTGACGCCTGTCATTGGTTTTAATCCCAAATCGCTGAAACTCATCTCTAAAATTTGTTATACCAATGTAATTTATATCCTCCATAAAATTAAATTAAAAATAAAATATCAAAGATTAAAAATACAGATTAAAATTAAAAAACATTTTTTATATTTTATCTTTGATTTTTTATTTTTCTTACCCTGTTGGTAGGCTTGCTGGCGGTACTCCTTTTTTACTCAAAACCCTGGTCAAGGGAGGAGTTTTAACTTTTAATGCTGGAAAATGATAAATTGTAGCCAATTCTTCTGTGCTCAAAATCATATTATTTTGTGCCTCTTTCCGCTTTAAAACAGATTTATAAAAATCCATTTTTTTAAAAAACAATCTTCTACTCTGAAAAAATCTTGTTTTAAGAACGGTGGAAGCATCCTTATTAATCTTAAAACCATTAAGGTTTTTTAAATTAAATTGGTTTAGAAAAGCTGTAAACCCTGACATATTGACTTCGTTAAAAACTGCCCTTGGAGCAATGTAAACCATTCTCATCCCTATGTTAAATGATAATTGGGTTATTTTTCCCTCAATTGATTTAATTATATCTTTTTTCCCTGAAGAGAGTAAAGGAGCAGAACCAGCTTCTTTTTCTTCTTTTGTGGGCCAAACCGGGGCTTCAAATACCCCCAACAAAAGATTCCTGAAAAAAGCGCCTATCCAATCCTGCCAGGTAATTTTCTTTTCTTTTTTCCCCAGCATCTCATTAATTTTATTTTCCCCTTCACTTATAAATTCTTTTTCTTCTTTTTCGGAAAGAGGCTTGATAAGAATTTCTAAAATAAACCATTCTGATTTTTGAAGATTAGCAATACTTTCCGCAAAACTGGATATAGGATCAATCCTTTTTTCCTCTTTTAATTCTTCAAAATAAGAATAAGTTTTTATTGGATAATAATTTTCTTTTTCTAAAATAGCCTCCGTTCCCCATAAGTCAAAGTCTTTATTGGGCAAATGGGCCGGGAGGCTTAAAAAATAATCGTCTTGTTCTTTAATTTCTATTTCCGGGTATTGCGCGTAAAATTGCGATTCTACTAAATGTTTATATTCTTTAGGCGCCCGAATAATAAAATGTATTTCCCGATTCATTCCAACTAATTCTAAACTAATATAACCTTTTTCTATAGCGTGAAGACCATTAAATGCTTGCTCTATTGCTTTAGGAGTTTGTAAAATTTCCCGATTAATTTTTGCCTCTAAAATAACCCAATCCTTTATTTCTTCCTTTTCTTTTTTCTTCTTTTCTTTATACCTTCTGTTCAAACTAATAAAAACCTTCCATAAACCGATAAAAAACAACAGCCACCAAAATTCGCGGATAATCTCTCCTAAAAAAGATAAAACAACTCTAAAATAATAAATAAAATTTAAAAAGGGCATTAAACCTCTAATATTTTATAAGAACCTCCTTGTTTCTCGCTTCGCCCCCGTTTAACGGGGCTTCGCTTAAAATAAGACTTGGCTAAGGTATAATGTTTATTCGGTAATTTTGTAAAATGCTCCTTATTGTGAAGATTTAAAATTATTGTATTCTCTTTTGCTATTCTTCGTTTTTTTACTTCATTAATGATTGTTTCCTGCTTCAATGGCTTTCCCGCCTCTTTCAAAATATCTTTAATAACATTTACTATTTTTCCAGGCTTATAACCCCATTCTCTTAAAGCATAAATTCCCCGGCCAATAAGAACAAACCGTGAATCTCTAATTAGTTCATTGTGCACTGTCTGAATGCATACTTTTTTCTGCCAAGAATGAGAAGTCACGCAGGCAGGAATAGATACTTCATTACATTCATTAAGGAGCTTGGTAATGTCAGAAAAATGCAATGGCTTTTTAGAATGCTTTATTACCAAATACGCTCTATCTCGAGCGCCAGATGGATTTATCTCTACCCAATCAAATAAACCATATTCACCAAAAGGATTCATCCCAATCCTTAGGGATATTTGCAAATAGGTTTTTAATTCTTCTTTATCAATTTTGGAAGAAAGATTCTTCTTGGCCCAGGATAATATTTCATTCAGTAAACAAGGAGACCGTTTCTTTTCAAGATATTTTTCTATGGCTTTAATATTTTTATAAATTTTATCTTTGGAAATATTTGAGAAATGCCAAAAACTATGATATTGATCATCTTCTTCTTCAAATACAAAATTTGAATTTAACAACAATAAAAACTTAATAACTGATAAGTTTTCATCATTATTAAATCGCTTATCTATTTTTTTGAGAAATTCTTCATTTTCCCCTACTCCTCCGCTTTCTTTTAAAGCCTGTTCAGCTTGTTTCATAAAAACATCAGCCATCTCTTCAAGAGGCTGTTTTTTAATGGTTTTTAAAGCCATTTCTATAATTTGCCTGATTCTTTCTCTTGTAACTTTATAATCCTGACCAACCGCTTCTAATGTTCTTGGTTGATTATTATCTAATCCAAACCTCTTCTTGACAATATCTTGCGTCCGGGAAGGTAAAACTGCAATGATTTTAAGAGCTAATTGATATGGGCTCTCTTTGCTTAAATTAAAATTATTTGTACTCATATTAATATTAATTAAATTAAAGCAAGAAATAAACAAAAAGTCAATATCAAATAAGCCTAAGATTGCTCTCGCTTCAATGACCAATCATATAATAAAGGCGCGGCAAGGCAAATAGAAGAATAAGTGCCTACTATTAAACCGCCGATCATTGCAGTAACTAATATTTTTATAGAAATAGGACCAAGAAAATACAAGGTTATTAAAGGAAAAGCGGTGGTGAGAGACGTGTTTAAAGAACGTAAAAGCGTTTGATTGATGCTTAAATTTATAATTTTGCTTAAACTCTGTTTTATTTCTAAACGTAAATTTTGCCTTACTCTGTCAAAAACCACTATCGTATCATGGACCGAATAGCCGACTACCACCAATAAAGCCACCAAAAAATCCGAATTTACTTCCCATCCTTTTAATTTTCCTAATAAAGAAAACAACCCGATAATAAACATCGCGTCATGCATCAACGCTAAAACCGCTAAAATCCCATAGCGATAAGGCGGAATCCGAAAAGAGGAATGGCGAAAAGCATACCAAAGATACGCCAAAATTCCTGAAAACACTAAAATAACCGCCCAAACAGATTTAGATTTTAATTCCCTGCCAATTGAAGGACCAATGGAGTCAAATCTTTTTTCTTCAAACGAAGGAATAATTTTTTTTAATTCTCCAAATAACTGGATATGTCGTTCTTCGGAAATATTGGAAAAACGGAGAATTAAACTATTCCCCCCTGTGGTCTGAACGTTAATCTGCCCCAAACCTTCATTTCCTAAATAGTTTGTGATTTTTTCTACCTCTTGTTGATTTGTAATGTTAAAAGCCGTTATTTCCCAAAGAGAACCTCCAGTAAAATCAATTCCCCATCTGAAACCAAAAATAATTATCGCTAAAATAGAGATAATAACCATTGAGCCAGAAAGAAGATAAAATATTTTTCTTGTTTTAATAAAATCCATAATATTAATTCAAAATGTAAATATCAAAGATTAAAATGACACAGAGGGTCATCCCGAGCGAAACGAGGGATCTCTCAACTTGTTTGAGATACCTTAAGGTATCTGAGACAAGCTCAGGGATCCTTCACGGAGTTTACACTGAGCAGTTCGGCCCTGAGGGCTTCGAGTGAGCCTCAGCCGAACTCCTCACTGCCGAAGGGCGAAGCGAATGTGTTCAGGATGACAATTCATTTTTAAACTTTGCATTGTCATTTTGCATTTTGATGGTTCGGCTTTGCCCCGTTAAACGGGGCTTTGCTCACCATGGCTTCGACTGAGCTCAGCCGAATGTCCAATCCTAAGTTGAGTCGAAGGATTGATTTTTGATTTTTGAATTATTAAGGTAGATTGCTTCTAAAAATAATTTAGTAATAAAAATTGCTGTCAATAAACCAACACCAACGCCAATTGCCAAAGTCAAAGCAAATCCTCTAATCATGCTTGAGGTAAAATAGTAAAGGATTATCGCGGAAATAATTGTGGCAATATTAGAATCGCGGATAGCCGGCCAAGATTTAATAAAACCATCTTCTAATGCTGGTCCCATAGATCTGCCTAATTTTTTTTCTTCTTTAGTATGTTCAAAAATTAAAATATTAGCATCCACGGTCATTCCAATGGATAAAATAAAACCAGTAATACCGGCTAAGGTGAGGGTTACCGGTAAAGCTTTAAAAATACTCAAAACTAAAATAACGTAAATTATCAAAGAAAGAGAAGCTAAAAATCCCGGGAAGCGATAAATTAAAATCATAAACATAATTACCAGAACAAAGCCCCAAAAACCAGCTTGGGTAATTTTCTGGATTGATTCTTCTCCCAAAATAGCTCCGATGGATTGTTGGGAAACTAAACTAACAGGAACCGGCAAAGCGCCCTGATTTAACCTTATTACTAATTCTTTTGCTTCTGATAAAGTAAATTTTCCGGAAATCTGGGCTCTACCTGAAGGAATTTCTTCTTGCACCACAGGAACGCTGATAGGATAACCATCTAAATAAATAGCTAATGGTTTTCCTATGTTTTGTTTTGTCAAAACGGCAAAAATTTTTGCCCCTTCAGGGTTAAACTGAAGATTAATTATTGGCAAAGAGGTATTCTGTTTAAATCCTAATTCTGCTCTTTCTAAATATTTTCCCGTTAAAGATGTTTGCTTGAAATATGGATCTATACTTTCGTCTTGTAATTCTAATATCTTTTTTGACTCTTCTTCAGTGCGAGCTTCTTTAAATTCCAGATAAGGAGTCTCGCCTATCATTTTGATAGCTTCTTTAATCTCTTTAATGCCTGCCAATTCTACTATTAAACGCCGCTCTTCTCCGCTTCTGTCTATTGTCACTCGCGGTTCTCTGATTCCAGAATAGTTTATTCGCCTTTCTATCACGTCTCTTAAACCGGTCATTGCAGAAGAATAATCAGAAACTTCAATATTGCTCAAATCAGCTTTGTAAACCAAAAGCGTCCCGCCAGAAACATCCAAACCAAGACTAAAACTTTTATTGAAAAAATGAGGAAATTGAAATCCCCTTGCCTTCAATCCGTCAGGATAAACAAAAGCCCCCAGTAAAATGGTGCCTATAAGAATACTGATAATGATTAATGATTTTTTATAATCCATTTCTTAATTCCTTACAATCCTATCAAAAATTACTATTTACTGCAAATAATTAATATATCGACGTCTGACGTCGATATATTATGGTTTATCTATTTTTGTTTTTTTATATTTTTAATCTTCTCAGCAATTAATTCTTCCGATTCCCTGATGGCTTTTTTCAGATTTTCATTAATTTTTCCTTCCCTCTCTGACAAAACATCATTACCGTCAATCTTAGCTACCTGCTTACTAACTTCTCTTATCAAACTATCAAAGCCTTCATAAACACTCTCCTCGGTTTTAATGGCTTCTTCTCTTAACTTCTTTCGTAATAATTTAGTCCTCCAATAATATAACCAAACCACTATAACCAGAATAATCAGGCTAATAAAAATCAAAATAATAATGTCGCGAGACACCAATGTCTTGCCAAAAATAATTGAAGCTATGCTTTTGATTAATCCTTCTGACCTCTCAGTAATAACCAGCGGTTCCAATGGCTCTAATGGCTCTGAAGGAGTGCTACTAATTTGTAAACGAAAATAAGCAACCTCACCCCAGCCATATTTATTTTTAAACTGCGCGGAAAAATACCAGACACCTTCTCCTAAATTAGTTATTGTTTTAGAAGAAACAGCCGGACTATAAATTATTGTAGGCAAATTTTTGGGGTCTTTACTTATGCGAAGGCGAACATCGGTAATATCATCGGTTAATTTCCAAGAAAATTTAGCTGTTGTAGAACTATACCATTTATCAGAATCAGGATGCGTCTCAGAAGAAATGACAGGAGCCGCAGGTGTGACTCCAGAAACAATGGATTCTTCTTTAGTGGTTGTTGGAGATGTAACGGGTGTGCTTATAGTAAAATTAGCGCTTCCCAAACCTGTCAAAATATTTGTGGCTTGCTCACCGGCTAAAATTGACCCTGAAGAAAAAATAATAGCCGCTGTTCCAGCTGTTTTTGTTTTGAAAGTAATGTTGATAACTTTTCCGCCACTTCCAATAAATCCAGGGTTTAACACAATGCCCTCAAAATTTATTGTGCCGGTAATATTGGAAAAAGATGGCTCTTGAACCCAGAGACTAAAAATTGAACCATCTTTTGAAATGGAAATAACTTCTAATTTATTCTGGTCAAAAGAAATAATTCCTGAAGCCGCATTCATTGCCTGTTCAGAACTGGAAACATAAATAGAAGCAGTAAGAGTTTTTCCAACACTATAAGAACCAGAAGAAGGCGAAAAATACAGCGAAGCCGCGCTTGCCACAAGCGGCAACAGCGCTAAACCAACGCCAAGGAAAAACGCTAAACCGACGCGAAATTTTTGCGTCTGTTTCGCGTAGCATTTCGCGTCTATTTCGCGATTCACAATTAATGTTTTCTTCTCAAAATTCTCCATACTACATAGATAATGATTATCCCCATTACTATAATACCCCAAAGCCAATAATTTTTATACCATTTGATTTGTATTTGAGGATATAAAGTCGCTATCCTTTCGTTCCCTGCTTTATCTACTGCTTTAACCTCAATAGTTTTATTCAAATCACTTTCCTTTAAAGGATAAGGGCTTTCACCTTTTTCAAAATTACCTACTGGTACAAGTTGTCCAAATAAAGTTTCTTTTAAAGTTTGAATTTCATAACGATCAATGCCTGATTGTTTATCCTGAACGTTAAAAACTAAGAAATATTTATCATCTATTTTTACAATTTCTGGTTTAAATTCTTCTGGCGGAATTTTATCTTCTTCTTTAATTTTTTCCCAATCATTTAAAGGATTAAAGACTACTTCTTGAGAGCTAATTTTAATTTCTACAGGAACTAAAGTTAAATTAGCTTTTGTTCCTTTTCCATCATTTAAAAGAACTTGAGAAGTATTAAGAAAATTAATAATCGTGTTTTCTTTTTCAAATTTTTTAACTTTAAAAATAGCCCTTCCCAAAAGATTGCTTTTTCCCGGATCGCCGGGTAATCTTCCGCTATAGCCACCGGGAATAATACCACTAAAAGAAATTATTCCTTTTTCTTGATTAATCTCCAGTTTTTTAATAAAAGTTAAAATTGAATTAGCCGTACTAAAATCAACTGCCTCTAAAGCGTCTTTTGGAAAACTCACATAAACTTCTACGGCATTGATATTCTCTGGAGGTATAACATTTAAACGAATATCAACGCTAAAAGTTTCGTTAGGAGCGTATTCTGGCCGAGAAGATTCTAAATAAAGCTCTGCTGCTCCTGCTATCGCAGGCAAAAGCAGAGGGACGCTAATAACAAACAGAATAACGCAGAATTTAATTGTATTTTTTACGTGCTTTGTCATATATCCATCTTTTAATTTGAAGTTTTGAACTACCAAAATTTACTAATAACGCTAATTTATAATTTGTTCCTTTTAAATAATGCCAAATTTGTTTTTCTTCTAACATAGTGATCCGTGGTAATACTTTTAGCTCCAGTAATATTTGATTATTTATTACAAAATCTGGTTTATATATTCCTATTTTTTCTTCTCCATAAATAATATTTATTTGTTTTTGTGATTCAAAGGGAATACCTCTATTTGTAAACTCAATCTTTAATGCTTTTTGATAAACTGATTCTTTGAAAGCAGGTCCTAATTTTTTCCAAACCTCGAAAATTGCCCCTCTTACTTTATATGTTAATTCTGAATAGAGAAAATCATTCATCATATTTACCCCCGTTTTCTGCTTGTTATCAGCGATATTCTGCATGCTATCAGCGTCATTCTGCTTCTACCTCTTAGCCGGTCCAGAAGTAGGCCATTATGCTAAAATCCACCAAAGTTACTTTTCCATCATTGTTTAAATCAACTGTTGAAGGCGGTGATAATCTATTATACCAATAAGCAGCAATGGAAAAATCAATCAGATTTACTCTTTTATCATTGTTCAAATCAGCTTTAACAATTTTTGCTATCAGCTCTTTTAACACAGTTTTTATTCCTACTTTAAAGCTGACTGCTTTTGACAAAGGACTGATTTCTTCTTCTAAAGTTGCCCTTGATTTGGCTAAATGATCTCCTGTGTCTAATTGTACAGTATCTAAATTATAAAGATAAGCGCCTATTTTGTCTGCTTTTGTTTTCCCATACATTTCTTCTTCAGAATTAATGATAACTGTAATATCAGAATTCGGTATGGCTTGACCAAAAATTTTAATTATTTCCCCTTTTTTAACTTCTGATTTATCAACATCAATGGTCGGAGAAATAAAAATACCAGTGACATTTGTAATAACGCCACTGGAAACGCTTAAAGGAAAAGTTAAAAGCGAAGACCTATTACCTTTATCATCTTCACTATAAACCGAGAAAATATAACTACCAGCAGTAATATTTGTTAAACTTATTTGAAAATTAGCATCAGCGCCGCTAATCGTGGTCGCCACTATTTGCGCGTCTTTTAATAAAGTCACGGTGCTTTTAGGATAAGCCCGACCAGAAAAAATAACTTTTGTTTCTGAAGGAGGAGTGTAACCGCCTCCTCCACCGCCACCTCCCCTTCCGCCAAGGGTAGTGGTTGTTGTAGTAGCAACTATTTCTACCTTGACCGAGCTTGTAATTGATTCAGAAAATACTTTGTCAGAAAAAAAATAAAAATTGAAAAAGACGCTAAAAATTAAAACAATAACTAAAAAATTTCTTGAGTTTTGAAAAAATATCATATAACTCTCTCATTTTACTCTATTTATTCTTGAATTTCTTTATCACTTGAATTGCTTCAAAAATTATTAATGCCAGTATTAATCCTAAGCCACCAAAGATAATTGCTTTATCCTTGAATCCCAAATCAAAGATATTGGCTCCTTTATAGCCTTGAATTGTGCCTTTAGGCATAATGCTTAAATGAAGTTCTCCCTCGCCTCCTTGAGCAATTTCGTTATTTTTATAAACTTTGTAATGAGCGTAATAACTGCCAGGCGTAAGTTTTGTTAAAAAGCTGGCTAAAACAACATTGTTTTCAAAAGGTTTAACCGAGCCAATTTTACTGGCTTCAACTGTTTCTAAAAGATTAACTTTATTACTATCATAAATATCTAAAGCTATCTTAGTTGGTCGGCATTTTATATTGCCCAAATTTTCGATTCGCATCTGGAAAACTAATTTTGTCGGGAAGAAGAATATCCATTTCTTATAGCCTTCTTCAGCATCAAAAGGCGTTACGCCTCGGACAATAAAATTAAAAATTTTTTGTTGGGAAACATTTAAATCAACATCAATTTGGGCGCCTAAAGCAATAGTAACCGTACCTTTTTGAAGCGGTTCTAAAGACGAAGTTTTAATTCTAATGCTTCCTTTATAAGCGCCATAAACTGCTTGTTTTGGCACCTGGACTCTAATAATAATCGGCACTTGTTTTTCTCCTTTGGGTAAAATAAATTCATTGCCTTTATCAATAGAAATCCAATCACTGGCACCAGGAACATTAATGGTAATTTCCGCTTTTAAATCCTCTATGGGATCTCCTCTGACAATAGTAATCTTTTTTTCGTAAACAGAACCTCGAGCTAAACTATCATTGGAAACATAGGGTGGAGAAATACCAAAACCAGCCAAAGCAAAGTTTGTTGAAATCAAAATAAGCAAACAAAGACTCAGGAACCAAATGCCCTTTTTGAACATAAATAATACCCACTAGAAACTATTAGGAACCATAAGTTTCATTATCAACTTTGCCCTCAATGGTATTCTGACCTGTATAAGTGCCTACAGCTTGGCCTGTTGGTACTCGCAAGTACCAATAAGTATCTTTAGTGGCAGGCGAGCCAGTAACTGTGGTTTTAGAACAATTAAGTTCGGATTCAGCTGGTGAATAAGCCAAAGCTGTAGCGCCAGCGCCTTCCCATCCAAGAGCTGAAGTCAAATTATACTTTTGTTGTCCTATCCCTATATAAGCTCCCGAACAAGTAGGATAGTCAGTAACACACATTCCTTTACTAGCAGCATTTCCGCCTGAAAGATTATCATCTAATCCAACATTACCAGTCGCTATAACAGTGGTGGTTTTTTCTAAGCTGTCAGCATTGGGAGAAACTGAACCATAAGCTAAAGTTGTAGAAGCTAAGTCATAAGACATAAATTTATCCATTTCATTGCTATAAGTTGTGGAATCAGTAAGTGTGCTGGTAGCTGTATCATCATCAGTTGCTTTAGCAGCTGCTACCCAGTTATAAGCTACTTTAGGAGTACTGGTCGCTGTTGGATCAGTATGATATTGCAAAGGAAATGTGCAAGCCCAACCAACACTAGTATCTGTATTTCCAGTGCAACTATCAACTGTTGATGAAGCGGCGCAAACAGGGTTCCAATCAGAGGCATCGGGATAACAATTGTTAGCATCATAAGTGCTGGATGCAACACAATTTGCTTGAGTTATTTCTGACATTCTGACATTAATTAAAGCTGAGGTGATTTCATCAGCTGAGGAAGTAGTCAAGCAGCTATTATCGTCTGCAACAATAAAGGTTACTTTAAAACCAGAAGTTTCAGCTTGCTCGCTGTTCAATTCTAAGTATCCGCTACCATCTGTATCTAATAAGTTGATGGAAGAAGCACTAATAGAAGGAGAGCTATTAGTAACTGTTGGTGAAGAATTAGTTCCTTCGGCTGTATCTACAGAGACAAAACTATGGCTATCTAATACATAACCATAAGCAGCATAATCGCCATCTGGTCTCGGAGTGGTTTCATTACAAGTTGGATCACCATCAGCATCGGCAATGGATGAACACCAAGTTCCTCCTACTCCACAGACAGTTCCTGTAAAATCAGCTAATTTACAAACATATAAACTTATAGTATCTGATCCTCCTGAATCAGGATCAGAAGCAGTCGTTGACCAGGTAATAGTAGTAGCAGGTCCCTTAGGTCCATCATCTGCAAAAACAGTAAATGCCGGGCTATGATTGACATGAAAGGGAGGACCAATATCAGCCTCTGTTTTGTGAGATTCAGCAGAACAACCTACTGAATCGCAAGCAAAACCATACCAAGCTACAGTTTCATTATCGCCCACTAAAGCAGTACGAGAACAAGTGGCTTCAGCAGTAGAACTGGCAAAATCAGAAGTACAAAAAGTCGTAGTATCACAACTTGTTGCAGTAACGGTATTACTAGAACAAATCAATAATTTCCAATCATCACTATTAGCATCGCTTGCTTTGGCTTTGAAAGTTACATCCAAACCAACATTAGTGGGAGTAGAAGTGGCTGAAGCTGGGTCTTCGTGAGGTTCAAAAGTACTAGTAAAAGCCGGGACAGTGTTTCCTACTTCTACTGAAGTCGTGGCATCATCTGCTTCAACTATTAATTTTTTAAGGCCACCTCCTGTGATTAAAATGGCAAAAATTAAAAATAGAGGCAAAATTTTGTTTTTCATATTATTTATTTTGTTAAATTTTTTTATATAATTTTAAATTTATATGGATGTCATTCTGAGTTCCGATTTATCGGAACGAAGAATCTCGCAACTTGTTTGCGATCTTGCATTCGCAAGAGATCCTTCGCTTCGCTCAGGATGACAGCTTCGCTGTCAATTCTTAATTTTATTCTCTTTATTTTATTACATTTAAAATATCAAGTCAAGCCCAACACCAAACATCTTTTATTTTTTGACCTAAGCTATATTTATATTCTCTGGAAAAATTATGAACTTCCTTATAAACCCTAATCATTAAATCATAGGATTTTTGAAAAATTGTTAAATGATCATATTTTGCCATAGAAAAACTAAAAATTTTCACCGAACAAAATTATCAAATCATCAAATACTATCAGGGACGAACTACCACTCGAAAAGATAAGTAACCGCTAGTATTGCTAGTGTAGAAGTAACTCTGACTGCTACAACTATCGCCGCCGAGTACCCGGGCATAAGTGTCCCAATTACCACCACCGCTGTTGCCACAAGCAGCTGCCCAAGAATAATTAGTATCACCATCATCACAAAGTTTTCGATTCAAATAGAAGTTATTTGTACAATCCAAAGGAGTATCATAACCACTGTTCTGGGAGCAGGCATCCCAATAATCATTATCTGTTTGGAGTGTACCAGCATTAGTAGCTAAATAAGGGAGGGCTGATTTACCTGAAGCGCCGGCCCAGGTTCTCAGCCAAGTATTGGTTGTGCCCCAATCAATACATGATGCTCCACAATCAGATAAATCTTTGGTACCATCTATACAATCAGAAATGGCTAAGGCTGAGATGTATGCATAACCGCTTGAAGCATTGTGACTGGAAGTAATAGTGATGCTGTTAATTTCTGAAGCAATTTTATACCATTCACCAGCAGCTGCTGCTGTCATCCTTGTTTGTAAATCATATGTTCCTAAAGAAGTGCAAATATATGAACCAGTTGAAGTTGAAACATTTCCCACTCCTTTGTTCCAGGAAACTGAATCAGCCAAGGTTTTTGACCAGCAACCTGTTCTGCCATTAGTAGTATACCAATGCCAGCCAGAAAGAGCATTACAAGTAGTTTCGTCTAGAATCCATTCGCCACCAATTGCGGTTATGGCTTCAAAGGTGTTTGTTCCCTGATAAGGTCCACCTGAAGGCATTGGTGAAGGAACGCTCAATCCCCAATAAAAAATATCTGACGAATTTGATGGCGATTGGGTGGGTTTTGGCAAATCAGCATCCACATCATCATAACTCGGCGATTCTTTAAGGTCATTGCCAGCACCATAAGCAAAGAGGGATAAACTGTATTCTTGATTGGCTGTGTCAATAGTATTTCCGTTCGAAGTCATATCAGCGCCGTAAAGCCGAACATCAATGGCCGCATTGCCAGTATTTGTCACTGTTATTTGTTGATTTGTCGAGGTGGTATTTTGTCCGGGATCTAATGTTCCATAGTTAATTGTCGTTGTCGCAGTAATATTCAGAGCCCGTAAAGTATTCACATCAGGCGCATCAGCTGGACTAGTAGTTGAATGTGATAAACTACCGTCAGTTGCTTCAACCCAAGCTCTCCAATATTCAGCGCTCCCATCAGTCGGGTCAGCGTGAAATTGCATATCAATGGGACAGGTATAAGTGGCGTTATTTCCCTCACAAGAAGTTGGCGAACAAGAAGCACTGTAACAATTATTGGCATTGTCGGCGCAAGTTGATGTGGCAGAAACGCTGGAACGATAAATTTTTGCCAAAACATTGGTGATGGTGTTACAACCTGAAGAATCAGAAATATCAGCAGTGGCAGAAGTAGATGTGGTAGTATTTTCTATCAAATTAATATTTACTTGATTATTTAATTTCACATTAGAAACAACTGGTGCTTCATTAGAAGTAAGTGTTGTTTCTGGATAACGAGTATAAGTAAAATTAGTAATAGAACCGGCATTAGTAATTCTAAAACAATAAGTACCAGAAGAAGTACTTGGTTTGATAGAAAATTCCATTTCCATAAAATCTTCATAAGATAAAGTAGTAGTTGCTACCTGAGAATAAATATCTTTGACAGCTAAGTTTGAGGCTTTAAAAGTTGGATTGGCGTTACTTACTCCTCCGGTTGAAGTAGCAATATCATTTGTATTATTGCCATCAGTTAAATTACCAGTATTATACATATCCCAGTCGCCGCCAATTGCACCAACATCAACCCAAGAACTAATGGCTAAACAAGTAGTTGATTTTAAGCCATATTCTAAGCGAAATTGGACATTTTCTGCTGCTGCTCCGCCTTCATTAGAAATCTCTATCCTTATTCTCTTATTGTTGGCGTAGAAGAAAGTATCATATGTTGTATCTTCATTATCAGAAGTAGCAGAAGAAGCGAGTGTTTCATCATTATCATCATTTCGCCAATGATAATGAATTTGCTCTAAATTAGGCGTTGGCGAAGAACTAGCTTTGGCAAAAATAGCGTCTCTGTATGGAGGCAGATGTGACTGAGCATCAAGAGAACCAATAGTAAAAGTATGAGTATGACTACTTATACAATAAAGAACACCAGTAGCACTAATTCGATAATTTGCAGCATCGCCATTACTTACAATAGCGCAACCAGTATGCGTATGAGTAGAATTACCACTTGAAGTTCCATAAGTTCCGGTCGGTTTGAAAAATCTATTATAAAAAGCCTGGCTCGAGCCGGAATTAACTGTCCAGTTGGCAGCTGGCGGAGTATTGTCAAACATGGCAATCATATTGGAAGGAATCGAACCAGCAGAATCTTTTTTAGCTAAAATAACTGTCATATAAGGAGGTTGGTTATCAGGACTAGCATTGCCGGTATTACAAGTATTGGTAATGGTATGGGTATGGCTTAAATTTGCCACATAATTACTAGTACCTGATTTACTTCCAGATGTGCTTGTACCAGAAGTGGCACCACTCGGCGAAGATAAGCTAAGAGTATGATAGTGAGTATTACTTCCACCAGTTCCACCAACATTGGCGGTGTCATAGCCGTAAATATATTTGCTGTCATTGTAAACATCGGTCCAGGCGCCAGGTCTAGTACCATCAAAAATCGCAATTACTCCTGCAGGAAGAGTCGTAGGTATACCGTAATTGTAACGAATAACTTTAAGGTAACGATATTCGGGAATATTGAGATTTGTTCCAGAAAGACCAGCATTAACGCTTGAAGTATGATCACTGTGAGTTCCAGGAAAATTTAACTTTCCACCAGAACCAAGACCACCTTGACCCTGTGTATAAACTCCACAGCTAACAGTTGGGCTACCATGAGTATGAGTAGTGCTTCCTGATGGATTACCGTAAGAACTATTACCACGAATAAATCGTTGGTAAAAATCCTGACCACCACTACAAGAGATACATGTCCAGTCGGTCGGCGCATCAGAAACTGCATTATCCCAAAGTAATATCATATTTGCCACCGCATCAGAAGCAATTTGCCACTGTCTTATTTCTTGAAAACCTTGTCCTGAGCCTGTCGAAGGGTCGCCAATTTTTAATGGTCCTAATAAATAAATATACGGGCTGATATCTGGCGCATCAAATTGATAAGAAAAATTATAAGTTTCTCCGGCTTTCAAATCAACTTGCCAGATAATAGATTTTTGGTCTTGGTTTGTATCTTGTATCGTGTATCTTGTATCTTGTATAGAAATATCAAAACTTGATGGCACTTGTTCACTAATCTGTCCCTTAAAATCTTGATTGGCTTTTATTTTTAATTTCATTTCATAAGTGGCTGGGGGATAAATTCTGGTTGGTCCAATTCTTTCAATCTCAAAAGGCACTGAATCCCTAACTTCAAAAGAATCATTTATTTCATAATTATTATCAAGATTAGTTAATTTCATTTCATAAGTTCCTGGTTCTTCCACCTGATAATAAGCAAAATAATCTGGCACATCAGTCACATTATTCGACTTACATTTTCCACTATATTTAATTGTTCCGTCGACGGTAGAAAGTTCCGTTTCAATTTTTAATTTTTCATTTTTAATTTTTAATTTAAGGTTTGCGTCGCAAATAGTATGTCCATCATCTCTTAATATCGCCATTTGTAAATAAGCGGTTTCATTCGGCAAATAGATTGATTTATTGGTATTGATCGCCAAAACACCCCAGGTAAATTCTTGAATGATTTCCTCGCCGCCTTGTTTAATTTTTAATTTATAGAGTCCGGGACGAAAACTCCCCTTATCTAATTTTGAAATTTTAATTTTATTCCCTTGAATAATAATCCTGTCAGAATTTTCTTTGCCTGCTGGGTCAATTAAAATAATCTCTCTCTGTTCTTTTTTAAAAAGAGATTTTATTTTTGCGAAGAAATTTTCTTTTAATTCAAATTCTGGCTCTTCATTGCCCCGAAAATCCTTCCTTTCCCCTATTGGTTGAGGTTCAGCCTCAATTATTTCTGGAGGCTCTTTTTTTATTTCTTCGTAATCTATTTCCAGCCAAAGAGCGTCCAAAAACACTTTTGAATTTTGAGAACCGGAATAAGTAAATCTGATTTTCAAGTTTCCTAAATCTGTCCAATTTTCAAAAATCGGTAAAGCATAAAGAAAATACCCACCATTTGTATTGTTGGAAGTTTCTTGAGATAAATCTAATTCTTCTAAGTTATGCCACTCGTTTTGGTAAAAATAACTAAGAATTAATTTATCCCCTTCTTGGCCTTTGCCAGCCAAAGAAAATCTTAATTGAACATTTTGAATTTGACTTAAATCGAAATCTTCTGGTAAAGAAAAATTTTCAAAAATTAAAGAAGCAGAATTTAAAGCTTGCTTTTCTTCTTCAGCATTAACTTTAGGAATTAAAAATCCAAAAATCTTTTTCAAAAAAGATATTGGCTCAGTAGTGGTTGTTGTTTCTGGAGGATTAGTTGTTGTCGTTGTTTCTTCTAAAGGTAAAGTGGTAGTAGTTGCAGTTGATTCAATAATTGTTGTGGTAGTTGATTCAGTGGTGGTAGTTGTTGGTTGTTCAGTAGTAGTGGTCGTCGTTTCAGAAGGAAGAGTAGTGGTTGTCATTTCAGAAGAAAGAGTAGTTGTTGTTGACTCGGTGGTTGGAGTTATCTCTGAAGGAACTGTTGTAGTTGTTGTTTGTTCTTTAGGTTTTTCTTGAATAAAAGCTGAATTTTCTTCATTAAAATCAGAAAAAGAAGCATTGTCTGGTAAGTCTTGAGTAAAAGCATTTTGAGGATTTTGCCATGTAACTTCACCCGAAGATTCAAGCGAATAAGACACTGGAAAAATCTTAATCTGGTTTTGGGCTCTAACTACAAATTTTGAATTAAATACAAAAATTGCAATCAATAAAAGTATTGCTAAAATCAATATATTAATAAATAATCGCTTAGAAAATTTCATCCTCTAAAAATTACTTCCAGAATAATTATATCATAATTTATTTTCAAAATAAAAAAATAAAAATCAAATCCTCAATCTATTGACATCAGACATCGATAGATCAATTATTCAAGTATTAAATGGTACATCTCCTCTATTGATAACTCTTTCAACCAATCTGTAATATCACGTCTATACTGTTCATGACCCCCGAAAAATTCTAAAAGGAAATCTCTTTGGGTAACTGACGGAAAATTTTTCTCGCCGGCATAATCCAAATGGCTACTCCAACGGTATGAATTAAGAAATTTCATCGCTTTTGCAAAATTATTTAGTTTCCGCTCTCTCCACTCCGGAGTTATTAAATCCAACGCATTGAGATGGATATAATACGGCAAATGGATAAAATGAGCTTCGTTTTTTATTATAACTCTTTTATATCTTCCTTCAAATAAAGTACCTTTTCTTTCGTATTTCTCATTAAAATATTTAGCATATCCGCCATTAAACTTTTTCATAAAAAGCGGGATACCGTTTTCAACTACAGCCGATAAAAATAAATGGTAGTGATTAGGCATTAAACAAAAAGCGTGGATTTTCACCAACAATTTTCTTTTTCTTCTCTCACTCTTAAGTTCAATATATCGACGTCTGACGTCGGTATATTGTTTTCGGAAAAAGTGGCCAAGATTCTCAACCGATTCAATATCATTAAATTCAAACAAATCGTGAATCCCTCGAAGATAATCTTCGTCATCCAAAAATATTTTTCTCTTATCAACTCCTCGAGTTAAAATATGATAAAGTGTCATTTTATAATATATCGACGTCAGACGTCGATAAAATTAATCAGATTTAAAAAATCACCTCTTTATCCAGAGGATTCTTAAATTTTCTGTATCTAAACATCGCTACTAACGATGGGGCTATTTTATTCATAATTAGAAGTGCCCCCAGGAGGAATCGGACCTCCATCAGCGGCTTAAAAGACCGTTGCTTTCCCGTTAAGCTATGGGGGCGTTGTATCCTTGTTTTTTATATCTTGAATTTTCTTTTCTATTCGTTTTTCAAAAGGTAAAATAACAAAATTGATAAACATAATCAATATAGTGGTAAATATTGCTATCCAATATAATTCTAATCCTACTGCTGCTCCTACAGCAGATGTCACCCACATCATAGCCGCAGTGGTTAGATTTTTTACTATCCCTTCCTTCCCCTGAAAAACAATTATACCAGCGCCTAAAAATCCTACTCCTACAATAATCTGTCCCAAGGTTCGCGAAGGGTCTAAGCTTGATACTCCTAAATACTGACTAAAACTTAAACGAGAAATAATTACAAATAAAGCAGCGCCTAAACTGATTAAAGAAAATGTTCTTAATCCAGCTTCTTTTTGTGCCCATTTTCTTTCCAAACCAATCAAGGCGCCAAGCACAGCTGCCAAGATTAAACTCTTTAAACTTAAGATAAAAATACTTGACGAAATACTCATTGAAGAATATTATATCATCAGAATAATCAAAAATCAACTATGGTTTCTACTTCTGATTTTGAAAAAGGAATGGTTATTAAAATTAATAACGAGGCCTGGCAAATCGTCAATTTTCAGTTTTATAAGCCCGGTAAAGGAGGGGCAATGATGAGAACCGAATTGAGAAATTTTCAAACAGGAAAAGTTTTAGAAAAAACATTTCGCTCCGGAGATAGATTTGAAGAAATAGAAATAGATTATCAGCCCGCTTTTTATTTATACAGCGATAGAAAATCGGCTGTTTTTCAATTAAAAGACAGCCCAAAACGAATCAGTTTTCTATTGGAAACAGTTAAAAATCTTACTCAGTTTTTGAAAGAAAAAAGCGAGGTTTCTGTTGTTTTTCTTGATGAAAAACCAATTACTATCGATATTCCCATAAAGGTAGAATTAGCAGTTGTTGAAGCGCCGCCGGCGATTAAGGGCAATACTGTTACCGGCGCTATTAAAACTGTAACTTTGGAAACAGGATTAAAAATTAATGCGCCTCTTTTTATTAAGGAAGGAGATAAAATAATTATCAATACAGAAACAAAAGAATATGTGGCAAGAGCAAAATAAAAAACAACCTATTTAACAGTGACGCTTTTCGCCAGATTACGCGGTTTATCAGGGTCTATCCCCTTTTCTAACGCAATATAATAACTCAAAAGATGAATTGGAACGATGTTAACCAAGAGCGAAAAAGCCTCTTCAACTTCCGGCACTTCAATAAAAAAATCAAAATCTTTTTTCTTCTCAGGGCCTATTCCTATAATAAAAGCCCCACGGCTTTTCAATTCCATCGCATTTATCAAAGTATTATCCTCTTCCTCTCCTTTTGCTAAATGAATTATGCAGGGAGTGCCTTTTTCTATTAAAGCTATGACTCCGTGCTTTAATTCTCCTCCTGCAAAAGCCTCAGTCTGAATATAACAACCCTCTTTAATTTTCAAAGCGGTCTCTAAAGCGGTCGGATAATTATAGCTCCGGCCAATAACATAAGTGTGTTTGAGAGGCGATAGTTTTCGGGCCAACTGCTTTATTTTTAAAATAAACGATTTATCTTCAAATAATTGCGTTATCTGACGGCTGATTCGTTTCAATTCCCTTTCTCCTTTTTCCTTTTGTCCAAAAGCGGAAAACACGAGTAAAAAAATTAAACTTAACTGAGATAAATAACTTTTTGTGGCTAAAACGCATTTTTCTGGACCGGCGTTAATCATCAAAACATAATCGCTTGTTCTCGTTAAAGTAGAACCCATTACATTTACCAAAGACAGAACCTTAAGGCCCTTTTCTTTGGCTTTTTTTACGGCTTCTATCGTATCAATGGTCTCCCCGCTTTGAGAAACTGCAATTAATAAAGTTTTTTTGTCCAATGCCGGCAAAAAATTTTTAAACTCGCTGGCAACGCTAAAACCAGTCGGCTTTTTTAATAAAGAAGAAAATAGATATTGAGCTGCTAAACAACTATGACCGGCAGTGCCGCAAGCCACAAAAAATAAACAAGGGCTTTTTTTAATTAAATTAACCGCTAATCGTAATTTCTTATTGTCCTGTAAGGCGGCTCTTTTAATCGCCTCTGGTATCTCTTTTATTTCCTTTATCATAAAATGAGGGTGCTTTCCTTTTTCTGCTTCTTCTTTGCTCCATTTGATTGTATTAATTTTCTTTTTCAGAATTTTAGAAGATAAATTCTTGATGCGGTACGTCTGCCAGTCAATAATATGGACAGTCTCTCCGTCGTCTAAAAATATAACTTTGTTTGTCTTGTTTAGAAAAGCTGGCACGTCTGAAGCCAAAAAAAGTCCTTTATCGCCTATTCCCATCACCAAAGGCGAACCTTTTCTGGTGCCGATAATTTCCCCAGTTTGCTTATCCAGAACCACTATGGCAAACAAACCACCTAAAGCGTGAAAAGTTTTTTCACAGGCAGCAACAAAACTATTCTTTTTTCTATACTCCTCAATTAAATGAGGGATAACTTCAGTATCGGTTTGAGAAACAAAATGATGGCCTTTTTTTATCAATTCTTCTTTTAAAATCTCGTAATTTTCAATAATTCCGTTATGAACCACAAAAATATTTTTATCGCAGGAAAAATGAGGATGGGCATTAGCTACTGAAACTTTGCCATGCGTTGCCCATCGATTGTGCGCCATAGCAACAGAAGAATTTAGAAGTTTATTTTCTCCATCAAACTCTCCAATTTTTCCAACTCGTTTTAATAAATGGGCTTTTTGATTATCCAAATAAACTATTCCCCAAGAATCATATCCCCGGTATTCCAAATATTTTAAACCATTTATCACAATGGAGGTAGCATTTTCTTTTCCTTTGTAAGCGATAATACCGCACATACATTTAACAATTTTTAATTTTTAAATAATTTTTTAAAAAGATATCTGAGACAAGCTCAGAGATCCTTCGTCGCTTCGCTCCTCAGGATGACAACTTTGTTGTCAATTTTTAAACTATCAAATAATAAGGTTTGAAATATTGTTGAAAAAAACTATAGCGATTAGCGTGTTTTTGAAACAATGTTTCAAACCTTAACTTAAAACTACCTTGGGTCTATTTTAAAACCATCGCCGAAATAACGGGGAATGATATGAATATGGGCACGATGAGCAACACCTGATTGAGCTGCTTCGCCTTGATTGATTAAAAGATTATAACCATCAGCCTTTATTTTCTTTATATGTTCTTCTGCCAAATCACGGGCTAAAGAACAAATTTTTTGCCATTCCTTATCAGGCATTTCTTTAACATTAGAATAATGATTTTTAGAAAATACTACTAAATGCCCTTTACTAATAGGATTAATATCAAAAATAGCCAAAAAATTATCGTCTTCGTAATATTTTTTGGAAGGAATTTCTCCTTTGATGATTTTGCAGAAAATACAATCTCCTTGAGGCATAATTTTATAATTTTATAATTTTTAATTTTATAAATAATTCTTTAAATGTTTTAATTTTTTAAACTGTTTAGAAATTAAAAATTGTGTTTGTTTATTTAAAAATTGGAAATTAAGAATTAAAAATTATTTAAATAAGGTTTATTGGTTTTCCCTTCAAATAACTTTCAATGTTTTCTATCGTGGTAACAACAATGTTATGAAGCGCCTCTTTTGTATTAAAAGCATTGTGGGGAGAAATAATCACGTTATCCAAATCAATGAAAATATGATTGGCTAAAAGTGTTTTTAATTTTTCCGGAGGAATGTCTTCTTTTTCCAGAAGCATTCTTTGTTCTTCAATCAAATCACCTTCTTCTTCTAAAACGTCCAGCGCTGCGCCGGCTACCTGACCATTTTTTAACGCCTGGTAAAGAGCGCCTGTTTCAACTACTCCCCCTCTGGCAGTGTTAATAATATAAACTCCTTTTTTTACTTTTGGTAAATTATCTTTATTCAACAAATGATGCGTTCCTTTGTTATAGGGAACATGCAAGGTAATTATATCTGCCTGAGATAATAAATCATCTAAAGAAACATATTGAAAACCCAATTTCCGAGCTAAATCTTCTTTAGGATACTTGTCATAAGCAATCACTTCCATTGAAAACCCTTTAGCTATCTTTATCACTTCAGTGCCAATTTTTCCTGTTCCTATCACTCCCAATGTCTTTTCAAATAATTCTTCACCTTGCAAGCCCTCAAGAGAAAAACTTCCTGTTTCTCTGATACGATGATAAGCATTATAAACTTTCCTCATTAAACATAAGAGTAAAGCAAAGGTATATTCTGCAACCGTATGTTTTGCGTAATCCGGAGCATTGGATACTAAAATTTGTTTTCCCCTGCAAAAATCCAAATCAATGTGGTCAAAACCGGTGGAACGGGTGGCAATAAATTTTAAATTTTCCAGCTGTTTCAAGACCTCTGCCGACAATTGAGAACCAATAAACGTGGAAATAATTTCGCCCTCCTTAAATTTATGAGCGTTTTCCAAAGTAAGCTTTTCTGAAAAAAGCTCTGCTTTCTCCAAAAAATCAGGATATTTTTGAAGAATTTCTTTTTCCCAACCAGCTGTTTCTAAAAAAATCACTTTTTTCATAATTATTAAAAGATTAAAATTGTTGAAATTTTTTTATTTCAGGGGTTCGTGAAAAACCCCTATCCTTAGAATTAAATATCTTATAAATTGAAAGGGGCAAAAAGGCAGAAGCTAAAGCAAAGACTCCTGCCCCCCAAAAAAGAACATTAAAACCAAACTCAGCAGCTATAATTCCTCCTAATGCTCCTGAGGCCGCACCCCCAATTCCAATCAAAGTACTATTTGTTGACCACTCAAATGCTTCTTTGCCCTTATCAATATGTCTGGTAAAAATAGCGCTCCAAGCGGGAATATTCATCGCCATTCCAATAGAATAAACTGCCTGGCATAAATAAATATGCCAAGGTAATGAGCTAAAAATGTAGCCAAAAACAGCTAAAGCGGCTAAAACATTACCAATAACTATAAACCACAAATCATCTTTATCACCTTTAGTCTTATCTAAATATATTCCAAGAGGGATTTGTAAAATTGATTTTAGAGCCCAATAAATTCCCATAGAAAATCCGGCTATTTTTGCTGCCTCTATTATATTGCCGGCAGTAATTCGTTGAGCAATAAAAATAGCAAAAATTGGAGTAAAAAATCCAAAACCGGTCAAAAGTAATATGTCAGAAAAGATTAAAATCTTTAGAATTTTGTTTATAGATTTAAACATTCCTTAAAATAAATTTAAATAAATGATTTCTATTACCCTATTATATTTTACCATTCTTTCCTCTTGATTGGGAGCTCCAGCTTTTAATGCCCAGGCCTTGCTTGCCCAAGCTAAATCGCTTATAAAATCATCATTTGTTTCTGCGCTGCGATGGCTTATAACAATTTTTAAATTATGTTTATTTGCCAAATCAATTGTTTTTAAGGTTTCAGAAATTGTTCCTATTTGAGTGGGTTTGATGATTATTCCGGTAATCGCTTTCATTTTCACGGCTTTTTCCGCTAATTCAGGATTAGTCACCGTCAAATCATCGCCAATGATTATGGTCTTATCCCTTATTTCTGAGGTTAATTTTTGAAAACTCTCCCAATCTTGTTCTTCAAAAGGATCTTCTAAGGAAAAAATATCGTATCGGGAAATAAGTTTTTTATATATTTGGCTCATTTCCTTTGCTGAAAAGAATTTATCTTTTTCCAATAAATATGCCTGTTTTTCTTTGTCATAAAAAGAAGAAGCGGCGATATCCAGAGAAAATTTTATTTTATTCTGTAAATTTAATTCTTTTTTGATTTCTTCAAAAATTTTTAAAGGTCTTTCATAATCATCTTCGGGAATTAATAACCCACCTTCATCGCCAAATTCATTCTTTCCGTATTCTTTTTTAAAATACGCTTTTAATCCGGAAAAAAATATCTGAGCAATTTCTAAAGATATTTTCGGGTCATCAACTTGGGGAACAACCATATATTCCTGAATTTTTGGCCCGTAAACAGCGTGCTTGCCTCCATTAATCAGATTAAATAAAAAATACGGCGGTTTTCTTTCATCAAAAATTGTTAATTCTCTTTTCAAATACTGCCAAAGTTCTAAATTTTCATTTTTTGCCGCTAATCGGCAAAATGTTTGGGATAAGACCAAGATTAAATTTCCACCAAGATTACTCTTGTTTTCTGTTCCATCCAATCTTAATAAATAATTATCAAAATCCTTTAACCCGGAAAACTCAGTGCCTATAATTCGGTCTTTAATTATCTCAAATTTTCTGATGGCTGAATGAGGGTCTAAAATATAAACCTCTTTTTCTCCTTTGCTTTTTCCCTGCGGGATACTGGAACTTGCTTCAATATTTTTGCTTCTCATTGTGGCTCTTAAAGTCTCTTTACCTCGTGAATCAAAAATTATTTTAAGAAAAATATTGTCAATTTTCATATATAAATTTATTTCTTTTCGGCTTTTGCCACCGCTAAAATTGTTGGTATTACAGAATCCGGATTCACAGAAAGAGATTCTATTTCATAATTGACTAAAAATCTAGCGAAATCAGGCATAGAAGCAGCTTCGCCGCATATCCCCACATATTTTTTTCTTTTTCTACAAGCTTTAATTACCTCTAAAATCATTTTTTTAACAGTTTCATCTCTTTCATCTCCTATTTTTTGCACAACAGCATTATCTCTATCTATTCCTAATGCTAATTGGGTTAAATCATTTGACCCAATACTCATCCCATCAAAAATATCTAAAAATTCATTTACCAGTACCACGTTTGAAGGAATTTCACACATCACATATAGTTTTGGCGGTTTATTACTATTTACCCCGTTTACCCCGTTAGAAATGCGATTTCTAACGGGGTTTAGAGATGAATCTCTAACGGGGTTTAATAAACCTGATTTTTGAATTAATGCCTTTACTTGCTTTGCTTCTTTTATAGTACGACAAAACGGAACCATTATTGAAACATTCTTCAATCCAAAAATTTCTCTCACTCTTTTAATTGCATCGCACTCCATTAAAAATGCTGGCTTGAACTGAGGATCAATATATCGGCAGGCGCCTCTAAATCCAAGCATTGGATTAGCTTCATCTTCTTGTTCAAAAAGTTCACCTCCAATTAGATTGCGATATTCATTTGTTTTAAAATCAGAAAATCTGACTATTACTTCTTTCGGATAAAACGCAGCTGCTATCTGGGCAATTCCCTCTGCCAATTCTTTAATAAAGTATTCTTTTTTATCTTTATGTTCAATGGTTAGTTCATCAATTTGTTTAATAATTTTTTGTAATTTCCCCTGAGACAAGCTCAGAGATCCCTCGCTTACGCTCGGGATGACCGCTTTGCGGTCATTTTTTAATTTTTGGTCTTTTAGTTTTCGGAAATGGTAAAGAGCCAAGGGATGGATTTTTATTTTTTCGGCAATAATAAATTCTTCTCTCGCTAAACCGACGCCGTCATTAGGAAGAAAGGAAGTTTTAAAAGCGATTTCTGGCGCTCCAATATTAACCGAGATTTTTGTCTTTAACCGAGGAATTTTTTTCAATTCATAGATTTTCTTTTTAAAGGGAATTTTGCCAAGAAAGATTTTTCCTTCTGCTCCAGATGTGCAATCAACAGTTATTTCTTGACTGTTTTTAAGAATTTTAGTTGCTTTTTTGGTGCCCACGATACAAGGAATGCCCAACTCTCGAGAGATTATTGCTGCATGGCAGGTTTTTCCTCCTTCATTAGTGATAATGGCTGAAGCTAAGGGCATAGCCGTAGTCCAATCTGGATCAGTCATTTTAGTGACTAAAATTTCTCCTTTCTTAAACTGAGAAAGCTTATTAATATTTTCGATAATGTGAACTTTTCCAAAACCAATTTTATTACCAATAGCAATCCCGGTTAAGAGAGGTTTTTTCTTGGTTTGAATTTCATATTCTTGGTAAAATTTGGAAGTATTAAGCGAATGCACTGTTTCTGGTCTGGCCTGGACAATAAATAATTCTCCTGTTTTCCCGTCTTTCGCCCATTCTATATCTTGAGGAGTCCATCTTTTGTTTTTTTGAGAATAATGATTTTCAATTAAAATTCCCCATTTAGCCAAAGTTAAAATTTCTTCATCATTAATGCAAAATCTTAACTGGTCTCTTTGAGAAACGCTTACTTCTTTTATCCCGCCTTTTTTACTGTAAACATATTTTCTTACTTTTCTACCTAAATCTTTTCTAATAATTGGCTTGTAAAGCTTAGCCTGAGGGCTTCGACTGAGCCCCTCGGCAGTGAGCTCGGGGCCGAACTGCTCAGCCGAATGTCCTTGTCGAAGGAGCCTGCCCTGAGATTGTCGAAGGGTGGGTTTAAAAATTAAAAATTCATCAGGAATGATTTTTCCTTTCACAATTAATTCTCCCAAACCATAAATACCATTAATAACAACGATATTTTTAAAACCGGATTCGGTATCTAAAGTGAACATTACGCCTGAAGAACCTAAATCAGAACGCACCATTTTTTGCACTCCTGTAGAAAGCCCTATGTCCATATGCTTAAATCCTTTCTCTTCGCGATACATTATTCCCCTGTCAGTAAACAAAGAAGCGTAGCTTTTTTTAACTGCCTTAAGTAATTTATTCTCCCCACGCACATTCAAATAAGTTTCATGCTGGCCAGCAAAACTGGCTGAAGGTAAATCTTCGGCTGTAGCCGAAGAACGAACAGCAACATCGGTATTTTCTTCTTTATATTCTTGAGAAAGTTTAAGATAACTTTGAATAATTTCTTTTTCTAATTCTTTTGGGAAAGGAGTTTTTAAAATCAAAGCCCTAATTGCTTTTCCGGTTTTTTGTAAACTCTTGATACTTTTTGGATTAAATTCTTTTAAAAGTATTTCTATTTCTTTTTTAATCCCCCCTTTTTCTAAAAAATCAAAATAAGCTTTGGCAGTAATAGCAAAGCCATTAGGTACGTTAATTTTGATTTTTGCAGTCGCTTGCGACTCCCCGTAGGGTCCTTTTTGATTTTTGATTTTAGCGAAGCGACTATACATTTCCCCTAAAGAAGCATTTTTCCCGCCTACAACAGGAACATCTTTAATGTTTATTTCTTTAAACCACAAAATATATTTTTTCTTCATAATTATAACGATTTTAGTTATCCACAATTTGACTTGACAAAGTTTTTCTATTTGCTATAATGGGGATGCTACTGTCTAGAGAGATTAGATAGCTTGCTATTTAGTTTCGACGGGCAGTAGCATTTTTTTTGGAAGTAAACCCCTCATTCAATAATATCTCTGCTTCTTTTTTAAGGGCAGAGAGCTTTTTTGGGGCTATTTTCATTTTTTTAGAAAACTTTGATACATCTAACTTTAAGAAATCCTGGACTAACATCAATTTTTCCCGAGAAAATATTTCCAATAACTCGCCCTTGAAAGAAGGAAGAATGGTTATCGGATAAAATTTTTCTGATTCAATAACATATTCCAACCCTCTCTTTTGTGGATATTTCCATCCTAATAAATCCATTCCTGCACACTCAGCATATTTGATTATCTTGCTGGTGAATTTAGTATTGGTCACAATAATGGGCCGCGCTTTTAAATTTTTTAATTTTGCTTTTTTTAAAAAATCGCCTGATTCTATGTCCAAGAAACAAGCATAATGATTTAAGCCAATCTTCAAATCCACTCTTCCTCCCGGCAAAGTATGGTATTTACATTCCCCGATTAAAAGATACTTTTTCTCTTTAGCCAAAACATCAATTTCATGCGAAACGCACTGTCCTTTAATAAACTGATTAAGCTGAACGGAAAAACCTAATTGTTCAAAAATGCCTCCAATATATTTTTCAAAAGGAAAACCGCTCGGACCCAAACGCCCCATCGCTTCCCTTAGTCTAAAACGAATTCCTCCGCGAGGGTATTTTTTTGATAAAATTTGCTCTACTCGTTGAAAAATTTCTTTGGTGAGCATTCCTGAATAGACCTCTCTTTCTATAACAGCGGCAATTTCCTCAGCCAATTTTCTGGAGGCGCCCACTCGCCGAGCGCTCTTATAAACCTTCATCCGAGAAAAAAGTTCTCTCCGCCCCAAATTGTTAATAATGTATAATTTTTTCATATTTTTCCTGGTAAAAATCTATTTTTTATTTTACTTTGCTTCCTGGTAACACTTCCCCTTCAGGAACCAAAAGAACCGGCCCTTGCGGGGAGTTAACCGCTAAAAGCATCCCTTGGCTCACCAATCCTTTTATTTTCCTAGGTTCTAAATTAGCCACGATAATAATCTTTTTTCCTATTAATTGATCAGGAGAATAAAATTGAGCAATACCGGCAACAATTTGGCGTTTTTCTTCAGCTGCATCAATGTCCAAAAGAAAAAGCTTGTCTGTGTTTTTGACCCTCTCTGCTTTTAATATTTTGGCTACACGTAAATCTAATTGTTTAAATTGTTCAAAAGTAATCATCTCTTTTTCGAAAAATGGCTTTTTATTTTGAACTCGCTTTTGAATTTCCTCTTCATTCATGCCAAAGTGATGAGCTATTTCATGCCAAACTGTTTCTTGAACAATTTCTTTAATTTTCTTTTCATCATCATCTGCCGCTCTTTCAATATTTTTCTGAAACAAAGTTATTTTATCAGGAGCGGCTCTGTTATAATGCTGTCTTTTAATCTGGGGAACGCCTTCATATAATCCCAGAATATACTTGCCTGAGGAATAACCTAACTGTTGTTTTTGAAATTCAGTGGGATTGTCCTGCGCTATAACCGCAACATTTTTCAACTTATTTAAAAAACGATAAGGAAGTTTTTTTAAAGCCTGGGTTACTAAATTTTCAAATTTTTCTTTTTCCATGAGTTTGATAACGATACTAATATACGAATTGATACGAATTATACGAATAAAATTTCTATGTATTTCTATGAATTTCAATGTATTTCTATGAATTTCTATATTTCATGTTTCATGATTTCAAATATTTCTTCAAAAATATCCGGCGGTATAGGAATAGGATCTCCGGGATGAGTAATTCCGGGATATTTCCACGCGCTAATAACTATTAACTTTGATTTTTGCCCGCCCCGCTTCGCTTGGCGAGGCCGGGGATTTTTGCCTGCCTCGTACCGAACTTGTTCTGGTGCGGGGATTTTTGATTTTTTTATCTGGTACATCACCCAAATCTCATAAGGATGCTTTTTAGAGCCGGCTTTTTGCATTGAAGCCAAAGTTTTCGGAGCAATGCCTTTTTCCAATCTTTGAGGGTTTCTTACTATTCGCTTTACCCTGCTCTCAGAAAGCATATATTGTTGTATCTTGGCTTGAGAATGTTTAGTCCAAACAAATAAACCTTCTTTATCTGTCACAAATTTTCTTTAGTTATATTTTGTTATATTTTGAAACCTTCCAATCCCTCTTCTTTTTCTATATTTTCTTCTATATTTTCAATCTTCCCTTGAAAATAATTCTTTAAGTAATTTATTAAACTTTCTATATTTTTTTCTGAACCCTCTGTTACTAAAGTAACGCTTCCGTCATCATTGTTTTTTACCCAACCAGCTATTTTATGTTTTCTGGCTGACCTTGACGCCCGAAAACGAAACCCAATCCCCTGCACATCACCGTAGAAAATAATTCTTTTACGCATAATAATATCAAACACTAAGCACTAAATACTAAATACTAAACAAACACAAAACACAAAATTCAAAACTACTTTGATTTTTCTACTATAGAACCAAAAATTTTCATAAGTTCTGTAGCTTCTTGAACTAACTTTCCTTTTTCTTGTTGTTTTTCTTGTTTAGGTTCACTAAGCGCAAGCCAATACCTACTCTCTTTAGCTTCTTTACGTGATATTTTTATCCTCATCACAAAATCTTTTTTACTCAACGATTCTTCTGCCTCTATATAATTAGCACCTACTGAGCCTGCAGACCTAATAAGTTGTTTGCCAATTTCAATATTTGATATATTTTTTTGCAAATTATTAACATAAGCGATTACCCGTTTCGTAAATTGAAATGTTCTTTCTCCTAAGTTGTACTGTTTGGGATTTTGAGTTTTTAACATTTGAGCTTATTTAGAGTTTAGAATTTAGAGTTTAGGGTTTATCGTGTCATCCGTGTTTAAATATTATAACATCACCATCCTGTATCTCATATTCCTTGCCTTCCAAACGAATCCATCCTTTTTGCCGGGCAATACTCCATTTGCCTGCTTCTAATAATTTTTGCCAATTTATCACTTCTGCTTTAATAAATTTATCGGCAAAATCACTATGAATCATCCCTGCTGCTTCCTGGGCTTTAATGCCTTTTTTTATGGGCCAGGCACGCGCCTCTTTTTCCCCTACGATAGTAAAAAAACTAATAAGCCCCAAAACCTGATAAGCTTTTTTGATAAGAACCCCCATCGCTTCGCTCAGGGGAACCTTGTTTCTCGCTTTGCTCGAAATAAGCCCTGATAAATCAGGATTACTTTCTAAATCAGCCATAAGATGTTCGCTTTTTAATTTTTCAACAAAATTAATAACTTCTCCAGGCGTCTCTTCGTCTTTTCCATTAAATAAATAAATCTGTTTTTTTGCCGTTAAAAAATTTAAGTTGTTAACAAAGGATTCTTCTAACAACTCATCTTTTAAAGAATTTACCAAAAGATTTCCTTGATTTAATAAATTCTTTATTTGATTTAGCGTTTCTAATTCTTTCACCACTTCTTTATTTCCTGCCCGAGCTTCCCCTTCTGTCTTGTTTATTCTTTTTTCCAAGGTTTCCAAGTCTTTTAAGATTAACTCATTGTTGACTATCTCAATGTCCCTTTGAGGGTCTATGTTGCCCTGGATATGAGCCACTGTTTCTCCGGAAAAACAACGAACTACTTGCACGATGGCGTTTGTTTCGCGAATTTGAGCCAAGAATTGATTGCCTAAACCTTCTCCTTTATTCGCTCCTTTGACCAAACCGGCAATATCAAAAAACTCAATCACCGCAGGAATTACTTTTTCAGGTTTGCTTATCTCAGCTATTTTTTCCAATCTCTCATCATGAACAGGGACAATGGCAATATTAGGATCAATGGTTGTAAAGGGATAATTGGCAATATTAACTTCCTGCTTTGTTAGAAGTTTAAAAAGAGTAGATTTTCCTACATTTGGCAAGCCAATAATGCCAATAGAGAGATTCATAGATATACAATTTAAGGTTCGGGATATTGTTTCAAAAACACGCTATCAAATTCCCCAGCGAGGAATTTGCGCTCGCGCTCGGCCTCGCTCTCTCACTTCGCCACGTTAAACGTGGCTTCGTTCGAGCCATACCCGCTTCGGCCTGCGCGACGGTTTTTTCAACAACATCTCCTCACCTTATTAATATCATATTCATTATAAAACAAAACAGGGCTGATAACAATATCAGCCCTGTCCCCACCGTTTTTCTATTAATAGTTTTTTATACCATAGCTTTAAAATTCAGTCAAGCGGAGTTATCCACAAACCAAAATCTTGTCAACCCCCACACCAAATGAGCACATACTTTGTATCTTACCCACCACACCAAATAAGTTTTAGCTCAAATCCTAATATCTCTAAAGCTTATTATGGTGTGGGGGTTTAGTGCCAAGGGCACTTAGTGCTCATTATGGTGTGGGGGTCAAGCCCCAACTCTATATTTACATTTACCCTCGTTAAATTCCGCAAGGCGACTATTTAACGGGATTTACTGATTCAAAGTGTGGTGGTAGTTGCAGGTGGTTCTGTTGTGGTAGTAGTTGTGCTAGTAGTTGTGGTAGTAGTTGTAGTTGAAGTAGTAGTAGTTGTAGTTGTAGTAGGTGGAATTGTTGTGGTAGTTGTAGTAGATGGAACTGTTGTGGTAGTAGTGGTAGCTGGAACTGTAGTAGTGGTGGTAATAGGAGTACAAAGTTTTTTCTGAATTCCCGGAGCAATTAAGAGTCCTGGCGGAATTTTTCCAGAAGAACCTGCTCCCTCTGTGAGTAATTCATTTATTTTCCAAAGCGTCTTTGGTCCTACTATGCCAACTTGTTCAAGACAAACTTTCTTTTGGAACTTTTTCACTGCTTTCTCGGTTAGTCTACCAAAATAGCCGGTGATAAATCCCTCAGGATAAATGTCTGGATCAGTGGCTAATATCTCCTGCAATCGCTTGACTTCTTCACTAGTCATGCCTCTTCTTAATTGATTTATAAGTTGGAACGTTCCTTTTACTTCTTTGGCTGTTTCTTTTACTTCGCTCTGTGCCTGTCTTAAGGCTTCTAATTGAGTATTTAACTCGGTAATCTGGGCTTTTAATTTATCGATTTGTTCTTGAAAAGAGACAATTAGTTCCTCTATTGTTGAGGTGCTGGAAATTGCTTGAGTAAAAACTGGTACAGATAAAAAACTAAATAAAATTGCTAAACCAAGAATAGTACTAAATATTTTTTTCATATTTTTTATTTTTACTTTATTTTTTATGTTTTCGACCTTTATTAAAATAAATTTATAGTATTCATATTATAACAACCTTTCGCGGAGCCTGTGCTGAGTCCCGATTTATCGGGACGAAGTGCTCAAGAACGTTTCAATTAAAATGTAACCATTTCAATTATAAACTAAAACAGGACTGATAACAATATCAGCCCTGTTTATTAATTCAAATCTATGTTGTTTGATTCTTGTCTTTGATTTCTAATGTTATTAATTAAATTCCGTAGAGCGTCCGAAGACCTGTAGTATCTGGTTGCTCAAGAGTTCTTTTCTGGGTCTCTCCGTAGTTAGAATAACCATACATTGTCACTTTGCTGCAAGCTGTCTCATAGACATCTCCTAAACCAACGCCGTGTCCAAGCTCGTGAATGGCAATATTTTGCAAATCCATAACTGATGGGTTAACTGTCGCATCTCCCCAAGTCCAATCAGTATCAAACATTACATCAAACTCAACTATCGCTTTCGTTGCTGGATTGTACCAGACGGTTGTCACGGCAATTACTCCGGCAGTTGGATAATTTCCGAAAACAATGGCATTCTTATAATCCTGAGTTCCATAACCTATCGTATAATTAATAGAGTAGGCATCGTTCATTAATTCCTTGCCTGTTGCAGCATCCCAGGTTCCAGCTGAATTAAAGACAGCGTTAGTAACAAAACCTGCATCGAGATTTTGAGGATTAGTTGGGTTTATCGCGTAATCTACTGGTAGAGTTGTCCATTTCAAATAGGTTTTTCCGTATTTACCTAAGAAGGCATAGCAAGCTGGTGTTTTGAGTGCTTTGGCCGCCTCAGGCTTACCATATCCTTTCTTCCAGTGAATGAATTCTATCTTTTCCAGATCTGGTGCTTTTGATTTTTCTGCTCCTTGATTTGAAATTGCTACCGCTGCTCCAGAAAGACCTAAAATCACAACTACAACTAAAATTCCTAAACCTATTTTTTTCATGAAAGATTTTTAATTAAATTTTAAATTTTCTTGCCCCGTAGTGAACTGAGCTTGCCGAAGTTCTACTACTGGGGTCGACCTTTATTAAAATAAATTTATAGTGTTCATATTATACCATAAAATCTTTTGTCAACCCCCACACCAAATGAGCACATACTATATATTTTATAAAAAATAAAGGGGAAGATTAGTCTCCCCCTTTGTCGCAAAAATTATTTTGAATTACCAGCTCTACCGGTTTATTCCATATAGCCCAAGTTCGGTCTTCTTCATTTGGTTTAATAGTTGGCCAATAGAACCAGATCGCTCCTGCCCACCAATCTTTATCTTTAAAAACATCAAGAAGAGCTTGAGTAGCTATGGACTGTTCCTCTAAATCTACCCTGCCACTTCCTCCTGAACGAGGTACTATAGGATCGCCATTCCAAGGTTCAATAGTAGTTCCATCAATGCTTCTATAACCCATCTCTGAAAAAATCATCTTTTTTTTATGTTTTTTAGCGATTTCTTCCAATTCTGCTACTATATTAAGTCCATGACGGCTATTTTGCCAGCTGCTTTTTATCTCTTCTAAAGAAAGATTATTTTCCCACGTTAGATCAAAATATGGAGCAATAGCAATATAATCAAGTTTTTCTAACCAACTAAAAGTTAATACCTTTTGGAATGTTTTTTCCTGCCACCAACAATTAAGTTTAGTAATGACCAAACCTTTGTATTGCTCTCTTAGTTTATCAATAATGTATATCCATTTTTGATCCTCTGTCCATAAAGAATTAAACTCATTACCAATACAGAATAATTCTACATCATAGGTCTGCGCCAAAATGGCATAGTGCATTAAAGCATGGTAATAAGAAGCAAACCATTGCTCAATGTCTTCAGGACAAAGATTAGCTACATAATCCCCTGTTTTAATGATAATATCAGGCAGTAATGATACTTTCTTTCCTGCTTGATGAATCATAACAATCATGCTTTCTAGGATAATATCCTGTTTTTCATCATAGACCACTCCATTTGAAGTTATAGAATCTTGGCTTAGGAAAAAACGTAATTGGATAAAATTTGTTCCCTGAAAATTAAGGAGATGTTCTAAAGCATCAAAAGCTTCTGAAGTAGCATAAGGATAAGGAGCAGGATAGAAATCTATCCCTCTAAAACTGATTTGAGTGTTCTCTATCTCTTGTCTTTCACCTTCTATAACTTTCTCATCCATAATTTTCTCATCGTAAATATAGTTACTAGTTTTCCCGTTCTGAGATAAAAAAGAATCAAACGTTGCTCTGATTTCAGATAAAGATATCAATAGAAAAATCAGTATTACTATCGTTGTTACAATTCTCCTGTTAAATTTCATTTCTGTCACCTCCTACCAAACTAATTTTAGAAGCAACTTTAGAACCACCAAAATGAGTCGTTTTTGTTTCCTGCCAGGATTTCACTCCCAAACTGTATAAACTTGCCCATAACCAGTGAAAACCAAATAACCAATAAACAGGCAAAAATGAAGCTCTTTTCCACCCGCGTTTCTTGATACTATTATAAGTAAGAAAAGCAAAGAAGGTAAAAGTCCAACTTAACCAAATCCATCCCGTTACATTAAAAATAGAAATTTGGCCAGTTAGATAATAAAACCAGTATAGGAAATTTGATGCCCACCATGCAAAAACAGCTAAAGGGGTCAAGCGATAAATATAGTCCAACCAATTTCCAAACCTATCTAGATTATCCCAAGTAACCTTCAAATGACCTTTTATCCAACGCGATCTTTGTTTCATTATTCCACTCCAAGACGGTGGTTTTTCATCATAAACAACAAGATTATCAGCGAAAACTATCTTTTTCTTTTTCAAAGTCAATCTAGTAAAAAGTTCAAAATCTTCCACCAAGGAATTTTGCCATCCACCCATCTCTCTTAAGGTTTTTGTTCGGATAAAAATACCTGTTCCTGCTAAAAAACAAGGAAGATGTAAAACATCTCTGCCGCGCCATGATATTGAAGAAAAAGTATCATATTCTACTTCCTGAAGAAAAGTCAACAAAGAGGCAGATTTGTTACTAGTGGAAAGTTCAGTTTGAATAGCATCAACGGTTTCATCTCTGAAATATACTACTGCTCGATTAAAAAGTTTTTTATCTTTTATCCTGTTATCAGTATCAAACTGAGCAATAATTTTTCCTTTTACTTCTTCTAATCCTCTGTTAAGGGCTAATGCCTTTCCTGACTTACGAGTTTTAACATCTAATACTTGAATCCTTGAATCATTTACTGATTGCGCTCGAGATATCGTTAAATCAGTACAATTATGAGCTAATACGATAATCTCTAAGTTCTTATATTCTTGCGCTACTAAATCTCCCAAAATACCTTCTATAACATCTTCTTCATTATGCGCAGGAATAAGAACTGATATTAGAATAGAATCATCTTCTTGCTCCAAATCTACCTTTTTTCTATAAAATATGCTAGCGAATCCCATAAAGATCCAGATAAACATACTTAAATACATCAAGATGATGCAAATAATTAAGAAAAAAGGAAATTGAATATCCAAAGAACAGAGTGAAAAACGGCTGCTAAAAATTACTGATTGCCCTGCTATTTGGAAAATAGTAATTACAAGAATACAAATGACATACATCGCGAGCACAAAAGTAGAACCGGCATAGACAAAATCCTCAAAAGAAAAAATACCTAATTTTCTAAAGAATCTCACCTTTATTCACCTCCTTTATTATTTCTATCTTTCCGAAATAAACATCATCAACTAAAACAAATCCTTTGCCTTTCAATTCTAATACTGGATCTCCTTTCCAAGCATCAATTGGTGCCTGAACAACTAAACCTACATACTCCCAGCGTTCATTACTATTACCTTTAATCCAAGAACCATAGCAAGCATAATGAGGATATTTCCCGTCTTCCTTACAAAAAAATTGTTGTGTAAGCCTAAATCCCCCTTCTTGAATACCATATTTCACCCAAAACGACAGATAGTATAATTCTCCTGGTTCTACATTTGGTTTTAATGGTAAATCAGGAACAGCAATGGCACCATGATCATCTTTCTGTTTTCCCTGAATCATAAATGATCCTAATCCTGTATAATTATCCCGGGAACATAAAAAAGATATTTCTCCTGAGAACACTTCTCCTCCCCAAGGATAAGGTCTAAAACCATTTACGTCAAAAAACACATCGGATGAATCAGTAATAAATTCAAAAGAATTATTCTGATAAATTACCTCGCTTGAATGATGCGGTCCTAATAATATACGGCAATCATTCGATAATTGAACGCTGTCCAATAAAACCGGGGCATTGAATTCCCATTCTGAAGACCAACGATTGAAAACCGGAGTAAAACTCAGCACTAGAATAAACAAAACCAAAACTAACACTAACTTCCTTTTCATCTTTCTTTCCTCCCTTATTTAAATTTATTTTTTACTAATCAAATCATTTAATAATCTATCTTTTATCTCCAATAACAAAGAATTTTTCCTGTTACGGCTATATATTTTAAATGTCAAAGTGCAAAAAAATACTCAATTAAGAGTGTTTTTTAGAATATCACATCTTATTAATAAAGTCAATCAAAAATACGAAGAACGATTCTCCGCATTTTTTGTTATTATGTGAGTATAAAAAAATGCTACCGCCCTTTGATGTTAAATAGCAAGCTATAAAACATCTCTAGACAGTAGCATTCCTATTATAGCAAACAAAAATAATTTGTCAACCCCCACACCAAATGAGCACATACTTTGTATCTTACCCACCACACCAAATAAGTTTTAGCTCAAATCCTAATATCTCTAAAGCTTATTATGGTGTGGGGGTTTAGTGCCAAAGGCACTTAGTGCTCGTTATGGTGTGGGGGTCAAATCTAATTGTGGATAACCTTAATAATCTACTATTCAAGAGGAACAACCTCTTCAGTGGTAGTTGTTGTAGGAATTACAATCTCTTCAGTGGTAGTTGTTGTTGTAGGAACCTCAGCTGGTGTTCCAGAAGCACGAATAATCATAATAACAATCACTACCAATACTGCAATTGCTACGAACAACCATGTTTTATTCTTCATATTTTTTAAAAATATATTTTGAAGTTTTTGTCGACCTTTACCTGCCAAAGTCCCGCCAAGCGGGATTTAGGCAGGTTAATTAAATATTCCTATATTCTGAGTATACTCTTTTTTTCAAACAAATCAACCCCCACACCAAATAAGGACAAATGCCGAAGGCATAAATTTGGTAAGACCAGTCCTTGTTATGGTGTGGGGGTCAACCCCCGCACCAAACGAACTTATGATGCCAAACTTTTTTCAACTCTTTTTAATAACTGTTTGAGAGCTCGAGCCCTTAATTTAAGATTGTGCTCTCTGTGTCTGGCATCTTCTTCGTTAGCATAGGCCTCATAATAGATAAGTTTGAAAGGTGAACGGGTTTTAGTTGATTTATTGAGACCAGAATTATGTTCTTTTAGTCTTTTTCTGAGATTATTAGTAGAGCCAATGTATATTTTATCATCTTTTAAGCTTTTTAGAATATACATATAGAACATAATTCTGAAGTTCGTTATGGTGTGGGGGTCAACCCCATATCTTATTTACGAGGTCCGACCTCCAAACACCTCCAAATGTTTTACCTTTGAGCGTAATCGCAGATATCCTTGAAATCGCAGAAAGCGCATTGCCAGCCAGGACACGGCTTGAAATCGCTCTTTTTCATTTCCTCAATCTCCTGAATTATTTTTTCTTTCAGCTGTTTCTTTTCCTTTTCCGACCCAAGGAAAGACGCTTTTTTGCCGTCGTTTAAATAATGATAAATCAATTTTTTTGGCTTGAGCTTAAATATCTCTTCAGCCGCTATCTGATAAATCAATAATTGTTCTTTGTCATCCAAATTCAGCTTGTCTTTGGAGCCCCCTGTTTTGTAATCAATGATTGCCACTTCCCCTTCTTTTTCATCAATTCTGTCTATTACGCCGTATAAGGTATGGCCTCCTATTTTCAGATTAAACGGCATTTCCAAGGCAAAAGTATTATTGATTTTTAAAACTTTCGGAGGATTCTTTGAAAATTCTTTGTAAAAATCTTTAATTATTTTCCTGCCAAGCTTATAATACTCTTCCTTCTGTTTTTTATTCTCATACCATTCATCAATCCAATTTTTCTCGTAAATTTTGACTAAATAGTCAAAATTTACGAGCCCTTCCGAAGTCCCGCTTTTTGGCGGGACGAAGGAGGGCTTCTGCCCGTCCGTAGCTTTAGCGTAGGAGGGCTTTCCCGCATTTTTCTCTTCAAAACCGAACAAATTTTTTTGCTCTTTCTCCTGCCTCTCATTAGCGTATTTTAAGAAGTTATAAAAAGTATTATGCATTGTCTTTCCAAAAGAAAATACCGCTTTACCCCTTGTCGGAACTTTCAAAATAAAAGCAAATTTATACTGTAACGGACATTTATCAAAGGCTGCCAATTGCGAAAAAGAGAAATGTTCTGGCAAATAACTTTGTTCAGATTTCGATTTAGGCTTAGCGACTAGCAGTTTCTCTGATAGCAGTTCATTTTGATTTTTGATTTTTGATTTTTGAATTTCGTTTTGATATCCCATTTCAATCATAAATCTTGATAATTTCTTTTTTCTTATTCCGCCATAATCTTCAGCTGAAGTGAAATAGATGTCTTTCTTAGCCCTGGTAATGGCAACATAACAAATACGCCTCTCTTCCTGCAGATGGACGTCTCCTGTTGGCTTTATATCCTTGATTAAATCTTCAGGAAGTTCAATTAATTCTTTCCTTTCAATTGTCGGAAATCTTTTATCTACCATATTGACCAAAAAAACATATTTGAATTCCAAACCCTTAGCTCCGTGAATAGTCATTACTCTTATCATATCAGGGCCTTGTTCAGGATCAAATTCAAGCTTTCCTTCTTCGCCAGACTCTATTTCAAAATTTATTTCCCGCATAAAATTGTTTAAAGTCGGCTCTTGGGTAGTGTTCTCAAAATTCTTCACTCTTTTATAGAACTGATTAAGCAAATCAAGCTGTCCTTTATCCTCTTTCTTTATGAGATATTTTATATATCCTGACTCTTGTAAAAAAGCAACCAGTATCTCTGAAACCGATTTTTTTTGGGCAAGAATGGTGTGATTTTTAATTAAATTCAAAACAGAAACGATTTTTTCCTGCGTTGGCGGCGAAATTCCCGGAATTAAGGGAAGTTCTTCCATTGCCTCATAAAGCGACTTTGTTCTTTTATAGCTGTATTGGGTAAGCTTCATTATGTCCTGGGGTGGGATTTCAAAAACCGCTAGATTCAAAATCCTGTAAACTGCCGGGCTTTCATGGTAATTATCCAAAAGCTTAAAATATGAAATTACATCCAAGACAGCGGGTTTTGAATAAAGCCCTTTTGAAGCCAAAAATTGGTAAGGCAAGCCTGTCCGCTCCAGAGCTTTGATAAAAAGATTTGCCGAGTCATTTGCCCTGACCAAAATCGCAAAATCGTTATAATCGGCATCCTTGTCTTCTTTAAGAATCTCCAGTATCTTCCTCATCGTTTTATTAACTTCTTCTTCTGAGCTTTTTGCTGAAATATGTTCTATGATGCCCCCTTGCCTCGCCGAAGCCTTGGCAGAGGCGGGTTTCCCTACCATTGAAACCAATTTTTTGCTTATCTTGTTTACGTATTCAAGGCGATCAGGATTATTGGCTTTTATGAATTTGTAAGCCAAATCCAGAATATTCTGGCGAGACCTGTAGTTTTTAACCAAAGAAATTTGTTTGGCTTTCGGGAAATCTTTTTTAAAATTAACGATATTGGTAAAAGAAGCTCCCCTCCAACGGTAAATGGAATTATGAACTACCACTCCGTTGGCTATAAAATTATGGGTTCTGTCAATTTCCAAATCATATACTTTTATTTTTTTATCAACTTCTTTAATTGAAATTATTTTATCGTAAATTATTTCAGTGCCTTTTTTTACCGGAAGGTAGTGTCCTAAAACTAAATTTTTTGCGGGCATAATCAAAGACATATAATTTCGCGCAGCGCTTGACGGTTTACTATACTTACTTGCGGCATTAAATTTATATTCCACGAAACCGCCTGTAATTTTTTCTATTACTCTTGCCTTTTCTTCAAGATCTTTTACATTATCTCCTTCTATGCTTAATTTCATTCCCTTCTTCGCTTTATGAAGAATATATCCTGCTGTTTCCAGCTTCTTAATCGTTTGCTTATCTGACGTTTCCAAATAAAGCTTGTGCCTTATTAAACCATTTAAAAGCAGAGTTTTGCCGCTTCTAACATGAGCCTTGCTTCGGTAATTTCTGTAACACATTTGTAAATTGATGATTATCCTGACGCTTCTTCCACGGTTAACGGCATCTAGGCAATAATGGGGCGAATCTAAGTCAATATTTAAATCTTGAGCTAATCTCTGTATATTATTTTCAACATCAATTTCCTTATATAATTTCACCACCCAGGAATCCTTAATAACGATTCTCTTTCTATTTTTAAAACAATTAGTAGGTATTCCATATTTTAACGACCATAAAGTTTCGTAATATCTGGCTTCGGTATCGCTATTAAATGCCCTTATTGCTAAAATCTTATCTGCCGAACGTTCTAATCTCAACCGTAATACCAAATCATCTGTCACTCCTATTCTCCACCCCAAATTTTTACGGAACATTAAATAAACATAATGATAACCCTGCCGAGCAGTTCTTGGAACGCAACAAAACATTTTGTGATTATCCGTTACATTTACTGAATAACCGTTTTCCGTTTTGACAGTCAGTATTTGCGCTTTTTTATTATTGACAAAAATATTATCCACGTTTGCAACTCCTATATGACCTTTCCCTACTGCCGTTAACGCTTTATCGCCTATTTTAATATCCTTGATTTCTTTTCTTTGTATTTTGCCGTTTTCAAAAACATCTACTTTTGAATCTCCGGGCAAGCATTGATCGTCGTCAGCGCAGACAGTCAGATTGTTTTTTGGTTTAGCAAGGATTTTTATAAGCTCGTATTGCGCCCAGTTTGTATCCTGAAATTCATCAACTAAAATGTATTTGAATTGTTCCCTGTATTTTTTCAAAATCAGCGGCCTCTTCTGAAACAGTTTCAAACAATAATTTATCAAATCGCCAAAATCCAAAAAACTGTTCTCTAAAAGCAAACGCTGATAAACCCGGTAAGCGTTAGCCACTTCTTTTATTCTCTCCGTTTCACTGTCTTCTGGCATATCGTCCCTGGTTTTTAGCCTTTCGCTATACTCAAGGTAATCTTCAGGATAAATCGCCTGGTCTTTGCAATGGGAAAAATGAGAAATTAAGGCTTGGATAAATTTCGTCGGATTCCCCAGGGGCTTGTAATAATCAAGGTCAAATTTATCCAAATTACGATAAACCAAAAGCCAACCAGCTGCGTTGTCTAAAATCTTAAAATCTGCCGGCAAACCGATATCTAAAGCATAATCGCGCAAGATTCTTTCGCAGAAAGAATGAAAAGTAGAAATCCACAAATCTACATAGCCGTAGGGCAAAAGAATATCAACTCTTTCTTCCATTTCCGCGGCCGCCTTTTCGGTAAAAGTTACGGCCAGTATTTCTTCTGGCTTTGCCTCCCCTTTTTCTATCAAATAAACTATTCTCTGGGTGATAACCGTCGTCTTGCCGGTTCCAGCCCCTGCCACAATCAAAAGCGGCCCTTTGCCATGGACCACAGCTTCTTTCTGTTCTTTGTTTAATTTTAATAAATCTAAAGACATCACTCTATTATATTGATTACGAGACCCGCCCTCCAATTTTTGCTTTTTTGCCTGCCCCATAGTTAAAGTGAAACTTTATCCTATGGTTCTACAATACTGAAATAATCATTGCTTTTATCTGCAGCTAAGGTGGTTGGGTCATAAGCGCCGCTAGGTCGCGGAGCTGCATCTTCAATTTCAACTTTAAAATTATTCCCTTCTCTAAAATGTTGACTAATTGGTATTTTCCAAGAATATTTACCGAGAGAAGCAGGAACATTAAGATCTATTCCCATCCCCCCGAGGTTAGTATCATCTTGAAACACCGCTACTTGAATATTTATTTTTTCTACTTTTAGAGCATTCCAAGTAATGTCATAAGTTTGACCCATCACCCATTTTTCTCCGCCATTGGGAGAGATGAGACTAAGGGCTTTTTCTGGAAAGGTAAAGGTTTGAGGAGACCCATGGGAAGTTCCGACGCTATTTTTGATTACTGCTCTGAAATGATAAGTTTTCTTAGGAGATAAGCCAGCAATGGTGGCGAAAAAGTTACCAGGAGAAGTTTTAGTTTGGAAAGGAGTAATCTTTCCATAAGAAGCAGTTTCGCCCCATTCAAACCCAAGTTGAACCGAGGTATCACCTCCCAAACTCAAAAGTGTCCCCCTGAGCGTGGCTCCACCAATTTCAATACCTTCTAGCCAACTGTCACCATTACTAGGAGAAGCAATAGCACCACGAAATGGGCCATAAACCACCAAAGGATCTCCAATGAGGTAAAATTGAGGATATTTGTTTTTCGGTCCCATTGCCCTGTTTTCGGGTAAAAAATACACTTCAGCATCTTTCTGTCCTTTTAAATAAGCTTTTCCTATATCATATCCTCTAACTAAATAGGTTATATACCAAGAAGTCCATGTGGAACCTGTGCTTGCTTTGCCGACCATGGATAAGACATTCACTGCTCCAGATTGAATTGCTGCCTCTACCAAAGAAACATTGCCGTCTTCTCTCGGAGAATAAGGGCCGGTATCGCAACCTCCAAAGGACCAAAGACTGGGAAAATAGAATTTATTGTTTAGAATAGCATCCCCGTTAATTTCGAAAGCTGTCGATATCCCGGTAGGGGAAGCATGGCCTTCAAACAAAACAAGCTTTGCTGATTTTGCTTTTTCTGAAAACTCAATGGGATAAATATCAATTGGTTTCGGTCCCTCTAAAAATTCAGGGGAAGAAGGCTTAAATTTGGAATAAGTATTTTCTTTACCAAACATTTCTTCTAATCTTTCTTTTACATTATAAAAAATGAAATTATCGGAACCCGTTACCCAGACTCCTTTTTCTGAACTTTTCATATGGTTGCTGCTAAAGAAGGGGCCTCTATTCATTAATAAGACTGCGTCTCCGAGATTATAAGCCGTGAAGCGACCGAAAGCTACATCTGGCACATAATAACCATCTTCATCTCGGTCGGCATATCGACTGTCAGCAGAAACAGTGGTGTCGGGCTCTTTGACATTAGCTGTCCCAGGAATGATTTCTCCCTTGACAACAAAATCATAAGGAATAGTTGTCCAATGACCACAAATTACCAAATAATCTGGCTCTTTCCCCTTATTATAAGGAATTATATTTTGCTCTAATTCTGAATCTATACTTTCATCAACCTCCTCAGCCGTCGCCCCACTGACAGTAATTAACATTGTTTCTCTAAAAGCGGCGTAAATAGGAGCTACTTTCCAGTACTCTTTATCATCATCAAGAGCACTGTTATCATTCTCATGAATTACAGTTACTACTTTTTTAGTGTTAGGTAATTTTTTGGGGGTTAAACTTATTTCTGCTTCAGCGATACTAGAAAATTGTTGAAAATCTTTTCCATAATTTGAAGCAAGTAAAGAGAGCTGGGATTGTAAACTGATATCGTCTCCGAAATAAATTATTTTTGAAACGTTAGAGTTTTTCTTAACCAAGACTTCTGCTTCTTGATAGGTGTTGAAAAATGCCCCACCTAATCTGTGAGCATAAACACTGGCATAAGGCATAAAATTCTCTTGGCTAGCTACGCTTACAATTAAAGGTGTAGTAGTAGCCAAAAAGTTTAAAACGTAATCATCAACAATCTCTTGGCGAGTAACTTCGATACCTAGAGTTTTAATTTCGGAAAGAAAATTTTCTGGAATAGTATTAGAAATTGTTTCAATTACATATACTTTTTTAGGAGAAGGAGTTAGTTTTTTTAAGAAATCAATTATTTCGAGTTTAGCGCCAGAATCATAAATTATCAGCGGAGATTGGGAATTTTTATTAATGTCTTTAGTCAGCGGTAAAATCTCTAAAATAGTATTTGCCTTTTGGTCAGTTAACCATACAGTTTCGGTATCAAAAACTAATGGAGGAGAAGGCGCCTCTTCTTCTTCGCCTGGCTTTACCAACCCTTTTTCTATCTCGGGCTGAAAAAAATTTTTCCAGACAAAAAACCCTCCAATACCCAAACCAATCAAAATTATTAAAATGATTATCAGCCAAGGGCTGACCCGCCCGAGGCGGAAAATTTTTGTTTTCATATCTTTATCTTAACAAAACATTCCAATATTCTCAAGAATGTTGGAATGTTTTACCCACCCAGCGGGATCTTTACCCATCAACAATTTTTTGCAAGTCCACCAAGTTTCCTGACTGCTTTTTTATCCTGTTGTAAACCCCGTTAGATTTGCTTCGCAACTATCTAACGGGGTAAACTTTATTAAAAAGCACTATTTAGAGTATTTATAAATCTCAACGGATCAATGCTTGCTCCTTTTGCTTTTATAGAAAAGTGAAGATGGGGTCCTAAAGAATAACCGGTGCTTCCTGAAAGACCAATTACCTCTCCCCTGTTTACCTTGTCTCCCTTAGCAACTTTAAATTCCTCAAGATGCAGATAAAGAGAATAGATTCCGAGGCCATGGTCAATAATTATCATCTTTCCGTAAACTGTTAATTCTTTGACAAAGCTCACTATGCCATCGTTGACAGCATAAACCGGCGTGCCAACAACAGCATCCAAATCCACCCCCAAATGCCGAAGGGTGACATCTCCCTTTTTTCTGATGTTCCCGAAAGCTCCGACATTAATAATCGAATCTAACGGATACAAAAAAGGTCCATCAAAATATGATTCCAAAGTATATTTTTCAAGAACCTGCCAGATAAGAACACCTTCTTTTGTACTGATATTTTCCACGATATTAGAAGGAGTATACCCTTTTTCTTCAAGTTCCGGAGTAAGGGCGAGTTCTGTTACGGGAAAATTTCTTTTTTTTATCGTAATTGTCTTTGTTATATTATCTCTGCCAAGGATAGAGACAGATAGAGAATAATTTCCCGGTGTTTTCCTGATATCAATTCCTACAATGCCTATCTGTTTCCCGTCAATTCCAATCGAAAAAAAATCAAATAATTGCCCGTCAAATTCGCCTGTTATTTTTTCTCCGGCTGGCACATTCAAGGCTTCAATTACAAGAGTATCCCCTTGTTGGGGCTGAGTTGTGGAAAGCAAAATACCAAAAGACAACGGTTGGGGCCGGAGTGTTTCTTTTGACGTCTCTTTGGTAGTTATTTTTTGATACCCTTCTTCGGGCTGACTTTCATTTTGTTGGGATTCGTAAAGAAAAAAAACAAATCCCATCAATAATAGGATGCTTAAAATAATTAATACCTGCTTTAGAGATTTCCTCATAAGCCAACTGTATTTCTATTCTACCGTGTCCGTCCGAAGCCCGCAAGGGCGAAAGAGGACCAAAAAATCATCTTTTTGAAAAAAGGGCCCTCATTCTTTAGAAGGCCCCATAGAGAATCTTTCTTTTTGGCGACGGATTTCAACCCGAGTGGGTTTTTCGCCTATTGCTATAGCTTCTAACTTAGCTGCAGCTTCCATAAGATCATTGAAGACCGTCTCTGCTTTACCTTTCTCGGCATGAAGTACTATTCGGGAAAGCCGTTGAAATTCTGGTTCTTGAAGCCGTTGGTAATAAGGATTGAAATTGGGGACCTTTTCAGTCAGATGTTTCCAGATACCGTAAGCTTCATTGGCAATTGGCAAAAGATCTTTGGGTTGAATAGCTTCGCCTGTAGCCAATAAACCTTGAAGTTTTTCCCCTAACTGACCAAGTCGATTGTAACAATTGCGGAATCTCCTCTCAATCTCAGCCATTAAATCGCGCCACTTTTCAGCTAGCTCAATGCTTTTCATTGCTATCTCGTAGTCCTTAACTCGCTGGTTCAAAAGATTGGTAATGGCCTCACTCGTTCTAGCTGGAATTTCCCAAAACCTTCCCTGGAGAGCCAGTTTAATTTCTGCCAAGGCCCCTTTTTTGAGGGAAGTTCTACTTCTTTCCAGAAACAGAGGAATTTGAGCAAACTCCACCGACGCTTTTTCCATTAACTGAGGGCTAGGCTTAAAATTCTTCAAAAAATCCTCGAGAAGATGAGAAAGTCTCCTAGCATAATCTGCCAGTAATTGGGCATCTCCAGTTAAAGTAAACTTTTTTCTTATTCTTCCAATCTTTCTAGCCGGAACATGCCTTCCCCTTTGTCTAATTGCTGCCGGGAGGTCTTTTATCTTTTCCACAATCTGGATGGAAAATTCCTTATCTTTCCGAAAAACTCCCAGTTCTTTAAGTTTCTTTTCAGGTAAATCTTTCCATTCTTCAATTTCCCACTGGCTGGCTGATCTCCATTCTCGATGAAGAACCTCTCCGGGTTTGTACTCAATTAACCCAGGATATTCCCGCCAAACTTTACCCTGCTTCCTGGTCACTTTTTCTTTCCACCGCACCGGAACACCAACTGGTGCCAACAACTCAATAATCTCGTATGGCAATTCCTTTGCTATCTTAGTATCTATTGCCACTTCTTTGAATTTTCTCCAATAAGCAGCTCTTGTTCTTTTCATCTCTTCTCTCCTTTCTAAACTTTTTTAATTTTCAAGAGTACTTGCGAGTTTTAAAAAACAACCTAGAAGGTTATTTTTTATCATCAATACGATACCAGATTATAAATTAAAAGTCAATATGGAACTCCGTGTACTGAACGGCATTAGAACCTGCTTTGTATAATAAAAAGCCCTTTCCTTGTTATAAGAAAAAGGCTTTTAAAACTTATACTACTTAAAGATGCTTTTGAAGATATGTTGGTAATGATTTTCCCACACAATCTAATTCTTTATCCTTATACGCATGAAGCTGGTAAAGATAAGTGAATCTTCTCGTTTTTCCATCACTACAAAATACTCCATCTTCATAAAAATAGAGAAGTTCAATATCTTTCTTTCCGTTGGCATCTGTTAATACGAGAATTACGACAAAAGTCGGTGTTTCTGTACAATCTGCTGGCATCCATGATATTCGTAGTAACGATGCTTTTTTGTATTTTTGATGCAAAACACATTCTTTATCAAGTTGATTAATAATCTCCCAAGCCTCTTCTCTTGTTACGCCTTGTCTCTCTAAAGCTCTTGAAATGTAAAGGTTCTTCATCTAAAAACTCTCCTTTCTTTTAATTTTTATTTAATATATTAGACTACCTGGCATATAACTAACCACTAGTTAAGTTAATGATCAGTTATATACCAAGTAGTAAAACAATTTTTCAAAGAACTAAAAATACCCTATTACAGGGTATTCATATTATACCATTAAGATAAATGGTAGTCAATAGTTCCATAAACCACGTTGGGCTCATGGCCGTGCCCTGAGCAGTTCGGCCCTGAGGGCTTCGAGTGAGCCTCAGCCGAACTCCTCACTGCCGAAGGAGCTTGCCCTGAGCGAAGCCGAAGGAGCTTGCCCTGAGCGAAGCCGAAGGAGCTTGCCCTGAGCGAAGCCGAAGGGTAAAGTCATTATTACGAGGTCCGACCTCCAAAGGATTACTTGATTTTTATTTTTTCTACCAACCTCTCCAAAAACGCTCTTTGGCCCTTTAAAATCTTCTCTTTTGCTGCATTTATCTTAAACCATTCTCCTTTGTCAGCCTCAGGATATTCTTTAAAGTTACCGGAATTTTTAGGCCATTCTAAGTTAAAAGTATTACTCTTTAATTTCAAAATATCAATGTCGCTTTCAATGGCCCAAACATGAATTATCTTTTTACTCGGCTGTATAAGCTCACCGAGTTCTATAAATTTTCCATCAATATCAAACCCCGTTTCTTCTTTTAACTCCCTTTTAGCCGCTTCTAGTGAATTTTCGTTTTCCTCAAAAACACCCTTGGGAATTGACCAGACACCGGCATCTTTTTTTGCCCAAAAAGGACCACCGGGATGTATTAACATCACTTCTAATTCATTGTTTTTAAATCTGTATATAAGTATACCTGCGCTATGAACACTCATAATCAGCTTTGGTAAATACTATTTCTTTTATTTTTTAACTTGTCCTGAGCTTGCCGAAGGACTTGTCCTGAATTTACTTGTAGTGAGTTTATCGAATCTACCTGTGGTGAGTAAATCCGAACCATCGAAGGATTTATTACGAGGCCCGACCTCAAAACAATTATAATATCCAAATTACTCAAAATGTGATTTTATATATGATAGCATCTTTTGAGCTTTTTTAGGGTTTCCCCTTCCTATAGGAAAATAACAAGGTAAAACATTGTATTCTTTGTCTAAAATCTGTTTGGATTTGTATGGTTTGTACTTTCTTATTTTAATATCATTCAAACATCTTTGCAATTTAATTTCTTTATTGGTTAATGTTTTAAAAACCAATAATCCAAAAGCTACTATATATTTTGGGCCCACGATATCAATCTCTTTTTCCAATAATGAAAAGTCGTTTTGAATAAGATTTTTTGATGGATTCTCTGGCCCTTTTCGAGTGCCCTTAACTAAATTAGTAATATAGACTCCATGTTTGGATAGACTCTTTTCTATCCTTATTTCATCTTTAATCTGCCACCCATGTTTATAAATGTCATCTACTATTGTTTTATCAATAAAACCAGCCTGAGAAAGGAAGCGCCAAAAATAACGTACCCCAATAAATGGATACCTTCTTTTTCCTTTATACTTTTTGCTACTCGATATATTAAGATGAGTAGGATTGATAAAAAGAAATAAAAACTTAGGACTATGACATTTCCCACCTCCTAAGATAGATCTTAATTCATTCTTACTATTTTTATACCTTTTATCAAATTCTTTATATAAATATTTTAGCTCTTGTGGGATGTCATTTTGCATACTATATTTGACTTTTATTTTTAATTAATTTCTTGCCCTGAGCTTGTCGAAGGGTTCGACTTTTTGGTTTTTACGAGACCTGACCTCCAAAGAATTTTTATCTTTTTTTAATTTTACTCTTTTTTAATTTTTTATCAATCTTTTAATAAGAACCTTCGCTTTGCCACGTTAAACGTGGCTTCGCTCAGGAGAACCTTGTTTCTCGCGGAGTTTACACTGAGCAGTTCGGCCCTGAGGGCTTCGAGTGAGCCTCAGCCGAACTCCTCACTGCCGAAGGGCAAAGTGAATGTGCTCGAAATAAAAAATCAGAAATTCAAAAAAATTTCTGATTAAAAGAATTGTGAAGCAGGCACTCCAACTTCACCCGTTTAAATTTTGGGTGGGTGATGCTGGAATTGAACCAGCGGCCTCGTCGATGTGAACGACGCACTCTGACCACTGAGCTAATCACCCAAAGGTTGGAGGGCAAGCCCCCACACCAAATAAATTAACTCAAATCATAGATATATCTAAAGACTATATGGTGTGGGGGCAAGCTGGGCTACACGCGCACATAAAATCCCTCGCTCACGCCTCGGGATGAAATCGTTGAATAATTATTCAACGATTTCATTTTATCTCTACTGTAGCCCCGGCTTCTTCTAATTTTTTCTTAATTTCTTCTGCTTCGGATACAGAAATATTTTCTTTTAATGCTTTTGGAGCAGCATCTACTAAATCTTTTGACTCTTTCAATCCTAATCCCATAATTTCTTTTATTTCCTTAATTATCTGCACTTTTGCCTGACCAACATCTTTAAGAATTACCGAAACTGATTCTTTCTTTTCTCCAGCGCCTCCTTCTCCTTCAGCAGCGCCAGCAATACCAGCTGAAGCAACTACTTGAGGAGTAGCAGAAACGCCAAACTTATCTTCCAAAGCCTTGACCAAATCCACCAGCTCCAGAACACTCAGCTCTTCAACTTTTTTTATTATTTCCTGTAATCTTTCGGAAACTTTTTCTTCCTTGCCCTCCATAGCTTTTTTATCCACCAAAGATTGAGCAGAAGCGGGAGCGACGGAGGGTTCTTTTTTTTCTGCCATAGTAATTAAACTTGTTAAATTGTTTTATTGCTTTGTTGCTTTTATGCCTTCCAACACCACGACCAATTTCTGGATATTTCCATTTAAGGTATATAATAATCGCTGGATTGGAGAAGCCACAGAACCAACTAATCGACCTAAGAGAATTTCTTTTGATGGAATTTTTGCTAATTTTATCACTTCTTCTGAAGCTAAAAACGCTCCATCCAGAATTCCTCCCAGAACCCGGAATTTATTATTTTTTTTGGAAAAACTCCAAAGCGCTTTGGCGGTACTAATCGGGTCTTCAAAAGCAAAATTAATCATTAAAGAATCTATATTATCGTCAGCCATCCTGTTTTCATAACCTGCCTGAGAAAGAGCTATCCCGGCTAAATTCTTTTTTACCACTTTTGCCACAGAATTATTTTGCTTTAATCTCTGGCGTAATTCGTTTATTTCAGAAACTTTCAATCCTAAAAAATTGACAAAGTAAATCGCTTTGGCTTTTTTTATTTGTTCTAATAATTCTTTAAGAATTTGTCTTTTTTTTTCTTTAGATATCATAAAAATAAAAATCTGCGGTTTCCCACAGACAAAAGCAAAAAATCCTTTTTCCTCGTTAGGATTTACTTGCCCTGTTAAATAATTTCACTTTCAGTGAAATTCCCGCTTCGCGGGATTTAACAGGGTAAACCTAATATCTTGGGAAACTATATTTTTAGTATAGCAAACGTATAAAAAATGTCAACCCCACAGCTTAAATGGAAGGAGGCAATGGCAGGGATTTTTATTTTTGTAAAGTTGCATTTTTAATCTCCTTTCAGGATCTTTCAAATTTCTCTTTCTCTATAAATCTCTGCGCTTCCTTTGGCATTAAACTATTCAGATAGAGAGTCACCAGTCTCATTTTCTTCAGTACCACTTCTTCCTTTATCATTGCCTTATTTAAAAGCTTTTTTAACGTGGTGATAGTTAGATCTTTGCCTTCAGCCTTTAATGCTGCAACAGATAAGACATACTTCATCTGTTGCTCATTATTTTCTTTTAAAACTTTCTTTATTTCCTTATTGCTTCTATCCATCTCTTGTCTATATGTAGAAGAGGTATTTTTTCTTGACCCTAAAATTCCTCTCATAACAAACACCTCCTTTTTAATCCTGCCATTACCCTGATGGGTAATTATAGAGTAAAGTAAAACTAAGTCAAGGGGTAAAAATTATAGAGCCTGGAGTCGGACTTGAACCGACAACCTACTACTTACGAAGTAGTTGCTCTACTTCACCCCGCCAAATTATAGAGGAGCCGCCTCTGAGACTTGAACTCAGGACCTTTGCTTTATTCACCCCCACACCTATTTTCAGGAGCCGAAGGCGGGATTCGAACCCACGACCTACGGTTTACGAAACCGTTGCTCTACCACTGAGCTACTTCGGCATTTTAGGTGTGGGGGCGGGAGCACTGCTCTACCACTGAGCTAAGGCGGCAAAATATTTGGCGGGGCAAGTTGAGCCATCCAGGCTTTCTTTATAATATAAATTACCAGAAATAACAAAAATTGTAAACTTATTTTCTTTGTGCTAAAATTGATTGAATTTAAAAATATGAGAAAAGAAATCTACCCCCACACCAAACGAGGACAAGTCGCCGAAGGCGACAAAATTAGTAAAGCCAGTCCTCGTTATGGTGTGGGGGTCTACATGGACTATGCTGCTACCACTCCTGTTGATCCCCGGGTGTTAAAAGCAATGCTCCCCTATTTTACAAAAAAATTTGGAAATTCTGTTTCTCTGCATAGTTTTGGCCAAGAAGCAAAAAAAGCCCTGGAAAAAACTCGGATGATAATGGCAAAAGCCATTAATGCGCAGAATATTGAAGAAATAATTTTTACCAGTTCAGCAACAGAAAGCAATAATCTTGCGCTCAAGGGAATAGCTTTTGCCAATAAAAACAAAGGTAAGCACATTATTATCTCTTCTATAGAGCATGATTGTGTTTTAAATAGCGCCCTTTGGCTGGAAAAACAAGGTTTTCAGGTTACAAAAATAAAAGTAGATAAGCAGGGTTTAATAGCTCCGAAAGAAGTGGAAAAAGCCATAAGAAAAGACACTATCCTGGTGTCAATAATTCATGCCAGTAATGAGATAGGGACAATTCAGCCAATTGAAAAAATAGGAGAAATCTGCCAAAGAAAAGGAGTGTATTTTCATACAGACGCCGCCCAAAGTTTTGGAAAAATCCCCATTGATGTGCAAAAAATGAAAATTGATTTATTAACTGCTTCTTCGCATAAAATCTATGGTCCTAAAGGCGCCGCCCTTTTATATATCAAAAAAGGAACAAAAATAGAGCCCCTGCTCCATGGCGGAGGTCATGAATTTGGATTACGGTCATCAACAGTCAATATTCCGGCAATTATAGGATTTGGAAAAGCGATAGAAATTTGCCAAAAGGAAATTCACCCCGTTAAATCCTCTAGGGGGGGAATTTCGTCAAAGACGAAATTATTTAACGGGGTAAAAAAAGAAAGTCAAAGATTAACAAAATTAAGAGACAAATTAATTAAAGAAATCTTAAAAAAAATACCCAATTCTCATCTTAATGGCCATCCAAAAAAACGATTGCCCAACAATGCTAATTTTTGGTTTTCTTATGTAGAAGGCGAGGCTATTATAATGAATTTAGATTCTTATGGAATTGGCGTTTCTACTGGTTCTGCTTGTTCTTCTGAAAAATTAGAACCAAGCCACGTACTTTTGGCCTGCGGATTGCGGCCAGAACAGGCTCACGGTTCTCTAAGAATAAGTTTGGGCAGATGGACAAAAGAAAAAGACATTGATTATGTTTTGGAAGTTTTGCCAAAAGTTGTTAAAAGGTTAAGAGAAATTTCGCCATTTAAGAGATAAGAACCTCGCCTTTGGCGAGAACCTTGTTTCTTCACTTCGTTCAGAAATAATTTTTTATGCCAATTTATTCAAAAGAAATAATTAAACACTTTAAAAATCCCAAAAACGTAGGGAAAATTAAAAATTCTGATGGGACAGGTGAGGCTGGAAATTTTTTATGTGGCGATATAATGACACTTTATTTAAAAATTGGAAAAAATAAAAAGGGAGAAAAAATTATTAGAGACGTGAAATTTGAAACCATGGGATGCACGGTCGCCATCGCCAACACAAGTTTACTCACAACAATGGTAAAGGGAAAGAAATTGGAAGATGCCTTAAAGATTAAAAAAGAGGGTTTGATAAAAAGATTGGGTCAACCCTTGCCCCCATTTAAAATTCATTGTTCAATTTTGGCCATTGATGCTTTAAAAGAGGCAATTTATGATTATTATTTAAAAAATAAATTAGAAATTCCAGAGGATTTAGAGAAAGAACACCAAAGAATTACAAAAACAAAGGAGGAGTTGGAAAAAAGATACAAAGGGTTTCAAGCCTTTGAAAAAGAGATTTTAAAATAAACATAAGAATTAAGTTAATAATCTGCTTAATCTCTGAATTAACAGAAGCGGCAGACTTCTAACGGGGTAAAATGACAAAAGTTGTTGTTGCCACGTTTAACGTGGTTGTTGCCATGTCAGGAGGAGTGGATTCGTCAGTAGCTTTAATTTTATTAAAAAAGCAGGGATTTGAGCCAATTGGGGTGACTCTAAAATTACCTGTTTGGGGAAACAAAGTTAATGCTTGCCGCGATAATGTTTACTGTACTCCCGAGTCTATAAAAATTGCCGAGGCTGTTTGTAAAAAACTTCAAGTCCCCTATTTTGTAGTTGATGCTCAAAAAGAATTTAAAAAAGAAGTTATTAACTATTTTGTAAAAGAATTAAAAAATTACCGCACTCCAAATCCTTGTGTGATTTGTAATCGGAATTTAAAATTTCAGCTCTTGATAAAGTCAGCAGACAAAATGAAAATTCCTTATGTGGCCACTGGCCATTACGCGCGGCTGCGCGAAATCAAAAATCAAATAGGACCCTATGGGGAGTCGCAAGTGACTACAAAAGTCAAAAATTACCAATTATTAAGGGCTAAAGATAAAAATAAAGATCAAAGCTATAGTTTAAGTTTCTTGACTCAAGAACAATTAAAACATATCATTCTTCCTCTTGGTAATTACACTAAGGCAGAAGTTTATAAAATTGCGAAAAAAGAAGGTTTTCCTTTTTTTGAAAAAATTAAACAAAGTCAAAATTTTTGTTTTGTTTCTAATAAAGCGTTACCTTTTTTTATTCGAAAAGAAATCGGAGAAAATCCAGGACCAATAATGGATATGAAAGGAAATATTTTAGGCCAACACAAAGGATTATATTTTTTTACTCTTGGCCAAAGAAAAGGATTAAATCTGCCAAATGGCCCTCATTATGTTATTGGCTTTAACCAACAAAAGAATATTCTTTTGGTTTCAAAAAGCAAAAAAGATTTATACAAAAAAGAGGCGTTTCTCTCGCCTTTAAATTTAATTTCCGGAAAAATGACTCAAAAAAAATTAAAAGTAAGCGCTAAAATTAGATATCGAAGTAAATCAGCTTTAGCCTTTCTTTATCTTTTAAGCAAAAACAAAGCTAAAATTGTTTTTAATAAACCGCAAAAAGCAATTACTCCGGGCCAATTTTGCGTTTTTTACCAAGGAAATATTTGTTTGGGCGGAGGAAAAATCATTTGAGCGAGAGAGGGGAATCGAACCCCCGACCGTTCCTTGGGAAGGAACTATTTTACCATTAAACTACTCTCGCATAGCCTTTTCAAAAAACCTTTTTATATCATACCAGATTTGGAAAACTTTAGAAAGGAAGGAGCCAGCGGTCTTTTGGACTAAATCATCAGAAGAAGTGCTGATAGAAACTTCGGAATTATTAGATAAACTTTCGGCTGGTAAAACCATTATTACTTTCTCGCCTTCTTTCTTTAATCCCAACATTAAACGCGCTTCTTTTTCCAACACCTCTTCCTGCCTCCCCTTCTCTAAAACCTGTTCCAATCTTTGTTGTTCCTGCTCAAGGCTTTCTTTTTTTTGTCCTAAACTCTCTGCTTCATCGGTTAATAATTGATACGTCTGCCAGTCTCCTTTAATTCTTAAAAGCAAAAAGGAAGCAATGGCAAAAATAACTATAATTAATAAAAATTTTTTCATAATAAGTTTTTGTGGCTAAAAGGTGCGGGATTAATTTGATTTGGAAAAAATTTTAAGAAAAACTTCGGGAGGGATTTGAATATTAGATTGGCCCAACAATCTTTTCTTTCCTTTTTGCTGTTTTTTCCAAAGTTTCATTTTCCTGGTCCTATCCCCTCCATAAAGGTTGCCGGTAACGTCTTTTTTTAACGCTGATAAAGTCTCTCGCGCGATAATTCTCCCCAAGCCCTCTACTTGAATAGGAACCGCGTAATTTTGGCGAGGTAAAATTTCTTTAAGCTTTGAAGCTAAATTTCTAGCTTCTCTTTCCGCTCTTTTTTTAAAAACTATCCGGGATAAACTTTCAAATTTTTTCCCTGCCAGCATTACTTCTAACTTTTCTAACTCGGTTTTTCTATATCCGAACATTTCATAACTTAAAGAAGCATAACCAGAAGAAATAGACTTTAAATTATCGTAAAAATCTTTAATTGTTTCTTCTAATGGAGCCTGGCAACTGATAATCAGTCTATCAGAAATATCAAGGGTGGTAATATCTTCTCCACGAGAATCGTTTATAAGTTTTAAGACCGCTGATAAATATTGCATTGGGGTAATAATTTCCATTTTCACCCAGGGTTCTTCGCAATAAAGAATTTGGTCTGAAGACGGCCATTCACCAGGGCTAGTAACAATCTTGGGAGTTTTGCTATTTTTCAATAAAACCCTGTACGGCACAGTAGGGTGAGTAACAATCAAATCCAATCCATATTCGCCTTTAAGACGCTCCTGGGTGATTTTTAAGTGCAGCATTCCCAAAAACCCCAACCGATAGCCCCTGCCCAATACTTCAGAATTTTCAGGAGTAAAATAGAGCGCGGAATCATTTAATTTTAATTGCGATAAAGAATAACGAAAATTCTCAAAATCTTGTTCAGCTCTCTTTGCTAGGGATGACGGGTTGGTTTTAGCTAAATAAAAACCGGCAAATACCATTGGCTTTGGCTCTTTATACCCAGTAATTGGTAATTGCCTTCGTCCCGAGCTCAGGCCGAGGGGGTAATTAAAAATTTTTGATTTTTGTAGTCGCTTGCGACTCCCCGTAGGGTCCTTTTTGATTTTTGATTTTACTATGGTGTCTCCCACCCTTACCAAGCCGGGGTCTTTCAGGCCTGTTGCGAGCCAACCTATTTCTCCGGATTCCAAGCTTTCTTTTGTTTTTAACTGCGGAGCAAAATAACCCAAATCTAAAACATCGCTTTTTGTTTTGCTGGCAGTAAAAACAATTTTTTCCCCTTTTTTTACGCTTCCATCAACAACGCGGATATAGGCTATCACCCCTTTATAATAATCGTAATGGGAATCAAATATTAACGCTCTGAAAGGTAATTTTTTATCAACAATCGGACAAGGAATTTCTGAAATTACCTTCTCTAATAATAACTTTACATTCTCGCCTGTTTTGGCTGAAACAGGAACAATGTTTTCTGTTTTTGTATTTAATAACTCGGCCAATTCTTTTCTTTTATTTTCTAAATTATAATTCTTTAAATCTATTTTATTAATAACGCCGATGATTTTTAGATTTTGCTCTTTAGCTAATAAAAGATTAGAGAGTGTCTGGGCTTGAATTCCTTGAGTGCCGTCAACCAGCAGGATTGCTCCTTCTACTGCTGCCAAAGCGCGAGAAACTTCATAGGTAAAATCCACATGGCCAGGAGTGTCAATCAGATTCAAAATGAAATCATTATAAACCATCTGAACAGGATGCATCTTAATAGTGATTCCATGTTCTTTTTCTAAAGTCATTCTATCCAAATACTGGGGGGTTAATTTATCCCGAGCAATGGTATTTGTTAATTCTAAAAACCTGTCAGCTAAAGTGGATTTGCCGTGATCTATGTGGGCAATAATTACAAAGTTGCGAATATTATTCATAAATAAGATAACATTACAAAATACTGAGTCTCGCCCCGTCTAATTTGCCAAAGGCAAATTGTGCGGGGTGATCTATGTGGGCAATAATAACGAAATTACGAATTTTTACCATTTCTTTTGTCATAAGAACCCGCCTCGCTTCGCTCGGCAGAACCTTTTTTCTCGCTTCGTCCCGTCCAGCAGACGGGACTTCGCTCAAAATAGAATCTTTTAAAAACAAGAGATTTTAGCTCTTGAATTTCTTTGATTTGAAAAAGATTTGAAAGGATAATAAATGTAGTCAGGGTAAAAAGAAAAGCTATGCCAGCGTCAATGATTAGATGAATCACTCTTTCCAGGGATAAAATATTGGTCATAAGAGAGAGAATTACATAACCAACTAAACCGCTGATAGCGGAGGCAACGATTATTTTAATCAATTTCATATAGAATTCTTTTGAAGAAGCAAGGGAATAATTTACATGAATCCGAAGAAAATACAGAAGCAGCAAAAAATATAAGATATAAGTAAAAATTATTCCTCCAGCCAAACCCTCTATTCCAAATCTTAATCCAAATTTATAACAAAAGAAGAAACCTATAGGATAGGCAATAAGGCTGGCAAAAAATGGTCTCTTAGCGTCTTTTTTAGCAAAAAAAGTTTTTAAAAGATAATAATTAATACTCTGAAAAATCATTCCTATGGCAAGATATGCTAAAACCTTCATAGTAGTGGTAGTGGCTTGCCAATCAAACTTCCCGTAACCAAAAAGTAATCTCGCAATTGGTTCTCGAAAAACAATGCACCAAATAGCTAACGGAATAATAAAAAATAAAATATGACTAAGGGTATCTTCAAAAACTTTCATAAAATCTCTTTGATTTTGTTCTGCTTCTAATCTTGAAAGTCGCGGAAAAGCGGCATCAGCAAAAGGCAAGGCAAAAATTGTATACGGTAAAATATTATCAACAAAATTAAAAATGGTGAGGGTGCCTTCTTTTAAGAGAGTAGTTATTGAGGTAATTCCTACCAGAAAAAGTTGGGAAATAATAATACTCGAGGCTCCAGAAGACATTATGGCAATTAGTTTTTTGAGCCTAGAAGAAAACGAAAAAAATCCAGAAATTGAAGACAATCGAAAGCGACAGCCAATTTTTAAAAGAGACGGTAATTGAACGAGAAGATGAAAACAGGCTCCTAAAACTACACCGAAAGCTAACCCTTTTAAACCAAAAAATGGAACAAAAAATATAATTCCTATAATAATACCAAGATTGTACATTACCGGCGCTAAAGCACTTACAAAAAACAAACGAAAACTTCTTAAAATACCAGAAAAAATAGAAGAAATACCCAAAAGTATGGGTTGAATCATCATAATTCTGGTCAAGAGTATGGCTAATCGCAAATTCTCTTGATCAAATCCTACTAAAAGCATTGATAATAAAGGTTTAGCAAAAATGACTACTATCAAACCGAAAATTGTAAGAAAACAACCGATACAAAAAATGATTAAAGTTGAAAATTGCCAAGCCTTATTTTTATCTTTGGATAGATATTCGTTAAAAAGAGGGATAAACGCTGCAGAAATAGCGCCCATAATAAAAATATTATAAATAAAATCAGGCAAACGGAAAGAAGCGTAGTAAATATCTAAATTGCCAGAAGCCCCAAAACGACTTGCCAAAAGAGCGTTTCTTAAAATACCCAAAAAACTGCCAAGCAAAGTTAAGCCGCTGGTCAACATTGCGGCGCCAAAAATTGTCTCGGATTTATGATTCAATATTTTTTTAAAACTAACCATTGTAATAACCTTTCGCTATCGCTTAAGAACGTTTCAATTATTCTTCTATTCTCTTTTAAAATTGATAATCAGATCCCTGTCTAATGGAACCAATTGGTTAAAAGGAAAGAGAGTAGGAATTATTCTCACGTCATCAGACACTACAAGTTCATAAGAAAACTTTATATCCTGTCCGCTCTGCTTCTGAACTTTTAATTCCCAGGATGAAAAATCAATCCAGTTAGCGGGTAATCTATAAACCAATTTAAAAGGGTTTAAAGACAACTTTGCCCAGGTGCCTATTATTGTTTTTCCAGCTTCCTCATATATTTCTGTTCCATCTTTCTCGTTTCTTATTTTGATATTCTTTATCAAAGACAAGTCTTCATCTTCTCTATATCCTAATTTTTTATAAAATTGAGAAGCATCCTCGGCTGTTTTTAGGTAACCATTTTTTACTTCTTTTACGATTATTCCTTTGGGAAGATAAATTTTTAAATAATTCTCTTGACCTCTCTCCTCAGAAGAATAAGAGGAGGCGCTGATAATTAAAGTATCTATTATTTGACCATCAGCAGCAAATTCAGTTTTTAACTCAATTATTTTTTCTCGTCTATCTTCAGAAAAATCCCTTCTGAGTAAATTAAAAACAACTCCTAAATAATCGTTTTTGCTTTCTCCTATTTTGCCAGTCCAATCTAAAGAATCAAAAAAATATTGCAGATTATCATCAGTGACGTAAAGTTGAATGTCTTTTTTAACAAAACCATCCGTTAAAAAATCAGGAATTTGAGAAAAGGTTTCTGGGGAAGCTTTTTTTGCCTTCTTTTGCAAATTCTCTAAAAATACGGAAAAAAGTTCACGCTCCTGGCGCAGAGGAGCAGGCTTGGCTCCTTCTTGGATTTGATTTTGAAAAAAAGAGTAAAAATTATACTGATCAATAATCAAGCCATTATCATTAATGTTTACTGGTCCGATAATTTCCAAAATATTTTCTAATACGGACGGGTTAACAACAATCACTCCATCTAATAAAGGTTCCTTTCCCGTGGTTGAATAAAAATCTAATATTTTTTGGCCGCTGGAAGGATAATCAAAAAACCAGTTACTATCATGAAAAAACCATTTATCGCTAATGGGTTGCAATGGATCCGGAGGGATAATTTTCTCCAAGAAAACATCTTCCAGAGCAAAGATATTATTTCCTGACAAATCAATTTTGCCTTTATTAAAAGATAAAAAAGCATAGGCTCCTAATAAACCGCCGGTAGGTCTTGGTATTGCCGGTTCCTGAAATAAAACAAGATAATTCTTTGATTCCTCGTTGCCAAAAAACAAGAGCCAATTCTCTATATAACGTTCTTTGTCTTTTAGGTAACTGATATCGTATTTATCTAAATAATTTAAATTCTTCTTGATATTTTCCAAATAATACAAAGGATTTTCCTCCTGCTGAACCATTGCCATCATAAGAAAACCGCCATTGATTTTTTCTAAATCATCGTTAATATCTTTTAGATGTTTTCTTAACTCAATTTCATTTTTAATTACAGGAAGGATGGAAAAAAAAGAAAGGTTGTTATCATCAATCCTTCGACTACGCTCAGGATTGATGGTGAGTGAAGCCGAACCATCAATTAAATTGATTGCTTCTTCAAACCTATTCTCTCTTAAAAAATTAATTATTTCTTTATTAACCTGGTTATATTGAGTTATCTGTTTGGCAGTAAAAAAAAACAAACTTACCAATAATAAGATTGACATTAAAAGAAGGACCCTGATAAACAAAGATTTCTTGTTTTTTCCCATTGTTTCCACATTTTCATTTTACTATAGATACTTGAATTAATCAAAAAAAAGTGTATAATATTGACGATTGAACCGGGTAGTCGCCGAGCATTCCGCGCTTGGAGTGCTTGGAGGAAAGTCCGAACTCCTGCCAATTTTGTTTCCGAGCATTTAGCGAGGAACTACAAAATCGGCAAAGGTAGTGGCTAACAACCACCATCAAGCTCTTTTGGCTTTAACAAAAGGGCTTGATCGAGGTGCGAACAGAGACGGTTTTACCCGAAAGGGTAAAACCGCCCTCCGAAGCCTCGTGTGAAGGAGGGCGAGCGTGGCTATAAGGTAGTCCGCCTACGCTAAAGCTTCGGCGGATCTTCGCCAAAGGCTACGATGAAACGGCTAAATCCTTACTGGGTGCAAGGCTCGTGCTCCAATTTTATCCGTGAGTTAGACGAACGGTTATAAAATTGAGAGCCCGCTGGAGCTTTAGCGAAGGCGGGTTCGCCGTCGCTTTCTGAGCTATGGCGGATGCTCAAAATTATAACCTTGCTTCGTCCCGTTTAACGGGACTTCGCTGCGGGTAATTTTGGCAGAGTGGCCGCTTGACCCTGAGAGTAATTTCAGGGCTAGATAAATGACTACCGCCGATTTTGTTCACAAACAAAGTGAGTGAAAACAAAATCGAGCGTCCGCCGAAGCTTTATGCGGAGGTGGACCCGCCGTCGTTCTCCGAACTATGGCGGGTGCTCAATTCTGTTATCTCACTACGTTCGAACAGAATTGGTACAGAATTCGGCTTATAGGTTCAATCAATTCGCATAATAAAATCTGTCTCGCTAAACGAGACAGATTTTTTATACCGTTAATTTTTAAAAAAGTTAAATGATTGCGACTGGACCTCCCTGTTAATGGCTTGATTTGCTAAATAATCGGCTTTTTTATTCTTTTCTCTTGGAATGCAATTAAATTTTAATCGAGGAAAGTCAAATTTTAAATTCCATATTTCCATGAAAAGCGACTGAAGTTCGTTTTCTAAAATTTTATATTTTCCATTCAGTTGACTAACCACTAATTCAGAATCAAGATTAATAATTACCTCTGCGTTTTTTAGCTTTGCTTTTCCTAATAAATGTTTAATTTTTTTTAAAGCAAAAATCACCGCTTTGTATTCAGCTATATTATTGGTAGCTTCGCCTATATATTCAGCATATTCTTTATCGCCAATTACAATTCCAATGCCTGCCGGCCCGGGATTATTTCTTGCCCCTCCGTCAGTATAAACCTCTAATTTGTTCATTGGTTTTTCTTTCATAATATTGGAGCTATTTATGAGATCCTTCACGGAGTTTGCACTGAGCAGTTCGGCCCTGAGGGCTTCGAGTGAGCCTCAGCCGAACTCCTCACTGCCGAAGGGCGAAGCGAATGTGTTCAGGATGAGAGTGTTGGATTAATCAACCGTCTCAAATTATTCTTTCCAGGGAAGAGAATCGCCAATATCAATGATAAAACTTGCGGCGCATTTATGGCCTCCCCCTCCATATTTTTCCGCTATTTTTGAAACGTCTACTTTCCCGTTAGAACGCAAAGATATTCTTCTTGTCTCCCCTGCTTTAAACCATATTATCGCTATCGGAGGCAATTTTTTAATTAAAGCATCGCCTATTTCGGAAATCAAAATTGAAGAGTTAGCCGCTAAGGTCTTTATCTTGCCTATTTTTACCTTTTTTGCTTTTTCTACTATTTGTTCTATTAATTTATCTTGATCTTCAACAACTTTTTTTCCTGTTCTAATATATTCTTTTCTCCTTTCTTTGTTTTCAATATCAGACGTTAATTTATTAAATTTTTTAAAATCAATGTCTGATAAATCTATAGATGCCACTATTTCACGGCTAAAGCGTTTTCGGAATTTCCATAAATCTATATCTTCAATGTAAAGCAGTGATTTTGGAATTTTCTTCTCGGGAAAAAAATATTGCCAAGTTAAAACTGATGCTGAATGTTTCATATTAAGCCTCATAATAAATGACCCAGGAGAAACTAAATCTAAATTGTTCTTAGCGCTTAAATGATGGTCTATAATAACAATCTCACAATCATTTTTTTTCAAATTTTCTAAGATTTTCCTATTAGGGCTTACATCTAAAAAATAGATCTTTTTCCCTTTAATATTTTTATCAAAAGGAGTTTGATAATTTAACGAAATGTATTCAGCTTTATTTTTGAATTCTTTCCAGACTGCCCAAGCAGAGGCAAGTCCATCGAGACAATTTTTGTGATAAAAAACGAGAATATCCATAATTCAAATTCAAAAATCAAAAGTCAAAATTACAAATTAAAGTTCAAAAGTTTAATTAATTTTTTGTTTCTAATGCTACTAAGCCTGGTAAAGGTTCCCCGGCAAGATATTTGAGCGTTGCTCCGCCGCCCGTAGAAAAAAATATATTCGCATTATCTTTGATTTTTGATTTTTGATTTTTGATTTTGAGCGAAGCGATCGTTTCCCCGCCGCCAATTACTGAAAAAGCCGTTATATTCTTAATAATCGCCTCGCTAATCTTATTGGTTCCATTAGCAAACCTCTCATCTTCAAATTTTCCCATCGGACCGTTCCAGAATATGGTTTTTGCTTTAGAAATAATCTGACAAAAAGTATCGCGAGCCACTGGCCCTATATCCATAATTTTATCATTTTCAGTTATCTCCCCTAATTCTCTTGCCTGTTTTTGGTTATGTTTGTCTAAAACCGCAAAATCACCGGGCAAAATTAATTCTGCTTTTTTAGAGCCTAAATTTTTTGCCTGATCAAAGGCAGCTTCATCATAAAGCGATTTACCAATAGAAAAACCATTAACTTTTAAAACCGTATTTGCCATCGCCCCGCCTAATAAAATATAATCTGCTTTATCTAAGAATTTTTTTATTACCGGCAGTTTATCCTTTATTTTAGCTCCGCCTAAAATTATAACTAATGGTTCTTGGGGGTTTTGAATGATTCTATCTAAATTAGCTATTTCTTCATCAAATAAAATTCCTATATAAGAAGGCAAGAATTCCGTAATAGCGCATAAAGAAGCTATTTTCCGATGAGAAACCGCAAAAGCTTCATTAACAAAAAAATCAGCCATTTTTGCCAATTCCTTGGCAAAATTTCTATCATTTTCTTCCTCCCCTTTATAAAAACGAATATTTTCTAAAAAAATTATAGAACCATCAGGTAAATCTTCTATTTTTTTTCTCAATTCAGGACCAATCTCTTCCTTGCCTCGCCGAGTCAAGGCGGGCCTGCCTCGTCGAGTCAAGGCGGGCTCGCCTCGCTGAAGCTCCGGCGAAGCGGACCTGAAAAAATATATTTTCTGCTTTAAAAGATTCTCCAAATAAAAAGCTACTGGCTCCAAACTAAATTCTGGTTTATTTTTGTCTTCTGCTAAGGGCCGGCCCAAATGAGAAATTAAAATAATTTTCTTCGCTTTTTTCTCTCTTAAAAATTTGATTGTCGGCAAAGCGCGTTGAACACGAAAATCATCTAAAATCTTTCCATCTTTGACAGGAACGTTAAGATCCACTCTCATTAAAATACGCTGCCCAAAAATATTTGCGGACTTGAGGGATTTTGCTCGCACGTTTCTTATCTTAATTTATAAGTAACAGTCAATGTTACAGTAATTTCCTGAGTTCCAGGCTCAATCGGTGCTGGTACTTCTTCAGAGGCACCAGTTGCTGCATCCATTTTCAGAGAACGATAAACAGGATAAATTCCTTCACCTTCTGAAATATTAATGATTTTTCCTAATTTAACTGAGCTTTCTTTTGCCAATAATTTTGCCCTTTTTTCCGCTTTTTCCAATGCCTGAATGCGAGCCTCATTTTTATAATTTTCAGCGTCGTCTATAGTAAAACTGACATCAGAAATTTGATTTACCCCTTTTTCAGACAAACCTCCTACAATTGTATCAATTTTATCAAAATCTCTAATTCTCACTTCAGCCCCTTGGTCTAATTTATAACCAATAATTTTGGGCGGACAAGAAGGATATAACTCTTCATTGCCTTCTCTGCACCAGTTATAATCATACTGAGGGCTTAAATTGTATTGAATCGTTCTTATGTCGTCTTCATTAATCCCCTGGCTTTTAACAAACGCAACCGCTTCCTGCATTTTCTTATCGTTTTCTTTCTGCACTGTTTCAGCTTTTTCCCCTTGATTGATTACATAAAAAGCAATTTCTGCAATATCAGGCTTGGCGAAAACTTTTCCCTCTGCTGTAAAAGAAATTGTGTGTTCTCCCTGATTAATAATCCCCTGGGCATTATAATAATTATAATAAGCCCAACTTAAAACACCTAAACTTAAAATTACCAAGAAGGATATTAAAGTATTAACCAATTGTTTTTGTTTTTTTTCATTCATAATTTTATTTATTTTATTAATTTTTTAAGAAGTTTTGTAAGCTCTGTTTTATTTGTACTGGCTCGACCAACTAAAACACCATTAATTTCTTTCGAAGATAAAAAAGAAGAAATATTTTGTGAATTTACTGAACCACCATAGAGAATAACTAAATTTTTTGCTATTTTTTCTGAAAATCGCCGGGCAAGCCAAAAACGAATAAGGGCAATGATTCCTTGCATCTCTTCGGAATTTTCTGATTGAGCGCTGCCAATAGCCCAAATTGGTTCGTAAGCAATTATTAAATCAGATGATTTTTTTATCTGAATCCCCCGCAGGGCATAATTTAATTGCTCAAAAAGAATTTTTTTTATTCGCAAAGACAAGCAAGGTTCTCCTTTTTTTCTATCTTTTTCCCCGATACAAAGAATCGGAATTAAATTACTATTTAGACAGGCTTTTATTTTAGAATTAATAATAGCGTCTGTTTCCTTTAAATACTCTCGCCTTTCAGAATGACCGATAATAACGTATTGCACTCCCAAGGATTTTAACATTTTTGGCGAAATCTCTCCAGTAATAGAATTACGGTTAAACCAAAACACATCCTGAGCTCCTAAAGCATATTTCTTTTCAAGATTTTCTTCTGCTGTTGGGAGATAAACATAAGGAGGAATTATGACAATTTTATAAGATTTGAGATTTTCTGAAAATTTTTTAAAGACTTGAAAAATTTCTTTTGCTTCTAAAAGAGAAACCGGTGCCATTTTAAAATTAAAAACAATAAATTTATTCATGAAAATATGTTTATGCCTAAAATGGTTAAAGTAGTAACTAAAACCCCTGCCAAAAACGCGCCTAAACTAATGAGCCAAAAAGCGTCCTTATATTTAACACCAAACAAAAACGCCGCTACTGAACCAGTCCAAATTCCGGTAAAAGGCAAAGGGATGGCAACAAATGCCACTAATGCCCATTTTCCCCATTTATTAAAACTATTTTCTGTCTTTTTTCTGGTTCTTTCAAAAAGCCAGTTAAAAAAACGATTAAAAACGCCAAATTGCTTGCTTAAATATATAGACAATTTATCCAAAAACCAGATTATAGGAATTATTGGTAAAATATTTCCAATCAAACTTAAAAATAACGCTTTTGGCCAGGAAAAATAAAAAATTCCTATAGCCACAGGAATAGCTCCCCGCAATTCAACTATCGGGGAAGCGGCAATAATAATAGTCCAAAGTTCATTCATTTTATTAATTATAACAACCTTTTCGCTATCACTCAAGAACGTTGTTTCTTCACTTCGTTCAGAAATAGCAAAGTTTTGATAAATAAAAAACCCTCATACCTATTTAACTTATTTAAATAAGCATGAGGGTTTATCTTTTATGCTTCTGTCTTTCCTTGTTCTTTCTTTTCTTTCTTTTCTTTCTTTTTTTCTATTTTCTTCTTTCCTTTTTTTACATTATCTTCCAATATCAAGCTTATAAGGAGAAGCACTACATAGACAGCAATAAGGGAAGAAATAATAATAGTTACTGAATCTAATTTAATTATCATCCAAAAAGATATCCAAGCCCTTTGACAAAGAGAGATTATTTCTTTCCGTACATTTACAAAAAAAAGAAGATAAGAAAAAAATACAATAACCACTATTGAACACATTTTCTCAAACATCATTTTCATTTTAGACACTAAATTTCACCTCCAATTGTTATTTTTTTAACTTTCCAATATACTATTTCCTTTCCTACCGCTGAGAACAATATTGCTTATAATTAAAACGATAACTGATTTTTATGCACTTTTTGTCCCCGTCGCATTCTGCTTTCGATATTAATTTTTTCTTGAAAAACCGATTTAACCTCTTTGCCTTAAATTCTCCGTAAGGGATTTCTACCTTATGATTATCCATAATTACAGGAAATATCTCTTTCATGTTTCTAATCCTCCTTTCTATATTTTTATTTATTCTTATTTCAAATAACAACCATTCAAAAAATGTCTATTAAAAGACATTTATATGTTACCATATTAAAGCTGAAAAGTCAACCCCGTAAATTTTTATCAATAAAGCGAAGAATATACTTTCTGAAACCATCCGCAGCCGAGCGGGCAAGGTGTCGCCGAAGGCGACGAGCGAGGCGAGGACATAAGCGAGTGAGCACGTCCCGCAAATCTCCGAAAGGCGAAGCCTGAGGCAAGATTTGCGGGATCCCGTACTATCCGCAATGAGAACTATTTTATAATTGTTTGTTCGGAGATAAACGGGATCCTCGCAACTATAACCGCTCAACTTCCAGTTTCGCGGATAGTTGCGGGACTGGAGCGAACGAGCGGGTTGAAGAAAGTATATTCTGAGCTTTATTAAATAGAAAAGAGAGCGCTATCTCGTAAGCACTATTGGACCTCTTTTGGTGATAGCCACTGTATGTTCAAAATGACAAGACACCCTTCCATTAGCCGTAACAAAACTGCCATCTTTTTCTTCTTTTATTGCTCCGTCCTCAAAAGTGACCATTGGCTCTATCGCGATTACCATACCCGGTTCTAATTTTAAGCCTTGATTAGGAACGCCGTAATTAAAAACAACAGGATCTTCATGAGGAGAATAACCAACCCCATGCCCTACCAAATCTTTAACAACAACAAAACCATTTTTTTCCACATAACTCTGAATAGCATAACCGACGTCTCCTAAAGTTTTATTTGCTCTTGACGCTTTTATTGCAAGCATTAAAGATTTTTCCGTCACTCTTATTAATTTTTTATATATTGGTTTTATCTTGCCCACTCCAACGGTTATTGCCATATCAGTAAATAGTCCTTTGTATTCCATTCCTAAGTCTAATGAAATCACATCGCCTTCTTTTAAAATCTCCTTTTTTGAAGGAACCCCGTGCACTATGGTTTTATTAATTGAGACGCATAAACTTGCCAAAAATGGTTTCCGGGCAAAACTTGGTTGATAATTTAAAAACGAGGGCTTGCCCCCGTAATTTTTAATAAGATTAAAAGCTAATTCATCCAAATCAGCGGTAGAGATACCAGGTTTGATAGCTCTTTTTACTTTTTTCAAAACTGTTGCCAGCTTTTTCCCCCCTTGATGTAAAATTTTAATCTCTTGGCTGGTTTTAAAATAAGAACCTATTCGCTTCGCTCCAGAACCTTGTTTCTCGCTTTGCTCAAAATAAATCACAATAAAAAATTAACAATTCTTTCATGGATATCTTCAATTGAACCTTCGCCATCAACTTCTATCAAAATTTTCTTTCTGCGAAAATAATTAATTACAGGCAAAATCTTTTTCTGAAAGAACAACATCCTGTTTTTAATGGCTCCGGGATAATCGTCTTGGCGGCGAATTAATTTCCCCTGGCAATAAGGACATTCTTTCAGCTGGGGAGTAAAATTTAAAGAAAATTCTCTACCGCACTTAGAACAAATCCGCCTCGCTAATAATCTTCCAGTTATTTCTTTTTCTGGCACTCGTAAATAAATTACTTTAAAATTCTCCCGACCGAGCCAAATAAAAACCTCTTCCAAAATTTTAGCTTCTTCCAATTGGCGAGGGCTTCCTTCCATAATTATTCCTTTTTCAGGAGCAATCCTAAAAAGTCGATTTAACCAGCAATAAACTACCAGCCAAACAGGCACCAATTGCCCTTGAGTAATGGTTTTTAAAATCGTGGTCCCAAATTTATCTTCCTTTTTAGCCAACGCCCTTAAGACATCGCCCGTGTCTATATTTATTAAAGAAAATTTCTTTGATAATAATTCCGCCTGAGTGCCTTTTCCCGAACCTGAACGCCCTAAAAAAATAATATTAAGAGATTTCATATTCATGCATTATTAATTGTGCTTCTATTGTCTCCATGGTCTCTATGGCGACACTGACCATAATTAAAATAGAAGCGCCGCCTATAGCAAAAGTAGTGATTCCGGTAACCTGCTGCATAACTACTGGAAGAATGGCTATTATCCCCAAAAATATGGCTCCAAAAAGAGTTATTTTATTGCTGATATTAACAAGGTACTGCGATGTTGTCTTGCCAGGCCTATAACCAGGAACAAAACCACCTCTTTTCTGTAAATTTTCAGCAATAGATTCAGGATTAAAAGTAATCGTTGTATAAAAAAAAGTAAACAAAAGAACCAAAGCAAAGTAACAAACGAGATAAATAAAGGATTGCTGATTAAAATTTTTAAAGAGCAGCGCTATTTTAAGCAAAAACGGACTTTGAGAACTTGCTAAAAACTGACCAATCATTTGAGGAAACATCAAGATTGAAAGGGCAAAAATAATAGGAATCATCCCAGCCTGATTGATTTTCAAAGGTAAATACGTAGAAGCGCCGCCATAGATTTTTGTTCCCCGCACCTGCCTGGCATAACTTACAGGAATTCTTCTCTCTCCTCTGGAAATGAAAACTACCCCTAAAATCATTAAAAGAGCTAAAGTAAAGAAAGCTATCATATTAGGAACTCTCGTAGGGTCTGTAGTTATTACTGTCTGCAAAATCTGCCGGGGAAAACCTATAACAATCCCGGTAAAAATTATTAAAGAGATTCCATTGCCCAATTTCTGTTCCGTTATTAATTCGCCAATCCACATCAAAAATACTGAAGACGTGGTGACAATAATAATGTCTCTTATTAAATCCAACGGACTAGCAAGAACAATTACGCCTTGCCTGCTTAATAGATTTAAAAAAGCAAATCCTTGTAAAATGGCTAAAGGAACTGTTAATAAACGGGAATATTGCATAAATTTTGCTCTTTCTTTATCAGTGCCTTCATTTAGTAATTCTTTTAGCGCCGGAAAAATCATTGAAAGAAGCTGCATTATAATAGAAGAAGTGATAAAGGGTCCAATACCAAGCAAGACAATTGAAATATTGCTAAAAGCGCCTCCTGTAAAAACATTAAACAGCCCGAACATCTGATTAGAAGTAAGAAAGAGCTGCAATTGTTCTTTATCAACATTAGGCAAAGGAACAGTAGCCATTACTCGAAAAACCACTAAAAGCAACAAAACAATGAACGCTTTCTTTCTTAAATCAGGATTTCGCAACAAAGCTAAAAGATTTTTAAACATATAAATTTATTTGATTTTAGAATCTATCTTTCCTTCTGCTTTTATAATCTCTTCTTTTACTTTCTTGGAAACTAAACAATTTTTAATGGTATATTTCGCAGATAAAGACAGCGCTCCTAAAATTTTAACACGGAGAAGCTTTCCTTTTGCCTTTTTTATTAAATTTGCTTTTCTCAATTTTTTAGGACTAATAATCCCTCCTTTTGGAAAAGCTTTTATTACATCCTTTAATCGTACAACAAAAACTTCTTTTTTAAAAGTTTTGAAATGTAAACCTCGTCTCTTTGGAAACTTTGATATTAATTCTCTTATCTGTGGTTTTATTTTTGAGCCGGCTCGTGATTTTTGGCCTTTTATTCCTCTTCCTGAATAAGTTCCTCTTTTGCCGCCTCTGCCGATTCTCCTTTTTTTAGATAATTTATGACTTGGTTTTAATTGATGAATTTGCATGCCAATGTTGTTAAAATTTATGAGCGAAACTCAATGTTGAGCGAAGTAAATTTTACCACAACATTGAGCACCCCCTCCTTTTGCGCGCCTGCGCGAAAAGAAGGGGGTAAAGGTTTTGTTACTGTTCAGGCTTCGCTTTCAGCTCGCCTTCGCAGACAAAGCCCTTTAATTTGGAAAGGGCAATAATAGCTACTCTCGCATTATTAATAGCATTGCTGCTGTGACTTAAAATTTTAGCATTGGCATTTGGAACGCCAGCCAATTTTAACACAATCCGCACTGCTCCTCCTGCCCTTACTCCTCTGCCTTTTTGAGCCGGTTTTATAATTACTTTAGCTGCTTTATATTTTGCTTCCACCTCGTAAGGAATGGTTTCATTAACAATAAAAACAGTAATAAGGCCTTTTTTTGCTTTATTGCCTGCTTTCTGAATTGCCTGAGACACATCTTTTCCTTTACCCACACCAACGCCAACTTGGTGCTTGGATTTATTGCCAATAACTACTGTAGCGCGAAAACTTAAACGCTTTCCTCCGGCAACTACTCGAGTTACCCGCGAAATGTCCAAAAGACTTTCTTCAAATTCACTCTTCTCTGTTTTTGGTCTTTTATAAAATGCCATAATTATTCAAAATTAAAATTGCAGTCCTTGTTTTCTAGCCTCATCCGCTAAAGTTTTTATTCGACCATGATATCTAAATCCACCTCTATCAAAAACCACTGTTTTTATCTTTTTTTCTTTTGCTTTCTGGGCGATTAATTGACCTACCTTTTGCGCCAGATTTGTTTTTTTATTTTTTCTTGAATCTTTAACCTCTAAATCAGAAGCAGAAACAAGCGTCCAGCCTTTCTCGTCATCAATAATCTGGGCGTAAATATGCTTATTAGACCTAAAAACGCAAAGCCTGGGCCTTTCTTCTGTTCCTTGAATTTTTGCCCTCACTTTTCTGTGCCTTTTTTCTTTTTGTGTCTTTTTGTTCTTTTTGTTCATTTACTCTTTAAAATTTATTTTGAGCACTTCGCTATCGCCCTTCGGCAGTGAGGAGTTCGGCTGAGGCTCACTCGAAGCCCTCAGGGCCGAACTGCTCAGCACAAGCTCCGCGAAAGGTTGTTATTTTATTCAGTAGTGCCGGCTACTCTCTTACCGGCTTTTCTTAATACTTTTTCACCGACATAGCGAACGCCTTTGCCCTTATAGGGCTCTACAGGCCTTTGAAACTTTATTAACGCGGCAAACTGGCCCACTCTCTCTTTTGAAACGCCATTAATAATGATAATATTCTTTTCTATTTTTACCTCCAGGTCTTCTGGAACAGGAATTATCACAGGATGACTGTATCCTAATTTTAAATTTAAATTATTGCCTTCAAGATCAGCCCGATAACCTACCCCATTAATTTCTAATCGCTTCTCAAATCCCTCTTCAACGCCTTTTATGAGATTGTTAATTAGCGCTCTCATAGTGCCCCATTGAGCAGAAGTATCTTTTTTTTGCTCCTGGGGAACGACTGATAAAATATTATCTTTAATGTCAATTTTAAATCCCTGTTTAACAATTAAAAAATCCTCGCCTTTAGGACCTTTGGCTTTTAATTTATTTCTTTCCAAAATCACTTCTACTGAATCCGGTATCTTAATTTGTTTTTTACCTATGCGAGACATGCGAATGTGATTAAAATTTACGAGCTCAATGCGAAGTAAATTTTACTATCACATTGAGCACCCCCTCCTTTTGCGCACTCGTGCGAAAAGAAGGGGGTAAAGGTTTTGTTACTGCTCAGGCTTCGCTTTCAGCTCGCCTTCGCAGACAAAGCCCTTTACCATACTTCTAATAAGACTTCACCGCCAGCATTTGATTTTTTTGCTTCCTTTTCAGAAAGAATGCCTTTCGGAGTTGATAAAATTCTTAATCCTAAACCCTTTTTAAAAAACCAGATGTCTTTTGTTTTGGTATATGTACGCTTTGAAGATTTAGAAACTCTTTTCAATTCAGAGATTTTTGGAGTTTTATCTTTATTATATTTAATTATAATCTCAATAAATTTTTCTCTGCTAAAACCTGGAGACTTTTTATCTTTTTTATTTAATTTATCCAATCCTCCAATAAAACCATTTTTTAATAAAACGCTCAAAATTTCCCATTTTATTTTTGAATGGGGAAAAATAACAGTTTTCTTTCCAACTGCCTGAGCATTGCGTATTCTTGTTAACATATCTGCGATTGGGTCAGTCATAGTAAAATAAAAAATAAAATATTAAAAATAAGAGTACTAATAGAAAAAATGACAGATTAAAATTAAAAGATTTTGTCGCCGACGCTCCAAAGCTTTGGCGACGGAGCGAATTTTTCCGCCAGCTGGCGGATCGTACTTTTGATTTTTGCATTTTGACTTTTGAATTTGACTGAGCGAAGCCCCGTTAAACGGGGCGAAGCGAAGAAACTTACCAGCTGGATTTTTTTACTCCTGGTATTTCTCCCTTAGAAGCTAATTCACGGAAACATATACGACATAGAGAAAAATCTCGCATAAATCCCCTTTTCCTCCCGCAACGCCAGCAACGCCGCACTATTCGTGTGGAATATTTGGGGCTCTTTTTGGCTCTTGCTATTACTGATTTTTTTGCCATAAAGGAAAATCTAATAATTGATATAATTTTATTGCCTGGTCTCTCTTTTTTGTATTGGTAACAAAAGTGATTTCTAAGCCAAAAGAAGGAATATTCTGCATTTTTTCTGTCTCTGGAAAAACATTGCATTCTTTAATACCATAATTTAAATTTCCATTCTCGTCAATATTTTTTAAAGGAATCCCCCAAAAATCTCTAATCCTTGGAAGAACCAAATTAACAAATCTATAAATAAAATCCTCCATTCTTTTGCCTCTCAAAGTAATTTTCAAACCAACCGGCATTCCTTCCCTTATTTTAAAACTGGCAATGGATTTTTTTGATGGGCAGAGAGCTGGTTTTTGACCAAAAATCATTGCCATAACATCAGAAAGTTGCTTAATCAATTCTGAACTGTTTTTAGAGCTAGTCACTAATCGACCGATGCCAACATTTGCTACCACTTTCGTAATCTTTGGCACCTTGAAATCATTGCTGATGCGAAATTCTTTTTTCATTCCAGGAATTACTATTTTTTTTATTTGTTCTTTATATGGAAATTTCATAATTATATCGATGCTAATATAAGAACCTTGTTTCGTAAGAACCTTGTTATTCGCCTTCGGCTCATAATACGAATTAATACTAATGATGCGAATAAAGCGGGAAAATTTAGTCAAGAAAAAGGTGAGGGGATGTTGTTGAAAAAACGATAGCGATTAGCGTGTTTTTGAAACAATATTCCGAACCTTTTGATTGGTATCGCATTTTGAAGTTTAAGAGATTTTAGAGCCGCATTTTTTACAAACTCGGTACTTCGTTTTGTTATCCTTATTATAATTAATTCGTGTGGGGTGTTTGCAATTTGGGCAGATTAACATAACATTAGCCCTAAAAATGGCCCTGGGAATGGAAATGATTTGTCCTTTTTCGCCCGCCTTTTTGGGTTTTTGAATCTTCTTTACTAAATTCAACGCTTCCACAACTAATTTATCTTCCCTGGATAAAACTTTTATAACCTTGCCTGATTTTCCTTTATCTTTCCCTTTTTTTATTACAACTATATCGCCTTTTTTTATGTTCATATTGATTAACTTAAAACTAATAACTAATAACAACGAATTTCAATGAATCTCGCGAAGCTAATTTCTATGAATTTCTTGAAATACATTGATATACATAGAGATTCGTTGAAATTAGTTTTGATATTTTGGTTTTGAGACAAAATTATACTAATTCTGGGGCTAAAGCTACTACTTTATTATATCCTCTTTCTTTTATTTCGCGTGGTATAGGGCCAAAAATACGATTGCCCAGAGGTTCTTTCTTGTCATTGATAAGGATAACAGAATTTTCGCTAAAACGAATATAACTTCCATCCTTTCTTCTAAAAGCTTTTTTTTGACGCGCGACTATAGCCTTCACAACTGCTTTTTTCTTTACTTCTCTACGCGGCTCAGCTATTCGAACAGAAGCAACAATAATATCGCCTATTTCTGCATACCTTCTTCTTGTTCCTCCTAAAATTCGAAAACAGCGAACAACTTTCGCACCGCTATTATCAATTACTTTTAGAATTGTCTGCGGTTGAATCATTTTAACAAAAATAAAAGATTAAATATAAAAGATTAAAAATACAGATTAAAATTAAAAACTTTTGGATTTTAATTTGTCGTTTTGACTTTTGCCTGCCCCGTAGCAAACTTGTTCTGCAAGGAAATTACTTTCCATCTTTTTTCCTTAGACAAAGGCCTGGTTTCTTGTATTTTTACTTTATCGCCCACATGATATTGATTTTTCTCATCAAGAACCTTAAAACGCCTGGAAATTTTATAGCGCCTCTTATACTTTGGATGCAGTTTTAATCCTGATACTTTTACTACAATCGTCTTGTCCATTTTATCCGAAACCACTTCTCCTTTTAATGTCCTCTTTTGTTTTTTTATTTGTTTTTTCATATTAAGATTCATTTAAACGATTCCTTGAGATTTTTCACTTAAAATAGTTAAAATTCTGGCAATATCTTTTTTTAAAACGCGGATTGCGCGCACATTTTTAACTTTTCCGCTTGCTAAATTAAATCTCAATTCTCGCAATTTCTTTTGAGATTCAGATAATAATTGATTTAACTCCTCATTAGGTTTTAGACGCAATTCTTTTGCCTCTGCCATTTTATAATATCTATTTTTTAATAAATGACGTTTTAATAGGTAGTTTTGAACTAGCTAAACGGAAGGCTTCTCGCGCTTTTTCATAAGAAACTCCGTCCAATTCAAAGAGAATTCTTCCGGGCTTTACTGGGCTGACATAATACTCAACAGATCCTTTTCCTTTCCCCATGCCAGTTTCTGCGGGTTTTCTAGTAATGGGTTTATCGGGAAACACTCGTAACCAGACTTTTCCTTCTTTTTTTAGAAATCGAGCTATCACCCGATAAGCAGCTTCTATTTGTTGCGAGGTTAACCAAACCTCCTCCAAAGCTTTCAACCCAAAAGCGCCAAAGCAAAGTTCTATTCCTCTGGTTTCTATCTGGCGAAATCTCCCTCGTCCTTTTTGCATTTTTCTATGTTTTACTTTTTTTGGCAATAACATAACTGTAAATAATTTTTAATTTTTAACAGTTCAGCCCTGAGGGCTTCGAGTGAGCCTCAGCCGAACTCCTCACTGCCGAAGGGTTTTTAATTTTTCAGTATTTAATTGTTTGTCAGAGTTTAAAAACTTTTCTCCTTTATAAATCCATACTTTTATTCCTATCATTCCATAAGTACAATGCGCTTCAGTAAAACCATAATCAATGTCCGCTCTTAATGTGGATAATGGCAATTTTCCCTCTTTTAACCATTCCCTACGAGCAATTTCTATGCCGCCTAATCTTCCTGAAACCATAATTTTAACTCCTAAAACTTCCTTGCGCTGCATTATTTTGGTTAAATACTGTTTAAGAACTCTCCTGTATGACACTCTTTTTTCCAGGTCTTCAGCAATGTTCTGGGCTACTATTTTGCTTGATATTTCCGGATGCTTGATTTCTTCTATAGAAATATCAATCCGTGATTTTGTTTTTAATAATTTTGCCAAACCATTTTGCAAAGCTTCAATCCCCTGGCCCTGACGACCAATAAGCAATCCCGGGCGAGCGGTTTCAACAATGATTTTAATATCCTTTGTTTTTCTTTCAATATCTATGCTCTCTATCCTGCAGGCTTTAGCTTTTTCATAAATAAATTGGCGAATTTTATAATCCTCCTCCAACAACTTTGGGGCCTCTTTCAAATTAAACCAACGAGACTCCCATCGTCTATTAATACCTAACCTATAAGATTTCGGATGAATTTGCTGACCCATGTCAATGTTGTTAAGATTTATATTGTTTTACGACGAAATATTTTTTGTTTTTGAACAGGCCTCTTCAATATTTTTCCTTCTTTTCTAAATTCTGGTTTTTTGGTATAAGAACCTGCCGACCTTGAATCGGCAGAACCTTGTTTCTCACTTTTCTCCTCTTCTTTTTCTGCTTCACTTATCTTCTTAGATTCCTTTACTTTCCTTATCCCTTTCTTCTTTTCTTTAATTTCTTCTAACGTAAGAAAAATATGAGAACTTCTTTTTCTTATAGGATAAGCTACTCCACGCGCCCTGGCTCGCACGCTTTTTAATGCCGGTCCTTCGTCTACTCTCATCGCCCGAACATAAAGATTATTTTTATCTAAGTTAAAATTATGCTCGGCATTCGCCATCGCTGATCTTAATAATTTTAATAAAGGATGACTGCTTTTTTTAGAGAGATGAAGCAAATAAGCTTCTGCGTTTTTCACAGGCAGTCCTCTTATTAAATCAACGACTAAACGAACTTTCCGGGGACTAATTCTTAAATATTTTAAAGAGGCTTTTACTTCCATAATCTACTAAATTTATTTTGAGCGAAGTCCCGTTAAACGGGGCGAAGCGAGAAACAAGGTTCTCTTGAGCGAAGCCACGTTTAACGTGGCGAAGCGAAAGAGGTTCTTATTTCGAGCAAAGCGAGAAACAAGGTTCTCTTGAGTGAAGCCACGTTTAACGTGGCGAAGCGAAAGAGGTTCTTATTTCGAGCAAAGCGAGAAACAAGGTTCTCTTGAGTGAAGCCACGTTTAACGTGGCGAAGCGAAAGAGGTTCTTATATAAATTATACTTCGGTTTTTTTAGCTGTTGATTCTTTTTCTTGGGTCTTTGCTTTTATTTCTAATTCTTTTTGCATTCTCCCACCATGTTTAACAAACTTTCTGGTAAGCGCGAATTCGCCTAAACAATGTCCAACCATTTCTTCTCTGGCTTCCACTTGAATAAAATTTTTCCCATTATGCACGGCAAAAACAAAACCAACCATTTCAGGAGTAATGACAGAATCCCTAGACCAGGTTTTAATAGGAGTTTTATCGCCTATTTTCATTTCAGAAATCTTTTTCAGTAATTTAGGGTGAATATAAGGGCCTTTTTTTAGTGAACGAGACATGCCAATGTTATTAAAATAAAAAATTAAATATTAAAGATTAAAAATACAGATTAAAGTTGAGAGATCCTTCGCCTTCGGCTCAGGATGACCCTACGGGTCATTTTTGAATTTTGATTTGTATTTTTGATGGTTCGACTCTGCTCACCATGGCTTCGACTGAGCTCAGCCGAATGTCCAATCCTGAGCGAAGTCGAAGGATTGATTTTTGCATTTTGACTTTTGAATTTGACTGAGCGAAGCCCCGTTAAACGGGGCGAAGCGAAGGAACTTATTTTTTACGTTTCTTCTTTCGTCTTTCTATAATAAACTTGTCAGAATATTTTTTCCTCTTCCTTGTTTTTCTACCGCCGGTAACCTTGCCGTAAATACTCTTTGGTCTTTTAGTTCCTCTCTGCGTTCTCCCTTCTCCGCCACCATAAGGATGATCCACGGGATTCATTGCTTTTCCTCTTACTTTTGGCCTTCTTCCCAAATGACGAGACCGACCTGCTTTTCCAATGCTTGTCATTCCATGCTCAACATTGGAAAGTTGACCAATTGATGCATAGCAAATATCCAGTATTTTTCTTATTTCTGAAGAAGGCATTTTGAGATGAGTGTGCCTTCCATCCTGGGCTATTACTTGAGCAGAAGCTCCGGCTGACTTAACCAATCTTCCACCTCCCTCTGCTTTTACTTCTATATTATGAACAAAACTCCCTACTGGAATATTTTTTAATAATAATCTATTCCCGCTTTTTAAAGCTGCCTTTTCATTACAAATAATCTTTTCCCCTACTTTCATCTCCTGAGGAGTCAATATATAATGCCAATCGCCGTCTTCATAAGATATTAAAGAGATAAACGCAGAACGATAAGGATCATATTCTATGGTTTTTACCACACCAACAATGCCTTTTTTCTGCTCTCCAAAGATAACCTCTCTATATAATTTTTTATTACCGCTTTCTTTATGACGAACCGTTATTTTGCCTTTAGATCGTCCAACTCTTCTCTTTTTAAAAGAAGTTAATTTTTTAAAAGGTTTTGCATTAGTTAATACAGAATAATCAGGAACAGTATAGTGGCGACGAGATGATGTTGTCGGTTTGTGTTTTTTTATCATATTCCTAATTCTATTTTTTGACCTTCTTTTAGAGTAACAATCATTCTTTTGTTCCTCTTAATATAACTTTTTTTCTGCCTCCATCTTTTAGGTTTAGGCGAAGCATTAGCCACATTGATTTTGCTTATCTCCACATTATAGATATCTTCTAAAAGTTTCTTTATTTCATTCTTTGTGGCTTTAGAGCTAACTTCAAAAATGTATTTATTCTGTTGCTCTTTCAAAAAAGTAGATTTCTCGCTTAGATAAGGTTTGATTAGCAGACTTTGCTCTTTTGAAGAGCCCTTTTTAAATACCGGGGAGGCGCTTTTAGAAACTTCTTGCTTCTCAACTTTCTTTTCCTCCTTGCCCTCCGTAGCTTTAGCGGAGAAGGGTTTCTTTTCAGCTTTCTTTTTTTTAAAAACATCTAAAATACTCATTGATTTAATTTTTCTTCTAATATTGGTAAAATATTTTCTGATATTACCAAATATTTATTATTTAATATTTCTATCAAATCAACATCCTCCACATTCATAATTTTAACATAGGATAGATTTTTTGCGCTTTTATTTAATGCCCTGTTTTTAGCATCAATCAAAAATAAAATACTGGGAAGTTTTTTTTCTTTTTTAAAAAGATTCTTAAAGAATTTGTCCATCAGTTTGGTTTTTTGTTCTTTCAAATTTATCTCCTCAATTATTTTTATTTCTCCTTCTTTAAATTTCTGAGAAAGAACCATTTTAATAGCATCCTTTCTGATCTTTTTATTTACCTTTTTTTTTAAATTTACTTCCTTTGCTCTTGGGCCAAATGTCACCCCGCCTCCTTTCCAAAGAGGAGAACGAATAGAACCATGCCTGGCTCTTCCTGTCCCTTTTTGGGCCCAAGGTTTCCTTCCCCCGCCCCTAACTTCTGATCTATCCTTGGTAAAAGCTATTGGTTTTCGTCGATTGCTTAAAAAACTTGTATATACCTGATAAACAAGATTGTTGTTAAATTTTTTATCAAAAGTACGCTCAGGTAATTCTATTTCCTTTGATCTCTCGCCTTTTAAATTATAAACCGACGTTTTCATAATTCTATCCAATAATCTTTATTAACGAGTTTCTTCTGCCGGGAACAGCTCCTTTTAAATAAAGAAGATTTTTTTCTGGATCAACTTTTATAATTTCCACTTTTTTTAACGTCAATTGATTCTGGCCCATTCTTCCAGCCATTTTTTTACCCTTCACTACGCGTTGAAGATCAGTAGACCCAATTGATCCTGGAGCTCTCAATTGATGTTTTGTTCCATGGCTTGCCGGGGCTCCTTTAAACCCATGCCTTTTTACCACCCCTTGAAAACCTCTTCCTTTGCTTTTTCCTGTAATTATTACCCTATCACCTTCTTTAAAAATGTCTGCTTTAATTTCATCGCCTATTTTATAATCAAAAACTCCGCGAATTTCTGTAATCCAGCAAAAACTCCCTAAATCTTTTAAATGCCCGGCCAAAGCTTTTGTTTGTCTTTTCTTGTGCCCAAAACCTATTTGAACAGCCTCATAACCATCTTTATCTTTGGTTTTTACCTGCACAATCTTAACTGGCCCAGCTTCTAAAACAGTTACCGGGATTACTTTTTTTTCCTTGTCAAAAACCTGCGACATTTTCAATTTTTTAGCTAAAATAAATTTCATAGTTTTAGCATTGAAAAACTGGGCACTAGCCCAGTTTTCCTAAAGATTACTTCTTCTAGACTAGCTGCTCTGATTTACATCTTTATTTCTATATCTACTCCTGCCGGCAAATCCAAATCAGAAAGCGCTTCTATGATTTTCTGGTTGGGATTAGAAATTTCTATTAATCTCTTATGAATTCTGATCTCAAATTGTTCTCGAGCATCTTTTTTAATAAAAGTGGCTCTATTCACCGTATAACGATGAATCTCTGTTGGTAAGGGTATCGGACCCACGGCTTTGCTGCCATATCTCATCACGGTTTCTATAATCTGCTGACAAGAATTGTCAAGGATCCGATAATCATAACTCCTTATTTTAATTCTAATCTTCTGTTGAATCTCCGTCTTAGTAGTTGGCACAATAAATACTTTATCACTTTACAATTTTTGTAACTACTCCGGCTCCCACAGTTCGTCCGCCTTCTCGAATAGCAAAGTGAGAACTCTCGTCTAACGCAACCGGGGCGATTAATTTAACTTTAAACTTTACATTATCGCCAGGCATCACCATTTCTACTCCTTCGGAGAGAGCAACTTCTCCTGTTACATCAGCGGTGCGAATGAAAAATTGAGGCTTATAACCGCTGAAAAATGGTGTATGTCTTCCTCCTTCTTCCTTGGCTAAAATATAAACTTCTGCTTCAAATTCGGTATGAGGAGTAATAGAGCCTGGTTTAGCTAATACTTGACCTCGCCTTATTTCTTCTTTTTTAATTCCTCGCAGTAAAACCCCTACATTATCTCCAGCCTGGGCTTCATCAAGAGATTTGTTAAACATTTCAAGCCCAGTAACAATGGTTTTTACTGTTGGGTGATAACCTACAATTTCTATTTCATCATTAATACGAACTATCCCTCGTTCAACTCTTCCAGTAGCTACAGTGCCGCGTCCTTCTATAGAAAAGATATCTTCTACAGGCATCAAAAATGGCTTATCAGTATCCCTTACTGGGTCAGGAAAATAAGAATCAATTGAAGTCAATAATTCAAATATTGGCTTTATTTCAGCATCATCAACAGACTTAGCTTCCAAGGCTTTTAATGCTGAGCCTCGTACTATAGGAACATCTTTCCCAGAATAACCATTTTTAGTTAAAAGCTCTCTTATTTCTGTTTCTACTAAATCTAATAATTCTTTATCCTGAACCATATCTACCTTGTTTAGAAAAACTACCATTGCAGGAACCCCGACTTGACGGGCCAAAAGAATGTGCTCAAAAGTCTGCGGCATAGGACCATCAGAAGCAGAAACCACTAAAATAGCGCCGTCCATTTGGGCTGATCCTGTAATCATATTTTTAATGTAATCAATATGACCAGGACAATCAATGTGGGCATAATGCCTTTTCTCTGTTTCATATTCAGAATGGTGCACATTTATAGTAATTCCGCGAGCCTTTTCTTCTGGCGCTTTATCAATGTCATCTACATTAAGCGCTTTTTTTGCCAAACCCTTTAAATACAGCGCATGCGAAATAGCGGCTGTTAAAGTAGTTTTGCCATGATCAATGTGACCAATCGTCCCTACGTTCATATGAGGTTTGCTACGAACGAATTTTTCTTTTTCTGCCATGTTTTTTAATTATTATTTTATTTAATTTTGACTTTTGAATTTTGAATTTTGACTTTTATTATGTATCTACAATATTAAGGCATAACTGATTTATTGTCAACCCCCACACCATAATTTACCAATCAAATATCTGATTAGGCGCTTATTGAATAAATATTCCCGACAAAGTCGGGATGGCCTATTCGGTCAGCGCCTAAAACAATGTTATTGGAAATTATCTCTTAATAATAGTGATTGATATCCTTAATGGGAGGTAAATTTGGTGTGGGGGTCAAGCCGAAGGCTCTTTTTCCGTCTTTCCAATAATTTCCTGGGTTATATTAAAAGGAACCTCTTTATAATAATCAAATTCCATTGTAAATGTCCCCCTGCCTTCAGTCATAGAGCGTAATTTTGTAGCAAAACCAAACATCTCTGCTAATGGAACTCTAGCGTCAATTACTTTCATCATTCCCCTATCATGCATCTCTTCTATATTGCCCCGTTTGGCGCTCAAATCACCAATAACATCACCCAAGAATTTTTCAGGCACCACCACCTCTAATTTCATTATTGGTTCTAAAAGAACTGGATTAGCTCTTTTTGCTCCGCTTTGAAAAGCCATAGAACCGGCTATCTTAAAAGCAAAATCTGAAGAATCTACCTCGTGAAAAGAGCCGTCATAAAGAGAAACCTTTACGTCAGAAACAGGATATCCGGCTAAAATCCCTTTTTCCAAAGCCTGCTTTACTCCTTTTTCTACCGCCGAAATAAATTCTTTAGGTATTGTTCCGCTTTTAATAAGGTCAATAAATTCAAAACCTTTTCCTCTTTCTAATGGTTCTAGTCTCAGCCAAACATGACCATATTGACCATGTCCTCCTGATTGCCGAATATATTTTCCCTCACTTTCCACAATTTTTTTAATAGTCTCTTTATAAGCCACCTGCGGTTTGCCTGTTTCCACATTAAGATTGAATTCTCTCTTCATTCTGTCTACTAAAATTTCTAAGTGAAGCTCACCCATTCCCGCAATAATCGTTTCTGAAGTATCCTCATCAGTTTTTACCTTAAAAGTAGGGTCTTCCTCAGATAGCTTTCTTAACACTAATGACATTCTTTCCTGATCAGCTTTTGTTTGCGGTTCTACTTTTATTGAAATAACAGGATCTGGAAAATCAATTTTTTCCAAAATTACAGGAAAATCAGGGTCGCATAAAGTGTCGCCTGTGCTTGTGTCTTTTAAACCAACAGTAGCAGCAATATCGCCTGCTCGTATTTCCTCTATTTCTTCCCGCCGGTTGGAATGCATCTGCAATAATCTTCCTATCCTTTCCTGTTTGGATTTAGTAGCATTAAAAAGATAATTTCCTTTCTTAAAAACTCCTGAATAAACCCGAAAAAAACTTAAGGCGCCAACATAAGGATCATCGGCAACCTTAAATACTAATGCTGCAAAAGGTTCTTTGTTGTCTGGACGCTTGACAATTTTTTCTCCTGTTTTAGGATGGATTCCTTCTACCGGGGGCAAATCTTTGGGTGAAGGTAGATATTCTATAATTGCATCAATAAGCGGTTGCACTCCTTTATTTCTAAAAGACGCCCCGCAAAGAACAGGAATTATTTTTCCTTCAATGGTAGATTTTCTTAATATTTCCCTTATTTTTTCTGATTCTGGTTCTTTTCCTTCTAAATATTTGCTTAATAACTCTTCATCCTGTTCCACTACTTTTTCTATTAATAATTTTCTATACTCTTTTGCCTTGTCTATTAAATCTGAAGGAATTTCTTTTAACACAACTTTTTCACCATTATCGCCTTCAAAATATACAGCTTTCATTAAGATTAAATCAATAACTCCTTCAAATTTGTCTTCAGCGCCAATAGGTATATTAATTGGCTGCGCCTTTGGGGTTAATCTTTCATAAATAGATTTTAATCCTTTTTCAAAATCAGCGCCTATTCTGTCCATCTTATTAATAAAGCACATTCTTGGAATATTATATTTATCAGCCTGATGCCAGACAGTTTCTGATTGAGACTCTACACCAGCTACTCCGTCAAAAATAACCACCGCTCCATCAAGCACCCTTAAAGACCTTTGAACTTCAGCAGTAAAATCAATATGGCCAGGGGTATCAATAATGTTTATTCTGTTTTTATAATTAGGGTCTTGATTTCTATAAGTAGGCGTCCAGAAACAAGTAATAGCGGCAGAAGTAATAGTAATTCCTCTTTCTCTCTCTTGATCCATCCAGTCCATAATAGTATCCCCGTCATCTATATTACCCATCTTGTGGGATATTCCCGTATAAAATAAAATCCGCTCTGTTGTGGTAGTCTTACCAGCGTCAATGTGAGCAATAAAACCAATGTCCCTTATTTTTTCTATAGGATATCCTTCGGTCATGCCAATGTGATTAAAATTTACGAGCCCAATGCGAAGTAAATTTTACTATCACATTGAGCACCCCCTCTTTTACACCCGACATACAAAAATTTATGAAATAAATTTTTGTAATTAGTCAGAAAATTTTAAAATTTTCTGACCAGTCGGAGTTAAAAGAGGGGGTAAAGGTTTTCTAGACAAATTTTGTTCACCTTATGGCTCCAAAATTTGTAGAAAGCCCTTTAGAAACGAAAACGAGCAAAAGCGCGATTTGCCTCTGCCATCCGATGAGTATCTAATTTCTTTTTAATAGCTGTTCCCTCATTCTTAGAAGCTAAAATTAATTCTTCTGCTAATCTATCTGCCATCGCTTTCCCTTTTTTAGCTCGGGCAATATTAATAATCCAGCGGAAGGCTAAAGTAGTCTTCCTGTATTCAGGAACAGCTTGAGGAACCTGATAATTAGCTCCTCCTATTCTTCTGCTTTTAACTTCCAATTCTGGGGAAACATTTTTAATAGCTAAATCAAAAATACTCAAGGGATCTTGTTTTATTTGTTGCTTGATAATGTCCATCGTTTTATAAAAAACTTTCCGGGCTACTGATTTTTCGCCGTCTTTCATCAAACAATTAATAAAACGCGTCATTAAAGGACTCTTATAAATTAAATCTGGTTCGTAAGTTTTTTCTTGCCTGTGTTTTCTTCTCATTCTCTAATAATTTTAAATTTATAATTTTAAACCAATTTTAAATAATTAAATTTATAAATTAATACATTTAATCATTCAATTAAAATTTTAAATTTAGCCTTTAAAATTTTACTTAGTCTTTTGATTTTTTTGTTCCATATTTACTTCTTTGTTGTTTTCTTCCTTCTACTCCAACAGTGTCATATCTTCCACGAACTATATGATAACGCACTCCTGGCAAATCCTTCACCCTTCCTCCTCTTACTAAAACTATTGAGTGTTCTTGAAGATTGTGCCCTTCACCGGGAATATATGCGGTAATTTCCATCCCATTGCTTAATTTAACTCGAGCCACTTTTCGCAAAGCAGAATTTGGCTTTTTAGGAGTGGCGGTAAAAACTTTTAAACAAACTCCTTTTTTAAGAGGGGACGGATTATGGCTTGGCCTATTTTTTATGTTATTAAAAGAAAAAGACAGAGCAACTGATTTGCTCTTCTTTACAATGGGCTTTCTCCCTTTTTTAATTAATTGGTGTAAAGTAGGCACAATAGTAAATTTAAAATTAAAAATTAAAAATAAAATCACTGGAAATAAGTTTAGCAAATAAGTTATTTTTCGTCAACCCCCAACACCATAATTTACCAATCAAATAGCTGATTAGGCGCTTATTGAATAAATATTTCCGCCTTTGGCAGAATGGCCTATTCGGCCAGCGCCTAAAGAGAGTTGTTGTGAAGCATCTTTTAACAATAGTGGATATTCTTAATGAAAAGTAAATTTGGTGTGGGGGTCAACCCCCAACACCATAATTTACCAATCAAATGTCTGGTTAGGCGCTTATTGAATAAACATTCCTGACAAAATCAGGATGGCCTACCGTGCCCGCTTCGCTTTGCGAAGCAAGGCAGGCGGGTTCGGCCAGCGCCTAAAGAGAGTTGTTGTGAAGCATCTTTTAACAATAGTGGATATTCTTAATGAAAAGTAAATTTGGTGTGGGGGTCAACCCCTCTCTAAAAAATTTAAAGGCCTGTAAATACAGAAAAAAGAACAGAAATAAAAGGCAAAATTATACCTCCGCCAAAAAAAATAAAAAGGAATAAAATAATAATGCCATATTGGTAAAGAAAAATTTCTAATTCACGCGATGGGAAAAAATAAAATAATATTTTTGAACCATCTAATGGAGGAATTGGCAGTAAATTAAATACACCTAAAATTAAATTAATCCATACGATGAACATTAAAAAAGGCAGGAGTGATACGAATGAGGAGGTTGCTGTTATTATTCTCATAATTAACCCAAAAATAAAAGCTAAAGAAAAATTAGCCACGGGACCGGCAAAAGCCAATATCGCCGAATCACGGCGCGGCATCTTGAGATTTAGCGGATTATAAGGAACAGGTTTAGCCCAACCAAAAATAAATCCTGAACGCAGCAAAACTAACATTAAAGGCAAAAAAACAGATCCAATCGGGTCCAGATGTTTTATTGGGTTCAAAGTTAAGCGTCCCATTTTTTCTGCGGTATCATCGCCTAAATATAAAGCAGCCAGACCATGAGAAACTTCATGGACGACCACAGAAAATAGCAAAATGATAAGTTGAAAAATTAAAGGAATCTCTGAAAACATAAATTTAATCAATTATTTATATTCATTGTATCATTTTTTTATCTTTTTTAAAAATAGCAGGTGCAATAAAAACACACCTGCTATTTTTTCTTTATCTATTTATCAACCGATTAAATCAACATCTAAAAAATATAATAAGCCAAATAAGCCAAAAGCAAGCAAACTATACCTAACCCTCTGTAGAAAATATCAGAAAGGCTCATCCAGTAGTTTAAAATTCCCTCCATCACCCTCTTTGGGCAAACCAACAAAAACAATCCTTTAATACCTCCCCAAACAGCTAAAATCTGAACAACCAGAGGAATTCTTACCAGGGTTGCAGATCGCCAGAGCAAAACAGCAACAACCAAAACTACTGCTCCCCATAACCAATAAGGAGCACTGTGGGTAAGTTTTAGACTGAAATCTTTCACTTTCTTAGGAAAAAAAAGCGCCAGGATTCCAAAAAATCCCCATAAAACTATAAGAAGATAAAGTATCCAGCTCATATTTTTTCCGCCAGATGGCGTGTTTTAATTTTAGAATAATCGACCTCTATCCTATTGGACCACTTTTATTTTATACAATTCAAATTTTTTCAAAGCGTGTTTGGCTAAAATTAATCTTTGTTCACTATTGGTATAAAGAGTGCAAAGAATATCTTTCTTTTTTGCATTATCGCCAACAGTTTTATTAAGATAAATCCCCGCTTCTTTTGTTGAAGGGGCGCCCAATAATCTGCAGATTCTATTTAAATTTTTATTATGGATACCCTTAATCAAACCACTTTTTAAAGACTTTAATTGCCAGCTAATTTTTCCTAAAGTAATCTCCTCTGAATCAACCCTGAAATTTCCTCCCTGAGATTTTATAATCTCCCGCATCTTCTCTAATGCTCTGCCAGATTGAAGTGTTTCCAAAGCTAATTTTTGTCCCTTTCCTCTTTTTGCTTTTCCTGTTAATTCTAATAAACTGCCGGCCAATAAAATAGATTTTTTTTCTAAGTCTTTTGGCCTTCCTTGTTTTTGCTGCAAAACTCTCATCACGTCTCTTGCCTCTAAGCAGGGACCTATTCCTCTTCCTACAGGACCCATTGTTTTTTGAACAATAATTTTAGTTTTTATATTGAATTTCCGGGATAAATATAAAAATAAATTTTTCACGTATTTGATGTCTTCCTTATTAAAAATTTTAGCAGTAGGGCCAATCGGCATATCTACCACTAAATAATTAATTCCTGTCGCCACCTGCTTGGACATAATGCTGACCACCATTTTGGAATAAGGCTCTAATCCTAAACGCCGCGTAATTTCAATAAATCTATCATCCACCGGAGCTAATCTTAAAGCCCCTCCCCAAATCAAACAAGCATTTGTTTTTTTAACAATTCTTTTTATTTTTTCTGAAGAAAAACTAACCGGAGCCAACACCTCCATTGTGTCTGCCGTCCCAGCCGCAGACGTTACTGCCCGGGAAGAAGTTTTAGGAATTAAAACCCCACAGCTGGCAACAATAGAAACAATTATGGGGGTGGTACGATTACCGGGGATTCCTCCTATTGAATGCTTATCAGCTGCAAGATTTCCGAATTTCATCATTTCCCCTGTTTCACTGATAGCTTTTGTTAAATAATAAATTTCTTTTTTAGAAAAATTCTTCTCATCAAAAGCAGAAGCAACGAAAAAAGCTAATTCTAAATCATTAATCCTATATCCTGCGATGTCAGAAATTAAAGAATGAATCTCGTTATAAGACAACTCCTTTCTGTTCAGCTTCTTATGAATAATTTTTAAAGAAACAGGATTTCCACCAATCTCTAATTCTAAAAATTCTCCCTTCTTGATTTTATATCTATTTGTAATGTCTTGAAAAAGCCCGATTTCCCCTCTTTTTACCAAAGTTTTTGTGGTATCTATCGCTATCTCTGTTTGTTTCTCTCTCCATCTCAGCGCCAATGCATCCCCTGGCCTAATACCAAAATCTTCTCCATCCTGTTCGTGAATAATAGCTATCCAAGGATATCCTGTTTTAATATCCAGATGTTTAACTTTGAGGGAAAAAATGCCTTTTGTTTTAGAACTATTCTTCTTTTTCTTCATAGGAATCAACGAATTACGAGTTTAATTACGAATATACAAATACTTTTAAAAAGGCGAGGGTAGGTTGTTGAAAAAACCGTCGCGCAGGTCGATCCTCCTACGCCCTTTGGGCTTCGGATGGACAAGGCGGGCTTAGAGCGCCTGCCCCGTACCATCCGTAAGGATTGGTGCGGGGAGACCGAGCGCGAGCGCTCCGAACACGCTGGGTTCGGAGATAGCGTGTTTTTGAAATAACTATCTGAGCCTTTAAGAATGAATTATCAAATTAAATTATGTTCTAAAAGATACTTTGCCAACGGTTTGATAATATCAACAGAAAAATGAGAATTTTCTAAGGTATTGGTAAATACAATCTTTTTAGGATTTATTTTTCTCAACCCCTCTACTGCTTTATCCCCAAAAACAGAATGAACAAAGGCAAAACTAATTGTTTTGGGACTAGATTCTTTGACGATCTTGGCTGCTTGCAAAATAGTCTTGCCTGTGGAAACAATATCATCCACAATGATAACATCTTTATCTCTTAAATCGCAGTTCTTATCATAGAAAAAATTTATCTTGCCTGTTTTAGTGTCTCTTGTCTTTTCAAAAACTATTTTTTGAGCAGGAAATTTTTTGCAAAAATCATCCACAAACGCTCCTGATTCTTTATCCGGGCCTATCACTACTGAATTAAAAGGACAAAAATCTTGAAACTTTTCTGCCAAGTCCTGAAAAAGAAAAACATTATAAGCGGGACCCTTAAATAAATCTCCAATTTTCTTTCTATGTTCGTGCATATTGCAGGTGATAAAAACATCTGCATTCTTTTCTATTAATTCGGCAATATATAGCGAAGAAAGCGGTTCTCCTTTGCGAAAAACAGAGTCCTGTCGGGCATAAGGAAAATAAGGCATAATACATATTACTTCTTGCGCAAAATCTTTTATTTTTCTAAGTAAAAGAAAATATTTAATTAAATAAGCGTTAATGTTTTCCTTTTGTTTTTTCTGGAGAATTAAAATCGCCTTGTTGGCTTTTTTTTCTTTCTCTAAACGGGGCTGAATTTCACCATCGGCAAAAACCCTGTCTTCTACAAAGATAAAATCTGAATTAAGTTGTTTGGCTAATTTTTCAGCTAAATTATCCCCTATTACTAAATTTTCCATAAATGTAGTTGTTTTAAATCATTCATATTTTAATAACTATCACGGTAAACTCTCCTTTAATTTTATCATCTTTTATGTTTTTTATCACCTCTTCTATCGTTCCTCGGTAAATTGTCTCAAATTTCTTAGTCAATTCTCTGCAAACCATTATTTGCGCTTTACAATTCTTTTCCTGAAACTTATTATTCATCTCTTCCAACGTTTTAATAATCCGATATGGAGATTCATAAAATATTACCGGGAGTTTTGAATCCGCCAGTTGGCGGAATAATTCTTCAAAAAATTTATTCCTTTTTTTCTTGTTAGGAGGAAATCCTGAAAAAGTAAATTTATCCATTGGAAATCCGGAAACAGAAGCAGCCGCTATTAAAGCCGAAGGACCTGGAATAGGGACAATTGCTAAATCAATGTTCTTTTTAACAAGCAATTCTATGAGTTTATTGCCAGGATCAGAAATCCCTGGAGTGCCGGCATCAGAAACCAGGGCTAAATTTTTTCCTTTTTCTAATAAATCTGCGATATAATTTACTTTTTTTATTTGTGAATGCTGATGATAACTTAAAACTGAAGTTTTAATATCATAATGGGATAATAATTTTTTTGTTTTTCTCGTGTCTTCGCATAACACAATATCAACTTCTTTTAAAATCCGAAGCGCCCGCAAAGAAATATCCTCTAAATTCCCAATGGGGGTAGCAACAATAAATAAATTTGCCATATATTTAATTTATCATAACAACCTTTCACTATCAATTTAAAACGAGGAAAGATGCAATAATAGCAGCGGTTTCTGCCCGTAAGGTCAATTTGCCCAAACTGATAACTTTAAAATTATTTTTTTTAGCTAACTTCAGTTCTGCTTCAGACCACCCTCCTTCTGGACCAATAAAAATACCTCTTTTGTTAAAGGTTTCCCTTTTAAACTTTTTAAAACTCTCTCCGTCCCTGTCAAAAATTAAATTAATTTCATTTTGAACCGCGTTTTTTATCGCTTCGCTAAAAGTCAAACTATTATGCAAAACTGGTAAAAATCCCCGACCTGATTGCTCTGCCGCCTCTTTTATAATTTTATTTAATCTTTTTTCTCTGAGAAGGAACTTTACTGTCCTTTCGGAAACAATAGGAAAAATTTCCTTGATGCCGATTTCAGTCGCCTTTTGAACAACAATTTCAAAATTATTATGCTTTAAAACTGAACAATAAAGGATAGTTCTTGTTTTTGGTTCTCTAATATTTTTTTGAACTTTTAAAATTCTTAATTTGACAAGGTCTTTTTTAATCTCTGTAATTTCTGCCTCAGCCTCATCCATTTCATTATTGAACAAAAAAACCTTATCCCCTGGCTTCAATCTTAAGACATTTTTTATCTGATTTAAAAATTCCTTCTCAGAATATTCTATTAATCCTTTTTGAAAAAAATCAGCTTCTATAAAAAAACGGTGAATTCTCATTTATTAAAAGATAATTTCATAAGTTTTTTTAGACGGTCTGCAGATATAGAAATCCCCTTTAAATCTTCTATCCCTAAAATTATTTTTTGCCTTCAATGCCTCTTTATACGAATCAAATCCTGCAAATATTGTTGGGCCGGTGCCTGTCATTCCGCATTCTTTTGATATTGAAGAAAAATAAGAATAAAGTTTCTTCACGCTTGGACAAATTTTTTGTGCTAATTCAAAAAAACTTTTGCTTTTATTATGTTGATCAAATAATGAATAAATTTCAGATGTATTAATCCCTTGATATGGTTTTGCTAAAACATAAAAATTAGAAGGTTTTCTATTTGATACCTTTATTTTTTCACCTGTACCCTTAACCAAAGCTGTCCCTATATTATATATAAAAAAAGGCACATCTTTTCCAACCTGCACACCTATTTCACTAAGTTGTTTAAGATTTAAATCTAATTTAAACAGATTATTTAATCCAATTAAAGTTGCTGCTGCATCACTTGAACCACCGCCTAATCCAGCGCTCTCCGGTATATTTTTAAATAAATTAACTCTGCATTTAATACTTTTGCCTATAAAATCTTCTAACTCTTCTCGCGCCTTTGTAACTAAATTCTCTTTAGCAGAACAGTTCACCGTGGTATTTAAAGAAAAATCTTTATTGGTTTTAGAAATTAAAAGTCTATCATAAAGATCAATTGCCTGGAAGATTGAATGAATTTTATGATAACCATTTGGCAGTTTATCCAAAATTTCTAAAAAGAGATTAATTTTTGCATAAGCTCTAATCTCTATTTTTTGCATTAAATCAGTCACCTTAACTTAATTATTATTTTAAATATTTTTTATCTTTTAATTTTTTTGGTAGATATTCTTGTTCTTCTTTATAATTATAATCTGGACTATATTTATATCCTTTGCCGTATCCTAAATCCTCCATTAATTTTGTCGGAGCGCCCGCCTTGCCTCCCGGCAGACGAGGCAGATTGCGAATATGCAAAGGCACTGGCAAGTTTCCGTATTTTCTCACATCTTCTGCCGCTTTTTCATAAGCAATGTATAAATCGTTCGCTTTTTTGCACTTAGCCATATAAACAACTGCCTGAGCCAATATAACATTACATTCTGGCATTCCAATAAAATGACACGCCTGGTAGGCGGCAACTGCTTGCTCCAAAGCCCGAGAATTAGCCAATCCAATGTCTTCAGAAGCAAAACGAACTAAACGACGGGCAATATACAAAGGGTCTTCACCTGCTTCCAGCATCCTGGCTAACCAATATAAAGCGGCATCAGCATCAGAGCCTCGCATTGATTTATGGAGAGCGGAGATTATATTATAATGTTCTTCGCCATTTTTATCATAAAGCAAAGGTGATTTTTGAAAAGCGTCCTTTACAAGCTCTCTGGTAATATTTTTTGATATCGAGGAGGCATATTCAAGAACATTAAGAGCAATGCGAGCATCACCATTGCTCATTTCTGATATAGTATCAATAATTTTTTTGTCTATCTTAATATTTAATTCTCCCAGGCCATTTTCTTTATCCTTTATCGCCCTTTTAAGAATTTCTGAAATTTGAGATTTATCAAGTTGTTTTAAGACAAAAACACGACAGCGGGAAAGCAGAGGTCCTACAACTTCAAAACTGGGGTTCTCTGTTGTCGCACCGATAAGAATTATTACTCCTTGCTCAATATGAGGAAGCAAAGCATCCTGCTGGGCTTTATTCCAACGATGAATTTCATCAATAAATAAAATTGTTCTCTTTTCTAATCTCTTATTTGCTTCTGCTTCTTTTATAATTTCTCTTAAATCTTTCAGTCCACTGGAAACTGCGCTGATTCGTTTAAATTCAGATTTAGTCTGTTTAGCAATAATATAAGCAAGGGTGGTTTTTCCGCTTCCTGGCGGACCCCAAAAAATCATTGAAGGCACTTGATCAGATTCAATCGCCTGTCTCAATAATTTTCCCTTGCCTACAAGCTCATCCTGACCCAAAAAATCATTTAGAGAATCCGGCCTTATTCTGTCAGCTAAGGGTTTATTTTTAGCCAGCGACTGATTTTTATCTTTAATATTCATAATCTCAATTATTATATCACAACCACGTCAAACGTGGTTAGGGCACGTTAAACGTGCCAACCATATTGCCAATAAAAAACGCCCTTTTGGGGCGTTTTTTAATTTATTCCTCCTCTTGTTCCTACTCTTCTATTTTTTCTTCCTTGCCCTCCGTAGCTTTTTTATCCACCGAAGCTTTAGCAAAGGTGGAAGTAAAGGAGGGTTTCTTTTCTACAATTCGTTTCTTTTTGCTGAAAAAGAAAATATAAATTATCTCCAGAATAGCCATTGTATTTAACACCAGTAAAGCGATAAACCACCATTTATGCTCATTTCTGGCTGCCTTCCAAAGAGCGACGCCTTTCCAGGGCAAAGCCCAAAGAAGGATTAGCCAGGTAAACCATGGACTTGCCAATAAATATTGTAGCATAAGAATTTATTTAATTATTATTTTTTAAATTAACCTTTCGACCTTTTTTTGGTTTTTTCCTAATTGGCTTAATTCCAAATTTATGAACTTCCCCCTCTAATCGGGGTGGACGGCGTAATGGTAAAGATAATTTTCTTTTGAAATTAATTCTTTTCTTCATAAATTGCAAAAATTTTATTGGTATGCCTGAAACCTTTGATTAATCTCACTTTTGATTCTGAAACTTCAAAATAATCTGCTAAAACCTTTATCACTTCTTTATTCGCCTGGCCTTTTAACGGTTTTTCTTTCACCCTTACTTCAAAACTATCTTCAGATTTCTTGATTATTCCTTGCTTCTTTGAATTAGAAAAGACTTTAACCTTGATTAACATTAATGTATTTTAAGGTTGTAAAACATCTTCAATTCTGCCATTAATGGAAATTATAACATCATCAATTTCAGCAAATTGCTTCAAGGTCTCAATAATTTGGGCCTGAATAGCAATAACCCGACAAGACCCTCCCAGCTGATATTCTAATTGTTCGCTAAAATCAACTTTCGCTATATTATTTTCTATAACCAAATCATTTATTATTACGCCGGGGTTAATATTAGTAAGATATCCTTTTTCTTGCTCCTCCTGAGTCGGTCCTTTCAAAAGTTCCTCTAAAGCAGTCAGGATGATTGGTTTAGCTCTGGAAATCTCTCTTTCCACTGGATACACTTTTTCACACTCCAAAGCCTGGGGATCCTTCTCGCTATTGCTAAAAAATACTTTCACGGCTGCCGTTTTCTCTTGTCCCGCAAGAACAAAATATCCAATAATTCCTATCAGAACGAAAGTCAAAATGATTATTAAACTAACCAAAAGATTTTGTTTGTTCATGGTTTTATTGTTTTCGATTTTACTGATTCAACATAGCTGCAATAATCACAATCAGAATCTGCTTTTGGAATTTTATCACTATTCAAACATTTATGAATATCAAAAATGGTTTTTTCCATCCAAGAATCATTTCCAGTATAGGGGACTAAAGTAACATCAAACTCTAATTTGCCATCAAAAGCTTCAACGTCTGTTCTACCATTGCAATAGACAAAATAACCAGTGTCAGAAACTTTATAACCGTTTTGCCTTAAAAGCCATTGATAAATTTCCATTTGCCTTTTGTAGCTAATCTGCCAATCAGCGTCTAAATTCACTTCTCCATTCTTCGACGTTGCCTTATAATCAACAATAATTAATTCTCCTTTTGAATTTTCCCAAAGATCATCAATCGCGCCATGAATTAGAAAATTAGTCGGTTTATGTAAGTATTGTATTCCAGTAAAATTATTTCTCCAATCATTTAAATCTTTGTGCGGTATTGGATGAGCATCAACGCCATATTTTTCAATCAAAGGATGTTTTGCACCATTTGCGCGATAAATATCAAACTCCTGTTTAAGCAAGGTATCAACCGCGCTATTCAAAGTAAATGGAAATCCAGGCGGTCGCCCAATCCCTAATTTTCTATCAAAATAAAAACATCGCGGACATTGCAAAAACAAATCAATCTTTGACCGCGAAATTTTAAATGGCTCTTTTAAACCAGAATCATACAATCCGTGCGTTCTTTGTGAATTATAGTATTGGGACATATAGAAAATCTTATTCCATCATTATACCAAACTTTTCTTTTTTTTCATCATTCTCCTAATTGCCATTCTCCTCCCAACAAAAACTCCCAACATCCCTATAATAAACAAAAATAAATATTTTAGGAAATCATTTTCCATAATTTTAAAGCCCCTCTTTCTGGAATTTCTCTTTTCGTAATTCTTCTTTGGCTTGTTCCAAAATCCGACGTTGCTTTGAATCAAGATTTTTCCCGGCGCGGTTAATATAAAAATTGAGCATTGACATTGCTGATTGAAATGGAGGAGCTCTACGCCTCGTGCTTTCCTCAGCTGATTTTTGAAGTGAGCAAGCAATACGCTTTGGATCCTGCCAAGTAAAAACACCTTCCTCTAAAACCAAAGCATTGCTCTTTAAAGTAACCTCTTTGGACCAATCTTTCTTCATTTTTCCCTTGAGTTAAAATCACTAACCCTAAACGCTATAACTTAAATAGACTAAATATCCTCCTACAAGCAGAAATAAAACAAAGCACAACCAATAATACTTATCAATCATTTTTTTACTGTGTTTTTTCACCGTCTCTGGCCAACCTAACAACATTATTCCTTTTAATAAAGCGGACCAGCCGAAAATCGTCAGAATCACCCTCCAATCATTAACCCAGAGATTATGAATCAAAACCATAATCAAACCAATCAATAAAGTAAAAAACCCAAAAACTATTGATATCCCTTTATTTTCCATTGATTCAATCAGCAAATTCAAAGATTTTCTTCTAAAAAGGTAGATTAAGGCCACTATAATGAAATAAAAACCCCAAAATCTGGCTAAAAACAAAGATATTTCCATATTTTTATAAATTACTTTGATTAATTTTTCGACCTAATCCATTACAGGAGAACAGTTCTCCTGTATTTAAAAATATAATTTAAATTTTAGCGACCTTTTTTATTTTTTTAAACTTGTCCTGAGCGAAGTTAAAGGATTAATTTTTAAAATACAACCTGACAAGGAATATTTTCTTTTTTAAAAAGATTAGCTAACTCATTTCCATTCTGTATTTTTTCCAATTGATATTTTTTATAAACCCAATCAGCATAATGGTAATTCATTTTATCAATTATGACATAATCTACTTTACCTTTCAACTTAGTCACTAAGCTTTCTGCCTTTGGCAAAAGAGGGGCTATCATTGCATAGGTTTTAATGCCTTCTTGATGCAATTTGTCCAAAGTTTCAATTCTTTCGTTTATGGGAGCAGTTCTCGGTTCAAAAATCTTTCTAATTTCTTCATCACCTGTTGTAATAGTAAATCCCACCTCTATTTTCTGAAATTTCTTTAATAACTCCAAATCTCGCAGAACCAATGGCGATTTTGTTTGAATTGTCACTGGCCAATTATTTCTTTGGAGAATTTCCAGGCATTTCTTTGTTAATTCATATTTTTTCTCAACTGGTTGATATGGATCGCATACTCCACTTACCCAAACTCTTCCTTTTTTCTTTTTCTTTACCCCCACACCAAAACTTTTGGTGTGGGGGTTTATTTCCTGGTTGAGCAGTTCTGGCGCATTAATTTTTACATCAACAAACTCACCCCAATCCTCTTTGTGGCCGCTAAATCTTTTCATAAACTTCGCATAACAATAAATGCAACCGTGCTGACAGCCAACATAGGGATTGATTGTCCAATCATAAACCTTCGATTTTGAAAGAATATTTTTTGCCTGAATTTCTTTAATCTTCATTTTTTAGGTAATATCTAGTATCTGTCCTTTGCTATATTTTATTAACTCTTCTGAAGAAATTTTAAAAACTGTATTATCACTGCCTGCCGCTGCCCAGATTTCTTTATATTTTAAAAGATCTTTATCAATAAAGGTTTTTATTTCTGTTTTATGACCAAAGGGCGACACGCCACCAATTGAATAACCAGTTTTTTCTTTCACAAAATTAGCATCAGCTTTTTTGACTGATTTTGAAAGATAGAAACTCATTTTTGCTTCATTAACTTTATTGCCACCGCTTACAATTACTAGCACTGGTTCTCCTTGAGCATCAAAAACAATGGATTTTGCAATTTGATTGATCTTACAACCAATAGCCTTAGCTGCTTCTTCGGCTGTTTTAGTAGAAACATTAAATTCTCTAATATCAATCTGAATACCTAATTCTTGTAATTTATCTAAAAATAGATTTTGAATAATCATCTCATTTTCTTAAAACTTTAATATTCTTTTGGGTTAGATCAATGAGAGTAGAGGCCTTTCCTTTTAATTTTCCTTTATTATAATAAAAGATTTTGTCTTTAAAATATCTTCTAGCTTCATTAATTGTTTCTGCTGGCTTTTTCCCTTCCAAGTTAGCACTTGGTGCCACTAATGGTCCAGAAACTTTTAATATTTTAATTAACTCTTTATTCTTAGGCAGTCTTAAAGCTAAAGTTTTTGTCCCTTGATGGAGATACTTAAATTTTTTGGAGGGGCACTTTAAAACAACGCTAATCTTTCCCGGCCAGAGTTGTTTTGAAATTTTCTTTTGCCAAGCGCCTAATTGAATCCCCAATTGGTGTAAATCATCAAAAGATGATATTAAAATAATCATCGGTTTCTTTGGATTCCTTCTTCTTAATTTATAAATTTCTTCAACAGTTTGCTTTTTAAATGCAGAACCACAAACACCATAGATTGTATCAGTCGGAATTACCCCAATCGCTCCCTCTTTTAACAAAAGAGCCGCTTTTTTCCAAGAATTTTTAAAAAATCCTTGATAGCCACCTAACTCATTGTCATTTTTAATCACCCGATGACAAGGAATTTCTGGATTTTTATTTTGCGCCATTAAATTCCCCACTATTCTAAAAGCCTTCTCATTACCGGCTCTTTTTGCTACCTCTTTATAACTTAAAAACTTCCCCTCCGAGATCTTTTTAACAACTTCATAAACTTTTACACGAAATCTCATAAAATATCTCAACCTAAATCTTATTTTTTAACTTGTCCTGAGCCCGCCGAAAGGGGCGACTCTTTGCTGATTTTTCAAGCCGAGCTAGAACTGGTGGGTTGCTTTTAAAGAAAAAAAACAATTAAAGATAAAATAATCAAATGAAGTGTTTGATCAACCCCAACTAATACAATATTCCACGAAGATTCCGAATTTTCTTCTCTTTTAAATCCTTTAAACTTCTCTAAAAGCCAGATTTCAAAATCTCTTTTATCAAAGATAATATGACTAACAAAAATGAATAACAACCATCCTAAATTAATATTATATATAAGAAATACGGGGATAAACCCTATTGTGTAAACAAAGCAGTGGAAAAGTAAGGCAAACCAATTCTTAAATTTATTCATTGCTTCCCATTTCCATTGAAAAATCCAATCCATTATGAAATGAGTAATGAACAATGCTTCAAAAAGTGTTAATGCATGCATATTGTGCTAATTTTACAATCCTTGCTTAAATTAGTTATAATCCGCCGTTATTAATTAAATTAAGAAAACCGTATTCTTGTTCAAGATATTTTTTTGCTGTAAAAATGACCGTTATTATGGCAAAAAATGTTAAAATTAAAGAAATAATTCCTATCATTTTAGATTTTTTATCCGATTGATTCAAATATTTAAAAGCATATCCCAAACCAAAGGGTGCGAGAAAAAAGCTCACAAAATAGACAAGAATTTGTTTTAAAATAGAAGTATCTTCTGGCCTGGATTTCAAAGAATGTCCGCAATTAGAGCAAAAATGAGCCATTTCAGAAACTTCGGATTTGCATTTCGGACATTGTTTTTGAATTGTTGATTCCATATAGCTATTTTTTTGCTTGCCCCGTATATCCTGAGTGTATCGAAGGATTGTTCGGGGTTGGCCAGTTCCGTGTTAAATTAATCAAATAATGAACTCACTGACTCTTCATTATGTATTCTTTTTATCGCCTCACCTAAAAGATTCGCCGCTGATAGCACTTTAATCTTGGAATGTTTCTTACTGTTATCTAGCGGGATACTATCAGTGATGAGCAATTTTTCCAAGGCCTTACATTTATCTATGCGTTCCATTGCAGAACCGGATAAAACACCGTGGGTAATTGCGGCCTGAATACTCTTGGCCTTGGCTTTCTTCAAAGTTTCAACTGCTTCAATCAAAGAACTCCCTGTAGCAATTAAATCATCCACAATGAGCGCATCCTTACCTTCTACCTTACCGAGGATATGCATTACCTCAGTTTTATTGGGCGACAGGCGCCTTTTATCTATTATTGCAAGGTCTCCCGAAATTCTTTTAGCATAGGCCCTGGCCATCTTTATACTGCCTACATCCGGCGATACCACCACTAAATTCTTATTCTTTGATTTTGAAAAATAATCTACAAATATGCCCGCTGCAAATAGATGATCTACGGGTATATCGAAAAAACCTTGTATTTGGCTGGCGTGTAAATCCATGGTCAAAATTCTATTTGCACCAGCTGTGGTTAGAAGATTTGCTACTAATTTTGCCGTAATCGGTACGCGGGGCTGGTCTTTTCTGTCTTGCCTGGCATATCCAAAATAAGGAATCACTGCAGTAATGCGCCAAGCCGAGGCTCTTTTTAAGGCATCAATCATAACCAGCAGTTCCATCAAATTTTCATTTGGCGGAGGCGAAATAGGCTGAACTATAAAAACATCCTTGCCTCTAACATTCTCACCAATCTTAATTCTTATTTCTCCTTCGCTAAACCTATCCACCAATGCATCTGATAATTTGACTTTAAGATATTTACAGATATTTTTGGCTAATTCAGGATGCGCATTACCGCTAAACATTGCTAATTTATCCATATTTTAATTTTAATCTTAAAAATTTTTTCTACCCCCTTCTTCAAATTCAGCTTCATTCCCAGAAATTTCTTTGATTTCTTTAGAGTTTCTCACTTTAAAATATTTTATAGGATTGTTCGCCTCTTTGGCTAATTTAATCTCTGCTAATACGCCATCGCTTATTGGGCCAAAAACCCATAATTCATCTGATTTTTTCACTAAATTGTTGTTTGCCTCCCTAATTTTATCTCTATCAACGGTATCCAACATAAAATATTCAAAAAGCATAAAAGGATTTAAAGGAATACAATCCTTCTCTAAAACAAATTTAGAAATATGCATCCGGAAATAAAATAATTTTTTTGAGATAGCCGTATAAACCAATTTCATAATTTTATTTTTTAACTTGTCCTGAGTTTATCGAATCTACTTGTGGTGAGTAAATCCGAACCATTGAAGGACTTGTCCTGAGCTCACCGAAGGACTTGTCCTGAGCTTGCCGAAGGATTAATTTCTTGCCCTGAGCCGTGCCGAAGGGTTTGACCTTTTTTGAATTAACGAGGCCCAATCTCAAAACAAACTGCCACTCATTAGAATACTCAAAACGATAATAGTTAAAAACATAATCGCGGCAAACCAAATGCGGGCATATTGGTTGGCGCGCGCGATTTTATTCGGATAATCAATTTCTCGGTTAGTACGCCTTTTAAGCTCGTCAATTACTTTCTTGCTTGAAATCTGCCAGAAAAATATCTGTTTAAATTTGAGCCGACTTTGAGCGTTTTTCCGATATTGAATTGTGGCCCAATAGCTCGGACTACTTATAATATTAGTGATTTTTTTATAAGGAATCCTCGTTTTATGCAAAAAACCCTTGAAAATTACCTCCTCATCGGTAAAAACCACTGAGTTAAATGCCTGATCCAAAAATAGTAAGATAAAAATAGGTTGGTAAAAAAGCCCAAAAAAGATATTAAAAGAGATTGCCTTGATCCAATCATGCATAAGCGCGTAAAAAAACTCGGTAAAACCAACCTGAAAAATTACGATCAGGATGGCGTTAAACCAAACACCGTCGCCCCAAAACTTTGGCCTGATTTTGACAATATTATTTTCCATAATTTTATTTTCCAACTTGTCCTGAGCAGTTCGGCCCTGAGGGCTTCGAGTGAGCCTCAGCCGAACTCCTCACTGCCGAAGGGTTTACTGAAGGATTAATTTTTAACGTTTTACGAACTTGCCTTATATTATAGTTTATTGTATTATTTTATACAAATAGTATATTGAAATCTTAAAATTTGATAAAAAAAGGTGGTGAAAGAAAATGCAAAATGTGCCAAAAAGGATCCGCAGGTGCAGAAATTGCGGAAATAAAACCCATCATAAATTTTGGGAAGAAGATAAAGTCTGTCCGATTTGCGGATCCAACAAGGGGTACTCAGAGAGTACCCATGGCGGATTAGTTGAAAGAGAGATTAAAAAACAAAGGGAAACTCTTTCAACAATTCAAAAGCGACAAGGAGGCTGGTAGCTAGTTCTCCAGCTCTCCTTGCCCTTACTTTGAATTCCCTTTCTTGGGCAACCGGGATAAGTATAGGGGTAATCTTTTAAGTTTTCTAATTTTTGACACTCCATATTTTTATTTTTTAACTTGTCCTGAGTTTACTTGTAGTGAGTTTATCGAATCTACTTGTGGTGAGTAAATCCGAACCATCGAAGGACTTATCCTGAGCCGGCCGAAGGGTTCGACTTTTTGGATTGATTTTAGCTTGTGGATAACTTATTTGACTTGACATAAAATCTTGTGCTATAGTGTAAGTGGCGCTTGGAGGGCCTTGGTCCTGTCACGGCTATATCCAAGCTGTAACCAAGTGCCACTAAAGAATGTCGCTTATAGCGGCGTTTTTTAGTTTTAATCATTCTCTAAATCACCGCTATGCAGAATTCGTTTATTCGTCGCCTTATCAATACCCCAAAATGGAATCACTCTCCAAAAATGTTTCTCTCCGCCCAATACTTCTTTAACAATAATTTTACTCGTATATTATTTATGACAGCAATAAATTCATAATATATAACATCCTTCATATGTTATATTCATCAGCTAATGAATTATAAGCAATTTTATTAATATTAATGTAGTTTTTCACAATACTCCAATTAATTTTCTGACTTTTTTATTTTATCTTTAATATAGCGCCCAAGACAGATTCTAATTTTTCTACGCCATCATCTGCAGTAAAATGTCCCTTTTCGTGTTCGACAATGACTTCAGCGCCAAACTTCTTCTTGAACATTTCTATATTTTCGATCGGCACATATGGATCGTTATCTGAGAAAATAGCCGTTATTTTTGGAATGTGTTTAATTACATCCGTTTCTCTGATCGGCGTATTGAGCCAAGGATCAGCCACTCGCCATTCTTCATCGTCTTCTAAATTTGACAAAGTAAGCCACGGTGCAATAAACACGACACCGCCGACCCTTGATGTTGGATGTAATGTCTCTAAATATCTCAAGATGGCTTGACAACCAACAGAATGCCCCACCAGTATTGTATCTTTATCCGGAACTTCAACTATTTCCTTAAGTTTTAAAACCCAAGTTTCAATCTCCGGCTTTTCTGAATTAGGCATTTTCGGCACAACAACCTCAAAACCGTTTTTCTCTAATTCTGATTTCAGCCATCTAAGTAAAGGCTCGTCAGGAGAACCGCCCCAACCGTGAATTATAAAAACTCTTTTAACCATAATTTTTAAATTTTATTTTTCAACTTGTCCTGAGCTTGCCGAAGGATTAATTTTTGAAGTTTTAAAACTCAATTCCCTATCTATTATCTCCACCTCCATGAAGCTTGTTTCTTTTCTGCCGTGACTTCAATTTCCTAATATTAAACGAAGCTATTTCATTCAAAGATAAATCTAATTCAGTAGCAATTTGAGCAATGAACCACAAAACATCACCTAACTCCTTTTTTATTCCCTGCTTTTGCTTTTCACCAACAATCCCATTGTTATCTCTTAAAACTTTTTTAATTTTTTCTGCCACTTCCCCGCTTTCACCAACTAATCCTAGAACCGGATAAACAAAATTTTTCCCTTTCTTTGGATAAATAGCAGTTTCCCTTGATTTTTTTTGATATTCATTAAAATCCATATTTTTATTTTTCAACTTGTCCTGAATTTACCGAAGGGTTAATTTCTTGCCCTTCCGAAGTCCTTCGACACGCTCAGGACGAAGGAGGGTTCGACTTTGTGAGAAATTTTACCAACCCGACTAAATTCGCGGCACAATCCCCTTCAACGCCGGATGTTTTTGTACGTTATTTTTCAATTAATTTTTCGACTTTTTGGTTATTACGAGGTCCGACCTCGATAATTTTATTCTTTTAATTCTACTTCATTAAAAACATGCCCACAATTTTCACATCTATAGTAAATTAATGTAGGATCTGATATTGGCTTGTCAGATTTTTTATCGCAAGGTATTCCTAGTCTGCTTCCAGTATCAACAACATTAGGACTTCCACATTTTGGACACTTTGGACACGCTTTTTTATCAGTTTTTTCCATAAATTTTATTCCTCAATTAATTTTTCGAGTTTTGACTATTATTTAATTTGGGGGATACATGCTGAATCAGTTCTTTGAACCAGCTCCATTGAGATATATGACTACCACACCAGCCGAATATAATACCAAAAAAAGATAAAATAATTGCTGCTGCATAAGGATTCTCGAGAGATTCTTTTATTTTATCATTGTAATTATTTCTATATAAAAGCCCCATCAATAATTCCATTGCGACTAATATAACTAATCCCCAAACAAAACTGAGCCCCAATAATTCAAAATCTCCTCGTTTTTTAGACTGAGTAAAATAGCGAAATGTCCAAACAGTCAGAAATCCCGGAATAATAAATATTAAAAAATTGAAATCGCCAATGGTTAAAAAATCCATAATTTTATTTCCCAATTAATTTTTCGACTTTTTGTTTAGCTTGTTCTAATAATTCTTTTGCTTTTTTGAAAGTTTTATAAGATTTACAGATAAGTTATTTCTTAATTTCTTGTAATTTTCGTTCGGATTCAAATAATTCTTTCACTGTCTTATACTCCATAAAATCACATACTTCTGAAAGTCCAGTTATAACAAAAGTTCTTCTTGCAATTTGGGATTCAAAAAGTAATCGTCTATTTGATGGTGCCACAATCGTTGCTTTTGGTATTGGATAATCTATATTTATATCATTCATTCTCAATAGACCAGAGTAAATTGTGCTAGTATTTTCAATTTCAAAAAATCTAACTGGCCTAGCAGTTCCTTTTTTAAACCATATTACATCTATCATTCTGGCAATCTTTAATATAGAAGGATCAGAAAATTGAGGCAAAACAGGAAGACAAAGACTACTGAATTTTTCTCCCTTAAATTCTTTATTAAAATCGTTTGCAGCAACCCATATATCATATCCTTCCCATTTCCCAATTTTTATTAGCATCCACTCCATTTGGAGATGAATTTTCTTCTCTTCTGGCTCTTCTAGAATCGGTGGTTCTGTTGGAGGAGTTATTTCTATTCCTTTCCCGGGAATTTTTAAAATTCCATGAAAAATTAACTCTACAAATTCATCAACTAAACTTAAATCCACGAAATTACATTGCTTTGCTAGAGTTTTCAGAACTTTTACTATTTCCACATACTGCTGTCCTTTATTCTTCTTATCTTTTGGTGGTAATAGGCCTAAAATTTCTAAACCTCCGTCTATCGCGCTATTCCAAATGCCATTATTTTTGTGGCCTAAGAGAAATAAGAGCGTTGAAGCGAATGCTCTACCTACTCCGTATAATCGATATTCACTCTCCTGATTTTCTACGAAATTATAAAATCTTTCTTTTAATGGCTCGTTTCCAAATAGAAGATATCTAAATGAATTTCGTATTTTTTCTAATCCATTCTCTCTGAAAGTTGTAGGGTATAATCTCGGTCCACCAACTGTCGCTTCTCTATAAATTTTTTCAGCATTTTCTAAAGTAAGTCTATCAATGGCTTCTGGGCTTTCAATTAATGGTCTTATCTTCTCCATTGGTTTATCAAACCATTCTCGTCTTCTTGTTACATAACTTTTGCCATCAAACTCTTCTAGCGGTCTTTCAAAGTCTTTTACAAGTTGTTTTAAAATTTGATCATCTATCATGCTTTTAAAAATTATTTTATTAATTCTCCTTTAAATGCTTTGGATAAAATTGATTAGTTACTTTTTCTTTTTTAATTCCATATTATTAACTTAACAATTGATTGGAAAAGACTCCCTCAAAGGCATTTTCTTCTTTCTTGTTGAACAAAGGCAACCCGATCAATTTGTAATCCTTGTTTTCCGCTCTTAACAAATCTCCGGTACCATATTTATCAGTAATCTGTTGCAAAAATTCTTCTTTCCAGCCTTCTTTACTCTCTTTAAATCCGCCCTCCTTATCCGCAAATTGACCTCCTTTTGGTTCAATAAAAATTTGATAGTATAAATTTCCTTTTTTACCCTTCAAAAATAGCAAAAAGTCAGGCTCAAATCCGCGACCCTGTTCAAAGTCATAAATTTTATATACTTCTTCATTTCGGAGTAAATAAACCTCATCGTATTTTTCTTCCAAGTTCCCAATTTTTTTTCTCATAAACTCTAATAATTCTATCTCTTCACTTGTTCCATTAAATCCGTTTAGCACATACCATTTATGTTGTAATAATTCAGCTTCTAAGTTTCTGCTTTCCTGATCAATGAGTACACTTTTTTCCTTTTCCTCGCCAAATAAATCCTCAAAGGAAAATGGCTCAAATTTTTCTGTTCCTTTATATGGATTCGCTATTTCTTTAAGTTTTCTTGAAAATTCATCAAAAAATTCCAACAACATATCCAGTTTATCTTCATTACTTATATCATCTATGTTATTTTTATCTTTTGTGGTGATTATATTGATTTTAAAATTACCGATAAAATTCTCGGTAAAGATTTCGTCAACGCTATTTACACTTAACTCGCTCTGTAAATTATCAAAACGCAAAAGCGACAAATCCTTTGTTGCTTTTTTATTGATAGCTTTTGCAACAATATGTCTTTCAAAATCTTTAAATTTTTTGCTTATTGTTTTGCTGTCTTTTTGCAAACTTTCCGCAAGAATTTCGTCCTTCTCTTTATCTAAAATAACCTGCTGTTCTTTCATTGCAAATTCTCTCGTTTTATATTCAAAAACAAATTCCTTTTCCAATTCAGCTAAAGTTCTTTTTCTTTTTTCCGGATTATCTATCCTCTCATTTTTCCAAACTTTTATCTCTTTAAAGAAATTGCTTTGCTTAAATTCGTCTTTTACCGAAAATTTCTTTATCTCGCGATTGTTTTGGATAAAACCTTTGTTTTTAAGTTCTCGCTTTAATTCATCAAGATAACGATGATTATCGTCGCTATGATAATAAAATTCTTCTAAAACTCTAAGCGGATTTTCTAAATCATTATCAAATTTCCTTTTATTTTTCTCGTGTTCGTTATAGACAAAAGGAAAATAGCGTACACCTCGCCCGATTAGCTGTATTTCCTGAACAGTTGCTTGTCCAGCGACTCTTTGTCCGTTTTGATGGCCCTCATCACGCCCTTCATAAAGACGAACAATATCAAAAAGATTCAAAACATCCCATCCTTCTGTTAATCGTTTAACAGTAAAAATCGCACGAATATGGTTATTTTTATCTTCCAAACTATTAAGCAATTGTTCCTGTTCCTCTGTCGTCTTTTCTTTGGTAGTCGCCTTATTGTCTTTTGAGTTGGTTATAATGCAATCTTTTTCGACAAATTCATCTTTGATATAGTTCACAATCTCTCGAATGTTGATTTTTTCATCCTTGATATACCGAAGCATTTGCTTAACACGGCTTTTCCCTTGTTCATATACTTTAAATGAACTGAATTGATCTTGCTTTATGCTATTTTCAATATTTTTCAAAAAATCAAAATCAGCCGGTTTTAATTCGACAATGAGCGATATAAATTTTTCATAATCTTTTTTTGATTCTTCAATAAACTTACTTCTAAAAAGTATCACCGGTTTGAAATTGGCAATATCATTTTTGAGAGCAATTTGATGGCGATACCAATTAAAAAGCAAGGCGAGCAAAATCTTTTCTTTCTTTTTTAGCGAAGTAGAAACGAGATTTATTTCTTTGGTATAGCCGGCATTAAGAAAATCAACGAGCTCAAATTTATAAATAGTCTTTGTGCGATATTTTTCTATAACATCCGCATTTTTCGGTATTGTCGCCGTAAATTCCAATAAAACATTTCTATTTTCAACATCTTGTTTATTTTTGCCTCTTCTCAAGATTTTATTTAACACGGTATTTTCCCAACTTTTCTCAATGTCTTTTTCGCTTGCATTTTCTTTTAGTTCGGTTGGTAAATCAATTTCCGTCTGTCCATTTTTCATTGTTGAAGCGTTAAGGTGGTGTGCTTCATCGCCAATCATTACCAAATCTCTTTTCTGCAAATCTTCAAGCGTAACTGAATTTTCTTTTGCCAAATAAACGGCATTGTGGAGTTTGTGAATTGAAGTGAATTTAATCTGAATATCGTCCATATCATCAAAAGTTTCCACTTTGCGAACATTGATTTTTTTGTCTTCAATAACGATATTTTGTTTAAACTCGTACTTGGTATGATTTTTATTAATAAAATTGTTTTCGGTCTTGTCTACGATATTGTTTTGATTAACAAAGAAAATAAAATGCTTGTAGCCCTTTTTGTAGTAATACAAAATCAAAGCCGCCATAAGCATGGTTTTGCCGGTGCCAGTTGCCATATTAAACATCAAATGCGTTGGCTCGTTTGATTCTTCTCTTTCTTTTATTCCTTCAAAGATCAAAAAGTTTTCAAGCGCTTTTGTTTGCCACCACCAAAAATCATGCTTTAGGTCTTCAGCAAGATAAACCGGTATTTCCGGTTTTGATATGCCTAGATCGAATGCCTTCGCTTTTATTTCTTCAAATAAATATTTTTGCTCGTCCATATTTACTTTTTAGCGTTATAAAATTCTTCACTTAAAGCAATATCCTCTTTGGAGAGATTGTATTTTTTGTCCGCTCGTTCGCTAAAGTTCACATACATTTGGTTCATATCCAGCATTTCAACAAAAAGTTTCTTTTGTTTGTCTAAACCAAGCTTTTTAAATTCTTCTTCTTTGATCATTTTTTCCTTGAATTCTTTTGTTTTTACATTGTAGTTCAAGAAGTATCGCTCGTAGAGTTCGTCAAAAAGCTTTTCTAATTCGTTTAAACTTTTTGCTCTCAAAATCTTTTCTTTTGCTTCTTCGTTCCATTTCGCAAGTTCAACATAAATAAAATCTCCACCACCTTGCCAATCTACTTCTTTAGATATTCCCGTTGTATCGCCTCTTAATACATTATTAAGGCGTATGACACTGTCGTCTTTCCCGTAATCCAGTTGCTCCACACCAATATACTGTCGACCCATTTTATGAGCCACAGCACAAGTTGTACCCGTACCTAAGTGATAATCTAAAATTATTTCATGAAGAACAGTACCCCATTCAATAATTCTTTTTAATAGTTTTTCCGGTTTCTTCCCTTTACCTAATGTGACACCGCCCTCATTTGCTATGCCCTGCCACGATATATCACTAATAATATTTGTGGACGCTTCTATTTTAGCTACAGCTTTCGAGCCGTCATCTAACTCAATAATGTCGCTAAAATCTTTCAATAGAATAAGGCCTTCTCCGTTATAAACAAAAGTTTCAGTTTCAAGGCCTGCGTTTTTCCCCCTTGTTGGTGTGTACTTAAAAAAGTAAGATCCTTTTTTATCTTTAAATTGGTTTAAAAACTCACCGGAAAACTTTGCTGTTCTACCAATTTTCCCATAATTGCTAACGTAAAATTCCTTAGACCAGCTACTCTTTGGAATGTTTTTAATTTCAAAGCCTACTAGTTCAAAAACCTCAATCGTATTTTTATTTTTTCCTGAACCTACGGAAAATTCGAAAACCTTTTTACCCACGGTGCCTTTTGATATTAACAAGGAGTGATATTGACTAGCTGTTTTTGAATTTTCATCCACTAACTCTTTTATTGTGATCGGCTTAAGATTGCTGATCTTGTCCTTTTTTGAATAAACTAAAATGTACTCGGAAACATCTTCTAAATATTTTTCAGTTTTTGAAGAATCGCCAGAAGGTGATTTTACTTTTATGGATATTAATGATTGCAACTTACTATCGAAGACTTCATCCATCAATGCCTGCAAATAAGCAAGCTGATTTATGTCTATTTGTACAAGCAATAAACCGTTATCAGCTAACAGACTTTTGGCCGCATAAAGCCTATTTCGCATGAATGTCAAAAACGTAGATCGTTTAAAATTATCGTTATAAAAAGTATCAGCTTTTTTAGCGTATGGTGGATCAATATAAATCAGCTTTACTTTTCCAGCAAATTGCTCTTTTAAGCTATGTAGGACAAGTAGGTTGTTGCCTTTAATAATCAAGTTTTCCCTGATGGTGCCGTCCTTATCTCTTTTTAGTTCTTTTACTTTTTCCTCGCCTTTGGCAGTGTATCTTTTCCAATTAATCAATGCTTTCGGATCCTCAAGCCGGTCAATTTCATCCTTAGCTAAAACTTCGTTGAAAAATATCTCATTTCTTTTTTGATCTTCTTTGGTCATTCCACCCTCCAACACGCAGTCTTTGAAAGGCCAATTCAAAACTACCTCATCTCGTTCGCTTAAGAGTTTATTACCAATACGCAAGCCAATTTTGGCTTGGTATTGCGTATAAGAATTATCTAACTTGTTTTCATCAATAAAAAATTTCAGCTCGTTTTGCTTCAAGACAAAAACATCTTTAACTTTTATAAAAAACTTTCCTTTTGTTTCTTTGCCACTAAGCAACAATTTAATGAGTTTTTCATCCAATTTATCAATCAAATCTTTCAAAAGCGTTTCGTTAAGCTCCTTCTTTTCTTCATCCCAAAGGCGAGAGTCTTTTTTAAGTAATTTATATAGCTTGTTTTTAAATGTGTTTTCCATATTAGAATTATTATTTGATTAAATCATCAACGCCAACCTCAAGCGCTTTGATTATTTTCGTCAAAGTTTCTGTCTTAAGATTTTTTGTTAATTCTCGAGTTTTATCCATTGATTTAGTGCTTAAACAATTATTTTATATTTTTATATTTCACTTATTATCTTTATTCTGAGCTATCCTTTTTTTATAGTTCTATTAAATAAAAAGCCACCTGGATACGGTGGGCTTTTACAAATAAATTATCCCCACCCCGTTAAACGGGGTGTAGGCACGTTAAACGTGCCTACCGTTTTTCCCACCACGTTAAACGTGGTATTGGCACGTTAAACGTGCCCACCGTTTTCGATATATATTTTACTCCCTTTTCTACATTATGTTAAATCTATTAATTAAATGGCAAATAATAATAAAAAAAGCGGCTAAAAAGCCGCTTAGGTGATTTTATTTCGTGGCTTTCTTATGGGAAGAAAATTCTTTTTATGGGGATTTGTCATAAATCAATTACCATTTATATATTTTATTCTCCCTTTATTATCTTCACAATTATTTCTCTCTCGCGAGGTTTTTCGTCAAAATCTATGAGAATAATTTGCTGCCAAGTTCCTAAATCTAAACTTCCATTTTCTAAAGAAATAACTACTTCGGGTTTAATTAAAGCGGATTTAATATGAGCGGCGCCGTTATGATCTCTCCATTTTTTGTGATGATGATAATCAGCTTTTTCAGGGGCTATTTTTTCCAAAATCTCCTTAAAATCTTGAAAAATTCCTTCTTCTTTTTCTATTAAAGTAATGGCGGCTGTAGAGCCTTTAACAAAAACTAAAACTACTCCTTCTTTGACTGAAGATTGGCTTACTAATTCTTTCACTTTCCCTGTTATATCAATAAAATCACAATTACCTTTTGTTTGAACAATAAATTTCATATGCTTTTAGAAGAGGCCTATAGTTTTAGAGAGCTTTTCTTGAGTTCACTCAACAACTCTACGAGGTCAACAGATTTCGCGGCGATTAACTTGTTGGCAGCCCCATAATAAATATAAAGTCTTTTACCTCTTACTACTGCTCCAGTAGGAAAAACAACATTATTTGTAACACCACTTTTCTCCCAAGAAGCTTTTGGAGAAAACAGAGGTTCTTTTAATCGCCCCAAAACTTTTAGGGGATTTTTGAGATCAAGCAGGGCAGCAGAGGCATGATAGATTTTTCCAGATTGGGTATTCTCTACCGCATGATAGATAATAAGCCATCCGTCTTTTGTTTTAATAGGTGGACAACCACCGCCAATGTGGCTGTTTTCAAACCAAAAGAGAGGATCAATCACAATAAAATCACCTAAATTCTTGAAATAATCGCGCCAGCAATCTTCAGTAAGTTCGGAAAAGTTATTAAAGTAAACAATTTGGATTCCAGGCAGAATACGGTGGAGAAGAGCAAATTTATGATTGAATTTTTGGGGAAAGAGAGAAGCATCTTTTTCAAATAATAAAATATCATTTCCCACGCTCTCTTTATAAAGCCGTTCAAACATTGTATAACTTTCGCTAACTTTTGACCCGCGAAAAAGATTTGCCGCTTCATTATAAGAGATTTTCGGCGAAATAAGGCCCTGTTTGGCGAAATGAACAAGATCTTTACTTGTAGCGTAAGAAATGAGAGCGTTTTTACCGTCATAGACAGTGTATAAAAGATAGTATGTTCCCTCTAAAAAAGTAATTCTGGGATCTTCTACACCCTTTTTCTCGTAATCATATTCGGGAAAGAGAACTGGCTCTTTAAGTCTTTTTATAACTTTATTATCTTTCAGCTGGCAGTAGCCTATAGAAGAAATATCATTATGGTTAATTGCCCGATAGAACATGTGAGTAATGCCATCCTTCTGGATGCAGGCAGGGTTTAAAACACCCTTATTTTCGAATTCCAGATTTGTTTTCTCTAAAATTATTCCCTCATTTTTAACTGCGACCATAATTTCTAATTCATCATCCAAAAGATTTTTCCCACCCCGTTAAACGTGGTGTAGGCACGTTAAACGTGCCCACCGTTTTCACTATATATTTTACTCCCTTTTAGAGGTATTTCCAATAAAGAGACAAAAGGGATTCCCGCTGCCGCGGGAATGACAAAAAAAGTGGCTCGCAATGACAAATAATAACAAAAAAGCGGCTGAAAAGCCGTTTAATTAAACACGCTACAATAATTCAATCTTGAGTTTAATTGTTTATCTCTTATTGTTTTATAAGATTGGTGATTATTCTGATCAAAATATCTTGTTCTGTATAATCACTAACGGCAATCAGTAAAGCTAGTGTAGTTAAAGCGTTATCATTGATTTTTCTTTCGCCTGTTTGTTTAAATAAATAATTATTTTTATCTAAAAAATATATAAAGAGAAAGGAACTGATGCGTTTATTACCATCAACAAAGGGATGATCTTTAATAATAAAATATAAAAGATGAGCAGCTTTTTCTTCTAATGATGGGTACAATTCTTTTCTACTAAAAGTTTGATAAATATTACCCAAAATACCCTGTAAATTATGTCCCACTTCTTTTCCAAATAAATCACTGGCTTCTTTTTTAGAAGCAAGTTCGGATTTTATTGTTTTAATTATATGAATCGCGTCTTGGTATTTTAAAATGAACTTTCCCCTGCCCTTTTTAATAAGCGACAGTTTCCTATTATCGTACTGTCCAAGTAAAGTTAAAGTCCGGGAATAATTGGAGAGTAAATTTAAAATCTCTTGCTCTTGACCAACTAAACTTTCTTGCTTTACCTTATTTTGCAGAAAACTAATAGTATTTTGTAATTCCTTGAACTTTCCCCGTGTTTCTAATAAACGTTTTTGATTGATTGCGTAACCTTGCAAAAGATATTTCTTCAGAATTTTTGTTGCCCAAATTCTGAAATTAATAGCTCTTGAGGAATTAGTTCTATAGCCTACCGCTAAAATAATATCTAAATCATAAAAAGCAACCGGTTTATCGGAGTTTGCAATGTGCAAAAATTGCACATTGCTTTTTTTATCAACCTCTTCATCAGTAAAGATTTTATTTATATGCTTTGCTATGACTGACCGTTCCTTACCGTAAAGCCTAGCTATCTCCTCTTGTCTTAACCAAACAGTCTCACCTTTAAAACGCACCTCAAGTTCAACTTCGTTTCTTGAAGCTTTATAAATTACAATTTCCCCTCTATTGGGATTAGCTTGATGATTTTTTATATTCTTTCCTTTCATAAAAGATATTGATTTTGGTTTGTAAATTAATACTATATTTTACCCTTATTGAAGGGTGTTTTCAACTAAGAGATTGCTTCGCGGAGTTTACACTGAGCAGTTTAGCCCTGAGGGCTTCGAGTGAGCCTCAGCCGAACTCCTCACTGCCGAAGGGCGAAGTGAATGTGCTCACAATGACAACTAATTACTAATTGCTATCTTCTTATATTTTACTCCCCTTCACTATCTTCACAATTATTTCTCGTTGCCGGGGTTTTCATCAAAATCTATGAGGATAATTTGCTGCCAGGTGCCTAAACATAATTCCCCTTTCTCAAGAGGCACGGTAATCCCCGACTTTATTAAAGCAGATTTAATATGAGCAGCGCCATTAGAGTAATAGCGGCAGTAGTGCCTTTTTAACTCTTAATACTATTTAAATCTTTTAGTATTTTGTTTAAATCCAATCGGTAAACCCCGTTAGAAGGAGTGGATTTTCTAACGGGGTAAATTTTACAGATATCGCCAATTTTTAATTGTCCCATTTCTGTTTGAGCAAAAGGGCACTGAAGACAAGGGAAATTATATTTTTCAAGAATTTTCCTTGTTTTGGCAACCTTTAAAATATCCGCTAAAAAAGTATCTTTGGTAATTTTTGCCATTGTTTCAGTTCTTATTTTCTAAAAATGTAAATTTGAATTTTCTCGGTTACGATTTTTTCCTCTAGGCCTTTCCCTTTCAATGTTTTATGAATTCTGTTTACTAATATTTGTCTTTCTGCGTCATCTTTTGGAATTAGTATATCTGACCACCAATCCAACATAGTGTTGTTGAGTTCAGTAATATCATTAAAAACCATATCTATTTGGCCAGTTTTATATTGGACTATCTTATGACCATTTTGTTGCATGTAGTTTTTCATGATTGAAGTGGATTTTTTAATTCGTTTAGCATGATCCTCGTTCGGATCAAAAACCCTAAACAAATCATTTGTCACTGATTTTTCTGTTGGGTCTATAAATATAAGCAAACCATCATCTTTAAGAACGCGTGTAGCTTCATTTAGCACATCTGTTTGCTTTTCATGATTAATTTCGTGAAAACTAGATGAAAAAACGACATCGAAGAACTTATCATTAAATTTCAAATCGCTAGCATCCATTAATAAAAATTCGGTATTTGGTGCAGAATTTTCTTTTTTGTTCTTATCAATAAACATCTGCAATAAATCAATGCTCTTAAGCGATTTTACATATTTTTGTATTATTTGCGTATAGCTACCGTCACCACAACCAATTTCTAAAGTATCTTTGCCTTTAGCTTGTTTGATTGCATCCTCGACAATGCACATATCTCTTTTCATTTTATTTATTTTTTTATATTTTACTAATTTTTTGAGTCGGGCTGGTGGGACTTGAACCCACGACCTCACGCACCCCATGCGCGCGCGCTACCAACTGCGCCACAGCCCGAAAAATATTATTTAATACCAAGCCAATTTTGTTTGGTAAGTTGAGATGGTTTAAGAGGAAAATTGTTTACTAAAATATGAGTAATGTTGGCTATATCATCTATAATGCTCTCTTCTTTTGTATTTTTTTGTTCTATCAGTCTACCAGTATGTTCAACTTCTACCTGATAAAGTTTCTTATTATAACTTTCGCAACAATCTAATGAGATATGATAAACTCTTTTAGTTTGTTTATTTACTATCCAAAAAGCCTTTCTTTTTCTACGAAGTTCTCCCAACAACGTTGCTGATGTTAATAATTCAGACCAGATAGAAATACGATCTCCCTTCACTTCTTTTCTTTTAATGATGCAATTTAAATTGTACTGATCCTTTATAATTTCCTCATCACTTTTGGTAATTATCCTTGCCTTGTCTCTTTTGATTAATGCCTTAAATAAACCATCCTTTTTATAATATCTATTTATGCTTGCTGTTTCATGTGTATATGGATAATAATTTGACCATTCAAAACCATCATTGTCTTTAAAGAATGTTTTAATTTTATAAAAAATACCTTCTTGGTCTATTTCATGCTCAATTTCTAATTTAGATTCTACCTCAAATCCTTTAAGTTCTTTATAAAGTGGTTTTGCACACATTTTCATCCTGTAATTTTTAAGAAAATCACAAGCTGTAAATTTTTTAGAAATAATAGGAAAAGCATTTATTTTCCCAAGAAGTTCTTCCATTAAAATGACAAGGCCTTTATTTGATTGTTCTTGTTCTTTAATTTCTATCCTTGTGTAATCATCTTCTCTTCCTATTTCTATCCCTTCTCGTTGGCCTTTGGAGAAAAAGAAATATTTCAAGTTAGTATCTAAAGTTATACGGACGCCTCCCGTATTCTTAGGAATATAATGGTGGCGTAGATACTCAACTAATACATACGGCCGCAGAGGTATTTCTGAAAAAGAATATTTTTCATTTATAATTTTTGTTGCTTCTTCTAGGGTGGCCTCTAATCTGATTTTTTCTTTCTGATGTTCACCTTTCCCCATCTTTAAATCTAAGAAGTAAACATCGTTGTCCAAAACAGGTAATTCAATAAATCCTGGTAAGTATTTTCTAGCTTTTATAGAATATTCAAATGGCACGACATGTTCATCATTATTAAAATATATGGTGTAAACATATTCATTATTTGAGAACTTTTTTCTCTTGACGTAAGGGGAAAGCAATTTTAAAAATTGCTCAGAAGAACGAACGACATATCTTCTTTCTCTTCTTGATGGTAAATCAATTTTTATTTCATTTTTCATACTAATAAGTGTAGTATGAGAATCTAAAATGTAGAATTTAGAATGTAGAATTAGGAATTTTTAAGATCGCAGCTACTGGGCAGGAATCAATTGCTTGTTTGATGCAATCTTTGTGTTTTTCTAAATTAGCTTTTTCTTTAACCTGCGATTTTCCATCCTTTAATTCAAAAACCTCGGGGCAAAGATTAACACACATTCCGCAACCGAGGCATTTTTGTTTATCAATTTTTACCTTTTTCATAAGGATGTAATGAGATTCTTCGTCCCGATAAATCGGGACTCAGAATGACGAAGGATTAGGAAATTGTTTTGGATAAACGCTTGCGACATTTAGTACAAATTAAAATCCTCTTCTTGTCTGGCATTCTGAACCATTGCAAATTAGGCTTCTGGCGATGCCGAGAAACAGGATCATAAACAGAATGCACTTTTTTATAATGGGTGGCCATCTGATAACTTTTACCGCAAATTGGACAAACTCGTGACATAGTTATAAAAAGTTAAAATTCAAAAGTCAAAAGTCAAAATTATAAGTTAAAGGTTTAAGAGTATAAAGGTAAAGCTACGGTAAGTAGCTAATAGCGGGCCTTGCCCGCAACTAAGGTCGAATCAGTTAATAGTCAAGTGGGTGTTCGCGCTTTTGCCCAACAGGACAAAAGACATAGAACTCCCTAAAAAAAACAATTCGTCCTGAATCGTTCCTTAATCCGGCAAGACCCAGTTGGGATTATAGCACAAAAATGAAAGAAATGAAATAAAGAATAATGAGATCCTTCGTCGCTATGCTCCTCAGGATGACAGCTGCGCTGTCAGTTTAAGGGTTTAAAGGTTTGAGAAGAAGATCTTTGAGTTGCTGAGAATCTATCTCTGCCGGAGCATTCATCATCAGATCTCTTCCGTCTCCTGTTTTTGGAAAAGCGATTACTTCGCGAATACTTGGCTCATTTTCCAAAATCATTACAATCCTATCTAATCCTAAAGCAATACCGCCGTGAGGAGGAACTCCATATTTAAATGCCTCTAATAAATGACCAAATTTTTCTGTGATATCTTCTGGCTTATGGCCTAATATTTCAAAAATAGTTTCTAATAATTCTGGTTCATAAATTCTTAAAGAACCGCCTCCAATCTCATAACCGTTTAAAACAAAATCATATTGGTCAGCAAACGGCTTGCCCGGGTCTTTTTTAATTCTTTCAATTAATTGCCCGAGGGTTTCTCCTTCTTCTAATTTGGGGCGCGTAAATGGATGGTGAACAGATCCCCATTTCTTGTCTTCTTTTTTAAATTCAAAAAGAGGAAAATCAACTACAAAAGCAAAGGCTAATTCATTTGGATTATTTTTTCCGCTACTGGCGGATTTTCGCAAATCCGGCTTATCTGATTTATATTTTTTAATTGCTTCTTTATAAGTAATGCGCGGAAAAGGAAATTCTTTAATTTTTTTCTCAGGATAATTTTTTTCTATCAATTGTTTGAATAAAATTTCTATCAAAGTTAAAATATCCTCCTGGACAGGAAAATCCATCTCTAAATCCAATTGGGTAAATTCAGGCTGTCTATCGCCGCGCGTGTCTTCATCCCGGAAACAACGGGCAATTTGAAAATATCTTTCAATGCCAGCAACCATTAAAAGTTGCTTGTATTGCTGAGGGCTTTGAGGCAAAGCATAGAATTTTCCCGGCTCCAATCTCGAAGGAACAACATAGTCACGGGCTCCTTCTGGAGTGGATTTAGTTAAAATCGGCGTTTCCACTTCTATAAAACCATTCTCTGAAAGAAAATCTCTTATAAATTTGATTATTTTATGCCTGTTAATAATATTTTTATTTAAGCGTTCGCGGCGCAAATCCAAATATCGGTATTTTAAGCGCGTTTCTTCTTTAACATCCTTGCCATCAGTAGACAAATCAAACGGCGGGGTAAGCGCCTCGCTTAATATTTTTAAATCAGTTGCCTCAATCTCTATTTTGCCCGTCAGTATTTTAGGATTTTCCATTGATTTAGGCCTGGCTTTAACATTGCCTTCTATTTTTACAACCCATTCTGAACGCAGTTTATTGCCTAATTCATATATTTCTTTCTTCTCCGGAGAAAAAACTACCTGCACTTTTCCCGTTCTATCGCGCAAATCAATAAAAATAATCTTCCCGTGGTCTCTGCGGGAATTCACCCAGCCATAAAGAGTGATTTCTTTATTAATATATTGAGGGGAATCTTTAATCCAAAGACGCATAATAAATAACAATTAGCAATTAGCAAGGAATAATGAGATTCTTCGCTTCGCTCAGAATGACAGCCACGCTGTCAGTTTAAAGGTTTAAAGGTTTAAAGGTATAAAGGTTTAGGAGATTGCTTCGTTTCGCTCGCAATGACAGCTACGCTGTCAGTTTAATTGTATAATAAAAAGCGCGATGAGGCAACTATTTGATTTTAAAATGAATGGTGCCGTCTAAATCAGTACGAAAAATTTTAGCGCCAATATCTTTTAAGCGCTGAAGCGTGTCAGGGTAAGGCTGGTTATAACTATTGTTCCCTACTTCAATAACTGCCACTTGGGGCTTAAATTTCTCTAAAAATTGCCAGGAAGAGGAATAACGAGAGCCGTGATGGGGCACTTTTAGTATTGTGTCATAATCAGAAGGGCAGGGAAGCAACGGTAAAATTTCCTTTTCCTGGGCAGCATTAATGTCCCCGGTAAAAAGAAAGCAGCTTTTTCCAAAAAGGAGATTCGCGACTAAGCTAAACTTATTAGGGTCTTCTTTAAAAGACACCATTGTTTCTGGATAGAGGACCAAAAGGTTATCATTTTCTCCCCACCTTACTTTTGTGCCGCTTAATCCTTTTATTATTAATATATTTTTCTTCTTTATTTCTTCAAGCAGTTTTTGGTACAGAGAATTAGGATAAGATAAGTTATTAAGCATTATTGCCTTAACTTTATATCTTTCTAATACATCGAACAAGCCGTTAAAATGGTCTTTGTTAGGATGAGAAAGGACGAATAAATCAATGGTGCGGTCATAAAAAGATAAAGATTTATCCAATTCAGAAAGGACTGTGATATCAGGGCCGGCGTCAATTAAAATATTTCCTGCAAGAGTCTGGATAAGCTCTGCGTCTCCCTGACCCACAGATAAAAAACTAACTTCGCGCTTTGAACTATGGAGAAAATCAAAAATAATCCACCAGGTAAAGAGGTTGGCAGAGATAAGAAGGACTATAAAATATAAAAGAGGTTTTTTCATGTGATTATTGCGATGCTAATATGCGAATGCATACGAATTATACGAATATAATCTTATTAATGTTTACGAAGTTTAAGTTTTGTTTTTTCGGCGGATATAGAGGAAAAGAAAAATATAGTAAGGGACAATTAGCCAATGCAAGACAGAAGGAATATAAATCTGCGACCAGGACAAAGAAGAAAATAAAGAAACGATTTTCAGAAAATAAACAAGTAATAAATTAAGTAAAAACCCTAAAAAAAGCCCAAAAGGATAAAACAATAAAGAAAAAACCGCCACTATTATTCCGCCTATCATTATTAGAGGAATTAAAGGAAGAATTAAAAGATTGGTAATAGGAGAAACCAAAGAAAAAGCCTGAGTTTTAAATATCAGCCAAGGAGTGACAAACATTAAAGCCGAAGATGAAGAAAGAACAGTTGCTCTAATAATCCGACCTTTTTGGTTAAACCAATCCTGCTGCCAAAAAGAACTTTCTAGCCATAAAGGATAAAGGAAAATTATTCCGGCAGTGGCCAAAAACGAAAATTGGAAACCTAAATCCCAGAAAAGAATCAAAGGGTTTAACCAGACCATTATCACGGCGGCTAAAAGCAAAGCATTGAAAGAATTGTAAAGGCGGAAACTAACCCGAGACAAAAGCAGCAAAAAAGCCATAATAGCAGCCCTGACAATTGAAGGAGTTAGTCCCGCCATAAAAGCAAAGCTAAATAAAAACAGAAAAGAAAAAACAAAATTAAGGGCATTGCTCATATATAAAATATCAAGAAAACCAGAAAGCGCCTTGGTTATTATTGATAGATGAAGACCAGAAGCAACAATTATGTGAGACAATCCGCATTTTCTTATTTGTTCTTCCAAAACAGAGGTTAAATTATTTTTACCGCCAAAAATCAAGCTGATAAGAAGACTGGATTGGGGTTCAGGAATTATCTTTTGTAAAGAAGTTGTAATTTTGTTTTTTATGAATAAAGACGTTTTTCTGAAAGAAAATTTAGATGGGGAAAAAAGTTCTATAGATGGATAGCTCATCTTACCGGAAACAATTATTGAATTATATGAACGAAAATCAGAAAGAGGTTCAACTTTGCCTTTAATATTAATAATATCCCCGTAATCATAGCGAGGGTGTCTCTCCGTATAAATAACTATTTTGGGGATGATAATTCTCTGATAATTCTCCATGAGAATAGGTTCGGTAATAATTGGGGCTCTAATTTCTATCGTTTCTTCTTCAACAATCGCGGTTTTGTTCAATTGGGTCAAAACAGAAAAATAGCGATATCCTCCTAAAGATAAACTTAATAAAATCAAAGCAAGAACAAAGAATTTTTTTCTCGTGGAGTTTACACTGAGCAGTTCGGTCCTGAGCTCACTGCCGAAGGGCGAAGCGAATGTGCTCGAAAATAAACAAAATAATAGCAGAAGAGTAAAGAGAAAAAAATAAATAAAAATTTTAATCCCGGGAAAAGAAGAAAAATAACGGGATAAAATTATGCCAATTAAAAAAGACGCCCCACATTGACGAAATAGTCCTGAAGGATAGAGCGTCATCTTATATTACATTCGGAAAAATATGGTTTTATTTTTTTTAACAAGGCCCTTGTCCTTTGCTCAGACCAAGCCTGAATATTTTTAAATTTTTTATCTAATACTTTATCGTTTTTAAAACGCTGAAGAAAGTAGCGAGGAGTAGGTTTTATCCATTCAACAATAGCTAAAATGTCTCGTTCTTCTAAAACTTCGGGAATTAATGTTGTTCTAAATTCATAATCAATCTGATTATTTTTTAAAATTTGAATGCTTTTTTCAATTTGTTTTATAAAATCAATTCCTTGAGTAAAAAGATGATACTTTTCTTTGGGCACTTTAATATCCATTGCTACATAATCTATTAATTTTTGTTCAATTAAACTATTTAAAACATCCGGACAAGAACCATTAGTGTCTAATTTTATCAAAAAACCCAAGTCCTTTACTTTTTTTATAAAATCTATCAAATCAGATTGAATTGTGGGTTCTCCACCAGTAATGCATAGCCCTTCTAATAATTTTCGGCGTTCTTTTAAGAAATTAAGAACTTCTTTTTCCGTAATTTTTGGCTGTTTTTTGCTCAATTCTGGCAAAACTAATTCTGGATTATGGCAATAAGGGCAACGAAAATTACAACCAATGGTAAAAACCGTAGCTGCCACTTTTCCCGGATAATCAACAAGAGTTGTTTTTTGTAAACCGCCAAAATACATAAAATTAACTTATAACATATAACTTATAACATATAACAAAAACATAAAACAAATTTTCTTGCTTATTAGTTATTAGTTGTTAGTTGTTAGTTATACCTTGAAGGTTTTTCTGAGACGAAATTCCTCTTGCTTGCCTTTATGCCACTGCTGAACAGGACGCAGATATCCAACTATTCTGGAATAAACCTCGCAGGGTTGTTCTATTGTACACTTTGGACAAATAAAATGCTCCCCTCCTATATAGCCATGAATGGGACAAATAGAAAAAGTAGGAGTGAGAGTAAAATAGGGTAAATGAAATCTTTCAAAAACAATTTTAATCAAAGATTTTACCGCCTCAGAATCGGATATTGCCTCTCCCAAAAAAGCATGAAAAACAACACCCCCTGTATATTTTATTTGTAATTCATCCTGCAGTTTTAAAGCTTCAAATAAATCATCGGTATAATTTACTGGTAATTGGGTGGAGTTGGTATAATAAGGTTCTTTGTCTCCGGCAGTAATAATATCCGGGTACTTTTTTTTGTCTTCCAAAGCCAGGCGATAAGAAGTGCCTTCGGCAGGAGTAGCCTCCAGGTTATAAAGGTTTCCTGTTTCTTCCTGATATCCAACCAATTTCTTGCGCATAAAATCCAATATTTCAGAGGCGAATTTAATACCTTTTCTATCGCCAATATTTATTCCCAAAAAATTAAGCAGAGTCTCGTTCATTCCTATCAACCCTATGGTAGAAAAATGATTCCCCCAGTAAAAACCCCTCATTTTTTTTACTTCACTTAAATAATGCTTGGCATAAGGATAAAGGCCTTTATCTGTCCAGTTTTCCAAAACCTTTCTTTTTATTTCCAAGCTTATTTTTGCCAAATCCATTAATTCTTCCAAACGTTTGAAGAAATCATTTTTGGTTTTGGCTAAATAACCAAGGCGCGGCAAATTAAGCGTGACGACCCCGATACTCCCGGTAAGGGGGTTAGCTCCAAATAATCCTCCGCCTCTTTTATATAATTCGCGGTTATCCAAACGAAGCCGGCAACACATACTCCTCGCATCTTCAGGGCTCATATCAGAATTAATAAAGTTGCTGAAATATGGAATGCCGTACTTTGCGGTCATTTTCCAAATTCCATCATAAACAGGATTATTCCAATCAAAATCTTTTGTAATATTATAAGTCGGGATTGGAAAAGTAAAAACTCTGCCACTCGCATCGCCTTCGGTGTAAACCTCGCAAAAAGCCTGATTAAGCATATCCATTTCCTCTTGAAAATCTTTATAGGTTTCTTTTTGGGACTGGCCACCGATTATCACTGGTAAGTCTTTAAAATGAGACGGAACTTTTAAATCTAAAGTTAGATTTTCAAAGGGCGTTTGAAACCCCACCCTGGTTGGGATATTGCAATTAAATAAAAATTCCTGAAGAGCTTGTTTTACCTCTTTATAAGTTAAGCCATCGTAACGAATAAACGGAGCTAAAAGAGTATCAAAATTAGAAAAAGCCTGCGCTCCGGCGCCTTCCCCCTGCAAGGTGTAGAAAAAATTAACTATTTGACCTAAAGCAGAACGAAAATGTTTTGCTGGTTTTGATTGTATCTTTCCAAAAACCCCTCCAAATCCTTTAGAAAGGAGGTCATACAAATCCCAGCCACAGCAATAAGAAGCTAAAATATCCAAATTGTGAATATGAAAATCCCCTGTTTCAGCCGCTTCCCTAACTTCCGGAGGATAGATTTTTCTTAGCCAGTATTTTTTTGCTACATAAGCAGAAACATAATGGTTTAATCCTTGAAGAGAGAAAGCCATATTGCTGTTTTCTTTAACTTCCCAGTCACTCTCATTTAAATATTCATCCACCAAACTTATCGCTTCTTCACCAACGATGCGACTTTCTCTTAATTTTTTTCTCTGTTCCCTGTATAAAATATAAGCCTTGGATGTTTCTATTAAATTATCCAAAATTAAAACTTCTTCAATGATATCCTGAATTTGTTCTACCGTAGGAATTTCATCTTTTTTAAATCTTCTATTCAGAATTTTTATCACCCGGACAGATAATTGACGTGATAAAGTTTTTCCCCCTTCATCAGTTGCCGTCAAAGCTTTGTAAATGACTTCTTCTATTTTCTTTTTATCAAAAGGAACAGTATCACCGGTTCTTTTTTTAACCTGTTTTATATAATTATAAAATTTCCTTCTTGGGGGCATACAAATAAATTTAAAATTCAAAAGTCAAAAATCAAAATTACAATTCAAAAATAAAAAATGTAGGGCAAGATACAATAATCAAGAAACAAGGATACAAACAAGAAACAGATTACCCGCCTTGCATCTTATTCTATGTCGTCTTTTTTATTTTTCCGGCGAAGAAAAGCGGGAATCTCAAATTCTTTTTGTTCTTCAATTTTTTCTTCTTTTTCTTTCTCTTCTTTACTAATGGGTATTTTTATTTCTAATGGCAAGGCAGGGCTAGCTTCCCTGAATTCCTCATCAAACCCTCCTGCAATAACGGTAACCTTTATTTCCCCTTTTCTAAGATCGTTATCAAAACTGGCGCCAAAAACTACCTGAGCGTCTTTTGCTATTGATTGAGTGATTGTTCGCGCCGCATCATGAATTTCAACCAATGACATATCTCTACCGCCGGCCACGTTAAAAAGAACTCGTCTTGCTCCATCTATAGAAATATCCAATAAAGGTGAAGAAATAGCTATCTGCGCAGCTTTTTTTGCCCGTTCCTGTCCTTTTGATTTTCCTATCCCCAATAAAGCGCTGCCAGCTTCAGTTAAAATTGTTTTTATATTCGCAAAATCCAAGTTTATTAGACCCGGATAAGCAATCAGACTGACTATTCCTTCCACTCCTTGTTTTAAAATATCATCTACTTTAACGAAAGCATCTAAAATCGGTGTTTTTTCATCAATAATATTAAAAATTCTATCATTAGGAATAGTTACTAAAGCATCTACTTCATTAAAAAGTTTATTCCATGCATCTTCGGCAATTTCCGCTCTTTTTTCTCCTTCAAAAACAAAGGGCCTTGTTACCACTCCAATCACCAAAGCGCCTGATTGCTTTGCTAAATTTGCCACCACTGGCGAGGCGCCAGAACCAGTTCCTCCGCCTAATCCACAGGCAAGGAATAACATATCAGCTCCTTGAATTGCCTGATTTATGTCTTCAATACTTTCTTCTGCTGCTTCTCTCCCTCTAACCGGATCCATCCCCGCGCCTAACCCATGGCAAATTTCTTTTCCAATCTGTAGTTTAATATCTGATTTTGTGTTATGTAAACCCTGAAGATCAGTATTAATAGTAATAAATTCCACCCCCTCGGTTCTTCTTTCTTTCATCCTTGTTACCACGTTGCCGCCAGCCCCTCCCACACCAACTATTTTTATACAAAGATTCTTCGTCAAAAAGTTCTTCTTTTTTTTCTGATTCTGCTTCTGTTTTTGTTTTTTTCTTTTTTGTTTTTTCATAGGAATCAACAAATTATTAAAGTCTTAAAAAATTAGAGATTTTTTTGATAAAATTTTCTCCCCCTGGCCCCTTCCCGCCATTTTTAAGTTTTAAAGAAAGTAGTCCCAATACGGAAACAAAAGATAAATCAGGATTTTCTTTATACCACTCAATATCTGGTTTAGCTAATCTTGCAGGAAGTTTAAATTTTTCTTTGGCTAATTCGGTAATAAAAGGCATCTTCGCTCCGCCACCATAAAGAATTACCCCGCCAGGAAGCCTTCCAAAACGATCAATTTCTTTTAATCTTTTTGCTACTAAATCAAAAATTTCTGATATCCGGGCCTCAATTATTTCTGCTAAAAATTTCTTGCTTACCCTACATGTTTCATCGCCGGAATCAGATTCTTCCCAATAAGCGCTTATGTCTATCGTTTCATTCTTGCCGATTTTCTTTTTCATCACTACGCCTTCATTAACTTTTATTTTTTCAGCAATATCAACATAAGTTTTTAAACCTACGGCGATATCATTGGTAATGTTATTTCCCCCCATAGGAAATACCTGTAAATCCAAAACCTCATTATCTTCATAAACGCAAACGCTGGTAGTGCCAGCGCCTAAATCCAAAGCTATTGCCCCTAAATCTTTATCCTGAGGAGTAAGAGCAATTTCTGCTCCGGCAAAAGGCAAAACAAACTTTGAATTAAATTTTAAATTTACAATTTTTCCTAAACGATCAATATAATCAATATAAGGAGCAAAAGCGTCTATTAAAAGACATTCGGTCTCAATTTTTAATCCTTTCATTCCAACGGGATCTTTTACTTTTGCCACTCCATCAACAATATAATTCTTTAAAATAGTCTGAACCAAGGTTCTGTTAGAAGAAAGAGCAAAAGCTTGAGCCGCTTTATTTGCCCTATCCTTATCCTCCTCTGTGATTTCCTGATCTGGCCGTGAAACGACAGCTACGCCCTTTGAAAGACGCGTTTCCAAATGAGGTCCTCCAATGCCAACAATAGCCTCTTTAAAACTAACGTTCTTTAGCATCCCCTCTATCTCTGCCACTAAATTATCCAATTCTTCAGCTGCTTCTTCTAAATTTACAAGCACTCCGTCTTTAATTCCGCGAGATTTTCTATGAGCTGGTAAAATAACTTTCAAACCATCAGACCCTTCTTTACCAACTATTGCTTTTATATTAGCGGTGCCTAAATCTACTGCTAAAATATGAGAACCCATATTATGATAATTTAAAAATTAAATATAAGAGTACTAATGAAAAAAATAAAAATGACAAATTAAAATTAGAAAATTATTTAATTACAACGTTCATAATTCATTATTCGTAATTCATTGTTATTTGATCGCTTGTAAGATTTTATTCTCTAAACGCTCCATTATTTTGCTATCTTCCTTTCTAATATGGGTATGACCATAGAGATGAAGCAGGCTATGAATTACTAATTTTTGATAAAAAAAGCGGAGAGAGACATCAAATTTTTCAACTTGCTTTTTTATTTCTTCAGGGCAAAGAAAAATATCACCAAGTATTTCCGTCTTTCTTAAAGAAAAAGAAAGAACAGAAGTAGGTTTGTTTTTGCCCCGCCAATAGTTATTTAGCCGGCGAATATTCTGAGAATCAATAAAAATCAAAGACAAAATTATCCTTTTTCTTTCTCTTAATACCCCTAACGCTTTTTCAATCGCATCGCAAAAAAAATTTTTAGAAGGGATTCTCTGGCTAGTTAAATTATATATTAAAACTTCTGGTTTTAAAACCATCACTTTTTAAAGTAAGCCTTTTTTTCTTTTTCTCGCCACCTCTTTAAGCACTTTTACTTTATGGAGAGCTGACAATTTTTCGGCTCTTTCATTAGGTTTAGAAATATAGTGTTTTCTTTTGCGAGTTTCCAAAAGCACGCCGCTTTTTTTTATAACCTTAAAAGCGCGGCTAAGAAAAGAATTCAAATTTTCTCCTTGTCTTCTTTTTATCGTAACAGGCATATCCTATGAATTAAAAATTTAAAATTAAAAATTTAAAATTGCTCTCCTAATTACTAATTACTTAATTACTTGCCTTTTGTGTTTTCTAATCGTTTTTTAACCTCGGTAATTATTTTTTCTAAAGGGATTAATTCCTGGATTCCTGAGCTCATATCTTTTAAAATTATCATACCATCTAAAACCTCCTGCTGTCCAAGAATAAGAACGTAATTTGTTTCTAATTTATCAGCGATTTTCAATTGAGCTCTTATGCTCTCTTTCCCTAAGCTTTCTCCAATAAGAATATTGGCTTTGCGAAATTGTTCTAAAAGCTTAAAAGATTGCCTTTTCGCTGCCTCTCCTATCTGTGATAAAAACACTTTTGGTTTAGGAAGATTTAAATCTTTGCCCTTCTCTATTATTTCTTTTATCAATCTTTCAATTCCGAAAGCCACTCCCACAGCTGGACGCTGTATTCCTCCTAAAATTTTTGTCAATTTATCATATCTTCCTCCCCCTCCCAAAACGATTCTTTTTGTTTCGTCTCCAAAAGAAAATTCAAAAACAGTTCTGGTATAATAATCAAATCCCCGAACCAATGTTTTATCCAAAACATAAGGAATATTTAAGTAATCCAATAGCTCCAGAAGGGCTTTAAAATGATTGTGGCATTCTGAGCAAAGATAATCCAGAGCGGTTGGAGCGCCATTTTTAATAGCCAGACATTTTTCACTCTTGCAATCCAAGACTCTCAAGGGATTTTCCTTTATCCGCCTGCGGCAATCAGCGCAAATTTGCTTATTATACTGTCTATAGTATTTTTTTAATTCTTTTATATAGTTAGGTCGGCACTCGGAACAACCAATGCTGTTGAGTAATAAAGAAATACTTTTGGATGAGAATCCTAAATTTTCTAAAAAAATTTTTGAGAGAGTAATAATTTCTGTATCAGCCGCGGCATCGCTTTCCCCGATTATCTCTGCCCCCAGTTGGTAAAATTGGCGATAACGGCCGGCCTGAGGTTTTTCATGGCGAAAAAAAGGGCCAAAATAATAAAGTTTGACTGGTTGAGACAAATTAAACATTCCTTTTTCTATATATGACCTTGCAACTGACGCTGTTCCCTCTGGCCTGAGAGCCAATAATTCTTTATTTTCTTTAGCCCTCAGGACATACATCTCTTTATTTGCGATATCCGTGTTTTTACCCACGCCTTTAGTAAATAATTCTGCTTTTTCTAATATAGGAGTTTCTATTCTTTCAAAACTATAAAATTCAAAAATGTTTTTGGCCTTATTTAAAATCCAATCATAATAAACCCAGTCTTTTGCCAGGATATCCTTCATTCCCCGAAGAGCTTGAAAAGGTTTTTTTCTAGAAGCCATAAGCCATTATTCTTTGAGAAGGCCAAAGTCTAAGCCAGACCCGGCCTATTATTAATTCTTTATCTAAAGGCCCCCAGTTACGAGAATCGTAAGAAGCCAAACGATTATCGCCTAAAACAAAATATTGACCCTCGCTAAGGGTTAGTTGAAGGTTGCCAGAGGTCATTGATTTTTCTTGCAAAAAATCCTGTTCCAAGGAAACAAAATTACCAGAACTATCAAGAAGCGTTATCTTGCCATCTTCTATCTTTATTGTTTCTGAAGGCAGTCCAATAATTCTTTTAATATAATATTGATGCGGATGATTAGGGGCCTTAAAAACCACTATTTCGTATCTTGTTGGCGGGCGAAAATGATAGGACAATTCATCGATAATGAGATAATCCTTGGTGTAAAAATTCGGTTCCATACTGCTGCCGTGGACTATGAAAGGCTGAATTAAAAAATATCTTATAGGAGCGACTATAAGAATAGCGATAAAAATCATTTCTATATTTTCCCAAAGAATTCTCCGCCACATATCGATAAAAATTCTTAACAATAATACCATAATTGAACCATAGAAGCAAATATGTTAAATTGAGAAGGATCTCATATTTCGAGCATAGCGAGAAACAAGGTTCTCGCCGAAGGCGAGGTTCTTATTTCGAGCATAGCGAGAAACAAGGTTCTCGCCGAAGGCGAGGTTCTTATATGGCATTTATTAATAAAAAGGTTATTTTTGGGGGGCTAATTATTGGTGGAATTTTTTTGCTATTTTTTTTATTTTCTGGATTAAATTATTCAAAAGAATATTCTTTTTCTTATGAGGATCCTTCTGACCCGTCATTAAAAAAAGGAATTCCAAAATCAGAAAACCCATCCATCAATATATTATTTTTGGGAGTAGTAGGAGAAGGCTCGCGGGGTGCTTTTCTTAGCGACACAATTTTTGTCATTAATATCAACCCAGCCAGAGAACAAATCACGGTGATTTCTATGCCGCGTGATTTGTGGGTGAAAATTCCCGATGGCTCTACTGGCATTAAAATCAACGGTATTTATGCATTAGAGAATAAAGACAAAAGATTCTCTCAGGCAAATTCTTATGATTTAATAAAAGAGAAAACAGAGGATATTACCGGGTTATTTATAAATTACATTGTTATTCTTGATTTAAAAGGACTTGAAAAATTAACAGATGCTTTGGGAGGAATAGATATCTGGCTGGAAAAAGATGTTATTGATCCAGATTTAGTAAACCCTCATAATCCTTCGGAAATTTTTCATCTCCCTGCTGGATGGCGCCATTTAGACGGAGCTTTGCTTATAAAATTCATCCGAACCCGCTACGCCCCTGAAGGCGATTTCTACAGAATTCAGCATCAACAACAGATAGTCGCCGCCCTGAAAAATAAACTGACTAAATTAGCTGACCTATGGAATCTAATCACCTGGTTAAAAATTTGGCAGTCTTTAAGCGGACATTTTATCAGTAACCTGGATTTTAATACAATCTGGCAAATATTTTCTGTGGTAAAGAATATTTCTTCTGATCAAATTAAATACCTCGGAATAACAAATAGACCCCCTGATGAATTATTAATGACATCGACAATGCACGACAGTTGGTCGGAAAAAGATATTTATATCCTTATCCCTAAAAAAGGATTTGAAAATTACCAGCAAATTCAAGAATATATTCAAAATTCAATCAATAACTAAAAAATCAATGATTAAAACATTCTTATTTTCGAGCAAAGCCCCGCCTGCTGGACGGGGCAAAGCGAGAAATCAAGGTTCTGCGAGCAGAGCGAGCGGGTCCTTATTTTCGAGCAAAGCCCCGCCTGCTGGACGGGGCGAAGTGAGAAATCAAGGTTCTGCGAATTATATGAGCAGGTTCTTAATTTTAGGATTAGGAAACCCTGATAAAAAATATTTGGAAAACCGCCATAATGTCGGCTGTAATTTTATTGTTTTTTTGGCAAAAAAATGGCAAACCAACTTATTTTCGAGCACATTCGCTTCGCCCTTCGGCAGTGAGCTCAGGGCCGAACCGCTCAGTGTAAACTCCACGAGAAATCAAGGTTCTGCGAGCAGAGCGAGCAGGTTCTTATCAGATAAACAAAATCCCGATTGGAAAAAAAGTCAAAAATGCTTTGCTGAATTTGTTTCTTTGAATAAAGAAAACCAAAAGTTCATTCTGGCAAAACCGTTAGTATTTATGAACGACTCGGGAAAAAGCGTAAACCAACTCAAAAAGTTTTACAATTTATCCATAGAAAACATATTTATTGCGCACGATGACACTGATATAAACTTAGGAAACTTCAAAATAAGCTATAATCGCGGCTCAGCAGGGCATAAAGGCGTTGAATCCATTATTGATCACTTAAAATCAAAAGCTTTTTATAGAATAAGAATAGGAATCCGCCCTTTTTCATTAGAAAGGAAAAAAGCCGAGAAATTAGTTCTTAAAAATTTTACTCCCCGGGAAAATGGAATTTTAGAAAAAACTTTTTCCGCTATAGAAGAAGAGTTGGAAAAAACTTATTTCAAGCACCTTCGCTTTGCTCAGTGTAAACTCCACGAGAAACAAGGTTCTGCCGAGCGTTAGCGAGACAGGTTCTTATTTCAAGCACCTTCGCTTTGCTCAGTGTAAACTCCACGAGAAACAAGGTTCTGCCGAGCGTTAGCGAGACAGGTTCTTATCTTCGTAAAAACAGGCATAATAATAGATAACAAGGCGAAAAACTAAAATAGCAAGAATGCTCAAAATTAAAGTGCTTAAAGAAAGATAACTCAAAAGCAAGAAAAATTCCAGATTGATAAGGGCTAAAACGAAGAATGACAATAAAAAATCCGGGTATAAAACATTGGTAAATAAAAAATAAAAATAGGAAAAAATTATAAATCCTAAAGCATAAAACAAAAATCCAAACAAAAAAGGATAGTTAAGAAAGAAATAAAAACCATAGGAAATAATTATCCAAAACAAAAAGAGATAATAAAATAAAAATTCTCGCCAATAACTTTCTTTACCTTGATTTCTCGCGGAGTTTACCCCGCACACAACTTGTTGTTGTGCGGGGCTCGAGAACAATTTTTTCCAAAAAAGACATAAAAATATCAAAACAAAACTAATCACCCATAAAGGTTTTGCAAAAAGAATCAAAATATTGGCTTCAAAAAAAGCTAAAATAAGAGAAACAAAATTAAACCAGGAAAGACCTAAAAATACTTTCCAAAAAAGAATCACCAAAAAACATAAAAAGATAGACTGGAAAAAAGATAAAGAAAAAACAATACTTCCAATCAAACAAGAGCTGAAAAGCAGAAAAAAGAAAAACATTTTTACCCGCCAAAATTTTTTAAAGAAAAACTTAAGCGGGTTTAGCTCAAGCGAAGAAAAAAAATCTTTTAACTTTTGCATAAATTCAGAATATTCCTTTTCAAAGAAACTGAAATTCTGTTTCCTTCTTTTACTTCTCCCTTAATAATTTCATCAGCTAAAGAGTCAAGAATTTCTTTTTCTATCAATCTTTTTAATGGTCGCGCTCCATAATCAGGGTTATAACCATTTTGAATTAAATATTTTTTCGCTTCTTTGCTCAATCTTAAAGAAATCTTCTTGTCAGCTAACCGTTGATTAACTCTGGCTATCTGCAAATCAATTATCTTTTCTAGGTTGCGAGTACTCAAAGGATTAAAAATAATAACTTCATCAACGCGATTGAGAAATTCCGGACGGAATTTCTCTCTCAGGGCATTATGAATTTTAGCTTTTAATTCCTCTTTTTGCTGCTCCACTTTATCTTTTTTATCAATCATAAATCCCAAAGAAGCCATTTCATGCATATATTCTCCGCCTAAATTAGAAGTCATAATAATAATGGTATTCTTGAAATTTACTACCTGGCCTTTACCATCAGTAAGGCGGCCATTATCTAATATCTGCAGAAGAATGTTAAATACTTCAGGATGGGCTTTTTCTATCTCGTCAAATAAAATCAAACTATAGGGACGATGTTTTATTGCTTCTGTTAATTGCCCGCCTTTTTCATAACCAACATACCCTGGCGGAGAACCAGTTAAACGAGCCACACTGTGTTTTTCCATATATTCTGACATATCAATACGAATCATTGCTTTTTCATTAGAAAACATAAATTCTGCTAAAGTTCGAGCAAGCTCTGTCTTTCCCACTCCAGTAGGACCTAAAAACATAAAGGAGCCTATTGGCCTATCTTCCTCAGATATTCCGGCCCGAGCTCTCCTGATAGCCCGGCTGACTGCGAAAATAGCTTCTTCCTGCCCTATTACTCTCTTACCCAACTCTTTTTCCATTCGTATTAATTTCTTGCTTTCCTCCTCCAGCATCCTCATTACTGGAATCCCGGTCCAGCTGGAAACGATCCGGGCAATATCTTCAGCCATCACCTCATTTTTTAAAAATCTTTCTTTTTCCGAAATTTTATCTAAAACCCTCTCGTTTGATTTCAGGGTTTTTCTCAATTGGGGAATTCCTCCATAAATTATTTCCGCCACTTTATCCAACTGCCCGGAGCGCTCAAATTCTTGTGATTTTTTCTCTAATTCTTCCATTTCTTTCTTAATACCATTCACTTTATTAAATATTTCTTTCTCTTCCTGCCATTTCTTTTTTATCACGTTATATTTTTGCTTCAATTTCTTTGATTCATTTTCAATTCTTTTTCTATCATCCGCTGTTTTTTTGTTATTATGGGCCCCCTTTTTATTAACTTCTTTTTGCAACTCTAAAGATTTTATTTTTGTTTCCAGCTCGGAAATAGACAAAGGGATACTGCCGGCTTCCAAACTCAAAGACGAAGCAGCTTCATCAATTAAATCTATACCTTTGTCGGGCAAAAAACGAGACGTGATATAACGACTGGATAATTGTACTGCTGCCGCAATAGCTTCATCAGAAATCTTTAATCCGTGATAAGTTTCATATTTTGACTTCAAACCTCGCAGAATTTCTATGGCTTCTTCTATAGAAGGTTCTCCAACCAATACTGGCTGAAAACGCCTTTCTAAAGCCGGGTCTTTTTCAATATATTCGCGATAATCTTTAAATGTCGCTGCTCCAATGGCGCGCAATTCCCCCCTCGCAAGAGCTGGCTTTAACAGATTAGAAGCGTCAATCGCCCCTTCAGCCGCTCCGGCGCCCACTAAAGTGTGAATTTCGTCAATAAAAACCATCATCTTACCAGCTTTTTTTATCTCTTTGAGAAGATTTTTTAATCGTTCCTCAAATTCCCCTCGAAAACGAGTTCCCGCTATTAAGGCTCCTAAATCCAAAGATATAATCTTTTTATCAATCAAACTCTCCGGAACTTCAGAAGAGGCAATGCGCTGAGCTAACCCTTCCACGATAGCAGTTTTACCTACGCCTGTTTCGCCGATTAATATAGGATTGTTTTTTGTCCTCCGAGACAATATCTGCATTACCCGGCGTAATTCCTCCTCTCTCCCTATTAGAGGGTCTAATTTATCCTCTTTTGCCAACTGAGTCAGATCCTGGGTATATTTCTCTATGGCACTGGCCCCCACTTCTTGAAATTCATCAGTTATTTTTTCTCCTTTTGTATAATGATTAAGGGCCTTTAAAAATTCCTCTCCCTTAATATTATACTTGCTTATTAATTCCCGGGCAGAGTTTTTGGTGGCAATGATGCCATAAAATAAATATTCTGGTGAAATAAATTCATTTCTTTCTTCAATTGTTTTTTTAGCAGTACTTTCTATAATCTGCATTATTTCCTGGGAAAGATACATTTGACCAAAACCACTGCCAACGGAAAAAATACGAGGTAATTTAATAATTTCCTCTAATACTTCTTTCAAAAGATTCTCCACGTTAATTTTCAGTTCTTTTTCTAAAATTTCTCTCGGGCCAGAATCCTCCTCATCCAATAAAACATACAAAAGATGGAGAGCGCGCATCTCCCCTTGATTTCTTTCCAAAGCCATTTGTTGAGCTCTTTCTATTGCTGCTTGAGCTTTTGCGGTGAATCTTCCTAAAGGCATAATAAAAAATTTAAAGTTTAAAAATCAAAAATCAATCCTTCGACTCAACTCAGGATTGATGGTGAGCAGAGTCGAATCATCAAAATGACAATTTAAAATCATAATATCATAAAAAACGAGGTATTTAAAGTGAGCCCAATTTATCTTCCAAAAGAGCAATATTTAAAACCATCCGACAAGCGGGCATGGTTTTCCGACACAGTCGGAAAGAAAGAACGAGGCGAGAAGAGGTTATTGAAAAAAACTATAGCGATTAGCGTGTTTTTAAAATAACCTCTTCTCGCCTTACTCAATGAATCCTGTCCCAGCAGGAATTAATCTACCAATAATAACGTTCTCTTTAAGGCCTTTCAAATAATCTTTTTTGCCTTCAGTAGCCGCCCTAATCAATACTCTCGAAGTTTCTTGAAAAGATGCCGCTGAAAGAAAACTGTCAGAATTTAAAGCGACTCTTTTAATCCCCAAAATTATTTCCCTTGCTTTAGGCGCTTGTTTTTTAAGGCTCTTTAAATTTTTAATTTCTTCCTGAAAAGATTTTTTAGACACTATCTCGCCAGGCACAAAATCACTATCACCGCTGTCAGTAATTTCAACCTGAGAAAACATTTGCTTAATAATTATTTCAAAATGTTTGTCATTGCTGATATCCTCTCCTGCCATATTATATACTTTCTTTATTTCCTTTAATATATATTCCTGACAAGCATCTTTACCTAAAACTTTAAAAAGTTTTTTAAGGTCAATGTTTCCTTCGCAAAGCTGATCGCCTTTTTTAACTTTATCCCCTGTTTTTACCCACAAAGTCGCTAATTCGGGGATAACATACTCCACAAGGCGAGATTTTTTTTCTTTGGGTTTTATTCTAATGAACTTTTGGTGACTTATCTTTTTTATTTCAATTATTTCTCCGTCAATTTCGCTGATAGGCGCTTCTCCCTTAGGCAAACTGGCTTCAAAAATTTCTTGTACCCTTGGCAATCCCTGAGTAATATCAATAGCCCGGGCCACGCCGCCGGTATGAAAAGTCCTTAAGGTTAACTGAGTCCCTGGCTCTCCTATAGATTGAGCAGCCACAATACCAACTGCTTCCCCCAAATCAATGAGTTTTTTCCATGCTAAATCAAGACCATAACATCTTTGGCAAATTCCATTCAAACTTTCACAAGTAAGTGGAGAACGAATTGATATTTCCTCAGCAGAAGAGTTTACTATTTTTTTAACCAATTCTTCCTCTAATAATTCTCCTGCTTTAGCCACTATTCTATTTTTTTTATCAATAACATCATTACTTAAAATTCTCCCAAAAATTTTCTTTTCTAAATCCTCACCTTCTTCTTTCACCTTTTTTTTATCAATAATCAATCCCTTTTTTGTCCGACAATCTTTTTCTCTTATCACAATATCCTGAGCAACGTCTACCAATCTTCTGGTAAGATAACCTGCAAAAGAAGTTTTTAAAGCAGTGTCAGCCAGCCCTTTTCTTCCGCCATGAGAAGCCACAAAATATTCCAAAACATTAAAACCTTCCTGATGGGAAGACAGGATTGGCATTTCTATCAAACGACCAAGAGGATTAACCACTAAACCCTTGATCCCCATAATTTGAGCGGCTACTGTCCAATTTCCTTTTGCCCCGGAATTAAAAAATATATAAACAGAATCCGTAGGTTTTAAAATCTTTGGAACCAATTCTGATATCTTTTCAACCGCATGCCGCCATTGGGTTTCTGTTAAAATCTTTTTTTCCTGTTTAGTTAAAAGTCCTTCTTCATATTGACGGGTAATCTCTTCTATTTTTTTAGAAGATTCATTCAAAATTGTTTTTTTCTCCAGAGGGATTTTTAAATCAGTAAGCCCCCAGGACACGCCAGATAAAGTGGAATAATAAAAACCTAATTCCTTAATATTATCTAAGATTTCAGCGGCTTTGTTAAAATCATTATGATAAATTATATCTTTAGTGATATTTTTTACGTCTTTGCTTGCCAATTGTTTATTCATAAACGGAAAATCTTCTGGCAAAATTTCATTAAAAATAATTCTCCCTGCGGTCGTACTGATTAATTGATTATTTTCTTTTGGGAGGCGAACTTTAATTTTTTCCTGAAGCCTAATTTTTTTATACTCATAAGCCAATAACGCCTCATTTGGATCGCTAAAGATTTTTTCTTTAGATTCCTCACTTTTGCTTTTTTCATCCGGCAAATCCATTGTTAACCAATAAATGCCGGCTACCATCTCATGGCGAGGAAACATTGCAGGTTCTGCGTTAGACGGTTTTAACAGCCCTAAAGTAGACAACATCCTGTTCTGGCTTTCCCTCTGGGCCTCTTCAGATAAAGGAACATGAACCGCCATTTGATCTCCGTCAAAATCAGCATTAAAAGGAGGACAAACCAACGCAGGAATCTGAATGGCTAATCCTTCAATTAATTTTGGGCGAAAAGCTTGAACGCTTAAACGATGGAGCGTAGGCGCTCGATTAAGAAGAACGTATTTATTTTTTACTATATTCTCCAAAATTTCCCATACAATATCAGGGCCTTCATCTATTAAACGATTTGCGGCGCGTGGATTAAAAACTATTTCTCTTTTTATTAATTCTCCGGCTACAAAAGGTTTAAATAACTCCAAAGCCATTTTTTTAGGCAAACCACATTCATGAATTTTTAATTCAGCGCCGATAACAATTACCGAACGACCCGAATAATCCACCCTTTTTCCTAAAAGATTCTGACGAAAACGACCTTGTTTTCCCTGTAAAATATCAGCCAAAGAACGCAAAGGCCGATGTTGGGCTGAATGCATCGAGGTAGTGCCAGAACTTTTTCTTATGGAATTGTCAATTAAGGCATCCACTGCTTCCTGGAGCATTCTTTTTTCATTTTTAATAATAACTTCCGGCGCTTTAATCTCCAGTAATTTCTTTAAACGATTATTACGGTTAATAACGCGACGATAAAGATCGTTTAAATCGGAAGTGGCGAATTTTCCTCCCTCCAGTTCAACCATTGGTCGCAAATCCGGAGGAAGCACGGGAAGAATAGTCAAAAACATCCATTCTGGGCGTGTCTTTGATTGAAAAAATCCTTTTGCCAATTTCAAACGACTTGAAATTTTTTTATCAGTTAGATTTAAGGAGGATTTTTTCTCTGTTTGTTTTTCTAATTCGTTTATTAATTTTTTAAGATCTATCTGCTCTAAAAATTTTCTCACTGGCTCGCTTCCTGTTTCCGCCGTGAAAACCTCACCATATTTCTTTGAAAGATTCAGATAATTAATCTCGGAAAAAATAGTTTTAGGTTTTATTGCCTCTAATTCTGCTCGCGCCTGATTACGAGATTTAGTTAGTTCTTTCTTCTTTTTCTTAGGCCATGTTTTCAATTTAGATTGATATTCAGTTTCTACCTCGTCTAAGGCTCTTTTTTTAGCTGCCTCGTCCACTGAAGTGACAATATAGCTGTTATAATAAATAACTCTTTCCAAATCAAGCATTGGCACATTAAGCATCAAACTAATCCTTGAAGGAATGCTTCGTAAAAACCATAGGTGAACCACTGGAGCGGCTAATTTAATATGGCCCATATTTTCTCTACGAACAAAAGAACGCGTTATTTCTACCTTGCAACGATCACAGACTATCCCTTTATAATGAGCTCCTTTATATTTGCCGCAAGAACATTCATAATCTTTCAACGGTCCAAAAATCTGTTCGGAAAAAAGACCTTCTTTCTCGGGCTTTTGAGTGCGATAATTTATCGTCTCGGCTTTAGTAATTTCTCCATAGGACTTGCTGGCCTCATTATATGACCATGATAAAATTTCTTCTGGAGAAGCAACTTTTAAACCAAATGCTTCAAAATCACTAACTTTTGTTTCTATATCTTTTATCATAAATTACCAAATTACCAATTACTCCCTCGGCCTGAGCTCGGGACGAAGGCAATTACTTAATTACTTTTGCTTTTTTCTTCCTCAGTTTTTACTCCAATCAGATTTACTGACAAACCCAATGACTGCAATTCTTTAAGAATCACATTAAAAGCAGCAGGAATATTTGGGTTTTTAATTCTCTCCCCTTTAATAATAGATTCATAAGCTGACCCTCTTCCAAACACATCGTCAGATTTGATTGTTAGCATCTCTTGAAGGGTATAAGCAGCACCATATCCTTCTAATGCCCAAACTTCCATTTCCCCAAATCTTTGACCGCCAAGGTGACCTCTCCCCCCTAAGGGTTGTTGAGTAATCAATGAATAGGGACCAATGGCTCGCATATGAACTTTATCTTTTACCATATGTTCCAATTTCATTAAATACATCATTCCCACCGCTACTTTTTTATCAAATCGCTCTCCGGTCTTGCCATTATACAAAATAACTTTTCCATCCTCTGGTAATCCTGCTCTTATGAGTTCTTTTTTAACATCTTCCTCAGTGGCTCCGTCCAAAGATGGAGTGATTGCCCTATACCCTAATTTTTGGGCGGCTAAACCCAAGTGATTTTCAAAAACCTGGCCTAAATTCATCCGGCTGCCAATTCCTAAAGGATTTAAAACTATATCAACCGAAGTCCCATCTTCTAAATAGGGCATATCTTCTTCCGGGACAACAACAGAAATAACTCCTTTGTTCCCATGGCGTCCGGCTAATTTATCTCCAGCCATTATATTTCTTAATTCTGCTACTTCTACACTTATCCTTTTTATTACTCCAACATCCAATTTATCTCCTTCTTTACGGGAAAGAATTTTTGTTCTGATAACTCTGCCTTGGCGAGATGGTTCTAATTTTAAAGAAGTATCTTTTATGTCTTTCATCTGCTCGCCAAAAATAGCTTGCAACAATCTCTCTTCTGAAGTTAATTCTGCTTTTCCTTTGGGAGAAATTTTTCCTACTAAAATGTCTCCACCTTTTACCTCTGCTCCTATTCTTATTATTCCTTCCTCATCCAAATTTTTTAATTTTTCTTCAGAAACATTGGGTATATCCCGGGTAGTAACTTCCGGACCTAATTTGGTTTCTACCATATCGCAAGTAAATTCTTCTAAATAAAGCGAAGTAAAATAATCATTTTTTAAAACTTTTTTCGAAATAACAACTGCATCTTCATAATTAGCGCCGAAAAATGGCATCAGAGCGATTAATAAATCCTGTCCTAAAGCTAAAACCCCATTTTCTGTAGCCGCTCCATCTGCCAATAAACTACCTTTTTTGATAATATCCCCTTTCTTCACGCGCGGTTTTTGCGTTAACCAGCTCTTTTTATTACTCCGGCCAAAATTAATTAATTCATAAACCCGGTTTTTATTATCAGCCATTTTTACAGTAATCTGGTTTGCGTCTGCATCAATTACCTCTCCTGCCACCTCGCTGATCAGACAACTGCCTGACTCCATAGCAATTTTCTCTTCCATTCCAGTGGCCACTAAAGGAGCTCTTGGCCTGACGCAAGGAACTGCCTGCCTTTGCATATTTGCTCCCATTAAAGCCCTATTAGGTTCATCATGCTCTAAAAATGGTATTAAACTTACAGCCGCGGAAATAATCTGTTGGCAAGAAACATCTATCAATTCCACCTCTTTATTATGAATTAAAATTGGTTCTCCTTTTACTCTTGCCCCTACTAATTCTGTTTTTATTTTTCCTCCTTCGTCAACGTCAACAGCGCCATGAGCTATCTTATATTCTAATTCTTCAAAAGCATTGAGCCAGATTATTTCTTTAGTTAGTTGCTTATTCTTGACTTTGATATAAGGAGTTTCAATGAAACCGAATTCATTTAATCTGGCATAAAGAGACAAAGAAAGCACCAAACCGATGTTTTGTCCTTCAGGACTCTGAATTGGGCATAAACGTCCATAATGACTCGTATGAATGTCTCTGACCTCTAATCCTGCCCTTTCTCTTACTAAACCTCCTGGCCCCATACAAGTAACTTTCCTCTTATGCTCTAATTCAGAAAGCATATTCATCTGCTCCATCAACTGACAAAGTTGAGAAACGTTAAAAAATTCCCGGAGGACAACTACTAACTGACGAGGATTTATTAATTGAACCGGGGTTAACATTTCAGGTTCTAAAGTAGCCATTCTATCCTGAATTGTTCGACGCATCCGCATTAACCCGACTCTAAATCTCTCCGCCAAAATCTCTCCTACGGCTTTTACTCTTCTATTGCCCAGATGATCAATATCGTCATCCATTGATTCTGGATCATTGTTTGATTTAATAATTCCTTTAACAATTGCTATAAGATCCTCTAAAGTCAAAGTTTTTTTATCAGGCGGCAGATCAAGACCGAGTCTTTGATTCAGCTTATATCTTCCTACTCTGGCTAAATCATATCTGTCAAGACGAAAGAACATATTATTAATTAAATCATAGGCGTTATCAAAAGTAGCTAATTCTCCCGGCCGCAAATGACGATAAATTTCAATATACCCTTCTTCCTCGTTGGTAGATAAATCTTTTTTTAGAGTGGTTTCAATATATTTAAAAGGAGATTTTTCTTCTTCAACCTTGAAAGCTTTTTTTATCTCTTCATTTGTCTTTAAACCAAAAATTCTAAGCAAAGCGGTTATCGCCACCTTTCTTTTCCTATCTATTTTTACGCCAATAACTCCCTCATTATCAGTCTCAAATTCTAACCAAGACCCGTGATAAGGGATAAGTTTAGCCCCAAATAATTTTCGTCCTCTGAAATTTACAGAAGAAAAATATACCCCGGGGGAACGATTGATTTGAGAAATAACCACTTTCTCTATGCCATTGATAATAAAAGTTCCTCGCGGAGTCATTATAGGAATTTCCCCAAAATACGCTTCCTGTTCCCTCTCAATGCCTGATTTTTTATTCACCAATTTCAGTTTCACCCGAATTGTAGATTCATAGTTTAACCCTTTCTCTTTAGCTTGACTTTCTGATAACTTAGGAGGCTCTAAAGAGTAGTCTTTAAATTCTAATTCCAAATCTTTACCAGTATAATCACTTATAGGTAATATTTCTTTAAAAACCTCCCTGATCCCTTTTTCTAAAAACCACTGGAAAGAATCGGTTTGAAATTGGGTTAATCGGGGGGGTTCTAAAATTCCCCGGGAATGACGGGCAAAAGATTTTATTGTTAATTGATTAGACATCTAAAAACAAAAAAAATTCCCAATTAAGATAGGTTGAAAAATTTTAGGGCGTGGAGAATAGATTGAGCTATTCTTTGTGAAGTAATGCTTTTTTCTTGAAAAAAATCTAAAAACCAACTTTTAATACTCGTAGATTTTATTTTATTCTTTTTTAAAAATTTGTCAAGGGTGGTGAGCAATTCTTCGCCTTCTTCCGCTTGAATTTGATATTTCCGTCTTTTTTCTTCAAAAGAAAGTATAATCATAATAAATCTATTTAACAATTTAACAATAGAGCAATTTAACAATGGCTTGATTTAATCTTTAATCCTCTTAAGGTGTTTTTGTTGCCATTCCTGAATTTTTTTATGATTCCCTGAAAGTAAAACCTTAGGAACTCGCCAGGCTACTCCTTTGGGATAAAAAACCGCTGGTCTAGTATATTGAGGATACTCGCCCTTTCCCTCAAAATCTATGATTTTGCAAGGGAAAGGAGCGCCCGCCATAGCTCGCCTGAGTTTTTGCGAAGGTCGGCGAAGGCGGGCTACATCAAAAGATTCTTCTGATAAAGATTCTTTCTTTATAACCCCTCTGACAAGACGGCTCACTGCATCAACTAAAACCATAGCGGGTAACTCTCCTCCGGTTAAAACATATTCGCCAATAGATATTTCTTCATCAGCTATATATTTAGCCACCCTTTCATCTACACCCTCATAGCGTGGGCAAATAAGAATTAACTGTTTGTAATTTGATAAGCGCTTAACTTTTTTTTGAGTGAGTTTTTCCCCTTTGGCAGAAAAAAGAATCACCCGGCATTTTTTGAATTTTTTCTTTTTTAAATCCTTAACAGCCCTAAAAATAGGCTCCACTTTAAAAATCATCCCCGCACCTCCGCCATAAGGACGGTCATCTATTGTCTGATGACGATTAAACGTCCATTTTCGCAGATTGTGGCTATAAATTTTTATAAGTTTCTTCTCTTGGGCTCTTTTTAGAATAGAAGTATTAAAATAACTATCAAAGATTTCAGGAAAAATTGTAAGAATATCAAAACGCATGTTAGTAAAATTCAAAAATCAAAAGTCAAAATTACAATTTAAAAATCAAAAGGCGAAGATGGTTGTTGAAAAAACTATAGCAATTAGCGTGTTTTTGAAACAATATCTCCTCAACTTTGCTACAAAAAAATCGCGGTATTATTATAATACCGCGATTTCTATTTTTTTTCAATCCACCAGCTGGCGGATTGAAAACCGAAAAGTTTACCCCCACACCATAACAAGGACTGGCTTCGCAAATTTATGCCTTCGGCATTTGTCCTTGTTTGGTGTCGGGGTTTAGAATTTTAAATCGTTAACAATATCATCTGCCGCTTTCTCTGCCTCTCGGTTTGTTTTATTTGTTCTAGAAGAACCCTCGGGCTCTTCAATCTTGAGGTTAACTCGAGCTTTGTTTCTGGCTCCAACTACCTTTAAAATAGTTCGCAATGCCTTAGCCATTGAGCCTTCGCGGCCTATAACCTGAGCCATATCATCGGGATCTACCTTCAAAGAGAGGAGTACTCCCATTTCATCTACTTTTCGTTCTACCTCTACTGCATCAGGCTTGCTTACTACGGATTTAATGATAAACTCGAGTAATTGTTGATCTGCGTGTGTTTCTGCCATGATTTCAGAATTAATATTTTCTTGATTTAATGCTAAAGTAGCTATCGACCCTTCCCTTAGCTACCGGACAATTTTTATATTAGAGCACTTAAAAGAGAAAGTCAACCCCCACACCATAACGAACTTCAAAATCATATATATCTATCAATTACTGCTAATCTTAGTATGTATTTATATAGATTTATACTTTAAAACAAGATGCCAGATATTAGAAAGATAAAGTTAAATATGATTCAGTGATTTTTGAGTATTTTAATAATATAAGCAAATATCAATATGAAGAATCTGGCATCATAAGTTTGTTTGGTGTGGGGGTAAATTATTCTTCGGCTAAAGCCTCTGCTTCCTCTAATTTTAATGAAAGAAGTTGCGAGCTATCATTCTCTGACAAAGTTACTCCATAAATTATCTGGACTACATTCATGGTTATTCGGTTATGGGTAATAATAATAAATTGAGTATTTTTACTCAATGCCTTTAAAATCTCAGCAAAACGATAACTGTTTTCTTCATCTAAAGCAGCGTCTATTTCATCCACAACCAACAAAGGAGGGTTGGATTGATTAATCAGGGCGAAAAGAAGACAAATAGCCACTAAAGTTTTTTCTCCCCCAGAGAGCATTTCTGTGCCCTTTAATTGAGTTTTTGGGATATTAATTTTAATATCTATGCCCCAGACAGCGCTGTGATTATCAGTTTCTTGCTTGATTTGAATTAATTTGGACGAACCACCGTTAAATATAAGCTTAAAGTAACGATTAAATTCCTGGTTTATTCCTTCTATGGCTCTGTCAAATTTTTCTTCAATCTGATTATTTAATTCATTTATTAAAAATTTTAGATCTCCAACTCCTTTTTTTAAATCAGTAATTTGCTGAGCCAAAAAATCATAACGGCAAGAAACGTCTTTGTATTCATTTATTGTATTTTCATCTTCTGCTCCTATTTCTGCCAATTCTCTTTTACCCCGCCAAATTCTGTTTTCCAAAGAAGAAAGTTCCTCCGAAGAAACTATTTCCGCGCTTTCTCCCTCCTGATAAAGTTTTTTAATCTCCTCAAATTGAAATCCCGCTTCTTGTAAACGCCTTTTAAAATCTTCCAAGCGCAAACGAAACTTTTCATTTAGAATTTCTTCTCTTTGCAATTCTCTGTATAATTTTTCTTTTTCTTCCCTTTTTAATTCTATTTCCTGAAACTTGCTTCTAAAACTCAAAGTTCTTTTACTCAACTGACTCTGCCAATTATTTAACAATTCATTCTTTTGTTTTATTTCTTTCTCTATCTTTTCTAAACCGTCTTGAATTTTCTTAATTGTTTCCCCTTTTTCTTCGCCTTTAGGACTTATTAAACAGTCTATATTTCGGACGATATTTTTTATTTTTTCTTTTATTTTGTTTAAGTCAACAAAATTTAATAAAGACTGAAGTTCCTCCTTAATAGAAAAAACTTTTGTCTCCAAAGATTCACCGTTAAGAACCAATTTACCACTGACCTCTTTTCTGCCCAAATCCCTTAATAAAACGGATTTTTGGTTTTGAAGATTAATAATCTGCTGAGTAAGATCTCCTATTTTAATCTCCAAGCCTTTATCGGTTTGTTCATTTGATAAACCAATCTCTTTTTCTTTTTCCTTAATGAGCCCTTCTAAATTTTCTATATCTTTTTTAACCTTATCTACATCAAGATGCGAATGAATATTTTCTTGCAAAGTTTGATGGTAAATATTAATAAAATATTTTTTTTCTATGTTTAATAATTTCTCTCTTATCTTCTCTCTTTTCTCCCAGCGATTAACCTGTCTTTTTAAAGAACGCAGATGAGGGAGTATTTCTTGCTGAAGGGCTTGAACTTTATCCAAATTTATTAAAGTACTCTCTAATTTTCTTTTTGACTCTTCTTTTTTTATCTCTAAGTTCTTCAATCCCAAATTCTCTTCCAGCATCATCCTCCTTTCTTGGGGCGAAACTTTCAAGATATTTTCAACAGAACCCTGGTTAATGATAGAAAGGCCTTTTAGCCCTAATTTTGCAGCCGCTGATATTTCAATAATATCTTTGAGGCGACAGGATTGATGATTTAAAAAATAACTATTATTATCTTCTTTATCAATTCTTCTTAAAATACTTAATTCTGAAACCTCTAAAGGAAAATTTTTTTTACTGTTATTAAATATCAATTCTACTTCGGCAAATCCAGCAGAAGAATTTTTATTTTTTCCGACAACCGGCGGAGAGAAAATTAAATCCCTCCCCTTCTCCGCGCGTAAATTTTTAAAACTTTGTTCACCCAGAGCCCAGCGAATAGCGTCAACAATATTAGATTTTCCAGAACCATTTGGACCAACGATAGCCGTAAAAAGACAAGGAAAATCTAAAACAGTCTTTCTTGCAAAAGATTTAAAATTTTTTAAAATAATGCACTTTAAGAACATAATGAAATATCAAATATAAAATATTAAAAATCAAAATTACATATTAAATATTAAAAATCATTTTTTTTCCTTTAAGAGTTAGGATACTGGAGCCAAAAATGTTGCTTATTTCGTTCAATTCTTTTAAAAACCATTCTACTTCTTTGGAGGTCGTCCTTTTGCTATCTCTAAGTAAAACAAACCATAATTTACTTTAATTCATTTTTGAATTTTGATTTGTCATTTTGCATTTTGATTTTTGTCGCCGACGCGGCCTTCTTCGCCGAAGTAGCCTTGGCTACGAAGGCTGAACCACAGCCGCTTTGGCGACGGCGCGAATTTTGATTTATCTTTATTATTTCCATTTTTTCTTGGAGAGGGCTTCTTGAGCGGCGTTAATTTCTGCTTCTTGTTTGGAATAACCTTCGCCCTTTGCAACCAGCTCTTTTTCCAAATAAACGCCAACTCGAAATTGCTTTAAATGATCCGGCCCCTTGCTACCCAGGGTTTTATAGACTGGAGTAATATTTAAAATCGCCTGACTTTTTTCCTGAAATAAGCTTTTGGGATCTTTATAATCTCCATTTTTAAAAATTGCCTCTGCTTTTAATAAAATATGTTTTTCTACGAATTTTTTAGCCTCCTCAAATCCTTTATCTAAATAAATAGCCCCTACTATTGATTCTATGGCATTGGCTAAAAAATAAGGATGGGCTTTTTTAAGCTCGTCTTTTTCTCCTTTAGAGACTAAAAGATATTTTTTTAAATCCAGTTCATTAGCTACTCCCAATAAAAAGTCGCTATTTATTAATGCCGCCCTTAAAGCTGTTAATTCTCCCTCTCTAAGGAAGGGATATTCTTTAAAAAGATAATCTGCGACTATTAATCCCAAAACTGAATCCCCCAAAAACTCTAATCTTTCATTGTGTCCTATCTTTTTCCATTCTTTATGTTCATTTAAAAAAGACCGGTGAGTTAATGCCCGTTTTAACAAATCTATATTGTTAAATTCTAAACATAGAATTTTCTCAATTTTGTGAAAATCAATCTCCATTATTCTTTTCTTGCTTATAAAGAACATCTTCAATTTCCCGATAAACCGTTCCCAATACTCCGTTGACAAAACGACGCGAAGAATCACCTCCAAAAGTTTTAGCCAGTTCTACGCACTCGTTAATGGCAACTTTTGGAGGAACTTCTTTGGAATCGCCAAATAATAATTCAAAAATGCCAATTCTTAAAATATTTCTATCTATTATATTAATTTGATTCAAAGGCCATTCAGGAGCTCCAGAAATAATTAACTCATTCAATTTATCAAAATGGTTTAATATTCCATCCAAAAGCTGTTGAGAATATTCTTTTTTAGATAGCCCCTCTCCAAATGATTTTAAATTTCTCTGAAGGATCTCCTTTATATCCTTATCTTGTTTCCAAAAATCCCATTCATAAAGCGTTTGCAAGACAATGGAGCGGGAAAGGTGCCGAGAACCCATGATTTACAATTGTTAAATTGTTAGATTGTTAAATGTTACAATGAATTTCAACGTATTTCTATTAATTTCAATGTATTTCAAGAAATTCATAGAAATTAGCTTCGCGAAATTCATTGAAATTCGTTGCTGATATATGTTCTTTACTTTTCCTTCTCTATTTCTTTTTGCTTCAATTTTTTCTCTTTTTTGGAAAGTCCTTTCAACACATCAATAATTTCTTTCTCTTTATAATAGCCACAGCGCGGACAAACGCGATGGGGCATAATCATTTCTCCACAATGCGAGCATTTAATAAAACAGAGCGGCTTAAGAGCCATATGAGAACGACGTTTATCAACCCGGGAACGAGTATGATGCCGCGCAGGAACACCCATAAAAATAATTTTTAATTTTAATTTCCAATTTTTAATTTAAATTACCTAATTACTTTATCACAATTAAATCTTAAAGACAAGTGAGATTTTTTTAACTTCTATTACTATTTTATTCCCATTCAGATTAATTGTTGCTCCCTTAAAATTATTCTCTTTAAAATCAAATTGTTCTATTGAAGCTTCCTTTTTGATATAATCCATCCGCTTTTGAATCATCTCTTTAATTTCTTGATTGTCTACGTAAAGACTCAAAATAATTTTGTCTTGAGGTACTAATCCTTGATTTTTTCTTTCTTCCTGAATTTGTCGAGTTAATTCTCTAATCATTCCTTCTTCTCTAAGTTCGGACGTTATGCTAGTATTTAACTCCATTTCCTCAGAAATATTACCATCAAAAATTATCTCTTTTACATTAATCTCATCTTTAATGATTTCTAACAATTCTCCTTTGTCTCTTAATTCATAATTCTTAATTCTTAATTCTTTTAAGGGTTGGCGCACTTTAATATTTTCTTTTTGGCGAAGGCTTAAAGCACTCGCGGCGAGATCTCTTACTTCCTGCATCAAGGTCAATATTTTTTTATTTTGATATTTTCTTTCTCCTTTTGGATAATCAGTCAAATGAACGCTTTCTTTATCTTGCTCTTCTTTTAATTCTTGCCAAATGATTTCTGAGAAAAAGGGACAAAATGGCGCTAAAAGAAGCATCAATTCTTTAAGAACTATTCTTAAAACCATAGAGCTTGTTTCCCATTCTGATAACTTATCCGGTTTTTGAAAAATACGTCGAGAGCGCCTAAGATACCAACGAGATAAATCATCAATAAAGTTATCTAAAATTTTAGTGGCTTCAAAAATAGAATAGTGATCTAATAAATTTATAACTTTTGCTTTTGTTTCTTCCAAATCTGCTAAAATCCATTGATTTAACAAAAAGAGATTAGAAATCTTGACTCCACCCTTAAAAGCATATGTCTGGTAAAAAAGGAAAACATTCCAGATAGTATTCAAAAATCTCCTCTGAAAATTTAATAAATCTGTTTCGGAAAATCTTTTTTCTTCGCCAGGCCTATTAACAGTATACAAATACCACCTTAAAGAATCCATCCCGTATTTTTCAATAATTCCCATTGGCTCAACAACATTACCTTTTGACTTAGACATTTTTTCTCCTTTCTTATCTAAAATTAAACCTAAACTAATAACATTTTTATAAGCTGGTCCTAAATCTAAAAGAGTGGAAATGGCTAAAAGTGTATAAAACCAGCCCCTAGTTTGATCTACTGCTTCACAGATATAATCAGCTGGAAAAGGAATTCGTTTAATCATTTTCCGAGCTGGTAAGTTAGGGTTATCAAGCTGCTCAAAAGGAAAATGCCACTGGCTATAAGGCATGGAACCAGAATCAAACCAACTATCTAATACTTCCTCCCTTCTTTTCATTTCTCCACTGCATTGAGGACATTTTAATTTTATTTCATCCACATAGGGTCGATGAAGATCTATTTCTTTTTTATCGTTATAAGGCAATTCCCCGCCAGATTTTTCTTCGAGTTCTTTAAGAGAACCGATAACTTCATAATGGTCGCATTTCTCGCATTCCCAAATAGGCAGAGGCGTACCCCAATAACGATTGCGAGAAATGGCCCAGTCTTTTATCTCGCTCAGCCACTGACCGAATCTTCCTTCTTTAATATGCTGAGGCACCCAGTTAATTTTTTGATTATTTCTAATCAGTTCTTTTTTGACTTGGGACATTTTGATATACCAAGCCTCAAAAGCGTAATAAAGCAAGGGGGTGTGGCAACGCCAGCAAAAAGGATATTCATGGATTGTCCCTTTTAAATTTCCGAAATATAAAAGATTCCTTCCTTCAAGGTTTTTAAAAATAATAGGATCTGCTTCTTTAAAAAATTTGCCTTTTATTTCTATTACTTCCTGAGGCCCCTCAGTAAAACAACCTTTATCATCAATATTTTTGATAAAGGCTAAACCTACTTTCCTTGATAATTCCATATCATCTTCTCCAAAAGCAGGCGCAATATGAACTAAACCTGTCCCTTCTTCTGTAGAAATAAAACTTCCTTCAACAACTTCATAGATTTTTTTATTCTCTTGTTCTTCAAGGGAATGAAAATACAAAGGTTCATACTTCTCGCCTATCAATTCTTTTCCTTTAATTTCTCCTACAAACTTAGTTTCTTTTTGGGGTGGTTTAATGTAGCTAATTAAAATCTCATCTTCTATTTGCCACAATTTATAATCTAATTTCGAATCAATAGCTACTGCCACATTAGCTGGCAGAGTCCAAGGAGTTGTTGTCCAAACCAATAATTGTATCTTGTATCTAGTATCTTGTATCTTGTATTGTTGTAAAAGAGATGATTCAGGATTAGAGATTTCAAATTTAATATAAAGAGAAGGATCTTGAACTGTTTCGTAGCCTAAAGAGACTTCATGGCTTGATAAAGGAGTGCTACATCTTGGACAATAAGGTAAAACTTTATAGCTTTTATATAACAATCCCTTTTGAGCAATTTGTTTTATTAACCACCAGACAGTTTCAATATAATTAGGCTCAAAAGTAATATAGGGATTTTTTGTATCAATCCAGTAGCCCATTCTTTCAGTTAATCTTTCCCATTCTTCTTTGTAGTGCCAGACTGATTCTTTAGCTTTTTCATTAAATTGTTTTATCCCATATTTTTCTATTTCGCTCTTATTTTTAAAGCCCAACTCTTTTTCAATCTCTAATTCTACTGGCAAGCCATGAGTATCCCAACCAGCTTTTCTTTCAACTAAGAAACCTTTCATTGTTTTATAGCGGCAAATCAAATCTTTAAAAGAACGAGCTAAAACATGATGAATGCCTGGTCGGCCATTGGCAGTTGGCGGTCCTTCATAAAAAATAAAAGGCCGAGATTTTCTTCGGTTTTCTACGCTTTTCTCAAAAATTTTATTTTTCTGCCAAAAATCTAAAATCTCTTTTTCTTTTTGAATAAACTCTAAATTCTTTTCCATATCTCTCTACTTTATCGCAAAATGAGCAAAAAATCCACCCCCACACCATAACAAGGATTGGCTCCCCGAATTCGTGCCTTCGGCACTTATCCTTGTTTGGTGTGAGGGTAAAAATTTCATGCTATTCTGTGCTATAATGTTTTTATGAAAGCCCTGGTAACAAACAAAAAAGCTCATTTTAATTATGAAATCTTAGAGAAACTTGAGGCCGGAATTGTATTGTCAGGAATAGAAACAAAAGCGGTCAAAACAGGAAAAGCCAGTTTAATTGGCAGTTTTGCTATTATTAGGGACAATAAAGTCTCTCTGCTCAATTGCTCTATTTCGCCTTTTCAACCTAAAAACATTAACTTTGCTTATATTCCTGACAAAACTAGAAAACTCCTTCTTCATAAAAACCAAATAGAATATCTGGCAGGTAAATTAAAGCAAAGAAACTTGACTTTAATCCCCTTAAGAATGTATAATAAACACGGGATAGTTAAGGTAGAATTAGGTCTGGCAAAAGGAAAAAAGAAATTTGACAAAAGAGAAATTATAAAGAAAAGAGAAATCAGAATGAGAATAGATAGAGCTAAGAAAGGAGAGTACTAAGTTGGGGATGACGGGATTCGATAAAAAGATAGTTTCTTAAATAAGCGAGCTGAGGAAGCCTTGTTAGCTCATAAAAATCAAGGCGGCATCAATAAATGCCAATCAAATTCCTGCTTATGCCTATGCTTAATCCCGTTAAACGGGATGTTTAATAGTTTACCCTGTTGAATCTTCGCTCTGCGAATTCAAACAGGGTTTAGGCTAAGCTATTCCCTTTTAAGGGAAATTCTTTAGGCTGATTCCTGATAGGCCTAAAGGATACAAACATCAGGATAGATTGATTTTTGGCTTTTCCGACCAATATCAGTTGAATCATTTTCGGAAAATTTTAAGAAAAGTCTGTTCATTTTTTCTTTTCTTAAAAATATACAAAGATGAACTACGCTCGTAGAATTATTTAAAAAACTCTTTTTAGACGTGGGTTCAACTCCCACCTTCTCCACCGCGTTAAACGTGGTGTTGGCACGTTAAACGTGCCCACCTCTTCAATTTTTATATCAATTCAAAAACTTGCTTTTTAAAGAGATTCGTCTTATTGACGAAAAAGGAAAACAACTAGGGATTTTTTCTTTTGATGACGCCTCTAAAATAGCTCAAGAGCGCGGTTTAGATTTGGTTGAAATTACAAAAAAGACCACGCCTCCAATATATAAGCTTGGAGACTACGGTAAATTAAAATATCAAAAAGAAAAAGAATTAAAAAAAAAGAGACTGAAAGGAAGGCAAGTTGCTCCAAAATCAATTCGCATTGGTTTTAACGAAGGAGAGCATGATTTAGAAATAAAAATTAAAAAAATAGAAAAATTCTTGCAAGGGGAAAAAACAGTAACCATAGCAATGAAATTAAGAGGAAGACAAAAAGCTCATTTTGATTTGGCTAAAGAAAAGATAAATGAAGTTTTGACAAAAATTAAAACTGAGCATAAAATTATTCAACCGTTAAGAAAAACTCCCAGCGGTTTGATCGTCGTTTTAAAAAAATGAGAACATTATTCAAAAAAAGGTTAAGAATAACCAAAAAAGGGAAAATTTTAAGGCGTTCCAGTAATCTCGGCCATACTCTATCCAAAGATGCTACCAAAGTGAAAAGAAGAAGGCAGGGGCCAATTTTCATAGAGAAATATAAAAAATTCATTATTAAACATTCTCACGCTAAACATCCTCGCAGGAAACATTCCCACTAATTTGAGTTTGTTGAATTAATCAACAGACATAAATAGCTTCAATATTATGACAAGAGTAAAAAGAGGCACTATTGCCAATAAACGAAGAAAAAATTTGCTAAAACACACAAAAGGATTCAGATACGGCCGTAAGACAAAATATCGCCTGGCTAAAGAAGCGCTGCTTCATGCCTGGACTCATGCATTTAAAGACAGACGGATAAAAAAAAGAGAGACGCGGAAACTCTGGCAAATAAAAATTAATGCCGCGGTAAGAGAACAAGGTTTTGTATATAATAAGTTTATTAAAGCGTTAAAAGATAAAAAAATCGGTCTGGACCGAAAAATTTTAGCTGAATTAGCGGAAAAACAGCCTGAAGTTTTTGAAAAAATAGTTGAGGAAGTGAAAATTAAGTAGACTTTATCTCTGCTTTAAACTCATTTTTTTCTAACGTAAAATGAACTTTGGCGCCAATGCCAATTTTCTTTTTTATAATGGAACTCGCCAAATTGTCTTTTATGTAACGTCTGATTACTGAATCTAACGGCCTGGCGCCAAATATCGGATTATATCCTAACTGAGATAATCGTTCAATAACAGAATTATCAAAAGATAATTCTATTTTTTTATTTTTTAGCAAAGCGGACGACAACTCATTTAGCTTTAATTTGACTATTTCTTTAAGATTCTCCAAGGTCAAGGGCCTGAAAACGATAACCTCATTAAACCTATTCAGCAGCTCTGGTTTAAAAAAATTGGTTAATTTTTTCTTTAATGTTTGGGATAATTCCTGAGGAGGGACTCCTTTTTCTATCTCATTTTTTATAAAATCAGACAAAGCATTAGAGGTGGCAATAATAATGGTATTAGTAAAATCAATCACCTGCCCGAGATTATCGGTTAATCGTCCTTCATCAAATACCGCAAGAAAGATGTTTAAAACATCACTATGGGCTTTTTCAAATTCGTCCAGAAGAACTAAAGAAAAGGGGTTATTCTTTACCGCCTCTGTCAAAGCCCCGCTCATTGTTCCCTCAGGATTTCCAATAAAACGATAGATGCTTTTTCTATCCTGATATTCAGCCATATCAAAACGAATCATAGTTTTCTCGCTGCCAAAATAAATCTTCGCTAAAACCTTAGCTAATTCTGTTTTTCCTACCCCGGTAGGCCCGACAAAAAGAAAAGCGCTGATTGGTTTTTTTGAGCTGATTAAACCAGCCCTGTATTGCCTTAAAGCGGCTGACACCAAACTTACCGCTTCTTCCTGGTCAATTAAACTCTCATGAATAAGCTTTTCTAAATTCAATAATTTTTCTCTCTCTTGCTCGGAAGAAATTTCCAAAGGCACTTGGGTCTTTAAGCTGACTAAATCTACAACATCTTGTTCGCAAACTATTCTTTTCCCTTTTCTGCGAACTCCCTCAAGAGCTTCGGTCAAAAGCGATTCTGCCGAAGAAGGCAGAGGGATTGAAGTTAAAAATCTCTGGGCTAAAAGAACCGCTCTTTTAATAGCTTTAAAACTAATGGTTATTTTTGTTTTTCTTTTCAATTCCAAAGAACGATAAGCTAAAAACTGCACTGATTCTTCGAAAGAAAGTTCTTTTACTTTAATAATTTCAAAATTCTCTTTGATAATAGAGTCTGATTCTAAATAACGGCGATAATCTTCCGGAGTTGTCGCGGCGATTACCGGTACCCAGGAAGCGTTCGTCAATGATTGAAAAACGTCTAAAGCGGTAAATCCTCCTTTTTGAGCTAATAATTTGTAATTATGAAATTGAGGCAAGTAAATAATAATGTCCCTGTTAACTAAAAGTTCTTTTGTAATTTTCGTCAAGCGATTATAAACTTCTAAAGATTCTTCTGTGTCTTCTAAAAAGGAGGGAAGAGAAAGACTGATAAGGCGGTGGTCCCTTAACACAGCAGGAACATTATCTCTGACTAAATTAAAAGCTAAATAAGAAACTAAAGTATCTTTTCCCACGCCTGCCGGCCCAATCAAAAGAATGTTCCTTCTTCCCTGCCGGCATAAAAGGTCTAAAAGATTCTGATATTCCTGCGTATGACCTATCATAATGCCAATTTTTAATTTTAAAGCCAGTTCGGTAAAATCTATGCCATACAAATCCAAAAATGGAGTAGGGCGAGAGGTAAAAGAACGATTAACCTTTATTCTTTTTAACCGAAAATCTAATTGTTTTTTATCAGCCAAACCTTTTACCACCTCAATGCCTTTTGTCTTAGAAAGGCGGTTTAAGGCAAAGGCTGTAGTCAAATCGTTCTTTTCTAAACGATAAAAATCAAAAAGATTAATAATTTTGGTATCATCAATAGAATAAAGAGTTAACATTAGTGCCTCGGGGTTGATACAATCTTTTCTTAAGTTTTTAGCCTCAAAAAAAGCCTGATAAGCAATTTTTTCTAAAAAACTTTGATAATTTTCTCTTATAATCTCTTTCTTGCTCCCCTTTTCTTGTTTTATCTTTTCTTTTAATTCATTTATCTCCTGAGGAAAAATGTCTAAAATGGCCAAGGCGTCAATTATGCCTTTCTGAGAAAGGAGAACATAAAAAAGCCCTTTAAAAAAATCCAATTGAAAGGCAAGGGAAGTGTTTTTGGCTTCAATGAGGATATCTTTGGTTTGCGGCGAAAGAAAATGAGCCAGATTAACCTTCCTTTTTTTAAAATATTTTTCCGATAAAGGATAATTGGAAAAATTCTGTTTTAAAAAAACATAAATAAAGAAGAACAGAAAAATAACTCCTAAATTGTGCCACGGCTCTATCCGGAGAATTACCAAAAAAAGGCAAAAAACCAATCCCAAAGAAATAAAAACAGTAAAAATTATTTTATAAAAAAATCTTTTCCAGGCAGGCCAAAAGAAAAAAACATCCTGAAAAATCAACTGTGATTCCTTATTAACTTTTTTATTAACCTTTTTTTGCTCCTTCTTCATAATAACTGGCTATGAATTTTTAATTTCCAATTTTTAATTTTTAATGAATTTTAAATTACTAAATTTTTAAACATCTAAGGTGAGGAGATGTTGTTGAAAAAACTATAGAGATTAGCGTGTTTTTGAAACAATTCTCCGAACCTTTCGTTACGGCGATATTGTTTTTAGAATCAGATAAAAGGGAAGAAATACCCAGCAGAGATAAATTGCCGAAAAGAAAAGGGTTAAAATCGTTAAAAGCACTGCCCCTGAAATAATCTTCATTATTCTGTATGGAATACTCAAAAGATAAGCGGCAAAACTATATTGCTGCCAAAGAGGAATGGTAAAATAACGAATATTAACTATAAAACCCGTCCGGTGTTCTAATCTTGAAAACCAATTTTGATAAATCCCGAAAAGAAAACCATAGCCCCCTTTAAAATAAGCCCTGATAAAATCAAGAAAATAAAAACCAATTTGTTTTGAAAAGTATCCTATTAATGTTTGTTCCATAAATTTGCTACGATGTGGGGGTTTACCCCCACACCAAATGAACACTTACTCCGTATTTTAGTGCCGAAGGTGCTTTGTGTTCGTTATGGTGTGGGGGTTTACCCCCACACCAAACGAACTTATGATGCCAGACTTGTTTTGATTCTTTTTAATAACTGTTTGAGAGCTCGAGCCCTTAATTTAAGATTGTGCTCTCTGTGTCTGGCATCTTCTTCGTTAGCATAGGCCTCATAATAGATAAGCTTGAATGGTGAACGGGTTTTAGTTGATTTATTGAGGCCAGAATTATGTTCTTTTAGTCTTTTTCTCAAATTATCAGTAGAGCCAATATATAGTTTATCATCTTTTAAGCTTTTTAGAATATACATATAGAACATAATTCTGAAGTTCGTTATGGTGTGGGGGTTTACCCCCACACCATAACAAGGACTGGCTTCGCAAATTTATGCCTTCGGCATTTGTCCTTGTTTGGTGTGGGGGTTTAGAAAAGCCTGTTTTGTTCTTCTTTTTTTTCTGCTTCGTGAAAAATTCTGACTTTGCCAAATTCGCCGTCATAGCCAGGTTCTATTATTAACTCGCCTTTTCTCACTCTTTTTATCCCTTCTGCAATTTCAGGCAAGGTGGATTTATTTAATTCTTCCAATGGGACATTCAATAAAACGTTAAATTCATTAGAAAACTGCTGAATTAATCTTTGGTAATGTTCTGCCACTGTTTTTGTTTGAGGTCCCACGCCTACCGCTTCGGCAATAATTTCTTGTAAGGGAACCAAGCTTTTATAAGGAATGGCGCCAGGAGGAACAAAACCCTCCTTCCTATCGGCTAATTCATCAACTCTGGTCGCAACACCCACCGTAAGCTTACGGCCGCATTTTGGGCAGATTCCCTTTATTTTCTTTGTTTCTTCCGGCGAAGTTCGGAACTGGCATAAACGATGCCCGTCATAATGATATTTCCCCTCCTCAGGAAAAAATTCAATGGTAAACAAAAATTTTGACAGATCTTTTTTAATAATTGCATCTCTGATTGCAGTATAACTCATTTCTGTATCAAAAACATTTACTTCTCTGCCCAAATTATGCGAAGAGTGAGCATCAGAATTTGATATTAAAGCAAATTTATCTAAGGCCGAAACTCGCCAATTCATTGAAGGGGAAGAACTTAATCCGGTCTCTAAAGCCGCAAGGTACTTTGTATTTTCACCAAAAGCTTCTTCTAAAGAATTAAACCCCGACATTGAGCCAAAGACAGAAAACCAGGGAGTCCAAATATGCGCGGGAATAAACATTGCTCTTGGCTCTGCTTCCATTACAATTTTTAATAATTCTTCTGAGTCCATTCCTAAAATCGGACGGCCGTCTGATTTAAGATTCCCCTGCCAGGATAAAATATTGTTTATTTTTTCTGCTGCCTCCAAAGAAGGAAGAATAATAAGATTATGAACTCTTCTGCCTCTTCCATTTCTCGTGTACATATTGCTTATCTCGCCTGTTATAACAAACCTTATTTTATCTTTTATTTTTTCATTTTTATCTTTTAGTTTATATAGTCCTTCCTCTGCCGGTTCTAATTTATTTTTTAATTCATTAAACCACTCTGGGTGGGTAAAATCTGAAGTGCCAACAACAGTAATTCCTTTTCCCCCTGCTGCTTGGGAAATGTGCTCTAAATCCATATCACGAGAAGTGGCTCGCGAATATTTGGAATGTATATGGAAGTCAGCAATAATCTTCATTTTTTAATTATATCACAAACGTATTCTATAAAAAAACCACCAGTTTTAAACTGATGATTTTTTGTTTACCTTGTCATCCTGAGCTTGCGAAGGATCTCTCAGCTTGTCTGAGATAATCCTCGCATCCGCGAGAGATTCTTCATTCCATTCAGAATGACAAAACAATTTAGCAATTTAACAATGAAACAATTTATTTCAGCAACTCATTCAATTTCTTTATTGTAGATGGACCGACATATCCGGTTCCAGCAGTCAAACCAAGCGGAGTTAAAATTTCAGCTTTGTATTTCACTTGGAATTTAATCACTGCTGCTTTGGTTAAAACGCCAAAATAATTAGTTTCATTTCCTGGAGAACCAGGGCCAATACTAGCAACCATAGTTGCTGAATCAGAATTCAAAACAATCTGAAGATATTTTACATCAATTAAAACTTGGCCAAATTGAAGATTTTTTGTGAATTTAAAACTCTCAGGAATAGAAGAAATTGCGCTTGGTCCGCCCATCATTTCCTTTAATTGAGCTTGCAATAGAACAACTAAAGCTGCAAGCCTTGTAATCTCCACCCGGACTTCTGCAGGGGTCATTTGAGAGATAGGTTTGGTTGTAGTGGTAGTCGTAGTAGTCGTGATAGGAGTATAACCGCCGCCAGTGGCATGTTTAGCGACGCAGGTATTGCCATCTTTGCTGTATCCTGAATCACAAGTAAGTGTGCAAGTAGGATAATCAGCAGCAACTGTTCCATGAGCAACAGAGCTGCAGTTCTGAGTATCAATGTCCAATCCTGTATCTAATCCTGCTGTACCAAGGATTCCAGAAACCTCGCCTGCCAAAACTTCTGAGATCAAGAAGAAGCAAAGGAAAACACCAAGCCCCAATAGAAATGTTTTTTGAATTTGTTTTGTCATAAGTATAAATCATGTTTAGCCGAGCCCTGGAACCAGGGCTCGGCTAAAATTAATTACTAAATAGCTCCTCCTGATCTAACTTTGAAGCTTGTAGAGTGAGATCCTGCTGGAGTGTCTCCTGGAATCTGTAATTGAACATGAATGTTAGTCTGAATACCAGACTCCCATGTGTCTGAGTCTCCAGTAATCTCGATATCGCCATCAACATAACTATTAGCAACAGTAATAGACATTGGATCTCCAGCACTACCAACCTCGCCAACTTCTATTTCTTCTGACCAGTATCTCATATTATCAGCTGTATCCAATCCATTAGTCCAGTCATCAAATTGGAATGCTAATAATGGTGGTTCATCTGCTGGTAATGTTACTCTTATTACCCATTCATAAGCATCGCCAGCACTGCCATCATCGTTCCATTCACCGTTTGTTTCTCCAATGTTAGTTAATGTTATATTGTCAATAGACAAATCCACTTCTGGTCCTTCTGGCGCTGGACCCATAGTAAAGCTTCCCCAATATGCTCCCTCATGGTCCTGATCAGCCTGATTCAAAGGATTATCAGCCATATCCGTTGTTCCTGTCGAAACCACAATCCAGTATGTTGCATCGTAATCCAATGAAATATCATTTGAGATTATAGCTCTTGTTTGACCGGTTGAAGATGCAGTAGGAAGAATCACCAAATCATCCAAGCATGTCTCGCTGGGCGTACTACTACTGCCTTGGCATATTTTTATTGTAGTATCATTGAGAGTGCTTGGTTTCATCCATTCTGAAAAGTCAATATAGATAGGACCATCCCAATCTTCTTCAACGTCGCCTTCTGGCGATTGAGCAACAACTGTTGGAGCTTCAGCCTCGGAGTTAATGACAATGAAAGTAATGTAATCGCTGTAGCCGGTAACAGTATTAACCGTATCTTTCACGCGCAAAGTATGACTACCGTTGGCTAAAGCCGTAGTATCTAAACTATAGGTTCCGGGATTATCATTGGTAGTCGCGGCTACCCAAGCAGCACCATCAATCGAGATATAAGCATCGGTTGTTGTTGCATCATTAGTGGTGAAAGTAACATTATAAGTTTCAAGAATCGTATCGCCGGCAGCAGGAGTAATAATTGCAATTACCGGAGCATCAGGCGCATCATCCGCCACAACTCTATATTGTACCGGTTGAGTGGTGACATTTGAGTAGGCATCTGTGGCAACGACATCAAAAGAATATGTTGCCGCGGAAGATTTACCGTGTGCAAATGATCCTGTCCATGTTCCGGGTGTTGAAGTTGATTCAGTTGCCGATGCGCCATTTACTGTTACAGTTGAGGCGGTATTATCCTCAACAACTGTGACGGTAACAGTTGGGTCTTGAGTTAGCCTATATTGTGGCAAATCAAGTGTTATTCCTTCATTGGCAATTACAGGTCCTTTCTCATCAATAACCACTGATTGGGTAGCTGCGGAATCGAAGCTGTTACCCGCAAGATCTGTTCCCACAAATGTTATAACCGCCTCTCCTTGGACAGCATCAATGTTTGGCACTCTCCAGTTGTCGTAATACCATTCAGTGGCAGATGTGCTTGACATTGTAGTAGTCGCGAGATCAGCATCAGTGCCCGGCGCTTGAATCCAAACAGTAGGAGCTGTAGTCATTGCTTCATTGAAAGTAGTGGTTACTTCTACGATTAAACCATAAGCAGAAGGCCTGATTACAGTAACCACAGTACTACCCTGCGTGTAAGTAATACTTGAAAGCGTAGGCAGGTCAATATCTCCATCAACATCTAACGCACTAGTTACTTCTGAATTAGCAACAAAGTTACCTGCAGCATCTTGTATTGCATTCAATGCCGGGGTAATTAAAACACTATTACCATTTACCAAATATGTTTCTGCGTCAGTTGCATCTTCATCCAAAGTAATAGTCAAAGTTTTGGTGCCGACATCATAATCACAACTGGCGCCTACTAAGGTCTTATCCGTACCATTCGGACTTTGGATAGCAACCTCATCGCAATCAGTCCAATCTCCATCAGCTGCTGATACAGCATTAGTATCGCTAAAAGTTAAAGTAATAGTGTCACTGTCATCTTGAATTGTTCTTCCAACTATGTCAGTGGTAAGAGTAGGCGCGGTATTATCAATTAGTTTTGTATTGTTAGTAGCTGCAGCATTGGCATTGCCAGCTAAGTCAGTAGCAACAATTGTTGATGTAGCAGTACCATCGTCGTCTGCACCAGCAGGAACTGTCCATGCATAAGTCCAGATTTTAGCGGTAGTCTTTGCCATACCTGTAGCTAATACACCGCCATCTCCAGCAGTTTCAATAGCAATAGTGGGTATTGTTCCTTCATCTACATCTTCATTAAAGGTAGCAGTAATAGTTACTGCATCTGCATCCTTGTAAACTGTTTGGTCTGGAACATAGGTAAGAGCTACTGTCGGACCGGTGACATCACCAGTAACAGCAACCGTACCAACTACTGGAGTATTGGCAACAAAATTACCCGCGGCATCCTGAATGGCATTTAAAGCCGGAGTAACTGTAATAAATTCCCCGTTCCATAGACTTGCACTATCAGTAGCTTCATCTAAAGTAATAGTAAGGGTGCTGCCTACAAAATTAAAACCAGCAGTAGTTAAAGTCAGAGCACCAGATGTTGAACCGCTAATACTAGTAAATTCATCAGCAGACCATGCAGCATCAGCTGCTGAAACAGTATTGGCATCAGTGAAAGTAATAGCAATAGTGTCGCCAGCTTCTGATATTGTAATTCCTACGATATCAGTTACAGC